>Ga0160423_10004482_pt1 | contig 11481 bp, 6 predicted proteins | sample CRUFie14St8metaG_FD_108191 | JGI IMG/M metagenome (GOLD analysis project Ga0160423, IMG submission 108191) | Marine microbial communities from the Costa Rica Dome - CRUD Field 142mm St8 metaG | ecosystem: Environmental > Aquatic > Marine > Oceanic > Photic zone | place: Costa Rica: the Eastern... | reverse complement strand
TTTGTGTCCTCTTCATAAGCTTATCTAAGTCTCTTTCTATTATTTGATTAAAAATATTAGAAGAGCTTACTATAAGAATACCACCAGAAATCAAATAAAAAAGCTGAATGTGATTTACCTCTGTAGCACCAAGCAAGTAACTAATAAATGAAGAAAATACAACACTTAAAGTGAGTCTAAATTTTGTAATTTCTTTAATTATGTGTATTGAAATATTTGTAACCAATTTATGTAATAAATTAAATGCAAATATAAGATATATTCCACCTTAATTTATTTAAAAACAGTAAAAAGATATTAATCCTGAACTTGGAAAATTATTGGAAGTGAATAGGGAACAATCACAGCTTTACCTCTTTGTTTCCCTGGCTGCATTTTAGGCAATAAGTTTATAACTCTCTGAGCTTCTTTTTCTAACCTAGGATGTGGAGCTCTAGCTCTTACACCTGTAACATTTCCAATTTTATCAATTTTAAAAATTACACTAATTCTTTGTCTTCCGGTCAATCCTAAATCACCAGCTAAATCAGTGTTAAATTTTCTTTGAACAAATTTTGCAATTTTATCAGACATACATTTTCTTTTCTTTTCATTATTCCCTCTTTCACAGCCCGGGAAGACAGGTACATTTTCGATAACAGCAAAAGGAACCTCGACATCTTCTTCTACCTCCTCAATTTCTATATCCTCAATTTCTAATTCCTCATCAGATTCTGTAGACTCAATTATTGTTTCCTCTACTTCTTCCTCATCTTCAACAATTTCAATTACTTCTGGAGCAGGTGGAGGTGGTGGAGGTGGTGGTGGAGGCTTTACCTGTTCGGTAATTGGAACCTCTTCTTCATCTAACGCATCCATATTAACTCTGTCAATTCCAGTAGCATCTTTATCATAAACCTTATAGTTGATGGTTGCATATGACATAAACATCATTAGAGCGAGCCCTAATGCAAAGTAAATAGAACTGTTCCTACCTATATCAGCTTTTGGATTTTTTTTGTTTTGCATAGAGGTTTATGATTAGGCTAAAATAACCAATAATTTATAAATAAAACAAGTTTTTTATTTTTTCAATATTTTGATTTTACTTTTCCCCAATTAAGTCTTTGTATTGGTCAGCATCTAACAAATAATCAAGATCATCGGGATTATCAACCTTTAATTTTATCATCCATCCATTTGAATATGGGTCTGAATTAACATCCTCAGGTGTTTCTTCCAAAGAATCGTTAAATTCAATAATTTCACCTGAAATAGGCAAAAATAAATCTGAGACTGTTTTTACAGCTTCTACAGTACCAAAGACAGTATCTGCTTCTAATTTTTCGCCTACAGTTTCAACTTCAACATATACTATATCGCCTAGTTCTCTTTGAGCAAAATCTGTAATTCCAACGGTAGCTATTTCACCATCAATAGAGATCCACTCATGATCCTTTGTGTATTTTAATTCATTTGGTATGTTCATTTTTACAATTATTTAATTTCCAAAATTATATCTCATGGTAAACCCTGCTCTTATCGTTGTCTGAGGAAATGCTGTTGAAATTGCATATTCAGAAAACGAATAATCAAAATAAAAAATTCCCGTTAGATTTTGACTAAAAGCATAATCAGCAGAGTATTTTAAGTTTAAAATGTTTTGTCCTGACGTTACTTGATTATTTTCTAAATCCAAATATCTGACAATTGTTTTATTATTCCTAACAGAAAAATCTACTTTCATATTTAAATCGCTCTTTAATACTTGTCTGGATCCTCCAATTCTTGATCTAATCTGTATATCTTTAACTCTGTATCCTAAACCAAATATATATTCATAACCCTGAATTTCGGTTAAAAGATTATTGTCAAAACTTAATGATAACATTCTGTCTTTTCTAATTTCAGTTTGGAGTTTTAATGAATTTTTCATTTCAATATCAAGTTTTATTAATGGACTAAACTGTTCCATTAAATTAATATTACTATATAAAACTTTATTTTTATAGTTTTCAGATTGATCAAAAACATCATCAGATTGCATTGAATATTCAAGGTTATAATTTGGCTCAACATAATCTAGATTTGATCGAAATTGATTAATTGTGTAAGTAGAATTGTATCCATGAGATATTGAAAATCTCTTGAATTTTTTTCTAAACCATTTCATTTTCATAAATCCTGAATATTTTATACTCCAATTTGGTATTGGGATATCTCTAAATGCTTTTAAACTTACTTTGCTTGCATCAGTTCCTGAGTAAGCTGAAAGAAATGATGGTAATAATACAGATTGACTATTTTTTCCAAAACCAAGAGGAAATCCTGTTAAGTCTCCATTTTCAAAATTATTTGGGTTAGTGAAATCGACTCCTTGTTTAGCAGCAAGTCTTCTGGCGATTATTAACCTGTTAGATTTAAAATTTTCAAAAACCTCAGAACCAAATTCATCACTTTTTGAAAATGCGGTTTTAATCAAGACAGTTGAAATATTAAAGTTGCCCAAAGAATTTTGAATAAACGGATTATAGATATCACTTAAGCCATCATTATCTGAATCTATTGTGTTAAATGATTCAGTAATGTTTTCAGAGTAAGTTCTTCCTCCATTTAGATCAATTTTTAAATCGTTAATCGGAACTAAATTCGATGAAAATGTCAGATTTGTATTACTAGTACTTGAATATTGCTGGTTAAATTCGGGGAAAACTGTCAACCAACCATTTCTAGCTGCTAAATATCTAATATCTCTTTGACTTCCAAAAACATATCCAAACGAAGGGGTAAATGAGCCAATAAATCCTGGAGTTTGTAAAAAGCCAGGGAGATATGTACCGTTATTCTCTGAATAATTTATTTGAATTCTTTTTACTAGAGTTGTTAAATTGATAAAAGATTTTAAAACTGGATTTATTTTTTTTGTATTTCTTGAAGACTCCCTTATGCCTTTGTTATTAGACATTTTATTAAACTTATTTAATCCTAAATACCTGTAAAGCTTTTCCATATCAAACACAGAATTTATATTATGAGTGTTAGCGTTTGAAATCGAGTTTCCCAAGTCATAAGTCTGACCGTTAAGATTAAGATTTCCAAATAAATCAGAACCTTTTTGCCATTGATAATCTCCAGTGTAGGAATAATTACTTTTTATAAAGTTAAAAGTTGGAATTTTATTTATGGGTAAATCATAATTTACAGCAATTTGTTGAGTTTGTGTGTTAGGATCACCTATATCAAAAAACTTATCCCAAACATCTAATTCAGAATCTTGTATTCCGTTTATTTGGTCATCAATAAAATAATTTTTTACAATATTATTATTACCAATATTATAGTTAAAATTTAAATTTTCTGTAATAGGATAATTTATCGCTAATCGAAAATCAAAAGAATAATTTCTTCTGAATAGTTCCTGAATTCCGATATTATCTTGGGCTAAATCTATTTCTCTAAATTTTTGTTTATTAAACTGCCTAATATAATCAGTGTTAATACTAATACTTGATGGTAATAAGTTAATGTTGAAATCTTTTAGAATTTTTAAATATTTACTGTTAAAAATAGAATCATTTTTCTTTAAAGGTTCCAATTTTATAGAATTAAAGTTGAAATTATAATTTACCCCTGCTCTAACGTTTTGATCAAGCATATTCTCAATTTCATAATCTCTGTGGTTGACCTCATTATATGAGTAATTAAAGGTTAGATTCTCTACATCGTAGAACCTAGGAGTTTTTTCATCATTTGTCCTTTGTTTATTTACACCAATTAAGTTTACACTTTTTCTTTTCGTGTAGTCCTCTGACTGTCTCAAAATTGCATCTTTATCTTGCTGAGATTCTGCCTGATCAATTCTAGATGAAAGTGTAATATCTCTGTATTGTTGATCAAACTCTGGGATTATGTATTCCTCACCTTGACCATAATTTAAAGGAATATTCAATCCCCATGTTTCTGGAAATAACTGACCTACATTAATATTTGAAATTATATCGTATTGTTTTTTATCTATTTTATCTCTTTCACTTGGGCCCTGTTCAATACCTCCAAAACCACTAGTACTTTGTCTTGCTGTTGCGGAAATGTTCATGAAGTCAGCAATATTTGAGTCAATCGCCAGTGTTGCAGCCCATCCACCTTCATTATCCATATCAGAAAGTCTCAGCTCATTAAACCATACTTCAGCACAAACATCCATATTATCAAGACTTGGATTTTTTACTCCAATCATTAAGGTTCTAATATCTCCAAAATTAGGATTTCCTTTAATTGAAATTCTTTGCTCACCCACATCTAACGATGAAAATTCATCAACAGGCTCTTCCACTACATCATCATTTATAATGTCATAAAATATAGGCTGATTTGAACCCAATAAACCATTTAAAATCGATAATGACTTTATTGTTTCAAGTGAACTAATTGGTAAGTTAATTTCATTAATTACAGGCCAAACTGATTGGGGGTCAAGTGAAGCAGAGGATGATTCCTGTAAAGGTATTTCAATTTGATAATAATTTTCAGAAATATCATTCCCTAACCTTACAAATCCAATTATGTCACCATCTGTAAATCCAGGTGACAAACCATCCTCAGCATGTAAAAACATCCTTAATCTTTTAAATTGCCTCATATCAACACTTATGTTTTTATAAACACCCCTAGAATCTTCTGGCTCTAATTCACAAACATTTAAAACTAGAGATTGTTCATTTTGTCTTACAATAGTATTATTGTTGTTAAATTGTTCCCTTTCAACTCCAGGTGGAGATACATAACTTTCTTCGTTTTCTTGAATTCCAATAATCCCAACTGAAAAATCCGTTGTATCATTATCGTTATTAACTTCTTCATCAAGACTAAGTTGATATTTTCTCCAATCGCTTCTAACAAGTTCTAAGGTTCCAAATCTAAATATTGTATTTTGACTAAATTCTGTTAAATACATTCTAATAAACCTTATGGATCTAAAATCGGAAATACCTCCAACTGTAGCTGTTGGTTCATTTATAGGAATTCTAAATTGATACCACTTAACTAATTTAGTTGTACCATTTGGTAGATTAATATTCTTTTCTTTTCTGTCAATTATGTAAGAATTATTTAAATCAGATAATGAATTGGGGGAAATTTCTAATTCGTATTCAAAATAACCATCAATTGTATTCATAGTATTATCCCTATTTAAATCCTCAACATCAGGAAAGCTTAATGAACCTCTATCATTATTTGAAATTGTTTCTGGTGAATTACCTTCTAATCCATTATAGCTCTTGTATCTTTCAAAAATATCCCCAGATTTATTTAAAAAATAATAATAATTATCATTTGCAGGATCAGAAAGATTTGAGAAAGAATCAAAAGCAATAGATTCCTCAGTATCATCATATCCATCTAGTCCTACGTCCTGGTTTATTCTTCCATCACCCTGGGAGGAAAAGGCATAAACTAAAGCTGGGTTTTGAGGAACAACTGTACCCCAATCAGTTAAAGGCAATAAACTTATATCTCCATTTTCAGGAAGACCATTTTCGTATTGTTTTCTTCCATCTTTTAAAATATCCTCAGAAATATTTCCAAGGTTAAATGTTAGCTTTCCTCCGTTATTTTCATCATTATTAAGAAAAGGATCCATGAGCCAAAATTCGACATACTCAACATTAGCTTGTTCAAAATCAGTGGTATTTAATGATCTCGTGATTCCTGCCCAAGAATCATTAATATCATCTATAATTCCATCAGAAACTGAAGGATCCATGTTGTAAGGACCACGTAAATTTGGATAATAGTTTAAATCCAATGAATTTATCACTGTAGTTTGACCCTGAACTAAATCAATCTGTGGGAATATTTCATCGATAAAAATTCTTCTTGAATAAAGATTTGACAAATCCTCATTTGAGATTTCTGAAGGTCTTTGGCTACTGTAAAAGATTGGATCAATAGAATACCAATTTAACAGTGCTCTGTCATATCCATTTTGTATTCCGTTATCATCCTCATCTCCTTCTGAGTAAATAATTCCAAGATTTTTTGGTCTGCTAGAAATAGACCATGACTGGGGAGATAATAAATCAATTATATTTTGAGTACCTTCAAAATCATCAATATATGATGTTGCCTCACCGTTAAAATTGTTGCCTTTGGGAGTTCCTGGAAGCAAATAAGCAAATTCTCCTCTTATTGATAAATTTGAAGGAATATCAGTCTCTATATTAGGAAGTTTATTGGCTAATCTTGTTAAGATGGGGAGTTCTTTTGAAAAATTTCCATCAAATCCAATTATTGTATTATTTATTGGTTCTGTACCAAAATTTGCTTTTTGAGTTAACGGTCTTTCATTAAGATTTAGTAATGTACCCGAAACTATAAAATTGTCATTAAACCTATGCTCAACATTAATACCAGAAAATCTTTTTGTTTGCTGTCCAAATAATGCATTATTTTCGACACTTACATTAATTGGAATATTTGAGGCCTGTAAACCTCCGTCCAATATTTGAACCATTCCAAGCTGATAGTTTACAGTATAATCAACCCCTTCAACTAAAACTCTTCCACCCGCAGTTACTTTTACGGAGCCTCTTGGAACATTAAACGAGCCTATTGGGATACCTCCACTAGACTCGGATTTGTATTTACCCTTGATCAAAAATTTATTTTTTTCAGAATTTTGTTCTGCTGCCGTTTTCGTGGAATTATATAGACTGTGATAAACATATTTTTTTTGGTTCATATTGTACTCAGTCTCAGAATCTTGATTTCCATTATAATTTTCAGAAAAATTTAACCTAAGTTTTTCAAATAAAAACTCACCAAATGGTTCAACTTTAGTAAATATTATTTTACCATTTTCTTTCAAGACGGTTATGTCTTGAACAAAATCAAAAAATCCATCACCATTAAATTGTGGATCATTATTGTAATTTAATCTATCAAAATTAAACAGACTAAGAAGTGGTTGTTCTTGAATAGGTAAATTATTAGAATTGGGAGTTGGAAAAGGAGTACCCTCAACAGGGGATATAAAATTTAGCTCTGATGATTCATTGTAAAAAATATTTAATTTAAAACCCTCACGATCTAATTGAAATGCTCCCGTGTTATAAATATTTTTCATCATTAAATCCCAAATAGGTTCGTCAATATTTGTAACAGTACTTTTTAACATCTTCAAAATCAAATTATTTGAATTTACAATTTGACTATTTTCATTAAAAACTATGTCCGTTGCATTAATACCATCGTTTGCAAATTCACCAACCTGAAAAACCTGATTACCAACAGTGTACTGAAAAGCAACAGCAAGTATTTCATCATTTTCTAATCTTTGAGTTAGAGAAATATAACCAAGTTGCGGATGAATTTTATAATCAATATTTTCACGAAGCTTTTGAGCATTTTCTAATTTTCCATAGTCTATACCCTCCAAAACATTGGGAACAAGAATACCTGATTGAACAGAAGAAATATCTCTTGCTAAATTAGTAATTTGAGATCCTACATTACCAATTGATGTGGGATCTAAACCATTATTGGAATTATCAGGAAGTGAGTTTGGGGGAGAAAATAAATTTAAATCAGATGAAACAATATTTGATTCCCCTAGGTCTTGGAAAGCCAGAATATTTCTTACATTATCTATCTGATTATTTCTGTTTGTAACCCAAACTTCAGCTCTTGTTATTTGTATACTGGAATTTATATAAGGATAATTTTCTAATGATTCATCGTATTTATCTCTAAAGTAGTGGCTTAAGAAAAAGTGTCTGTTTTCATCATATTCTAAAGCCCTAAATTGAAATTCTTGAATTGTACCTCCTCCTTCAGAAACTACTGAAGTTGATTCAGACTTTTGTTCAGAGAAAATCGCTTTTATTGTGGTTTTTCCAAATTTAAGCTCTGTCTTAACTCCAAATAGACTTTGGGCGCCAGAAATCAAGGAACTATTTAAGGGCATACTAACATTACCAACCTCTATCTTTTGAATAATATCATCTTCCGTCGGCTCATATTCAAGTTTAAGTAAATTTTGAAAATCAAATGAAGATTGATTATCAAAGTTAGCATTTACCTGAACTCTTGTTCCAACTTTTCCTACCAAGCTCAATCCTATTCTTTGATCAAAATCAAAGGTGAGGTTACTCCTATTTCTTGGGGAGAAAGCAGGATTATCTTGTTTGGTATAAAGGACCCCCAAATCAATTTCTAAAGAACCCTGTGGGACTACTTGTATAGTATTGCCTCCAAAAATTGATTCAAATAATTTTGAATTCACATATATTTCAGGAATCAAATTTTTTTGATTATCTTCAGAACCATCTTTTTTTCCTTCGGCTGCATCAATCTTAGATTTATAATACTGAATTAACTCCTCTTTTAAAATAAGCTGCTGATATTCATCTGGAGTCAATATAATTGGATAACTTATATCATAATCGCCTACCATTATATTATAATAATATAAATCACTTGCGGCGTCGTATTCGTAATTTTCAATATAACTTGAGGGATCAGGAAAATTAATTTCACCTAAATCTACCTGATCCTCTTGTGCGAAGATTTGAACGCTTAAAAATATTGCAAATAATGCAAAGAAAAAAAATCTAATATTCAAACTATTTAGCATTAAGTAAATTAAATATTTTTCAAAGTCTCCTTGATTATTTCCTCCACAGTAATATCTAAATTATCTTTAATTATTTTATCAACTAATCTCTCTGCAGATTTCTTATTTATACCAAGAGCCTCTAAAGCAGATAACGCATCTACTCTTTTGGTATTGTTTGAATCATCAAAAGCTGCATCAATATCATATATTTTTAATACTTTATCTCTGAGCTCTATAATTAATCTCTGAGCTGTTTTACTTCCAATTCCCTTGACTGATTGAACAAGTGAAACATTATTTGAAGATATCGCATCGATTAATTGTTCTGGAGTAAGTGAAGAAAGCATAGTTCTTGCTGTACTTGTACCAACACCACTGACAGAAATTAAAAGTCTAAAAATTTCCCTTTCTTTTAGAGTGTAAAACCCATAAAGAGAATGAGAATCCTCTTTAATTTGAAGATGTGTAAATAACTTAATGTTTTCTTGATCTGGAATTTGAGAAAATGTAGTTAGAGAAATATTTATCCAGTATCCAATTCCATTTGTTTCAATAACAACATTGGTTGGAGATTTTTCGGATAATCTTCCTTTTATATGAGTAATCATCTAGTCTTCAGTTATTAAATTATTTGAGTAAGCAAATTAATGTAAATAATCTTAAAATTTTAGAATTATTTTCTTTTTATAAACTCAATATTTCGTTTAATACCATCAAAACCTGCTCTTTTTATTGCAGAATTTTTAAATACTTTATTAAAAGTTTCTTTAGTCATTTCAATCCAATCATTTTTACTGATGGATAAAAACTCGTTATTTGGATTAAACAAAGGCTCTTGATGGGGTTTAGAAAACCTATTCCATGGACACACGTCTTGACAAATATCACATCCAAAAATCCATTCGTCATATGTATTTTTGGCATAATCAGGTATATTATTTTTAAGCTCAATTGTATAATAAGAAATACATTTACTTCCATCAACAACATATGGTTCAACAATCGCATTTGTAGGACAGGCATCAATGCACGCAGTACAAGATCCACAATGATCTGTCTCGATATGATCATACACTAATTCTAAGTCTAAAATAATTTCACATAAGAAAAAAAAAGAGCCATGCTTTTTTGAAATAAGATTCGTATTCTTTCCAATCCATCCTAATCCACTTTTTTCAGCCCATGCTCTCTCCAAAATGGGAGCCGAGTCAACAAAAACTCTACCGTTTATATCACCCGTCTTTTCTTTAATGTATTCAAATAAATCCTTTAATTTATTTTTAATTACGAAATGATAGTCATTTCCATAAGCATATTTTGAAATCTTAAAATTAGTATCCTTACAAGTTTTTTCTGTGTAATAATTATACGTCAGTGATATCACGCTTTTTGCCCCTTCAACAATTTTTGTAGGGTCTAATCTCATATCAAAGTTTCTTTCCATATAAGACATTTCACCATTCATGTTTTTATTTAACCAGTTTTCAAGCTTAGGAGCTTGTTCTTCCAAAAATTCGGCCTTACTAATACCACAAGACATAAAACCGAGAGTCTTTGCTTTGGTTTTAATATCAATTGTAAGACTATCTATATTAAATTGATTATACATGTAAGTCTAAAAAAGTCCTTTTTGAGATGACTTAAATTCTTTGTTTAAATGTTTAAAAGCTAATTCAGTAGCTTCACGTCCACGAGGGGTTCTCATTATAAAGCCCTGCTGAATTAGAAATGGTTCGTAGACTTCCTCAATAGTTTCAGGATTTTCACTCACTGCTGTTGCCAAAGTCGTAATTCCAACTGGACCACCACCAAACTTATCAATAATTGTACTTAATATCTTATTATCCATTTCGTCAAGACCACTTATATCAACGTTTAATGCCTTTAAGCTTGATTTTGTAATACTAATATCAATTTTACCATCTCCCTTAATTTGAGCAAAATCCCTGACTCTTCTTAATAGTGAATTAGCAATTCTTGGTGTACCTCTACTCCTGCCAGCGATTTCAATTGCAGCTTCCATTGAGATACCTATGTCTAATATCTTTGCACTCCTTTCAACTATGGTTGAAAGTAATTTAGAATCATAATAATTTAACCTATTTGTTATCCCGAACCTTGCTCTCATGGGGGCTGTAAGTAATCCTGATCTAGTTGTTGCACCAACAAGGGTAAAGGGTTCTAGATTTATTTCTACAGATCTAGCATTAGGGCCTGACTCTATCATTATATCAATTTTATAATCCTCCATAGCTGAGTAAAGATATTCTTCAACTATAGGACTAAGTCTGTGAATTTCGTCAATAAATAACACATCTCTCTCTTTAAGATTTGTTAATAGACCTGCTAGGTCAGCTGGTTTATCTAACACTGGGCCTGATGTTACTTTAATTTCAACATCCAGCTCTTTTGCCAGGATATTAGCTAGTGTAGTTTTTCCTAATCCTGGTGGGCCATGAAATAAAGTATGATCCAAAGCCTCGTTTCGTTGATTTGCAGCTTCAACAAATATTTTAAGATTATTTATAACATGCTCTTGGCCTGAAAAATCGTTAAATGAAATTGGTCTTAAGTTATTTTCAAATTCTCTCTCATTTTCAGAAAGATTTTCTGCAGAAGGGTCAAGATTTTCATTCATAAAAACAAATATAAAGAAAAAGCCTTTCTAAAATTAGAAAGGCTTTTTCTTTATTCTGATTCGATAATTAATATTCTTCTTCACCTTTCCTCAAAGGGATGTGCTGAGGAACAAAATCTTCTTTGTATCCAGGCTTGCTATAATCATATGGCCATCTGTGAACCTCAGGGATTTTACCTTGCCAATTTCCATGAATGTGTTTTTGAGATGCAGTCCACTCTAAAGTTGTTGACTTCCATGGGTTTTG
>Ga0160423_10004481_pt1 | contig 11482 bp, 9 predicted proteins | sample CRUFie14St8metaG_FD_108191 | JGI IMG/M metagenome (GOLD analysis project Ga0160423, IMG submission 108191) | Marine microbial communities from the Costa Rica Dome - CRUD Field 142mm St8 metaG | ecosystem: Environmental > Aquatic > Marine > Oceanic > Photic zone | place: Costa Rica: the Eastern... | reverse complement strand
CGAGCAGTATTCTTATCGCCCATCGCACGGATCAAGTCCGCTGAGGGCCCGATAAACTTGATTTTACAGCTATCGCAGATTTCCGCGAACCGGGGATTCTCCGAGAGAAACCCATATCCAGGGTGAATGGCTTCTGCTTCCGTGACCTCCGCCGCAGCGATAATACGATCCGGCTTCAAGTAGCTGTCCTTACTCGGACTGGGGCCAATACAGACCGCCTCGTCTGCCAATTGCACGTGGAGCGAATCCACATCGGCTTCGGAGTAGACCGCTACCGAAGCGACATCAAGCTCACGGCATGCCCTGATGATCCGCAAGGCGATCTCACCACGGTTAGCTACGAGGACTTTGGAAAACATCGCGGGGGAATGGGAAGAAAGAGAAAATCTGCACACATGGTGCAGGTCAGATCAGGTCACGCGGAAAAGCGTATCTCCGTACTGAACCGAGCTACTATCGTCGACACAGATCTCTGATACCGTGCCGCTAACCTCCGCCTTGATCTCGTTCATGACTTTCATAGCCTCGATGATGCAGACCGTCTGTCCCTCACTGATACGGTCTCCCACTTGGACGAAGTCATCCGCGTCCGGGGCAGGCTTCCGATAGAAGGTTCCCACCATCGGTGACTCAACGACCTTTCCGGGTAGAGCGGCTGCTTCCTCCTCGCTGGCCGCCGCCGGGGCCACTGCTGCCGGAGCCGCGGCCGGAGCCGCCATCTGGACTCCGGGGCTCAGGGCTAATCCTCCCAGCGCTTCACGAAGAGCCTCGGGATCAGGAGATTTTTTCAACTTCACGTTGACGCCTTCCTGCTCCAGATGAAACAGACTGAGTCCGTGCTCTTCCATGAGCTCGACGATTTTTCGGATTTCCTCCAGGTCCACAGGGTAAGCAGGTGAGTTGGATGTAGAGTCGGGGTCAGGGCTGGACTGGTCAAGCGCCAAGGAAGCCACGATTCGGGATTGGGTCCGGGGCTTCCAGGCCTTATTTTTCCCTTGTGAAGCCGATCCCACGCCCTGCGGAGCCCGGAGAGTTCCTCCCGGAGAATTATTTCTGCCGCCTCTCCTCAAGCGAGTTGTTCACACGAGAAGCGCCCCTCGAGGTGGATCTCGGCTCCGGTGACGGAAGTTTTGCCCTCGCGATGGCTCGCCAATTTCCAGACCGCAACTTCCTCGCGGTGGAGCGCCTTCTCGGACGAGTGCGCAAAACCTGCAAACGCGCGACCCAGGCGCAACTCCCGAACCTCCGGGTGTTACGGCTTGAGGCACGCTACACGGTGGAGTGGCTTCTCCCGCACGCATCGGTAAGCAGACTCCACCTCCTCTTTCCCGACCCCTGGCCCAAAGCCAGACACCACCGCCGCCGACTCATCAACGCTGAGTTCCTTGGTGCTCTCTCCAAAGTGCTCGTCCCGGGAGGAGACTTTCTCTTCAAAACCGATCATGAAGGCTACTTCGAGTGGGCAACCGACGCGCTCTCTCTCTCTAAACACTTCCACTCCATTCCGTGGGACGATCAATCTGGTGAGCTCTCAGGATATCCGCAAACCGATTTCGAGGCCCATTGGCTGGCAGAGGGGCGTTCGGTTCATAAGCTTCGAGCACGGAACCTGAGCCACTGATTCCCTACTTGCGAAGAACCAGCTTCTTCTTCGGGTTACGAACGCTCTGCAACTCCAGTTCCTGCTCAGTGAGCTTGATTGTTACCGCTCCGGTTTCTCCCTGGCGCCAAAGTTCAATACCGGACTGCCGTACCGTCTCGGCCCAGCGCTCAGGCACTCTCTCTGCTACGGGATATCGGTCCTCCTCCGCGATGATCACCCTCGGGCCAACCGCCTTCAGGAACCCCATCGTCCCGGTATGGTCGGAGCGGTGACGCCCCATCACCCACAGATCACACTCTGGATCGCTACCACTTCTCAGAATCTCCTGCTCGGTATCAAATCCCGCGTCCCCCGTAATCAGAATTCGCCAGCCTCTCCAATGCAGGCGCATCACCATGCAGCGGTCGTCGGCACGGCTCCCGGTTTCCTCGTTCGCGACCCGTAAAATCTCAATTTCCGCTCCATCCCCTAGTTGGTGGCGAGCACCATCCTCCCCGAAGTAAAGCTTACTCCCTATCTTTTCAGCACTACGAACTAACTGTTTGAAGGCCGGGCTATTGGCGCTTCTGACGGGCAGGAGAATCTGCCGGGGAGCATAGTGTTCAAGGGCAGAGACCAGCCCACCTGCATGACCTTTTTCCGGGTGGGTCAGAATCATCGAATGGGGGGCTGCTCCAGACCTTTCCAGCGCGGGTTTTACCGATCTCCCAAATTGATCCGGTGCTCCACCATCAATGAGAACTCCGTCACCTGCCCCAAGATAGATCGCTGCGTCGCCATCCCAGAGATCGAAAATGAGCATATCCCCTGACCATCCCCCAGCCCTTTCCAGCTCAAAGTGGCTGCCAGGAATTGAAGCCACCTTTTCCGCTATCGAGTAGGTTGTCTCAGCGAGAAACGCATTCATCTGATTCGAGCTCACTTGCAGCGGTTCCCAGGCCACTCCCAACAAGGATCCAACGAAGGCGATCGAAAGCATCACGAACACCAATGGCACCAGAATCACACTCGCCACAACAGAAGCGGGCGTGATGATCCCAAAGTGATGCCAGATCAGAGGCATCGAGCCGATCCAAGCTGATATCGAAACCACAAAAAGGCCCACGATATATCTCCGTATTGTGAGACTCCCCCTTTGCCAAGGGGTGTGCAGGCGAGGCGGCACAAATGGATCTCCCTCGCCCAGAGGTTGAAGCAGCCGGGCAAGAGGGGGCGCAATCAGGATGATCATTCCGACCACGACGTAGGACAACTGAAACCCCACCTGCCCAAGCTGGTAAGAGTCAAGGAGGAGCACCACGGGAAGGCTGGCAAGCAAGCTGTTGGCCAGGGAGGGTTTCCGCTTGATGAAGAACCCCGCAAGTAAAACCGAGGCCATGAACGCGGCCCGTAGGGCAGGGGGATTGAGGCCCGTCACAAGAGCATAGGTCCAGATGATACACACAACCACCAACAGCCCCCATCGGCGAGAGGCTCGGCTTATGCGAATGAGAACCCATGCCAGCGCCCCTACCAGTCCTACATGAAGGCCACTCACCGCGAAAATATGCATCGTCCCACTTTTGCGAAAAGCGCCGTAGTAATCGCTACCCTCCGAGCGCTCACCAAGAACGAGCCCCTTGATCAGAGTAGCTCCAGCGCTCCCTTCTTCCAGCCCTGCAACAATCCGCGAACGTAATTCCATTCGAAGTAGCCACGCCATCCTTTGAAGGCTCAGCGAAACTCTCCAACCCCTCAGCACTCGATACGATTCTAACCGAATCTCCCCGCTCAATCCGTGACTCCGAAGCCACCTCCCACGATCAAACTCAGCCGGGTTGCGTGGAGTCGCAGGAAAAAAAGTCCTGCCCTTAAGCAAGAGCTGGTCACCCGGGATCGCGCCATCCGGCAATTTATCAACCGCTATAAGACAGCCGCGCAGAGGCTTGGGGTTGCCCTTGCTCTTAGTGACACGCAACACTCCCCGGGGAAAAAACACACTCCGATCACGCATTCTGACGACTGCCGCCTCTATTTCGACCTCGGTTCGTCCGTTGGCATGAAACCAGACCTCACCTCCAGTCTGCCTTCCGAGCCGTTCTTCATGGACTCCCCATAAGAGGACCCCACAGCCTATTCCAGCTGCCAGCATCCACTTCCTTTTCAGCAAAAACAAGAGAGCAGCCAGAACCCCAAGGACTCCCCACTGGAAATTCCATCCCCAAACCGCACCCAGAACTCCCAGACAACTCCCGAGGGCCGAAGGCGCAAGGGGTATGAGCGCCAAACAGCGAGCCGCCCCCTCTTTCACGCAAAAAATCCCTTAAATCGCGCCCAATTCCCGAAGGCGGTGGGTCGCGTTGGCGGAGTGTCGGGTCTCCGGAAAAAGCTCCACCACCTGTTGCAGGATACTTACCGTTTGCGGCGTATCGTCCTTCACCTCATGGAAGAGCTCTGACAGCCTGAACATGAAAAACGCCTTGTCGTTCACCGCCCAATCACGACTTTCCATGGCAGTGCGAAGGGTCTCAATAGAGGCATCGGGGTCGCCGAGATTATCCTGTTGGATCTTGGCAATCTCCACCCAGGGAAGCCGGTTCTCCGGTTGTGCGATTGCCACCGCACGATAGGCAGCTATCGCGCCGTCATATTCTCCCTGCGCGTAAAACGCGCGCGCGTCATGCATGGGATCCTCTTCCACCTCCTCTGCAGACCCGTAAAACATATGGGTGAAGCGGTGAACAATATTGGGCAGAACGAAAACTCCAAAAACTACCGCAGCATAGGCCGAGATCCCAAGGATGACCACGATACCCACAAGGATTTTTGCTCCCATGGAGGCTCCCTTGGGCTTCCAGTCCGCAATGGCTTCTTCTCCCGTCAACTCATTGACTACGATCCGATCTTCGACCCGGGCCAGCTCCATTTCCTCCTCGGTCGGAACCGCTTGTTTGAGCGGTCCCATTCCAATCATAACCAAACCCCCCACACAGATGAGGGCGATGAGAACACAAAGATTTATTACAAGCTTACGGTCCATAAGTAGCGGTGCACTACGGGAAGACGATAAAACAAAAAGAACTGCTTACCTAAGAGTAGAAGCTCTCGAAGTTCTGATGAGCTGAGGTCTAAACGGACGAAAAGCCACGGCCTTCACCGTGACTTCGCCTCGGAGAAGGGCAGTGGTTCTAAGAGAAGGACTCTCTTCCGCCGCTACCCGACTACGCTTACTTCTCGTTCGCGTAGTCTATGGTTGGGAGCTCCTTGAAATCTGGAAGCTTCCGCAGAGGCGGAGCAGTCGCTTCACCCGAGGAGCACCCACAGGAGCTCAAAGCGAGGGCAGTTGCGGCTACGCCGGCGAGGGCAAAAGTCTGGATGAGTTTTTTCATAGTGATTGTCTGTAGGCTGCGCTGGCGGAACACTCGGGTGAGGCTCCCCTCTTCTCAAGGTAAAAATCAAGCCCGGGACCACAAAACCGCGGTCCCGGGCTTGATGGAAATGATCTGGCTACTTGCCGGGGACCACCATGGTGGGCGGTGGAGTTGGGGCAGGAGCGTGCTGGTGCGAAGCGCATGAGGCGAGGGCCAAACCGGCCAAAGCCGTTAGGGAAGCAATAATTCTGGTGAGTTTCATGGTTAATGAGGGGTGGCTCCCCAGAGTGTTCTGGGAGTCGGCTCAAGCTGCCCGATTATCAGCTACTCTTAAAGATTATTTTGCCGGAGCGACGTAACTTGGTGGGTCGACCATTGGCGGGCCTTGGGAACAGGAGGAGAAAAGGGCGGCTCCCATAACGGCTGATATGCTGGCGATTACCTTAAGGAATTTCATTATCTCGCTGGTTTCAGTTACAATTTTTTGAGCGGCTGCAGTGCCGAGATCCTTGGAGCATAGGACCCGTCGCAGCGACCGCAAGAGTGAAAGCCTGCCCTCCCGCCCTGACACCGCAGATCCACTCCCCTCCATAAACGCGCCTTGCAGGAGAAGTATTTTGATCCGAATGGCACGTTTGAGACTAGACTAACTGTTGCTTTCCCATCACACCCAGCCCGCTATGTCCTATTCCCCTCATGTTGCCATCGCTGGTGCCACGGGCGCCGTAGGAGAGGAAATGCTCAAGTGCCTCGAACAGCGCAATTTTCCTGTCGGTAAAATTTCCCTTCTGGCCTCCGCCCGCTCGGCTGGCAGAAAAATTCTTTTCCGCGGAGAGGAGCACGTCGTTCAGGAGCTAGGCCATGATTCCTTCAAGGGTGTGGACATCGCCCTCTTCAGCGCGGGGGGAGCTCTCTCTCTGGAATATGGCCCTTCCGCGGCAAAGGTGGGCGCAGTAGTCATCGATAACTCTTCCGCCTTCCGAATGGATCCAGAAGTGCCTCTGGTCCTTCCCGAGGTCAATCCCGCTGCAGCCCAGACCCGCCCGAAGGGCATTATCGCCAATCCGAATTGCACCACCATTATTACGATGATGGGTCTGAATCCATTGCACCAGAAATTCGGGTTACGCTCCATTATTGCCTCCAGCTATCAGGCCGTTTCGGGAAGCGGCCAAGCCGGCATCGAGGAGCTGGATGGCCAAGTTCAGGCACTCACCGAGGGCAAGGCTGAGATCCCACAAGAGGTCTACCCACAACAAATCGCCTTTAACGTCATCCCCCATGTCGACCAGTTTGTCGAAGGCGGCTACACGAGGGAAGAGCTGAAGATGGTCAATGAAAGCCGCAAAATTCTCGGGCTGCCTGACCTGAAGGTCACTTGCACCTGCGTGCGTGTCCCGGTCTACCGGTCCCATGCAGTATCGGTGACTGCCCAGTTCGCAACGGCCCCCAGCGTAGAGGAAGCGCGCCTCGCCTACCAAGGATGCCCCGGGATCCGGGTAGTAGATAATCCATCCGAGGCTCTTTACCCTACCCCGTTGGACACAACAGAAAAGGACGACTGCCTCGTAGGAAGAATCCGCGAAGATCTGGTGATGGAAAACGCCCTTGCCCTCTGGGTCGTTGGAGACCAGGTGAGAAAAGGGGCGGCCTTAAATGCGGTTCAAATTGCAGAATTAATCTGAACGGAACCTAAACATGAGGCCAGAGACTTCCTCGGATAGGATTGGAAGCTTGGGGAAAGCCCCTTTTTAGGTATTTTTATATAGTGTCTGACCTTAAGGCCTACCTCCGGAAGCAACAGCGCATCGTTGATACCGCGCTGCGCAGCTTTCTGCCCAAGCCGAGCGTCCGCCCTGCCACCGTTCACCGTGCCATGCGCCATCCCGTCTTTGCCGGTGGCAAACGGCTGAGACCCGTCCTTTGTCTCGCCGCAGCAGAAGCCTGCGGTGGCGCCAGCGAGGAGGCGCTTGCTCCAGCCTGCGCGGTGGAACTAATCCATACTTACTCTCTGGTTCATGATGATCTTCCTTGCATGGACAACGACGACCTGCGCCGGGGCAAGCCCACGACTCACGTCGCTTTCGGTGAGGGGGTCGCGGTCCTCGCGGGCGATGCGATCCTGACCGAAGCCTTCGCCATCATTGCCCAGACTCCAGAATGCAAAAGATACCGGACCCGCGACTACGTCACTGAGCTTGCGTTTTGCGCGGACTCCCGGCGCCTGATCGGAGGACAGATCATGGACTTGGAGGCCGAAGGCCAGAACCTCTCCAAGGCGCAGCTCGCCAAAATTCATGAAGCCAAGACCGCGGCTCTGTTAACCTCCTCGCTACGGCTCGGTGCAATGAGCGCCAACGCGACACCTAGGCGGTTGAAAGCCTTAACAGAATTCGGAAAGTCCCTCGGCCTCGCCTTTCAGGTGATCGACGATATTCTCGATGTCACTCAGTCGACCGCGACTCTTGGGAAAACTGCAGGAAAGGATGCTCAGGTAGACAAAGCGACCTACCCGGGAGTCCTAGGTCTTGAAAAGAGCAGGCAGGAAGCGCAGAGGCTCACAGGAAAAGCCCTGAGCGCACTCGAGGCGCTGGGCCCTAATGCTACCCGCCTCGACGAGATCGCCCACTACCTTCTGGACCGCGATTTCTGATTACGATTTTCAGGCGGCTTAGAATCTGAAGGTCGCGTCCGCCTTGAGCGTCAGATCCGACCGCTCCAGCCCCAGTCCGCGGTCCTCCGCAAGGAGAGATTGATTGAGGACGAGAAAGATCGTCGACCCCGGGCGATATTCCCATCGGATTCTTGAGTTAAACCCAACCTCCCGGGAGAGGCTGTCATATTGTACAAGACTGGACCATCCAAGGTCCGGAGTGAGATTCCAGTTAACGCCAAGGCTCCCTACATGGGCATCGAATTCGCCTCCCCCGAGATCCACCCGATTATATTGATACGTTCCCTTCATCCGAAAATGTCGATTCGGATTCCACTCCAGCTCTGCCGACGCCTTTGCCCGCCAACCATCGTAGAACTGCCCCGCTTCCACCGAGAACTCTCCCCAAACTGGGCGTGAACTTGTCGTCTCATACTCCAAACGTGCCTTCGTCCATGAATAATTTGCTGCGGGCACCGTGACGTTCCCGATATCAAACTCCTCCAGAGGGCGGTCCACATCATGAGAAATCCGGAGGAACAATTCATCGGTACTGGCAAAGTCGATATTAAAGGGCACCACCCCGAATCGGACCGAATCCAACCCTCCCGAAGTGAGGGACGTAACTTGAAAATCCGCCCCCCTCGCGAGTTGCCGATACCACCCTGATCCTCCGGGCCGATCCTTTCGGCGCAGCAGGCCCGAGACGGTGCGAACACCAGTGCGCTGAACATACCCCATGGCCGGATTGAAATTGGCTCCGATCTCCATGTAACTCAAGGTCCCGTCCCAGCGATCGTTAGGATACGACACCTGAGCACCAAAGGCATAATCCGTTCCATGGCCGCCCCCGGTCGCCTCCGCGTAGTTTCCCAGAGCATAGAAATTCGCCTCGAGAATTTTGTCCTGAAGAAACTCGTTCGTCCGGTAAGTGAAGTCTAGCCCTCCAACATAATTATCCAGGCTGGAGGCGGGATTGCCTCCAGTGGCGATCACTCCCACCCGGGATTGTGCAAACACCTGCTTCGTCACCCGGGCCGCAAACACATCCTGCCCGTCCAGCCCGGACGAACCAGCCAACCGGGCATGCGTCAATCCAACATCATAATCCCCAAGTCTTCCTGCGAGCTTGCTCGCCAGTTGGATCGGGATGATCTCCCCATCGGCCAATCCAATCCTTCTCGTAAAATAAGGCAGGAAAGTTGGGCCTCGACTCTTCCTCTCCATTCCCGGGCCAAAATCATAGATTCCGCTATCCTCGAGGAAGAAATCCCTCTTCTCAGGAAAGAACAGAGGGAAGCGACTGAAATTGACAACCCGCTGATCAACCTCGGTTTCCGCAAAATCCGTATTGTAACTGAGGGTTGCAGAAAAACTCGGGGTCACCCGGTAGCGTATATTTGCCCCTACGTCTCCTCCGAGGCTATCTCCCTCACTCCCTCCACTGCCATACCGGCCCACAGCGTAGGGCGAAAGCTCCAATCCAAGACCCTGCCGCATGCCTCCTAGTCCCGTGATATCTCCCGCCTCAACTGCATTGTGAGATTTGATTTCGTCTTTCCATCCCGTCCAACGAACAGATTCGTTTTTCCTTCTAATTCTCCGGGACATGTTGAAGCCCCAGACTGTCCCCTCGGGATCAAAGCTCAGGGTTTTGAAGGGAACTGCCATTTCCACGAACCATCCTTCCTCCGTAATCGCCGCCTTCGACGTCCAGATCCCGTCCCAAGAAAAGTTTCTTCCCGTGTTATTGGTAATCAGGGCGTCACTCTGTGCCCCGGTGGGGTTCACAGCAAAGACGTAGCCGTTGCGCTGGTCATGGTAAGTATCAAAGAAGAGGTAAACGAAATCTGAGCCTGTATACATCCGGTCCCTGACCATCGAGCGAGCCATTACGCCACCGGGTTCGGAATCATAGCACCAAACCGCTACATAAAGATGGTCAAGATCATAGGCGATTGCGAACTCCGTCCGCTCCGTGGCTGGAGTTCCCCGGCCCGGGTCATATTGCCGGAATCCCCCGCCTTTTGGTGCTCGCTGCCAGGCCTCCTCATCCAAGAGGCCGTCCACTTTCAGGCGCTCTCCGGGCTCGAGTTTCAAGGCCGCTATTCTAGGCTTCTGTTCGGCATGACCCCCGGCCAGTGATCCCAGCCAGAAGACGGCTGCCAGGTAGTAAAAACCGCTCCTCATTCCTTTGCCCGCAAGATCGGATCCCTGCGGCGAGTGAAGACAACCCAGACCAGGCGAATGGTCAAGGCCGGGCGCTCAAACGGGGCAATTCCAGCACCAAGGAGGCAACATTCGTGCTTTCCCCACACCCCGGTCCCGGTTCAAGCTCTCTCCACCATGAAGCCTGTCTACGCTCTGTTCACTGCCCTCGTCTGTATCACCATTATTCCCGCTACAGCCGAGAAGGAGAAGGCCCCGGCTAAAAAAGCCCCGGCCAAGAACCAGCAAGCAGCGAAATCTTCGGCCAAATCCCCAGCAGTAAAGCCAGTAGATGGCGGTGCCGTAGAGAAAAAGTTCATTGGAAAATGGGCCCCTGATCCCAAAGCCATGATGAACGAGCTACAAAAAGGACTTGGGGACGACCCTGCCGCCGCCGCAGCTCTACCTCTCATTGAAGCCATGATGCAGAATATGGCCGTGAGCGTAGACAAGGGAACGGTGACCATTCACGCCATGGGGGAAAAGCAGACCGCGACCTATACGATTACAAAGGTCGATAAAGCTGCAAACAAGCTCACCATGCAGATCACAGATGACGAAGGAGAGGGCGAAGGATCAGCCACCATCGAGGAGAAAAAGGATGGCAGCAAAACCCTCACCCTAGAAAAAGATGGGGAAAAGTTCATTCTGAACAGCATCACGGACTCAGAGTTCGAAAAGCGTCAGAATGCAGCGGCACAAGCGCCCCTGTTTCCTGGGCTCGAGTAACTACTCCCTAGTCCTTCGGGCGATTCCCGAGACAGAGAAGCTTCTCTCTCCTTTGATCGCCCTCAAATACTGCGACCCGGGCGTAGATCCGACCCCCGCAAAACACGGGTGTCGCAAAAACCTGCTCCCCAATCTGCGCCTTGTGGGTAATCTTGAATTTTTCGGGGTCCGCATTGAACTTAAAATACTCCCCGTTCTCGTTGATGACATGTATGTCGCTCCCTACGAGAACAGGCGAGCTGGAAAAGGTACCGCCTAAAATACCTTTCCACTTTCGTTGACCCGTCTGGCAATCCCAGCACATCGCCGCGCCACCATCCATCACAGCGTAGAGGTGCCCTTTGGTCACCAGCATGGAAGGGACATAGACCCTGCTGATATTGCGCCAGACGACCTTCCCGGAGCCATTCCCTTCCACCGCGTGAACATGGTTCTTCGGCCATCCCCCGCTGATGAAGACGCGCTTCCCATCCGTCACCGGAGAAGTCACGGTTTCCTGAGTCGAGCCTTTGGCTTGCCAGAGCAACTTGCCCGTCATTGGGTCTAGGCTGATGACCTTCTCGCATCCGGAAATCACAAGCTGGTCCCGGCCATCGATCTTTTGCACGATGGGGGGCGTGTAATTCGGAATTTGCGGACGATCTACCTTCCATACGACCTCTCCGGTTCTGCGATTGAGGCCGAAGATTGCGCCGGCCTTTTTGTTATCTGCACACACCAGAAGCAGGGAGCGGTAGACCATGGGAGACGCTCCGTATCCCTGATGAACCGTGTAATCGGTAAGGCGGGTCGTCCAGACCTTCTCTCCCTTGAGATTCAGAGCGGTCGCGCAGGCAGCTCCATCATTCACAAAAGTGACGTAAAGCTTCTCCCCGTCATGAGCGGGCGAGTTATTCGCATGGGTCGCCTTACGATTGATCCGCTCTGGAAAATTTCCTG
>Ga0160423_10004480_pt1 | contig 11483 bp, 8 predicted proteins | sample CRUFie14St8metaG_FD_108191 | JGI IMG/M metagenome (GOLD analysis project Ga0160423, IMG submission 108191) | Marine microbial communities from the Costa Rica Dome - CRUD Field 142mm St8 metaG | ecosystem: Environmental > Aquatic > Marine > Oceanic > Photic zone | place: Costa Rica: the Eastern... | reverse complement strand
CCCGGGTGGGGGGCGGTGGGGGGGGGGGGGGGCGCGAGTTCCCGCGCGAACCTCCTACTGCCCGCCCCGCCGGGCGCCACCCTCTCCCTCGCCCCTTCGTCCCTCGGACCTTCCTTTCGGCGCTCGTGCGGTTTCTCTCTAGCGATCATGGATTGCCCCACCTCGCGGTTCCTGACCCTCAACCTCACCACTCGCCCTCGTCTATGACCAGGTACATCGTCCGTAACATTGTGGACGCGTCCGCCCTTCGTGATCTTCAGGAGTCCTCCGTCATCGACGGATACGCCCTCCCAAAGCTCTACCGTAAGGTGTACTACTCCATCAGTGCCGCTATCCACAGCAGGGTCGTCAGGGTGCGCAGCAGGGTTGCCAGGCGTAACAGGGCCCCTCCACCAAGGTTTAGGCCTAAGTCCGACTAGGCTGCTTGACCGCATGGGGTTTTTGGGCCGATAGGAGGCAAGCAATAGGAGCATGGACCGACCTGGGCTTCCGGCTGTCCTGTAGGGACGCGGAGGAGGTAATACCCGGGCGAAATCTAACACTATTATTGTCAACAACAGAAAAAAATTATGATCAAATCAAAACAAGAGCCTCCGTCTCGTTAGTCTTGGCGAACTTTCTCGTCTTGGTTTCCTTTTCCCCGCGCCGCCTCCTCTCCCCCGACCCCGACCAAAAAAAGAGCTGGCAGTCGGATCACTTCCTCCTCTTCTTGTTGTAAGATGCCTTTCCCCCCTTGCCCTTGCCCTTCTTGAACGAGGCCTTCTTCACCTTGGCCTGCGATGGCTTGGGTTCCTCCTGACCTGCCCCCTCGGGCTCGGCGACCTCGGTGGCCACCGCGGCCTGCGAGACCACCTCCGCCTCCGGCGGCTGCCCTTGGCGCGACGTGGCCTCGTCCAGCTCCTTTGCCTTCAGGTCGTAGAACTTGCTCCCCCTCTCCTGCTTGGGCTCCGCGGGCTGGGCCACCACCTCCGCGACCACAGAGCCACCGGACTCCTGCTTCTTCAGCTCCCAGAACTTATCGCCCGTCCTCTTGGGGGGAGGGGGCGAGAGCTTGGCGACCGCCTTCTGCCTCTCCACCTCGATTGACCCGGAATCAGACGTCCCAGGCTCGGCAATCTCAGGGGCCTTGAAGTTGGCCCTGAGCAGAGCCGTCTGACCCACAGAGAGCAGGTTGTTCGTGAACCAGTACAGGGTGAGCCCCGCCGGAACGTTCAGGGAGAACCAGCCGATCATGAGGGGAAGAAACTTGATGATCGCGTTGGCGGTCTCGTTCTGCTGGCTCTGCTGCTGCTGACCGGAAAGGATCTTCTGCGAAGCATACTGGGAGACTATGAGCAGCACTGGGAGCACGAGGTAGGCCGTCGCGTCGTGCCACCCAATGGGCGGCGCGCCGTCCACCAGCGGAAAGAGCCAGGCGGAACCCGTTCCCGCCTGCCTGGCCGCGATGGTCGTCGGCCCCGCGAGAGATGGAATCCAGAAGAACCCCTCCGTCAGCAGGCCCTCGTCCGCGGCGTTGGTAAGGCTCCTGTACAGCCCGATGTAGATGGGCAGCGACACGAAGGTCGGCAGGCACCCGGCCAGCGGGTTGACCTCCGCTACCTTGTAGAGCTTGGCGGTCTCCAGCTGAAGCTTCTCCTGGTCATCCGCGTACTGCTCCTGAAGCTTCTTGATCCTGGGCTGCAAGGCTTGGATCTGCATGTTGGACTCGAGCTGCTTCTTGGAAAGCGGGAAGGTTCCAACCTTCACCAAAATCGTGAGCAAAATGATCGAGAACCCGTACGAGTAAGGCACGTTCCCGAACTCCAGGACGCCGTCGATGCCCTTGAGGAAGGTCTCCAGGATGACCGCGAAGAAGTTGAAGAAGCCGGACTTCTGTTGGGGACTCGCGGCAGCCACGTCCGCGTCCGCGAGCGAGTAAAGCGCTTGCGTCAGGTGCTCGTGCACGTGTGCCGGGTCCAAGCTCGCCAGGCTTCGCGAAGTCGTAAGACGTGTCAGTCGGTCGGTCGCGCAAAAGTACACTCTCCAAAGGAAGGTGGGGTTGAGGGGAAAACTCGTCGCGGACGCGGCGACCGACGGTTTTGCCATCCATCGTGAGACTCACCTCTCCACCACGGCCTGAGCGCGCACGCTCTTCCCCCGCCTGGTGGTATGCCTGGTGACCTTCACCACGTTTGCTGTCCTGTCGCCCAGGGCGAGCCTGACAAGGCCTCTGGGGTCCCGCGAAGCGCGGAGGCTCGTGCAGCGCCTCTCCGCTGCCGCTCTCATCGCCATGGTTCTGCTGCTCTTGTCCGGTAAGGATCTCTCCACCCCCTAGCGCTCGTCTTGGCCAAGCGTCCCTTGCGCTTAGCTCTCTCCCGCCTCGCGCCGCTCCCACAGCGGTCTTGGTGGTCTATCTTGCTCCGCGCTATCCTCATCTTCAGAGGGCCTGCGAACCAAGAACGACATTTCCGTGTGGGAATATCGAAAATCCACCTTTTTGCGTTTTTTGGAGAGGAGGGGAACAAAAGCTTTTGCTGCAGGACGAGAAGAGACGAGAGGGAGACCGATCGCCGAGCGATCGCCGAGCGCCACAGCGAGGCCCCGAGGTGGGGGTGGGGGGTGGTGAGGGATGGCGTCGGAGGTCAAGGACGCCCGGGGGTTCCTCGGCGCGGTGACCCGCGGCCGGGAGAGCCTGGGGCTCCGACAACCCAACTCGACCCGAAGCCTCGCCGAGTGCCTTTTACGCAAAACGGACAGCCCGACCGTCCTCAAAGGACACAGGGGATGCGTGAACCGGTTGTGCTGGAACGAGCAGGGCACGCTGCTTGCGTCGGGGAGTGACGACACGAGGGTGATCCTGTGGAGCTACCCGGACTGGCGCAGGCCCGCCATAGTCGTTCCCACCAACCACAAGGCGAACATCTTCGGAGTCAAGTTTTTGCCGCTGAGTGGAGACGCAAAGCTGGTGACGGGGGCCATGGACTGCGAGGTCCAGCTCCACCACCTGGAGAGGGTTTCAAGGGAGCACAACGTCCACACGACTACTTTGGACTTCCACCACAACAGGGTGAAGGCCGTGGAGGTGGAGCCAGGGAACCCGCACAACTTTTGGAGCGGCAGCGAGGACGGCAACGTCCTTCAGTTCGACTGCCGGTCGCTCAGGGAGCCCGTCCCGCTCTTCCAGTGCCGGGCAAGGTATGACCGCACGCTGGTGGAGGTCAAGCACCTGTCCATCAACCCGGTGAACCCGCACCTCCTGGCTCTAGCGTGCGGGGACCCTTTCGTCAGGGTCCACGACAGGAGGATGGCGTCCAGGGAGCCACTGCTGATGCTCTGCCCGCCACACCTCGCCCTAGCGGCCGGATCTGGATCCGGGAGAGGGTCGAGAGCGTGGCGATGCGGCCACCACCACACCACCTGCGTGTCATTCGGCTCGACGGGGAGGAGGCTCGCGGCGTCATACCACGCCGACCACTGCTACTCCTTTGACCTCTCTGGGGAGGGGTCGGTGGAGGCGGCCTTCGAGGAGGGGAGCGGACCCAGGCGGCCGTGGGCGGTGGCGGGGGAGGACGAGGCCTTCGCGAAGGCCGAGCTGGGCGGGCGGCGGGGCGGAGGGTCCGCGAGCGAGGATATCACCGCCGCGTCCCGCGGGCTCGACCTCTACCCGGGCTCGCCCTCCATCCTCCTCGCGAGGGCCGACGCCTTGCTGAGGCGAGGGTGGAAGGCTGACAACGCTTACGCCCTGAGAGACGTGGAGCGGGTTCTCAGGTCGGAGGAGCAAGGGTGCTGTGCCGACGGCAGGCCAAGCGTCGCGGTGCTGTCCCGCCTGGCGCAATGCCTTCACGATCTCGCACAGGACGAGTGCGCAAGCCTGGTGCTGAAGAACATGGTGGGCGACCGCGAGTGCGACGAGGATGACGCGGAGCGGGTGGAGCGCCTCAGGGAGGCCGTGGCGGGGGAGCTGAAGAGGCGGGGGGAGCTGGAGGCCCAGGAGGACCCAGAGGCCCCGGAGGACCCACAGGAGGAGGGAGACGACGAAGAGATTCTGGCCGCAATCCGGGGGGGGGCGGTCTCCACGGGCCTGTGGCGCAGGCGGGAGGTCAACAGGCTCTCGCAGCGCTACGTGGGCCACGCCAACAATCAGACTGACTGCAAGGAGGTTTCCTTTGTTGGTGGTGACGACTCCATCGTCGCGTCCGGGTCTGATGATGGCGTCGTGTACATGTGGGACTCGAACACAGGGGAGCTGGTGCACATTCTGGAGGCCGACATCGACATCGTGAACTGCGTTCAGTGCCACCCGAGTGTGCCCTGCCTGGCGACGTCCGGGCTGGAGCACGTGGTCAGGATTTGGGAGCCCAAGGACACAGACCTCGTGGGCTGGCAGAAAGCGGGGATGATGGACGTGATCGAGAGGAACCAGGAGCAGAACAACGAGACTCCGGTGAGGCCTTTGGCGGGAGAGGCGCTGGATGCGAGGGGAATGAACTACGGGGTCCTGTTCAGGGCTCTGGCCAACACCTACGCTTCCATGCAGAGGAACGAGGATGTGGATGCCCAGTGCGCCACGCAGTAGCGACCAAAATGAAGGGTTTTTTTGTTACATTATTTGCATTAGTACAAGTGTCGTGGCTCTCTGCCTGCCGCCCTCGTAAGGGTCAGTCCGCCTTCTTTGCCGTCCTCCTGAGATCGGCGAGCGAGGACACCAGCTTCCTCTCTGTCTTGTAGAGAACTCCCAGGAGCCCCATGCCCACAAGGCAGCCCAGGCCGAGGTGCCCAACGACGTCCCGGAGGGCCGCCGCACCGGGGTCCGGCAGTTGGTACCTCTCTGATGCCCGGGAGAGCGCGGCGCAGGCGGCCAGGGAGGCCAGGCCCAGAGGGGTGGGCAGGACAGAAGACAATGGAAAACTGGCTTCCCGGAAGTAGCCCCTCGCGTACCACGTGCAGTAGCCGACCCGCAGGAGCATGCTGACGCACCCAGCGGCCACCAGACCGGAGGTTCCGCTCGACCTAACCAGAATCACGCTCGTCACGGAGTGCAGCGCCGAGAACGCGACGAGGGAGTAGTTGATTCCCCTCAGGGCCCCGGCATCAGCGGTGGCATGCATGAAGGCCTCGGCGACGCCATTGAGGGCCATGGATCCGATGTAGGCGCAGTAGACCGACAGAATTCTGGGGGCCTCCGTTTGGGCCCAGCCCGACCCGTAGGACGCCCACAGGACAGCGAAGCTGTGGCTTGGGCCGAACGCCAGCGCGATCAATGCGAAGAGGACCGCGAGCCTGAGCACGGTGGCCAGGAGGTCCGCCTGGACCTGCCTCCCGGACCCCCGCCTGGCCGCCGAGGACATGGAGAACGCGGTGAAGATAGCTTGCTCGAAGGGCTGGAGGCACGTCCTAACGACCACCGAACCCAAGTTGTTGACCAGGCCGTAGACGCCCTGGTCGTAGGTCGGTCGAAAGGCTGCCATGGCAAACTTCTCTCCCTCCCCCAGCACGTGCTTCTCGATGGCCTGCAGAGTGAAGGACCGGTAGGCGGAGGCAAGCTCGGGGTCCGCGCGCTTGGCGCTCCGCAGCGTGACGTGCTCCCACCGGGCCATCCCCTTTGCCTCGCCCCTACTGACAAAGTAAGCCCAGTACCCGAGCGTGGTGGTGGTGGAGTAGACGACCGCAGCAAGGCCAAAGGCGACGAGGGGGGGAACACCCAGTGAGGGGCGCAGGAAGATGAGGGTCGCAAAGCACCTAGCAAGGCTGGCCACCGTCTCCACAGTCAGCTGCAGCCTGGGGGAAGGTAGGAGGAGGGGGGAGAGCGGGGGCGGGTCAGGGCCGGGGGAGGAACCAACCGGCGTGAGGGGCGGGTGTTTGGGGGGAAGTCGCCACTCACTTGAAGACGAGGAGGCACGTGCTCGTGATATAGGCCGGCTCGGACAGGGTCTCGATCACGGCGGCCGCGCCGTGGAGCAGAACCCCGACCCTGTAGGACCCGTCCCGCACCCCCACGCCGTCGCCAGAAAATGCCAAAACGGTCGAGCACACTATGAGGGACCACGCCAGCCCTTGCGGGACGCAGAGCCACGACAGAGGAACGATTGACTTCAGGTCGGGGCCTCTCTTCCCGCCGAGCTGCACTCCGCGGAGGCATGCCCTTCTCACTCCTTCGCGCGCGAAAGTTAGTATTGTGGTCGAGATGAGGTGATACTGGATCACCGCGACTCCGTAGACGTCCGGAGGCAGGCGCCTGACGACGAGCACGTTCAGCAAAAAGGTCACGAGCCGCGACGAGACCTGGGAGAACAGCAGGTGGCCGAAGCCACGCGCTATGACGTCTCCTTCCGTCGCCCCCATTGTCTCAGAGCTGGCTCGCGCTGAGGCCCTCGCGATCCCGATCTGTCTGTCGCGAACCCAATCAAATCAGAGACAGTTTGTCGCATCCAGCTGAAAAGACCAAACGCTTGTTGGGTGGGTGGGTGGAGGGGTTGAGAGTGAGGATGGAGGACGAAGAGAATATGGTTTGGAGTGCATCACAAGCTTGAAATCGCCCCATCGCGAAGAGCAACAAGTCGTAGCTTCAGTAGAAGTCACTTTACTCCACATCGCTCTCATCCTCTTGCTGGTCGATCCAATCGACGATGCGCTGATGGCCATCAATCGACTTTGACGCTTCCTCTCTGCACTCGCTTCTGCGCCAAGGGCAAGGCGGGTCTTCAGAACGTAACCACTTCAAAACTTCCAGGTGCCCATTCCTCGCCGCCTCATTACAAGTCTCCCCACTCGAAGGGCAAGGCGGGTCCTGGGCTCTGGCCCACTTCAAAACTTCAAGGTGCCCTCTCCCCGCCGCATAAGCACAAGTCGTCTCATCCCAAGGGCAAGGCGGGTCCTGAGAGCGCGCCCACTTCAAAGCTTCCACGTGCCCTCCCCTCGCCGCCTCAGAACAAGTCCACTCATCCCAAGGGCAAGGCGGGTCCTGAGCCCTGGCCCACTTCAAAACTTCCAGTTGCCCTCCATGTGCCGCACAATAACAAGTCCTAATATTCCAAGGGCAAGGCGGTTCTTGAGCCCTTGCCCACTTCAAAACTTCCAGGTGCCCTCCCTTTGCCGCCTTCGTACAAGTCTCCTCATCCCAAGGGCAAGGCGGGTTTTGTGCCCTGGCCCACTTCAAAACGTCCAGGTGCCCTCCCCACGCCGCCCAAGAAAGAGTCCTAATATTCCAAGGGCAAGGCGGGTCCTGAGAGCGCGCCCACTTCAAAACGTCCAGGTGCCCTCCCCTCGCCGCCTCAGAACAAGTCCACTCATCCCAAGGGCAAGGCGGGTCCTGATCCAATAACCACTTCAAAACTTCCAGGTGCCCTCGCTCCGCCGCCTCAGAACAAGTCATCTTATCCCAAGGGCAAGGCGGTTCTTGAGCCCTTGCCCACTTCAAAACGTCCAGGTGCCCTCCCTTTGCCGCATAAGTACAAGTCCTCTCATCCCAAGGGCAAGGCGGGTCCAGACCTCTGAGGAACTTCAAAGCTTCCAGATGCCCTCCAAACGCCGCCCATTGACATTCCTCCTCATCGAACTCGTAGCCCTTTCCCTCCAGGTACTTCAAAACCTCAACGCTGCCGCCCCACCCCGCCCACCGGCCTGTTGCCATGCTCAGCTCCCACCCCTTCTCCTCCATCAGCCACCTCAAGATCTCGACGCTGCCCTGGAACGCCGCGTAGTTCAACAGGTCGGCCTCGTACACCGCTCCCTTGTCCCTCTTGCTTCCCCACTTAAAACCCGGCACGACGTTCAAGGTGTCGCAGACCCATCGAAACCAACCCAAAGTGTGCGACGGCATCTTCCCGCTCTTTTGCAGATTGAGGAGGCGGTGTGCGTTCAAGTCCGTCTCCACCTTCCACCCGAGGTCCTTCTGCTTCCCTCTGAAAAACCTGCAGGTCATCGCGAGGGCGAACAGGTCGTTCTGATGCAGGTTCTCGTCGAGGATCTTCTGCCACAGCTCGGGAGGCAGGCGCCTCAAGAGCTTCTCGTTCTTGGCCTCCAGCTTCTCGTTCTTAGCCTCCAGCCTCGCGCACAAGGTCACCATCTCTCTCCTCGCGACCCGCTCCGCGCGGGCATCCCCCCTCGACCTCGCCTCCTTCCTTCGCACGAGAGGGTCCTCTTCCTCTTCCTCGTCAGCCTCGTCCACCTTGGCGCGCTTCGCCGTGGGTTCGCCCGCTCGGCGAGCCATCCCATCGACTCCGCGCCGTGTCCCGTCCTCGAAGTCGAGCGCTCGCCACCCCCTCGTTCCCCAGCTGGTCGGGGTCGCCTCTCTCGTTCGCTGCTCAAAGGTCCAAGATCACTTTTTTTTTCTGTTTCTTGGGGACAGATTCCCGCGGTCCTGCTGGATGAAGTTGCAGAATTTTCTGGACAAAGGAGAGGAATGGGCGTGGCGTGGCATGTGTGTGCCCCCTTTACAAAGCAAGATTATGCTTGTCGCCCTCCAGAGGTGACCTTAGCACACGTACCCCCTCCTGAGCTCCTCGAACTCGTAGGTCGTTGTGTTCAGCCTCCATAGATCGTTCACCCTGCCTCCCGGTTCCACGCTCGTGTCCCCGCCAAAGATGTAAAATGCCCCTCCGCTCTCCGCAAAATCCGCGAGGTACCTCGGCCTGGGCTTTCTCCCGCCGCTCACGACCTCCCTCCACCGTCTGCCGCTGTAGTCGAGCTCCCACAGGTCCCCCAGGACGGTGGAGTGGGAGTGTTGGTGCTCTGCTTGGCTGGGGTCTCCTCTGCCCCCGTAAAGAATCATCTTGGACCCGTCTGCGGAGGAACAAGCGTGGTGATGGTCTCTCTTGGCGGGAACGGAGACCTCCGCGGTGTGGTCGTAGTCCGGGGTCCAATCAAACCAGGCCCCGCGCGATGGGCTCCAAGCCCACACGTCGTTGTAGTAGCCAACGCTGTCAGTTCTCCCGGCGAAGATGACGAGGTATTCTTCAAGGGCGCCCCCCTTGCCCTCAAGGCGCGCGACCGTGGCGGTGTGGCCGTGCCTCGGGCTCGGGCCGGAACCCGCGTCGCCCCCCGCCTCCCACACCTTCGTCCAGCCATCGCGTAGGTCCGTCAGATTGAGAGACCAAAGATCACTGAGATCCCTGCATCCACCCATGGTACCCTCCTCCGTCGCATGGCAGTGCTTGCCGCCGTAGACCAGCATCTGGTCGCCCAGCCTCGCGGCGGCGGCAGCTTTCCGCGCGACGGGCACGGTGGCGTTCTCCGCCAGTTGGACGAAGGACCAGCGGGAGTCTCCCTCAGAGGCGTCCAAGACCCAAAGGTCGCTCGCGTAGCGCGTCTTGGTCTCGCCGCCAAAAAGCACGACCTCGGACCCGCTCGCCGACGAGACGGCCACCGCCTTCCAGCGAGGGCTAGGCTCCCCGAACTCGGCGTCGCCCACGATGCTGGGGCGACGCCACACCCCGTCGTCCACACCGAACGTCTTGCTCTCGCTCAGCAGCTGCCCGTGCTTGGTGTTACCGGAAAACACAAAGAGCCGTTGCGCTTCCGTCCCGGGGCCCAGCACAGCTGTAATTCCCCCCTTTGAGCACACGGGCGGGGTTCCGGTTTCGAGCTCGCTCCACTCCACAGGGACCACGATGGCCGTGGTGGCCGCGAGGAGCCCCAAGACGCCGAGCACAACCGACGTCGCCGGGTAGGATACCACCCAGTCGGCTGCGCGGTCGTAGAGGGACCTGGCGTGCCCTGGCTTGCCAATCAAGGGCGTCGTCTCGCGCGGCATGGCCACCGGACAAGGATCACCCCCTCGTCACGGAAGGGAAGGTGAGCACCTGGAGCACGAGAAATTCTTTGAGCTCTGCTGCAGACAAGCTCAAGGGGCTGCAAGAGGGGACCACGGCCGTGCTCGTGCCGTCGGTTGAGGGACGTCCACCACGACCCTTGCTTCCCTCAATCCGCCTTACTCGTCGCCCTTGAACTCAGTTCATGCGCGGCTCCCTCACTGGCGATTGCGCCGCTCGGTGTGCGAGGTCCCAGGTCCTTTTTGACGGAATCAACGGAATCAAACGTTACAAGGGGAGCTGCTGACTGGCAGGCTCGACCTGAAAATTTGGCGGGGAGGTGGCATCGCGTGTAGAAGCGGGGGAACGAGGAGAAGGGGGGGGGATGAGGGAGGTGACGGTGTGCGCGACGCAGATGTGCTGCTGTCCCGACCGGGAGGAGAACATCCAGAGGGCCTCCGATCTGGTCCGGGCCGCCAGGGAAAAAGAGGGGGCGCAAATCGTCCTGCTGCAGGAGCTCTTCGCCACGCGATATTTTCCCCAGGAGCTTCGGGAGGACCACCTCGATGCGGCCGAGGCGTACGAGGGCAGCGCGCTGCTTGACAGGATGGCCGAGCTGGCGGGAGACCTGGGCGTGGTCTTGCCCGTCTCCTTCTTCGAGCGCTCCGGGAACTGCTGCTTCAACTCGGTCTGCGTCGTCGACGCGGACGGGACGAAGCTCGGAGTCTACCGGAAGTCCCACATTCCAATGGGGCCCGGGTACGAAGAAAAGTACTACTTCGCCCCGGGAGACACGGGGTTCAAGGTATTCCAAACGAGGCACGCCAAGGTCGGGGTCGGGATCTGCTGGGACCAGTGCTTTCCTGAGGTAAGTCGTCTCCTCCTCGCTGCCCTTCTCGACCTTCTGACCTCGCTCTCCTTCTCCTTCGCAAGTGCGCTCGCGCCATGGCCCTTGATGGCGCGGAGGTTCTGCTGTACCCCACCGCCATAGGCAGCGAGCCCCACTGTCCAGGTGAGCGACGCCCGCCCCGCCGATCCCCCGCGATCCCTCCTCAACTCGGCCGGTTGACCTGACCTCCGTTTCCCCCCGTCCCACCCTGCCCCGCAGGTCTGGATTCATGGCCGCACTGGAGTGCCGTGATGAAGGGCCACGCGGCAGCCAACCTTGTCCCGGTGGTCGCGTCGAACAGGGTCGGCGTGGAGTCGTGTGAGCACTACAACGGCGGCAGGACGTCGCTGAAGTTCTACGGCGGCAGCTTCGTGGCGGATCACATGGGCCAGGAGGTGGCGTCGTGCTCCAGGATCGATGGTGAGGCCGTTGGAGAGTGGGAGATCGCTTCATTCACCTTTGATCTCGACGAGGTTGCGAGGCAGAGGAGGGCCTGGGGGCTCTTCCGAGACCGGCGGCCGGACCTCTACGGCCGGCTCCTGTCCATGTGACTACGGCTTGGTATAATCGTCTTGAAACTTTACTCATCACAATTGTTTTTATTTAGTGTACTAAAGTTCGTAGGTGAGACTCCTCAAGACGAAGACTTGTTTGAATACACCTTTTGCGTCACCACCTTTACCACTTACCAATAGAAAACAGGCCCTCCTCTCTCCCCTGCGCCAGAATTGATCACGGGTCCATTTTTCCAGGTGGCACGCCCCCCCCCCCCCCCCCCCCCCCCCCCCCCCCCCCCCCCCCCCCGCGGGCCGCAGAGGAGCCGGCCAGGGAACGAAAACGCGCGCAGACGCGCCCGCGGGGGCGGG
>Ga0160423_10004479_pt1 | contig 11485 bp, 26 predicted proteins | sample CRUFie14St8metaG_FD_108191 | JGI IMG/M metagenome (GOLD analysis project Ga0160423, IMG submission 108191) | Marine microbial communities from the Costa Rica Dome - CRUD Field 142mm St8 metaG | ecosystem: Environmental > Aquatic > Marine > Oceanic > Photic zone | place: Costa Rica: the Eastern... | reverse complement strand
CAAAAATGAAAACTATCCCTTCTCAATGAAAGGTAGTGCGTTAAATTCCTTTTCACATTCTTCGCAGTATTCTTCTTCGGTTTCTTCATTACAAGTCCTGCATATTCCATAAGCTTCTCGAAGATGTTGTGATATTTCTTCCCAATTAACTTCTCGAAGAACTGACCTTGCAAGATCATTTGCAATTCCTGTACTTTCTTCGTTTACGTATTCGTATGCCCATTCTTCAATTGCTTCGGCATCCCAATTAGCCATATGTTCATTGTCCGAGATTCCCATCTCAAGATTGACTTTCCAAGTTTCGTAATTTGTCCATCCGTTATATTTCTTTTTTTCCATTACTTCTTGGTATTACGTTGAAATTCTTTGCAAAATTTGTTGAAGGCATCGTGGAAACCTTGAACATTCTCATCGACGTGATCTTTCTCATCATCGGCTAAATCTTTGTACTTTCTTCCAAAGACTTCATTTGATAAATAGTTTTTCATTTTAATATATTTAGTTAAACAATAGAACTAATATCGGGAATACTTCTGACTTATCCAAATATTTAGATAACTTTATCTGATAGCATACTTGCCAAAGTTCGGTCTGCTCAACAAAGAATACGTTGAATATCGAAGGGCATCTGTTGTATGGTTTGCGTGATCTTCTGGAATATTAAGCATTCTTCCGTTTCGATCTTCTTTCCATTTATAGTTTCTAAACTCTGATATTAAATTATCACTTCCTCTCTCTAAATGAATTTTATATCTTTTCAATAGATCAATCCCTGCATTAACAGAATCTCTGCCCTTAATACTTGGTTTCACATTCCAACCCATTCTTCTCAACTCATCATTTAATCTTGCTTCTGCTGAATCAGCAAAGATTGGTTGCCTATCTATTTGCATTTTTTGAAAGAACTTGTGAATGTCAATTGTTGTCATCATTCTTCTGTAAAGAAATTCTTTCACATACAAATTAAATCCATCAATCCAGACACCAACCAAAGTTGTAGGATCATTTGTATAACCGTAATCCATTCCATAAGATAAAAAAGATGCTCTTTCCGGAATCTTCTCGATTTCGATATATCTGAATATCGTTGATCTGGAAATTCCTCTTTGTCCTAATCCATAAATTTGCCAATACTGTTCATCCGTTTCTTTTAATCTTTCAATCTCATCAATGATTGTGTCAGATAAAAATGGATTGTCTTGATAGTTTGTTTGAAAGAAATCTGTATCTTCTCTTGGAATAACTTTATCATAAATCCAATGAAATTCATCAGATGGATTGTAGTCTAATATGATTCTTCCCTCTGTCCTGAATATTAATTGTTGCCAATCTTCCCAGAATAATTCATTCGCTTCATTTATGAAAAGCAAATCTCTCTTTCTTCCTCTGACCTTTTGTGGCTGATCCAAAGAAATAAACTCAACAAGGTTGTTGTATAAAATGTACTCTGATGATGATTTGTTGTGATATTCCTCTCGGTACATTCCCTGCTCTTTTAAGATGTCAAGGAAATCCCTCATTACTGATGCCCTCAAAGCAGGAAAAGTTTTTCTGCAAATAGTTATTGTCTTACCTCTGTTCTTTGGTGCGAAATGAAAAATAATCCAAACAAGAATATTGTATGTCTTTCCTGATCTCGTTCCACCCTGCTCAACAACTATCTTTTTGTCGCTATCCAGAAGATGTTGACAAACCTCATTTGTCCTGACTTTTGCTTTTGACAATTTCGATTGTAATGTCATTGGGTAATCCATCCCCTCCTGTTATTTCTTGTCTTTCAACGTATCCTCTTTTCTTTCCTTTGGTTTTAAGATAAAAGATTGTTGCCGAAGTATTACCATCTCTTATCTGTTTATGCAATTGTGATTCTGCAAAATCAAGTGCTATGTTTTGAATATCCTCAACTGCACTTCTGAAATCATCATCTTTCATCCACTCATAAAAAGTACTTCTTGCAATTCCAACCTGTTTTGTTGCAGTCGTTACCACTCCAAGAGATTTCTCAAGCGATTCTAATACTGCCTTTTTTAGTGTGTCCGTTTTGTCCATTTTATATGTTCTAAATATTCCACAATTTGAATATAAGTTTTCGGGAAATCCCTGTATAAGACTTCAACAATTTCTGCATCATTCAACTCATCCATCTCAAACTCCTTTTATTGGCACTTTAATTATTGGGTTTATATCAAAAGTTTTTTTCTTTTTCCCTTTCTGGGTTGTATCGGATTTTACAATATCTGCTCCCCATTTATTTTGAAAGATTTTGAATTGTTCTTTCTCTTTTGCAATTGTTCGATAATCAGCACAACCTCCAACATTTCCGTGATCCTTCTTTACCAGATGGACAAAATTAAATCTAATCAGCTTCCTGTACTTATTTAACGTTTGTAATGAGAAATCCAAATCTTCTTTCAAAGGTATTCTTTCATCAAAAGTACATTCATTATTTATAAATCCCATCAAACTGCCGGAAATCCAATTTGTAAAACTTATTGGTGTATATTCTCTATATGATCCTTTGTCTCCAACAATATTCACCCCCCAAAGTTTGCAATTTGCTTCTTCACAGAAATTAAAAGCCATTTCAAAAAACTCAACTATATCATCAATATTTTTTGAATAAGGTAAATCACCTTTTTTTGTCCATATTTTTATTGCTTCAATATCATCATCAATGATCAATCCTTTGTCTTTTATGAGTTCATCTTTTATGTAATTTCTCACTCTTGCAATGTTTCCCTTTAATTGATCTGGTAAAACTTCAACATTAACTCCTTGTTTTTTATATTCTTTAAATTCATTTTTATGCACACAATAAACCACATCTGGAATTAGTTTGTGAGTTTTTAATCCTGTTGCTCTTTTGTAAGATGGACTGTAAATCTTCATATGCCTTTTATTGGGTTATAAAATCTAAATCCTGTTCCCTTCCAAGCCATTGCCTCATAACCCCATTTGTTATTTATTTTTTTTGCATACTGTTTTTTCCTTTCCAAGTCGTAACCAATTACAGAGTTTTGCCCTCCATCTTCGCCATAAAAAACTGCTTGGTATTGATTGTCTTTAAAAACTTTTCTGTGTTTATGCATTTTTTGCAAAAAGAAATCTACATCCTCGCAAATTATTAATCTTTCATCATATTTAATGTTATCACTTGCATCCACAAGCACACAGCCAAAAAATATTTTGTTTAAGCTAAAAGGTGCCATATCTTTTAACTTCATATTATCGCTACTATAATCGAAACCACAAAAAGAAAATCTGCCCTCTAAAGCCATTATTTCAATTCTCTCAAAATGTTCAATAGCCTCTTGTCCGTTAATTCTTTGGTTTTCTTTTTTTCTTCTGATGAACTCCAAATCATCATCAATCATCCAACCAAATTTTGTTTGCTCTTTTATTAAGTCTAAAATAGCATTCCTTTTTTTGCTTACTGACCCATCTTGTTTGTCTGGAATTGATATCACAGCTTTTCCATATCTTTTTTTGTATTCTTTCTCTTGAGATTCAGGCACAACAATATTGCCTGTTCCTAAATATTCGTAAGTTCTTACTAAATCTGCTCGATTATATGAAGGTATATAAATGTTATTCATCCTTTAAATTCTTGAGATATTCTGCTCCATTTACAACCCTTCCAACTCCTTTACTCCAAGGTTTGCCATTCTGTCTTTTTGAATAAACCGATTTCAGTTTGAAATGAGTTTGAGCAGAAAGCCAATCAATATCATTGTCAAATGTTAAAACAACATAGTTATGAGATTCATCAAGATACTCGCTAAATTCAATCTCTGCTTCCTCGACCTCTGCCTTTTCATTTAATACAGGTAAATCAAGTCCCCACTCATCAAGTTGTTCTTTATCCCATTCATTTGCTAAAACATCCCAATCCCACTCTCCAAAGCTTGAATTATCTTTTATTACAAATTCTTTTTGTTCTCCTTCTGTTAAATCATCTGCAATTTCGATCCAAACCTTTTCCAAACCCGCTTCTTTACAAGCTTCATATCTCATATTCCCACCAAGAATCACCATATCTTTGTTAACAACGATAGGTCTTAATTCAAGCATTTTGGGAAAATCTTTGATGCTTTTTACAAGTTTCCTGAATTTGTCATCTTTTATATAACGCGGATTATCTGGATTCTTATTTACTTTTGAAATGTCAATTTGTTTTTTCATATTTCGTTTTCTTTATAAAATGTGTCTGCCAAAGTATTGATTGATTCTAATTGTTCCGGTGATAATCCTTTGAGTTTGTTGTGTATCAAAACCCTTAATGCGTTTTTGTTTTTTGTGTGCATTCCGATCTTCTCATACAAATCCATCAAGGTTGGCTCATACTGAATATATAGATCAAACATATTTAAAGAATGCCATACAGTTGCGTGATCATAATTCTTGTATCCATTTTTCTTGTATAATTGTGCAATCCTTGACAACCCCCAACTAAAGACTTTGCTTAAAGTGTGGTTAAAAACGGATCGAACATAAACATACTCTTGCTTTCTTGTTTTATGAAAGATGTCTATGTCTGTCAATTTTTTTATCCTTCTTGCAATTTGTTGTGCATCAGCTTGAGTGATAATTGAGCTTTTACGTTCTTTTTTTTCTATCTTAGGTGCTTTTAACATTGCTGTACTTTTTTATTGAATATAATGTGTTTTGGTAAGTTATCTCATTCAATGCTTCTCTTATCTGCTCATCTGTCTTTTCATAAAAGATTCCATCATAAACTTCAAGAGCAAGTTGTAATCTTTCTTTTCCTTGTTCATAAAAACTTTTATCAACTGGAAAAAATCCAATATCATAGGTATTTTTTGAGATAACCAAAAATTCAAAATCTTCTGGTTTTATTCCATACAACTCACAATAAATGTACACTTGAATATCATAAGCATAACTGTAAGCGTTTTTTGGAAAATCTTGAAGTTCTCCGCAAGTTTTTAAATCATACATTTTTCCCTCAGGTGAAATAAGATCAGCTTTACCCCGAAAAGGAAAACCAAAAAGGTTTCCAATCAATGGAACTTCTGAAGAACAATTTGAAAGCTTTGACATAGCTTTTTTATTGACAGTAAACTCTGACACAAGTTTTATATTAAAATCTCTTTCAGCTTCTGAAAAAATTTCTTTCCCTAATTTTTCTTTTTCTGCTTTAAATCCGGCAGAAGTTCTTGTTCTATATTTACTGAAATAAACTTCCTCATATTTTTCAGGTTCAAGGATTGCCCAATGAAACAAACTACCTGCTCTGAATGCAGATTCACTTGCTTTTTTCCCAGTTCCATAATACCAAGCTTTTGGACTTTTTGGTGGTATCAATCCGCTTATTGAAGATTTGCTCAATACTCTTTCTGTTGAAAGATAATCATAGTAGAAGTCATCATTACGCATTTCAAGAAGTATCTTTTTTTCATTCCATACCTCCCCATTCAATAGCTTTATGTTACTCATCTTCTTTTGCTTTTTCTAAATATTTTTTTAAAAATGGTTTTGTGACCACATCAAAATATATTCCATTCAATCTGATCATATCAACATCCTCAAAGCAAACTCCTTCATCCTCTGCTATTGGAACAACCAATCTTTGAACTGTCAAGTTTAAAAAGTATTCAAGATCTTTTGCAGTCATTTGATTATAAAAATCAATCATTTGTTCATTTGTCATTTTTTTCAGCTTTTCTCGCACGCTCTACCGCACGAAGTTTATCCATTCTATATTGTGACATTGCTTTGTGTGCAAGGTCTCTCTCCATTCTCAAAGAGTGAATCTTTGAATAAATGTTAATGAAAGCATCCCGAAAATCTGCAATCGGTTTGCTATCAGGTTTTGTCTCTCCCCATTTATCAAGATGAGCAAGACAAAGTGCAAGATCGGAATCCAACTCAGCATTGAAAACCGCATCAATCTTCTTGTGATAATTAAGTTTTTCTATTTCATCCATTCAACAAATATAAAAAATTTTTAATAATTCATTACGTAGGATGCCAAACTTTCATTCAATAAATAAACCTCTTTCTCTTTCTTTTTTTTGGTCCATAAGGTTGTATCAGGACAAAACATAATTTCTTTTTCAGGTAACTGGATATTATCAAGCCAATATATGTAATGCCCTTTTGGATCATTGACAAAATAGAATCTTGCTTCAACATCCATATCCATCATTCGTTCGTACTTATAAACCTCAAGCATTTTAGTTTCATACCAAGTTGTCCGAAACTTCATTTCCATTGCACAAGAAATTCCTTTTGGTGTTTGACCAACTGCATCACAACTATCGTATCCCTCCCCAGTCCACTTCAAATCCCAATCATCAAAATTGAGAAGGGTAACGACAGCTTTCTCAAAGCTATGAATCCGATCTAAACCCATTGCGATGAATCACATTTAATTGATCAATCCATTGTTGCCAAGTCTTTGGACTACAAGAACAAGGCAAATAAAAAGAATGATTAAAATACCTTGCGTGAAGATCTGCTAAAAATCTTGAAACATCATCTTGATTTCCTTTTGTAAAGCCAATCTTTTTAATTTCAGCAAAGTTTTTGTGTTCATCTTCGGTCATCTGTATCATTCCAGAAAATTTTAAATTCGTTTAGTTTATTTTGTCTTTCTTCACAGCCACAAGTTTCATAGCCAAGAATATCAACCACGAGCCACTTTACAAATCTATCGATATAAAGAAACTTTGTAATCTTTGCAATTAAATCTCCAAGTTTCATAATTTCTTTTTTAGTTTCTTTTTTACATTCTTGTATGTGTTGTACAAGGAATAATAACTTATGTCTGTCTTTTCACTCAAACTTGCAATACTTTCTCCCCCTTCAATATAATTATAAACTCTTTGATCATACCAATGCATTTCTTTCAGTTCTTTTTGAATCTCCTCATACTTTTCAGTTATATCAAGTTCATAATCTGAAATCATTTTATTAAAACTTTTGCTTGAAATAGATTCAATATCAACCCAGCCAGTTCTTGCTTCTTTTCTTTTCAAATCGATAAACATTGATCTCAAGGTTCTAAAAACATAAAAGTGATTTATTTCTTTTTCATTGTACATAAAATCAGTTCCAGACTTAATCAAACGATCAAGCTTTATATAACATTCTTGCACAATATCTTCAGCAGTTGATTTATTACAACCAAAAGAACACACAATACCAACCCAATCATTATGCTTCTCAAAGATCAACTCAAGTGTTGTTTTCAAAACCAAGTAATGTGAATAGCAAAAAAAACAAACATAACTGTAATACGTTCATAATAATCTTCTGCATCCACATCCGGAAGTTGATTATATCTTTGATCGATATTTGGGTTGTAGTAAATTATTCCAATTGATAAACCATAAACTGGCACAATCTGAAAATTTAAATCCATATCTTAAAAAGGCAAATCGGCTTGTTCTCGATTCGGCTTTGGAATTAAAGATACGTTATTTATTTTAAAGCCAACATTATTTTCAATCGATTTAAGAACGATCGGACTATCAATTGAAGTTGGACGTCCGCCAGTATCAATGTCTTTTACCTTTCTTACGTGAATAAAACTATACATCCATTCAATAGGGTGGTATATGTATCTGTGAATTACCAAAAAATCATCAGCACGATTCACAAACTTGCCCCCACCCTCGATATCACTTGCCATTGGGGGAATTGGATGATCATAATATTCGTGATTTTGACTATGTTTTTTTCTTAAAGCTTCAGTTGCAGCGTGAGCACATAACCAGATTGAAACATTATTTTTTTTACAAAAACACCTCATTTCTGAAGTTACATTATAATCATATTCGTGACCATTCATCCCCTTATCAAGTTTTTTTGTCAGAGAATTGTAAGGATCAATTATCAATCCATCATAATCCCAAGCATCTTTGACTGCCTGACACAAATTTTTTAATGCTTTCCAATCGTAAATTTCTTCGTTTGATATAAATTTGAAATGACTATTGATAAAATCAAGCCTACTATCAAATTCTTCATCTGTGATTTTGTTGATTGGTTTCTGTTCTAAAAACTCGATTAGTTTTTTGATTAATGTGTAAGGATCATTTTCAGAACTGAAAACAAGCCATCGAAGATCATTCTTAATACTATGTAAGAGCATAAGATATAAAACAACAGAAGTTTTGCCAACATTAGCGTGCCCCAGAACAAGATTAAAATTACCTTTTTTGAATCGAAAATGTTCATCAATTTCAGGTATATCAAGTTTAAAACCTTCCCGTATCTTGCCACTCCTGACATCTCGGATTTTTTGTATTTCATCATTAAATTCAATTAGCATATTCAAATATAAAAAAAACCCCCCAAGTAAGGACAGCACTCGCAAAATAGAGATATCCTATCGCTTCAATGTTTGTCTTGCAGTAATATTCTGATTCGCAAACATTCCTTCGCTTTTGGGGGATTAATATAAAAAAATTAATAAGGAAGATCATCATCATCCCTGTCCGGAGAATGACCTTTTGAATCTATTTCCTTTTTATTCTTGTAAAAATCGTTATAAACGCTATATAAATTTCCGCCTTTTGATCTTCTGATCTGGAATCTGCATTGACCTTTTGGATCAGCAAACTCTTTCATTTTAGATATTTCTTTCTCAAGTTTATCAAGCGAAACAACTAAATCCCCAATTGCATAATCCGGTGCATTTGCACTTGGTGGAAACAATCTAATTGAATCCAACATTTCAACGCTATTGTCCTTGTTTTCTGTTGTAGATACTTTTAAGTCCATCGTAATATTCTTCTGTTTTTTGTAATACTAAATGTTCATAATCTTTGCCAAAGGCTTGCATAACTTCTTTGAAGCATACTTGTAGTAGAATAAAATCATCCTTTGATCCTTTTCCCCCACCCATACTGCTAAAACTTGCAACCGGTGGTTTTGGTTTGTCAAGATTGTCAACGTTTTTTGCAACTTTTAACGCATAGTTGTTGTTCATATCGACATCAAAGCCGATTCTTGTTCCGGGTTGGTATTTAAAATCTCCGATAGATGAAAACTTATATTGATTTCCATCTTCCATAGTTACCAACCAAGAGTTCATAGTTTTTCCTCCGTGTCCAACATAGGTTGCTGGCACAGCAGGTTGGAACATTTTTATTGTTCCTGTCTTTCTTTCCATTGTTCTTGATTAAATAGTTCTAATTTAGCTTCTAATTCTTGCACCCTACCTCGTAAGGCAGCGATCTCTGCTTGTTGCAGTCTCATCAAATCATCTTTATATGTCATTGTGAGTTTCTTTTAGTCAATTCTTTTTTAGCATCATTCCTGAAAGAATCAAGGAACGAATCATCTGCAATAATTTCTTGCAATCTTTGATCAGAATATACAGACCAAAACCGTTCGTTGAATGAAAGTTTAATTGAATCCATTTGTAAATTGTTATTCATTTATCCCAAAAATATAAAAAAAAAATCAATAACCAAAAAAAAGAGGGAAGCTATTTAGAGTAACCTCCCCCTCAAACTGAATGAATAACTAATGTATCAATGAAATACCAATCAAAATTAGCAATCTTTTTTAATATTCCAAAGCCTTTAATTCATTTTCGTAAAAATCTATCATATTTTGCAAATCTACAACTGAATACTTGATTAATTGCCTTGATTTAGCCAATAGATCATCAGAGAGCGACTTTCCCAAATAAATTGAATATTCATATTGTTTTCCTTGCCCGAAGATATTACAAGCTTTACATTGAGGTTTTACATTTTCTTGATCCCATCTTGTCGAGTAATGCCTTCTTGACATAAAATGCCCTGCCTGTATTTCTTTCCAATAAACTTTTTTTGAACAAGTAACGCATTCACAATAACCTTTGTCATCTGCATTTGACAATCGCACCCATCTTGAGAAAACAACATCAAGCTTTTTTACAAGTTTGCTTTTAATGGGTTTTTTTGATTTAGGCATCCAGATGATTCAAGAGAAGATTGCCAGTTGGCTCATCGATCCCTTTAATTTGTTTGTAAATAAATTTTGAATCTGATTTGACTTTATTCTTCTCTCCCTTTAGAGAATCAATCCCAAGATTTGTATATTGATTTGCATCCAATTCAAGTAAAAAGTCTGTTCTTTCTTTTACTGATAACGCAAAGTCTTTTGCAATTTTTTCTGCAAGGTTCCTGATTCTCATTTCTTCTGACATTATTTTTTGATTTTAAAGTTAGCTAAAAAAAAACAAAAAAAAACTTTGATATCTTATATTCTTGAATATATTATAATCTTAAATATATTATAGTCTTGAATATATGATCAAGTTTATCTTGTTTTATCTTTTAATTTCTCATAAGTTCTCAAACCACCAAGTCCGAGCATACCCATAAGAACTGTGAACAAAGGTTCTGTTTCCAACTCTGGAAATTCCTGTTCCGGAAAAATTGTTCTGATTATTGGAAAAATTACAAAATGATAAAAGAATGCTAATGAACATCCCCAACCTACGCTTGGTCTCCAACCCGCAACAAACAATGACCTATGCTGTGCTTCGGCTTTATTAATTTCAGTTTGTAATTCGATTAATTCTTTTGGATCAAGTTCTTTTCCTTTGATTGCTTCTCTTATTTCCCAAGCAAGGTTTCCAACTGGGGTTTTTCCACTTTTACCACCACCAAGCAATCCTAAAATAAATTTGAGCATTATCTAATTATTGTTGTTGATCCAACTGTATCAGTAAGTCCAAATAACGTTTGGCGATTTTGTTTCATCAGAATCGGTATGTACAAAGGTCTTTGCGATTCCCAAGCGATTGAATCCTGCTTCTTGTAACGCTTTAACAATAATCCATCTTTCTCTTGAGTTTGAGTAAGCGATATCCACTGCTTTTCCCACAAGATGGCTCGATTTCGGTTTTCCTCCAACCTTTTCATTATGCTCTCTTGATCTGTAGCCCGAGTTGATCTTAAAGGGAATCCCTGCAATTCCACGTGCGTTATCGAGCTTTTGCAAGAAATTCCTGTCCATATTGAGACCGCTATTAGGCAGATCAGGGCTGTCAAATTCTTCATAAGAAAAGTGTTTAAGATTCATTGCTACATTTGTTTTTACATCCACACTTTCCTGATTTGCAATCATCATATTGCATTGCTTTTGCCAACATTAATCTGTCAATCATATCATCTTGTACTTTGATCAACATATTCTCAAGTTGATCTTTCTGATCCACTAAGGTATCAATTTTCATTTTAAAAGCTGCAATTTCTTTTTTAGCTGCTTCAAGATCATCCGGATTTCTTCCGGTAATTGAACTGATAACCATTGCAATTGAAGCTGCAATCATACCAATCAAAGTATTTACAATCTGTGAATTTTCCTTTGGAATCTGATACTTAGTTAAGTAAAACAAGATTACGATTACCAGAAAAAACACAATCAATGCACCAACATAATGTCTTATATCTTTAGCTACTCCGTTGCTTGGCATCTTCATTTTTTCAAAGCTTTTATTATTTGTATAATCGTAAAT
>Ga0160423_10004478_pt1 | contig 11485 bp, 12 predicted proteins | sample CRUFie14St8metaG_FD_108191 | JGI IMG/M metagenome (GOLD analysis project Ga0160423, IMG submission 108191) | Marine microbial communities from the Costa Rica Dome - CRUD Field 142mm St8 metaG | ecosystem: Environmental > Aquatic > Marine > Oceanic > Photic zone | place: Costa Rica: the Eastern... | reverse complement strand
AGAGCTAAAACAGCGCAAGCAAGAACACAGGTTGAACTTGCTCAGTATCAATACTTACTTCCAAGACTAACAAGAATGTGGACGCATTTAGAAAGACAAAAAGGAGGGATAGGAATGCGTGGACCAGGTGAAACACAAATAGAAACAGATAGAAGAATTATTAAAGATAAGATTTCGCTACTCAAAAAACAACTTAAAAAAATTGAGAAACAATCTATTACAAGACGTAAAGCAAGAAAACATTTAATAAGAGTAGCTTTAATCGGATATACTAATGCTGGAAAGTCAACATTAATGAATCAATTAGCTAAATCTGAAGTTTTTGCCGAAGATAAATTATTTGCAACTTTAGACACAACAGTTAGAAAAGTTGTTATTGATAATCTACCTTTTTTACTTACAGACACAGTAGGATTTATAAGGAAATTACCACATCAGTTAATAGAATCTTTTAAATCAACATTAGATGAAGTTGTAGAGGCTGATTTTTTAATTCACTTAGTGGATATTTCTAATCAAAATTTTGAAGATCATATTAATGTTGTAAATAAAACATTAGTTGACATAGGTGCTTCAAATAAACCTACTATGCTTGTTTTTAATAAAATTGATCAGTATACATTTGAAAAAAAAGATGAAGATGATTTGACTCCAATAACTTCAAAGAATTTCAGCTTAGAAGATTTACAAAAATCTTGGATTTCTAAAATAGAAAATAAGACAATTTTTATTTCTGCCTTAAAAAAAGAATTTTATAAAGAGTTTAAAACTTTGCTTTATGATGAAGTGAAAAAGTTACATGAAAAAAGATATCCATATAATAATTTCTTGTATTAAGTGAAGGATTGCAGATTAGATAATTTTTTATAATGACCTTCTTCTTTTATTAACTGTTCATGAGTTCCAGTTTCTACAATTTTACCTTTATCTAAAACAATAATTTTATCTGCATTTTTAATTGTTGATAGTCGATGTGCAATTACTAATGAAGTTCTAGATTTCATTAATTTAATTAATGCGTTTTGCACTAATTTTTCAGATTCAGTATCTAGCGATGATGTTGCTTCATCTAGAATTAGAATTTGCGGATTTTTTAAAATTGCTCTTGCTATACTTATTCTTTGTTTTTCACCTCCGGATAATTTATCTCCTTTTTCGCCAATAAATGTGTTATACCCGTTTTCCATTTCATTTATAAAAATATCTGCGTTGGCTATTTTTGCAGCAGTAGTAATTTCTTCCTTTGTTGCATCAAGCTTTCCTAGTCTAATATTATTATATACGGTATCGTTAAATAGAATAGCTTCTTGAGTTACAATACCAAATAAATTTCTAAACTTATTAAGTATTGTTTTATTGATATTTACATTATCTATTAATATTTCACCTTGATTGACTTCATAAAATCTTGCTAATATATCTGCAATAGTAGATTTTCCACTTCCTGATTTTCCAACTAAAGCAATCATTTCTCCTTTTTTAATAGTAAAAGAAATATTATTTATTACTGTGATATTTTCATAAGAAAATAAAACTTCTTTGAATTCGATTTTATCTTTAAAATTGTTAATATCTATGTTGTTATTGTTATTCTTATTTTCAGTAACATCTAAAACTTCATAAATTCGTTTTGCTGAAGCACTTCCTTTTTGAATATAATAGTAAGAGGTAGTTAATGATTTTGCTGGTGGAATAATTTGTGAAAATATTACAATATATCCTATAAATTCTTGAGGAGATAGATATCCATTTGAATTTAAAACTAGTTGTCCACCCACCCACATAACAACTACCATTACAATTGTACTTAAAAACTCACTTAGTGGAGAAGACAAATCTTTTTTTCTAAGTAAAGAATTCATAATTTTTTTATAATTAGAACTCTCAGTTTTAAAATTATCATTAATATATTTCTCAACATTAAAAGCTTTTATAATTCTTAAGCCTGAAATATTTTCAAAAATTAATGAAAGTAAAGAACCCATTTTATTTTGTCCTAAATCCGAAGATTTTTTTAATGATTTGCCAATAAGACCAATAACTAAACCGCTTATGGGAAATAAAATTAATATGAGAAGAGTAAGATCCTTACTGATAAAAATCAGAGTACCTAAATAAAAAATAATTGTTAGAGGATCTTTAAAAATCATCTCTAATGATCTCATAATTGACCATTCAATTTCTATTAAATCTGATGTTAATCTAGCTCCAACATCTCCCTTTCGTTTTTCCGAAAAATAGGAAACAGGTAGTTTTAAAATCTTTTTATGAAGATCCATTCGTATATCATGTACTACACCATTTCTTATCGGAGTTAAAAAATATAGTGCTAAATATCGAAACAAGTTTCTAAAGAAAAAGGTTAATAGAACAAGCATACAAATAAAGAAAAGTGCTTCAAGTTTGCCTTGTTCATCAATAATATTTGTTATCAGAGAATAAAAGTTTTCTTTAATTGCTTCAGGTTTTAATGAGATCGGTTCGGGATTATATACTTTTTCTTGTGTTTCAAATAGTATTCCTAAAAAAGGAATCACCATAGTTAGAGAAACTAAAGAAAAGATTACACTAAAAATATTAAATGAAATATTTAAAATAACTAAATGTTTATATTTTTTTAAATACGTTATTATTCTAAAGAAATAGTGCATTTGACAAATATATAAAAGGATTATCTATTTTTGCAAATAATGGAAAGTACAAGACAAAAAAAAGTTTCTAGATTAATTCAAAAAGAATTAGCACTAATTTTTCAAAATGAGATAAGATTATTTTCGAGTAAAATCATTTTAAGTGTTAATTTGGTAAGAGTTTCAAGAGATCTAAAAAATGCAAAAATCTTTTTAGGATTATTTCCATGTAAAGATCCAAATGAATATTTAAATATTATTAAGAGCAAAACAAATATTATTAGAAATAAATTGTCTAATCAATTAAGAAATCAGCTTAGAGTTATGCCAGAGCTACAATTTTACTTAGACGATTCAGCAGAATATTTTGATAATATTAATAAATTGTTAAATAAATAGCTTTATGTTTTTCTCTTTTTTTATTGCAAAAAAATACCAAGTATTTAAGTCAAAAAATAACTTTGTTAATCTAGCTTCTAAAGTTTCAATGTTTGGTATAACTATTGGAACAGCTGCTTTAATTATTGTTTTGTCAGTTTTTAATGGATTTGAAAATTTAATTATTGGCATGTACAATACTTTTGATCCTCATTTAAAAATTACACACGTAGAAGGAAAGTCATTTAATCCTGATTCAATAAAAGATAAAATAAAGGACAATAATATATTTAATATTTCAAGTGTTTTAGAAGAAAAAGTTCTTTTAAAATATAAAGATAAAGAACATATTGCTACAATTAAAGGAGTTTCAAAAAACTATAATAATCAAGTGAGTATTGATTCTTTATTAATACAAGGTAACTATATAAATGATTACGAAAACTCCAATGTTTGCATCATAGGAAGTGGTGTTGCGTATCATTTATCAATTCTTAGTGGGTCTATTTTTGAGACAATTAAAGTTTTTTTGCCAAATAGAAACGCGTCAAACTTATTAAATCCCTTAACAGCATTCAAAACATCTAGTTTATTACCTACAGGTGTTTTTAGTATTCAATCTGAAATTGATGACAGCTATATTATTAGTCCTATCAAATTTGTGCAAAATTTGACAGATAAAGAATATCAAGTGACTCATTTAGAAATCAAACTAATTGATAATAAAAAGATGTTTGATACACAAGAGAAATTAAAAAAACTTACAGGAAGAGATTATATTGTTGAAAATAGATTTGAGCAACAAAAATTTCTCTATAAAATATTAAACACTGAAAAATTATTTGTTTTTATTATTTTGATATTTATTATGATAATAGCTTCTTTTAATATTGTTGGGGCCTCAACTATGCTAATAATTGATAAAAAGAAAAATATTCAAACTTTTAAAAGTATGGGGGCCTCGTGTAGAAAAATTCAGTTAATTTTTTTCATCAATAGCATTTTAAATATACTTTTAGGAATAACTATAGGCCTAATATTTAGTTTAGTTTTTGGAGCTTTACAACAAAAATTTGGTTTTATTAGCATGGGACCAGGCAGCTTTGTTATTGATGCATATCCATTAGTTTTTTCTGTTTCAGATATTTTATACGTATTAATATCAACTTTTATTATTGGATTAATATCATCATGGTATCCATCGTTTATTTTAGTAAAGCGGTTTTTTCAAACGAATAAGATTTAAATTCTTTAAAAATAATATTTAATGTTTCTTCAATTTCTTCAGCATTATTAGAAGTTACTAGAGTCATTTTATATTTTTTAAAATTAGGTATGCCTTTAAAATAGTTGTTGTAATGTCTTTTCATTTCGGCAATTCCTAATGTTAGTCCTTTCCATTTTATTGAATGTTTTAGATGTTGTTTACAAACTAATACTCTTTCTTTTATAGAAGGTTTTGGTAAGTGATGTCCTGTTTTCATAAAATGTTTTATTTCATTAAATATCCATGGATAGCCTATTGCTGCTCTACCAATCATTACACCGTCAACACCGTATCTGTTTTTCATTAATATCGCTTTTTCAGGAGAGTCAACATCTCCATTGCCAAAAACGGGTATATGCATTTTTGGATTATTTTTAACCTCTCCAATTAATTGCCAATCTGCTTCTCCTTTATACATCTGCTTTCTTGTTCTGCCATGAATTGATATAGCCTTTATACCCACATCTTGTAATCTTTCAGCAACTTCAACAATATATTTAGTACTATCGTCCCATCCAAGTCTTGTTTTAACTGTAACTGGAATGTTTGTAGATTTTACTATCTCCTTTGTCATTTTCACCATTTTAGGAATATCTTGCAAAATTCCAGCTCCAGCTCCTTTATTGGCAACTTTTTTAACTGGACAACCATAATTAATATCAATTATTTCTGGCTTTGATTTTTCACAGATTTCAGTAGCTTGCTTCATTGAATCAATATTATTTCCAAAAATTTGTATACCTATAGGCCTCTCGTGATCATAAATATCTAACTTAATTGTACTTTTTTGTGCGTGTCGAATTAATCCTTCTGAAGAGATAAATTCTGTATACATAACATCTGCTCCGTACTCTTTACATAGTGCTCTAAAGGGAGGATCACTTACATCTTCCATAGGAGCAAGTAATAAAGGGAAGCTACCAACATTAATATTTCCTATCTTTACTGTCATAATACAAAAATAACAATTAATGATATTTAAAGGACTTTACGATGAAAAGTCATCGACATTTAAATTTTTTATTTTTTTATGGTTGGTATTTTTATCAGCAGTTTTACATATTTTGTTTGCTCTTGTTGTTGTATATTTTTTTGTTGATGGTGGTCCTGACTTAATAAAATATCAAGATCTTAATAGTCAATTATCAATAAATTATTTGAAGTTTTTACAGATGTTTACTGCGATAGGAATGTTTATTACGCCAGTTGTATTATATTCTTATTTGACAAATTTTAATTTAAATTGGAATAAAACAAATAGACATGCTATTTTTTTAGTAGTTGCTATAATTTTATTAGTTGCTCCGTTGGTGTCATTTTTACTTGAACTCAATTCGTTAATTGAGTTTCCTTCATGGATATTACAATTTGATAATAATTCTGAAATATTAATTCAAGCATTTTTAAAAATGCCAACTATTTTTGATTTAGCCTTTAATTTGTTGGTAATAGCTATTATTCCAGCTGTAGGTGAGGAGTTATTTTTTAGAGGCTATTTGCAACAAGTTTTAAAAAACAAATTTGGTAGCATACATATTACAATTTTAATAACAGCTACAATTTTTAGTATATTTCATTTAGATTTTCAAGGTTTAATTCCAAGAGTTTTTTTAGGTATTTTATTAGGTTACTTCTTCTTTTGGACAAAATCATTATGGGTTCCAATAGTTGCTCATTTTATTAATAATGCTCTAGCAGTTTTTCTAACATACTTCTATCCCTCTGGAAATATTGAGTTAGAAAAAATAGGATATTCAATTAATAATTCTGAAACTATTAATTACAACGCGGTGATGTTCTCTATACTTGCAGTAAGTATTTTAATGTATTTGTTGTTTAAAAGCCAAAAATATGCAAAGAGCAAAATTTAATTTATTGCACTACCTTTTCTTGTGGAGTAATTGATTTTAAGTGCATTGGCTTTTCTTAGCTCCTGCTTTACATCGGTAATGATACCCATTTTCACTGTTTCATCTGCTTTTATAGAAGTTGTCATGTAGGGTATTTCTTTTTCATCCCTAGCTTCTCTTTCAGAAGCAATGAACTCTTGTATTTCTTCTACGCTTGCAAATGCATCATTAAGTTGAATTCTGGCAGATGTACCATATGATGACTGCAGTCGTTTGATTGGTGATCCAATATATATATAACTAACCAAGGATTTTTTTTCCATTTTTTTTATTTCAGTTGCTTTTGGAGTAACTACTTCAACAAATAGAGTTGTTTCACGCATGACTGTCGTAACCATAAAGAAAAATAGTAACATAAAGACAATGTCTGGTAGCGAAGCTGTTGAAATTGCTCCCATTCCTTTTTTATTATTTTTTTTAAATCTACTCATTAGTTATCTCCTATGTTTTTTGGCTCTGCCTCTGAAATCTTTTGAGGATACATTTTGCGAATTTCTTTTTTATCTGTTTTATTTAAATCAATGTATCTTTTGCCAAATTTATTTAATGCTGCATCATTTCTTAGTTCATTATATGCAGCAGCTAATTCATTTTGAACTTGTATGTATGTTTTGTACTCAGTTCCTCGATCATTTTGTAGAGAAATAATTGCTTTATCTGGGTTTTCTGAAAGATTAGGATCAATCCCGTTATTATTGATAAATCTTTTTGCTCCTTCCCTGAGTTGAGATATATCCATTAGTTCTCCTTCAACCAGAAGTTGATTATTTGTGTTAATCAGTACGACGTAAATATTTTTTGCGTTAATTTGAGAATCATCTTCCTGCATTTCCTCGTCAGGCATTGGAGGTAATTTTCTAGCTATTCCAGAATCAACATCCATTGTTGTTGTAACTAAAAAGAAAATAAGAAGTAGAAAAGCGATGTCAGCCATCGATCCAGCATTAATTTCTTGTAACCCTCTTCTTTTAGCCATATTTATTTAGAAAATACTTTTGAAATTTCAGTATAAATTACAATTCCAATTGCTGAAGCTGCCAATATATAAAAAGACATTAATCCCATACCTACATTTTTTGATGTTGCAGCAGTTATTTTATATTTTTCATAGCTTGCTAATAATTCATTAGAAGCTAGAAGATAAGATATGATGCATACAAGTAATAGACCAGCAACGGTATAAATAGTTTTTTTAGTATTTTGATTATTTGAAATCAATTTTTTTATTCCAAAACCAACTGCAGCTAAAGCACCAAAGGCTATCATTATATAGGTTAGGTAAATTCCAATGTTAATTAAACTATCCATAAAATATGATTATTATTTATTTTTTACTAGAATATCAATTAATGATATTGATGCATCTTCCATCGAATTAACAATCGAATCGACTTTTGATAATATATAGTTGTAGAATGTTTGTAAAATAATAGCAACAATTAGACCAAATACTGTAGTCAAAAGAGCTACTTTAATACCACCCGCTACCAAAGATGGTGAAATATCACCCGCAGCTTCAATTGCATCAAATGCTCCAATCATTCCAATAACAGTACCCATAAAACCAAGCATAGGAGCAAGAGCAATAAACAATGAAATCCATGACAAACCTTTTTCTAAACGACCCATTTGAACAGATCCATATGCCACAATTGATTTTTCAACCATATCAATTCCTTCAGATGATCTTTCTAAACCTTGATAAAAAATTGATGCAACTGGACCTTTTGTGTTTCTACATACTTCTTTTGCAGCATCTACTCCTCCTGACTGAAGGGCGCCTTCAACATCACTTAATAGTTTATCTGTGTCTGTGGTTGATAAATTAAGATATATTATTCTCTCAATTGCTAAAGCAAGTCCTAAAATTAAACACAGTAATACAATACCCATAAATCCTGGGCCACCTTCAATAAACTTTTGTTTAATTATTTGGTGAAATGAAGCATTATTTTCTTCTTCAACTAATGGGACATCGTTAGAAATAGTTGTTTCTTCAGTAGTTATTTGTTGATCTGCTGAATCATTTTCTTGGGCAAATATATAGTTGTTATTTGCTAATATTAATATTGAAAAAAAGATTGTCAGTCCAATAAATTTAAATTTGTTTTTCATTATTTTAATTTTAGTGTATTTAATTAGTTTGGCAAATTTATAAAAATATTATAAAGCTGCTTTAAATCTCTTGTTAACTTCTTCCCAGTTGATAACATTAAAAAATGCGTTAATATAATCTGGTCGTCTATTTTGATAATTCAAGTAATATGCATGTTCCCAAACATCTAAAGCTAGAATTGGAGTACCACCACATTGGTCTAACATTAGAGGGTTGTCTTGATTTGCAGTAGAACATATATCCAAAGCTCCATTTTTAACACATAACCATGCCCATCCTGATCCAAATCTGGTTGCGGCAGCTTTTGCAAATTCATTTTTAAAATTTTCAAAACTACCGAAAGATGAATTTATTGCTTCTCCAACTTCATCTTTTGGCTCTCCTCCTCCATTAGGACTAAGTATATCCCAAAATAAGCAATGATTATAATACCCTCCACCATTATTTCTAACAGCTCCAGTAAGGTTTTCACTTTTACAAATTTCTTCAATACTTTGATTTTGCATCTCTGTTCCTTCAATAGCAGTGTTTAAATTTGTTGTATATCCATTGTGATGCTTACTATGATGAATTTCCATTGTTTTAGCGTCAATATGTGGCTCAAGAGCATCGTAGCTATAATTTAGTTCTGGTAATTTAAAAGACATAATTTATTTTTTTATTTAGTTATAATAATATTTGCCATGCTTTTTCAGTTTCATTTTTTTCTAAAAAAGCTTTTGCTAAGATATGTTTTTCTGCCGTATTATGTTCATCTCTTTGTGTAAAATCTTTTTTTTCTGGAATTTTTTCAATAGATGCTAGTATGGCTAAGTCACTTCCTGTTAAAATTGTTGATTCTTTGATTGAATTAGGTAGTTGATCAATTCCAATTCCAGTTTTTGAAATTGGTTTAGCTATTTCATACAAAGAATCTTTGGTAGTTTTACCGTACCAATTTTTTCCATATCTACTTACAATATTAAGTTTGAAAGGATTAATAGTTTGATCATTTTCCAGCACATGATTATCAATATGAATTTTTAACACCTCACATATTACTAAGTTTCCTGCGCCACCATTTGTTCCTAAAGATATTATTTGCGTCACCTTACACTCAAAGTTAATTGGGGATTCCATAACTCTTGGTGGTAAAATACATTCAGATTTCACTTCGGTAAGTCCGGCTTTTTCAAATTCATTAACATTGGAATCAAATTCACATGATGCCAATGACACTTGCTGAGCAATTTCTTCAGTTACTAGTGAAATTACACATTCATTAATATCTTTAACATTTTCTAAAGTATCTTTACTAGTATTATCTCTTGTTCTATTAACAGGAGAAAAAACTAAAATAGGTGGGTCAATTGAAAAAACATTAAAAAAAGAAAAGGGACTTAAATTTTTGTTTCCTTTCTTGTCAATTGAACTAACAAATGCAATTGGTCTTGGCGTTACAGCATCGGATAAATACCTGTATAAATCTTTACTTTTAGTTGATTTTGCGTCTATTGATGTAATCATTTTTTAAGTTTTTGTATAGAATGATCATTCTTTGATTTTATAATCTTATTTGAAATATTTCCTATGCTATCTATTTCCATTTTTATTATGTCACCTTGTTTTAACCATCTTTCAATATAATTTTTATCAGTTCTTTTTTTTGTGCCATTAATTTCTAAAAAACATCCACCTCCTACAGTACCAGATCCAATAATATCTCCTGGTACAAGCTCTACACCATATGATGCCCTCTCTATTATCTCTGCAAATGTCCAAGACATATCCTTTGCATTTCCAGATGAGATCAAATCACCATTCACGTAACATCGCATTTCTAAATCATATTTTTTTCCAAAAGGTGTTTTTATTTCTTTGTGTTTCAGCTCATCTGTAGTGACTAAATACGGACCAATTACATTGGCAAAATCTTTTCCTTTTGCAGGACCTAAATTTAATTTCATTTCTTCTGATTGTAGTGTTCTGGCACTTATGTCGTTTAGTATGCAAAATCCGGCAATATATTTATCGGCATTTTTGGATAAAATGTTTTTGCCTTTTTTACCAATTATTGCTGCAAATTCTAATTCGAAATCTAATTTTTCAAAATGATCAGGCATTAGTTCTATATCATCTTTATCAGCAAACATACTATTGTGGTTTGAAAAATAGAAAACTGGAAATTCATCAAATTCTTTTATCATTTCAGCACCTCTATTTCTTCTACAGGTCTCAACATGTTGTCTAAATGCATAAGCATCACGAAATGAATTTGGTTTAGGAATTGGAGGCAGTAGAGTGATGTTACTTAGCTTATGCTTAATAATATTTTCCCCACATATAAGTGTGTTTATTCTACTTTGATAATTTTCTAGCTGTATTAAATCTACTAACCCAATATTCCCAAAGATATTATTTAGGTTTAGTACTATATCATCTTTGACAACTCCAATTTGGTGAGTTTTAATATTTTTTATTTGGTATGTTACAAGCCTCATTTGAAATACAAAATTATTAATTTTATTTTAGGCATGCTATAAATGATTCTTTCATTATCTTATATTTGCAATAAAACAAAAATATATGCCATTTTATCATAAATTGGGTAAAATACCACACAAAAGACATACTACTTTTGAGAAAAAAGAAGGAGGGTTACATTATGAAGAGCTTTTTGGTACTATTGGTTTTGACGGAATGTCTTCACTGCTTTATCATTTGCAAAGACCAACTCAAGTAAAAGAAATTAAAGATGCTTACTCAGTTGCTCCCCTTGCTGCTGTAGAAAAAAACTTAAAATCATACTTGCTAAAAGGATTTGACATTCCAAAAATTAAAGATCAACTAGAAAGTAGAATTTCTATACTTTTTAATAATGATTTAAACATTTTACTATCAGCACCGTTTAATTTAGAAGAAAATTATTTTTACAAAAATACTGATGGTGATGAGGTAATATTTGTTCATAAAGGAACAGGAACTTTGAGAACATTTCTTGGGAATATTGATTTTAAAGAAGGAGATTATGTAGTCGTTCCAAGAGGTGTTATCTACACCATAAAATTTAATTCATCTGAAAACAGACTGTTTGTAGTGGAATCGTATACACCTGTTTACACTCCTAAAAGGTACAGAAATCATTTTGGACAACTATTGGAACATTCACCTTACTGTGAAAGAGATATAAGAAAACCAGAAAAGT
>Ga0160423_10004476_pt1 | contig 11489 bp, 4 predicted proteins | sample CRUFie14St8metaG_FD_108191 | JGI IMG/M metagenome (GOLD analysis project Ga0160423, IMG submission 108191) | Marine microbial communities from the Costa Rica Dome - CRUD Field 142mm St8 metaG | ecosystem: Environmental > Aquatic > Marine > Oceanic > Photic zone | place: Costa Rica: the Eastern... | reverse complement strand
ATTTATGGAATCATAATAAGAAAGGCGTCTCTATATTATAACCTATAAAAAACATGCAAAAATGAAACTCACAAACATCATAATTAGCTCAGGCTTTTTAACTATAATTCTTTCAGGAGCTTATTTAAAAAGTGTTTCTATTGAGCATTCTAATAGCGATTCTAGAAGCAATATTAAAGAAGTAAAAAATATAGAAGAAGACACCTTATCCTTTAAACCAACTTCAATGTTTCCGGCTCTCCTAGTAAAAGAAAAAGGGACGTCATCACCTTTAGAATTGAATGAACTACAAATAGATATAAACGTGGTTGGGCATATTGCTACAACCACTTTTGAGATGACTTTTTACAACGACTCTGAAAGAATTCTAGAGGGGCAACTGTATTTTCCTCTTGGGGAAAACAAAACCGTTTCAAGATTTGCGATGGACGTGAATGGGGAGTACCGAGAAGGGGTAATCGTAGAAAAAGAAAAAGGAAGAGTAGCTTTTGAAAGCACTACTCGTAGAACAATTGATCCAGGACTACTTGAGTGGACAAAAGGAAATAATTTTAAGGCTAGAGTTTACCCAATACCTGCAAAAGGCACAAAAAACATTATATTTTCCTATGAACAAGAGTTGATTTCCTCGAAAGATGGATTAACCTATATTATGCCACTGGGTATTGAACAAGTGGTAAGAAAATTTGAGTTAAATGTAGAAGTTTTTAAGCAAAAGATTAAACCAGAGACGAGTCATAACACCTTTGAAAATATTGAGTTTGAAGAGTGGCAAGAAAACTTTGTAGCTAAAAAAACTTTTATGCACTTTACTCCAAATAAACAATTGGGGTTTAGTATCCCTCATGGTAATCAAACACACTCTCTATGCGAAAAAGTAGAAGGTGTAAATTATTTTTTCACTTCTTTTCAACCAAAAAGATTCAGTAAAAACAAGAAAAAAGCTACTAAAACACTTTTGATTTGGGATGTTTCCAGTTCGGGAAAAAATAGAAACCATAAAAAAGAAATAACCTTACTCGATGAGTATTTGAAAAAAAACAAAGGAACAAAATTGGAATTAATAACCTTTAGCAACACCATACACAGGAAAGAATTGTTTACAGATTTCAATAGCTTAAAAACACAATTAACCAATCTAAACTATGACGGAGGAACCCAACTAGGCAGTGTCGATTTAAGCAAGGTTGATGCAGATGAAATTTTATTATTCAGTGATGGTGTTTCAAACTTTGGTGAAACCGAAATAAAAAATGGACACATACCAATATATACAATTACAAGTAGTAATAAATCTGATTTTTCCTCTCTAAAATTTCTTTCATTAAATAGTGGTGGGGTATTTATCAATTTAAATCAATCAAGCATAAAAAACAGTTTAAATTTATTATCCAAAACTCCCTACCGGTTAATTGGGTATGATGTTTTAGAAGGAAATGTACATGAAATTTACCCTAAAACAGAAGCAATAAGCTATAAAAACCTCGTAATTGCAGGTCAATTATTTTCCAAAAAAGCTAAAATCAGAGTAAATCTAGGTTTCGGCTCCAAAGTTCATCATTCAGAAGTTATAGAAATAAATGCTACTGATGATTTTTTAATGGGATCAGTAAAGCGTTTATGGGCGCAGAAAAAACTTTCTCATATTGATTTAAAACCGAAAGAAAACAATGAATTAATTACTCAACACGGAAAAAGATATGGATTAGTCACTCGAAATACCTCACTCATTGTTTTGGATCGATTAGATGATTATATTCAACATGAAATTACACCTCCAAAATCAATGCAGGAAGCTTATTTTCAAAGATTAAATAATAGAATAAAAAATCAAACCGATAAAGAGGCTCAACATATTTTAACTGTAAAAAGAAACTGGAAAGAGCGTATTGAGTGGTTGAACAAAGAGTTTAAATTCGATAAGCTTTTAAAAAAACCAGAAATACCAACTCAAGGAAGGCAACATTCATCAATACATGACTCAAGTGTATCTTATAATTGGAGCAGAGAGTCAAACGGAACAAATAGGTTAGATATTCAAGGGTCTCTAGATGCGTATTATAATATTGCGGAAACAATGAATACACATGAGGGAACATACTCTTATCGAAAATTCAAACAACACCCATCAAAAAAAACAAGCTCCATAAAAATAAAAGAATGGAGTCCAAATGAGTCTTATTTAGGGGCCTACCAAGATAAGAATCAAAATAATTGGTATTCAATTTACCTCAATCAGAAAAAAAACTACATAAATATGCCCTCTTATTTTGTTGATATCTCAACACTTTTTTATAAAAAAGGAGAGCATGAGCAAGCACTTCGTATTCTTTCAAATCTTGCAGAACTAGAATTAGAAAATCATCAAATTTTAAGAATTCTTGGGTACAGATTGCTAGATATGGAAGAATACTCCTTAGCTATTAAAGTTTTTAAAGAAATAGAAAAAATTAGAGTAGAGGAACCTCAAACCTATCGTGACCTGGGATTAGCCTATGAACAAAATAGAGAATATCAAAACGCAATAGAATCACTTTACAAAGTAATTAGTAAAACATGGGACGGTCGTTTCTTAAATATTGAACAAATTGCATTAGTCGAAATGAACAATATAATCTCCAGACATAAAAGCAAACTCAACACAGAATTTATCGACCAGGAATTCATAAAGGGTTTTCCTCTTGATGTGCGGGTTATCTTAAACTGGGATTCTGACAACTGCGATATGGATTTATGGGTAACCGATCCTAGTGGGGAAAAATGTTTTTACAGCCATAACCGCACAAAAATAGGAGGAAGGATGTCCAATGATTTCACACAAGGTTATGGGCCTGAAGAATTTATGCTTAAAAATGCAATTAGTGGTAAGTATAAAATTCAGGCAAATTATTACGGAACAAGAAGTCAAAAAACATTAGCGCCTGTTACCCTAAAAATGCAGTTTTTTACAGGATATGGACGTGAAGAACAAAAATTAAAAGAAGTGACATTACGATTAAAGAAACAAAAAGAGGTGGTTGAAATTGCAACGATTGAGTTTTAAAAACTCAGTGGCTTTTATAATCCATTGGTATAGGTTTATAACTTTTTTAAAAAACAAGAACAACAATCCCGCTTGTTCGTACATTTAAAATATGAGCAGAAGAAAGCCCAGAAAACCTTCCTATAATCCTTCTAAATCAAAAAATAACCCAACGAGAAAAAAAAGCTCAAAAGGAAATGCAAGAAAACTCTCCCGGGCAAAAAGAGAAGACCTAAACACTCTAGACGGAATGACTAGTTCAATCGTTTCGGTTTTCAATAAAAACCCTTCTAAAATCATGAATTATAAAGAAGTAAGTAGGGAAATTAGAGTGGGAAACAAAATGGATCGCGAGAGAGTTCAACTAATCTTAGAAGATTTGACTCAACAAAAACAAATTCAAGAGCTTGGGAGAGGTAAGTATCAACTGAACATACAAAGCGAAGCATTAGAGGGAACAGTTGATAGTAATCGAAGAGGAGGGGCGTATATCATTTTCTCAAACCGTGAGGACGACGTTTATGTTCATGCTAAGAACATGAATCAAGCTCTTCATGGAGATACTGTTCAGGTCAAAATAGTATACAGAAGAGGGAAGCAAGAGGGGATTATCACAAAAGTGACTAAGCGTGCTCGAACACAATTTATTGGAACTATTCAAATGAATGATCGATTTGGTTTTTTAATCCCAGATAATGAGAAGATTGGAGTTGATTTGTACATCCCAAAAACAAAATTAAATGGAGCCAAAAATGGAGAAAAAGTAATTGGAGAAATTACCGACTGGCCTTTTGACTCTAAAAACCCATTCGGTAAAATAATAAACGTACTTGGAGATGCTGAAAACAACGATGTTGTGATGCACTCCATTTTATTCGAATACGACTTACCCTATGAATTTCCTCCAGAAATAGAGGCTGCTGCAGAAAAAATACCCTTTGAACTGGATGCTGAAGAAATAAAGAAAAGGAGAGATATGCGAGATATCTTAACCTTTACCATTGACCCTCATGATGCAAAAGATTTTGATGACGCATTATCTTTTAAAGTACTACATAATGGCAACTATGAAATAGGTGTTCATATTGCGGATGTTTCCCACTACGTTCAACCTGGAACTATTTTAGATGAAGAGGCCTATGACCGTGCAACTTCAGTTTATTTAGTTGATCGAGTTGTTCCAATGTTACCCGAAAAACTCTCGAATGGAGTTTGTTCACTCCGTCCAAATGAAGAAAAATTTACTTTCTCAGCGATTTTCGAGATGGACAACAATGGAAAAATAAAGAATGAATGGTTTGGCCGAACAGTCATATATTCCGATCGAAGGTTTACTTATGAAGAAGCTCAGGAAATCATTGAAACCGGTGAGGGTGAACTGAATTATGAAATCGGTATTATGGATCGAATTGCAAAGAAATTACGAAAAAAAAGATTTAGGTCTGGTGCTGTAAGTTTTGACCGCGTTGAGGTAAAGTTTGAGCTAAACCAAAAGGACAATTCAACTCCTGTCGGAGTTTATTTTAAAGAAGCCAAAGACTCCAATAAACTTATTGAAGAGTACATGCTTCTTGCTAATAGAAGAGTAGCTCGATACATCGGAAATAAACAAAAAAACAAAAACCCAAAAACATTTGTTTATCGTATTCACGATAAACCAAAATCCGATAAGTTTGATCAATTCGCAAACTTTATAACCCAATTTGGATTGCATGTTGACAGAGGAGAAAATGCCAACATTTCAAAATCGCTTAATGAAGTTTTAGAGGCTGTAAAAGGAAAAAAAGAAGGAAATATGATTCAAACCTTGGCTGTGCGCACAATGGCCAAAGCGGAATACTCCACAAACAATATTGGTCATTATGGCTTAGCCTTCGAGTATTATTCACATTTTACATCTCCCATTCGAAGATACCCAGACGTTATGGTTCATCGGCTCCTTCAACATTACCTTGATGGGGGCAAAACTGCCGATGCAAGTGAATATGAAGAAAAATGTATCTATTCCTCTAAAATGGAGAAACAAGCTGCAGAGGCAGAAAGAGACTCAATAAAATATAAGCAAGTAGAATTCATGAGTAAACATCTTGGGGAGAGGTTTAAGGCTATAATTAGTGGAGTAACCGAATGGGGTATTTACGCAGAAATTGAAGAAAATCTTTGCGAGGGAATGATCCCTACTAGAAACTTAACCGATGACACCTATGTTTTAGATGCCGAAAATTATTGTGTCATCGGACAGAATACGGGAAACAAATATCAAATGGGAGATGAGGTTTTAGTAGAAATAAAAAATGCCGACCTATCGAAAAAGCAACTGGATTTTACTCTTGTAGATTCTCTGGAAAAACCCAAGCCTGATTATGGAAAGGAATGGGATTTTGAAATATAAATCCACATTAACACAACTTCTTTTCAATACCTAGGAATCCCTAAAGCTAAATACTTCAATCGTAAGGCTAAGTAAAAACATACTGGCACAATCACTAGAGTTAAGAATGTTGCAAATGTCAATCCAAATATAATTGTCCACGCCATAGGCCCCCAGAATATTACGTTGTCTCCGCCAATAGTTACGTTTGGCTCAAAAGATGTAAATAAACCTAGAAAATCAATATTTAAGCCAATAGCTAAAGGCAACAACCCAAGCACAGTAGTAATCGCTGTTAAAAGAACTGGCCTTAAACGTGTCCTTCCTGCTTCGATGATTGCGTCAATAACATAAGGAACATTTAATCGATCTTTCCCCTTTCCAGAAATACCTAAATCCAACTCCTTTCGTGTAATGAGTAATTTTGTATAGTCCATCAATACAATGGCATTATTTACAACAACTCCTGCAAGAGAGATGATTCCAATCATCATCATTATAATCACAAACTCCATTCCTGAGAAAATCAAACCAGAAAACACTCCAGTAAAACTTAATAACACAGCAAACAATATGACAAATGGGGAAGCTATTGAATTGAATTGAGCTACAATAATGATTAAAATAAGAAAGACGGCAATAGCTAATGCTTTTCCTAAAAAGGCAAATTCTTTAGATTGTTCTTCTTGTTGACCTGTAAATTTCCATTTTGCTCCTTCAGACATTTCATAATTATAAAGTTTTTCCTTTATATCAGCTACAACTTCATTAGCATTATACCCTTCAATAATATTGGACTGCAAAGAGATAGTCCTTTTTAAATCAACACGTTTAACTGAGGAATAAGTTGATGACTTTTTAATTCTTGCTACAGATGAAATCGGCACTTGGCGAATTTGACCGTTTAACATGTCTCTAAAAGTAATACGCTGATTCATTAAATTCTCAACATTATTGCGTGTATACTCGTCCAACCTTACTGTAATATCATACTCATCTTCGCCTTGCTTGAATTTTGATACCTTTTTTCCAAAAAGTGCTGTTCGAATAGTCATACCTATTTGTGCAGTAGAGATATTAAGCCTTCTCGCTTTTTGTTCATCAATATCTATTATCATTTCGGGCTTTCCTGTTTGTATATTCATTTTCAACTCTTCAATACCTGCTATGTTTTGTGTTTTTATAAAGGATAACATTTTTTCAGATTCTGTAACCAAATCATCATAATCATCTCCAGATATTTCAATATTGATTGGTTTTCCTTGAGGTGGCCCAGCATTGTCCTTATCGACAATGACTCTAATTCCAGGATAATCAGAAACCAAATCACGTAAAGTATTCATGATTTCGGATGTATACACTAGCTCTTTTTTACTTTCTCCATTCACATGAAGCCTTCGATCTGCATACTCCTTAAATGAAATCTGTATTCTTGATTTTTCTGGTGTATTGGCCATTGATGGACCCTCAGAGGGGTCGGATGTACCATTTCCAACCTGAGCTATAATAGAATTTACGATACCTGTATAACCAGAATCAATCGTAAGAGTATCTTTTTTACCTTCGTTGTTTAACCGATATAAATACCCAGGTACTTGATTAAAAAAATCAATTACTTTTTGTTCAACAGTCAATGTTTGATCGTTAGTGCTATTAATATCTGTTCCAATTGGTTTTTCAATAAAAACATTCAAATAGGATGGTTCATTAGAAGGAAAAAAAACAACTTTAGGAGGAAGAACAGCAACTAAAACGACGGAACCTATAAATAAGCCAAAAACGCCAACTAAAAAGTATATGGGACGATACCTTACAAAAGCAAAACTTAAAAACTTTTTGTAACTATTCTCTAATCGAGGAAGAAATGAATGTTGAAATTTCAAGGTTACAGGACTAATCATTCTTGGATTAATCAAGATAAAAAACCCGACAAAAATCAGCATGTTTCCTACTCCATTATTTATAAAAAAAGCAATTAATAAACCTACGCCCAAAATGGATACCGCCAACCTTTTAACTCCTTTATTACTCAAGCGTGCCATTAAGGCAATTAAAACTGGGTTAATTACCAGAGCAACAAACAAAGAAGATCCTAAAACTATAATTAATGTTATGGGAAGATATTTCATAAACTCTCCTATTATTCCTGGCCAAAGAGCTAATGGAAGAAAGGCTGCCAAAGTAGTTGCTGTAGATGCAATGATTGGCCAAGCAACCTCTCCAGCACCATATCTAGCGGCCTTAAATGGACGGTAACCTTCATCCATCAATCGGTATATATTTTCAACAATCACTATCCCGTTATCTACTAACATACCTAAGGCCAAAACCAATGAAAAAAGCACCATTGTATTCAAAGTAACTCCCATTGAATTGAGGATAAAAAACGAAATGAACATGGACAAAGGAATAGCAATTCCAACAAATGAAGCATTTCTTAGGCCTAGAAAGAATAATAGAACCGTAACTACTAATATAGTTCCAAAAATAATTGAGTTTTCTAGTTCCTCAACTTGTATTTGTGTTTTACCACTCAAATCATTTGTAGTTGTGATTTTTAAACTTTCTGGGAAGTCATTTTTCTGTGCTGATTTTATTATCTCTTTTACTGCATTTGAACATTCTATTAAATTAGACCCTGCCCTCTTCATGACATCTAACATGACAACAGGTGCACCATACTCTCGCGCATAGCTTTCCCTCTCTTTTTCTTCAAAGCTTACGTCAGCAACATCTTTTAGCCTTACTATGTTAAACTTTTCATTTTTTACAATAATATTTGAAATGTCTTTCCAATCATTAAACTCTCCTAGCAAGCGAACATTTCTTCTAATTCCATCTACTACGACATCTCCTCCTGATATGGTCATATTCTCAGAGGAAATTGCATTCTCAATATCGTTGAATGTAACTTCCATACTCTCCATTTTATATAAATGAACATCCACTTTAACCTCTTTCTCTTGAATACCACGAATATCAACACTGGTAACTTGTGGAACATCTTCAATTCGATCTTCTAAGATTTCTGCATACTCCTTTAACATATCCATTGAAAAATCGCCTGATAGGTTAACATTTAGCGCTGGTGTTAGCTCACTTATATTTAGTTCAAAGATATTAGGGTCAGCAGGTAAATCTTTTGGAAATGTTGGTTCGCTTTTCACCTTTTCAACAGCATCCTTAACCTTCCTTAATGCTTGTTCTGGAGTTACAGAAAAATCAAACTTAACATCTATCGTAGAATATCCTTGTACTGAAGTGGAAGTGATTTTGTCAATTCCAGAAATCGTGTTAATTTCCTTTTCAAGTGGTCTGGTAATCAATTTTTCAATATCCAAAGGAGAGTTTCCCGGATAAGGTGTTCCTACATATATTTCAGGTATAACAATCTCGGGAAAAGCCTCTCGTGGCATCGTGTTGTAAGATGTTATACCAGCTAATGCAAGAATAAATGTTAAAACAATAATTGTAGTAGGATTTTTTAATGACAAGTTGGACAAACCAAACGATTTTAACCCTTTCTTTTTATCTTTTTCCATTCTTTAAGACCTTGTAAATGTGGGAATAATTTTTATTTAATTTGGACAGCATCACCCTCTTGAACTGATTTTGAACCCTTGTCAATTAAGACAGTAGAGGAATCCAAACCTGCAATAATTTCAACATTATCTCTATATGAATTTCCTAATTCTAGTTCTAATTTCTTAACCCTATTTACACTACCATCATTAACAAAAGTGTAAACATAATTTCTCTCCTGCCTATCTTGCTGTATTATTCTTGATGGTATAACCAGAGCATCATCAGATTTATAGTCTCTTATTTTTAATACCGCAAGTTGGTTAGGCTTATACCTCCCATTAGGGTTATTAAACTCTACTTTAACCTTAAACGTTCTGTTTGCGGGATTGATAAAGTTCCCAACTCTTTTTACCCTTGCCTTAACAGACTCTCCCAGCGATGGAAACTTAACTTCAACATAACTGTTCTTTTTGACCGATGAGATGTATGCTTCGGACACATCTCCTTCGAGAAAAACTTTATTTAAATTCATTACTCGAGCAACTGGAAGTTGTCCCCCTGCAGGTTCCCCTAGTTTCGGATTAATTTGATCTACGATTCCATCAAAGGGAGCTCTGACCTTATACATATCAAGCTGCTCATTAAGAGTTATTAGTCTTTGTTCGAGAGCTTCTTTGTTGTTTTTTGATTCTAAAAATTGAATCTCCGACCCTATCTTTAAATCCCATAACGACTTTTGTTTTTCAAAGACTTTCTCGGCAAGCTCTAAACCTGTTTTCAGCTCTTTTATCCCAGACTCAAGTTGACCAGCGTCCAACGTTATCAAGATCTGTCCTTTTTTGACTTGCTCTCCTTCAGCAACATGAATTTGTTTCACAACTCCAGGCGCTTCCGAAAAAAGAGCTGCGTTTTCTACCACCTCCACATTTCCATGTACTTCAAAAAAATGCTCAAATGTTTTAACCTCTACTTTTTTGATTGTAATGGGTATTTTCTTAATCTCTTCATTGGCTTCCTTATTTTTTGGATGCGTATTGATTGATGAATCTAATTTATTCAAAGCAATAGCATATTCTTTAGAATAATCTTTGAACTCTTTAATTAACGTTTTTCTTCGTTCTTTTAAACCCTCCAAGTCACTCGAATCTGTTTCACTACAAGCTACTACAACACCCAGAATCAATATATAACCTAACTTTTTCATTGAAATATTTCTTTATTTTTTTTTAAAACCACGCAAAAATGTTCCTATGGAACCCTATTTATTTTGTAACTTATCAAGCTCAGCTTTAGCGCTTAATACGTCGAAAAGGGATTGAATGTATCTCCCTTGGGATTGCAAAACTTGATTTTTCATTTGAGACAACTCAAAACTTGAAGACAAACCTTCTTTGTACTTCACCGTCGTTCTGTCAAATATTTTCTCTGCGATTTTTAAGCTTTTTTTTGCATTTCCACAGTTGGTGTTTTTGGTATTCAAATCATTGATTGCATTAGTAAATTGTATGCCAATTGCTCGCTGAGCATATTCTAAAGTATTCTCCATTTTTGTTAACTCCAATTTCGCCTGTTTAATGACTGCACCTTGCTGACCACTACTGATTAAAGGAATTGAAACAGATACCCCGACATTTTGAGCATCGTACCATGTAGCATCTTTTAACCAGTCCCAATCAAACTGATATGCCGTGTTTTGATATGCATAAAAAGCAGCAATTGTAGGCAATCTTTGGGCTTTAAATCTTTTAACATTCAGCCGTAATAAGTCACGTTGCGCTTCAATAACCTTCAAATCGGGGTTTCCTGTAGCATCGAACTGTTGTGTTAACAATGCGTCCATATTAACCTCTTCCATTATTCCCGCTAAACTATCGGAGAGTATAATATCAGAGGATATTTCAAGACCAAGATTTAACTTCAACATTTTCAAAGCGACATCCTTTGATTGTATTGCGCTTTGCAACGTACTTTCTAAATCGGATTTAATTAACATCAACTGATCCAATTCTGTTTCTTCTACAAAACCTTTTTCAACTAATTGTTTTGTCTCATCAATTGAAGCCTCCATATTTTCAAAACTTCCCTCCAGGACTTTAATATTTTCCTCTGCAACAAAAACCAAATAGTAGGAAGACGAAACCATCTTCTTCACTTCATTATTTGTTTTTTCCTTATCAAGTTTTGTAAACTCATAATATTTTTTCGCTGCCTGCAAACCAACTATGTAAGAACCGTCAAAAATTAATTGAGAAGCCTCAATTTTTCCTTGAGAAATGTTATCTGCAGCAAAAACAGCAATAAAATCTTGTCCTGGAGGTAACCCCCCTGGAAGGTCAAAATCAAATTCCAAATCCACTGCATATCGATAATTTCCGGAGGCATTAACCTGAGGTAGACCCATTGCGGTATTTTCCCAAATTCTTGCTTTTGATTTTTTTATTTCTAGCTCAGCATTAACGGATTCAAAATAATTTTCAATAGCATAATCTTGAGCTTGTTTTAAAGAAAAACTCTGAGCTCTAGCCAGTCCTGCAAATAATATGAAGCCAATAAATGTGTTTATTATGATTT
>Ga0160423_10004475_pt1 | contig 11489 bp, 10 predicted proteins | sample CRUFie14St8metaG_FD_108191 | JGI IMG/M metagenome (GOLD analysis project Ga0160423, IMG submission 108191) | Marine microbial communities from the Costa Rica Dome - CRUD Field 142mm St8 metaG | ecosystem: Environmental > Aquatic > Marine > Oceanic > Photic zone | place: Costa Rica: the Eastern... | reverse complement strand
GGTAATGAGACTCATCATATGCTTCTGAATAAGTATACCACCACAAAGTCTTTACATCCCATACGGCATCGTTTCCACCGGTTTGAAGCCACCGCTTCTTGTCGTGGATAAATATATTATCCAGTTTCAAAAAGTCGTTTAAATGTTGTGCAAAGCCCCGTATTTGTTCTGTATGATGCATTGGAATCATGTATTCACTGTCATTTTCGCAATAAACATACAAAGCACAGACTTTTTGGTCACATACATGTTGGGTAGGATTGGTGTATATAGGCACTATGAGTGTCTTGTTGTCTGCAATTATGTCGAGGCAGGCAGTTACGTCAGATTCATAGTCCACTATCATATAACATATAATAGTAAATAATTTTTACGAATCCAATCCGTTGATGTCAGTTGGTGATATAAAATCGTTGTCTGTGTAGTATTGAAGTGGATCATTTAAAAATATAGATAATCCTGGTAATTTTTTTTCTGCTTGTTCTATTTCAGCAATATTTTTATCCGAGACGCCTAGACTAGTAACAGTTCCTTTTGTTGTAGTTTGTAATCTACCTGAAATGGTCCATTTAATTTTAACTCCAATGTATAGTGATGGATCTATTTTTTTGTTTGAATACAATTCATATGTTTGTTCGTTAATTTCATAAAATCTATTTTCATTTATTTTTTTTAATATGAATCTATCAATAAAACCATCATTGATGTTTTGACTCGTAATTTTTATATTATGTGTTTTAAATGATTCATAATTTAATTTTACGTTTGTTATTTTGTTATATTCAATAATTGCGGGGGCTATTACTTTATATTGAATTAGTTTTTTTGATTTTTCTGGATTCCATTTTGGTTGTGTATATATTTCGCCTGTAGAGTATTTATGATATAGTCCAATGTATTCTTTATTGTCTACAGTCATCAATTGTTGACCAGTTGTATACAAATCAGTTACTATTTCATTGGCGCTATAAAATGATTTTATTCTCATGAAAAGTCAATCCTTGGTCTCATAATACATTTAATATCAGTGGTCCATTCACCGATTGAGGAAACACTATGATTTATTGAAATTATACTAAATACGGTATTGTTGGTATATCTAGCAGGTAATCCTTTAAATTCTAAAACATCTCCATATCGAAATCCATTGATGCCTTCAATCACAAATGATGCATCAAATGGTATTACTGGAGCTTTTAATTGATTAGTGTCTTCTAATGTTTCTTTAGGATACTGAATGTGATTTTTTATAGCAGTATGCAATGCTTCTTGATTTTCATTAGTATGATCCTGACCCCATTTATTAATTGCCGTTTTTAATTCATTTAAATATTGATCGTGTCTTTTTTTGTATTTTTCTTGTATTTCTTTAACAGTTTCTACACTAATAATATTTGATATAGTTTCATTTCCATCTGATGTACGTGTCACTGTATTCGCACTATACATATATGATAAAAATGGAGCTATTTCTGATTCACTTATTTCGCCTGGGTCCTGATTAAGTACATATGCTAAACTTGAAGCATCACTTGGAAGTTTACCATTAAATGAAAATTGTTTAACTACAGTACCAATCGGATCATTTGCAAACATTGGAATAGCAAATGGTTGTGGAACATTGCTAAATGATTTTACATTGTTGCTATCATAATATAATAAAGCATTTTGATTTTCTGGATGTGTAATAAGTTTAAGATCGTAAGCTCCTCCTGATATATAATATATTTCTGCAGAAATTCTTTTTAAAAATTCATTAACAGTAAATATTTCTTCTTTATTCATAGCATTTAATGTTGTTTGAATAAACTCCATAGAAATATACATCAATGTGCAAAATGAAACTGGATTTCCATTGTTTGCATCAGAAAATTTTGGTTTATCATTGTTAAAATTTTCATACCAAGTTCTTGAACCGTAATTATCTTGACCTGGAAAAAATACTGTCTCTGGGTTAGCAGAAACTAAATTTGGATAATATTTACATGTATTTATATCTCTGTCAAATACAATACTAACATCTCCAACAATTGATTTAGCTTTTGTAATTATAAATTGATTTACAAATTCAATTAAAGCTTTTAAGGTTATGTATTTTTTTACGGGTTGGCCAGCATATGGAGCTCCCCATATATAACTAACGTCTTTGAGACGAGGGTCAGATTTACTGGTAGCATTAAATATGCGTTCGGGTGTTTTCAATTGGTCTTCAACTATTTTATTGATTTCTTCATAAAAATTTTTCATGATAGTTGATTGTGTATTAGATTCATCTTTCTTGACTTTATCATCCATGGCCATTGATAAGTCAGTATATACTTGTGATGTTCCTCGCATAGTTAAACTAGCAGCGACACTTGCATCTTCTTGATAGTCTAATGTAAATGAAATAATTATGCCGTCAAATACAAATGAGTTCATCCGTTTATATTGTCGTTCTTCTTCTTGTGTAATATTTGGGTACAACTCTTTTAGTTTTTCTGTTGACGGCATTGACCCAGAAGTTAAAAATCCATCGGTGTCTTCAGAAACAATAGCAGTGTCTGGATGAGCTATAAATACTCGTACATGTCGGCCCGGTCTCAGATAAACCGATTCAAAATAATCTAAATCTCGGCCAGGATTTGGAATAGTAACATTTGCAGTAGCAGTTTGCATTATACCTAATGAATCATCACCAATTGATATTTCTACTCCTGTTAAATATGGAGGTATTCTTTTTGATGTATTGGTTCTGTCGGGCTTAACAGGATTATCAGGATCAGGTTTTGTATTGGTTATTTTGAATTTTCGATCTGTTATAAATCCTTGTGGTCCAGTAGGTAAAAATTCTCCTTGATGAACCTGTTTTCCTCCTAATATTGCAGGTTGTATTGCAGTTTTTTTAGTTTTTACATCTCCAGAACCAGAAAATGGCGTTATTTGCACGTTAGCAATTTTACTAACCATAAAGTTGATGTCTTTAGTTGTTCGATTCCGACGACCAGCCGCAGCTCGAGCTTGTAATTCTTTGCGAAGATTGGCATCAACTGATGTATAAAAAATATCACTCATCTTGTTCTATTAGTTTGTATAACTTGATCTAAAAAGTCTGTTTTTGCTGGTATACGTAATCTGGTATTAGGTGGTACAATTAGAGTTCCTTTGCCTAATCCATTTGATGCCGCAATAACCCACCACAATGTAACGTCTTGATAAAATGTATTTGCTAATTTATCTAATCGTTCTGCACTTGTAGTAATTATAAATGTGTCGTCTGCAGAAGTTGGTATTGCTGGCACAATGGTAGTAGACCGTTTTCTTTTGCCATTTTCGTCTTTTATTACACTTGTTGTTGAATATCTACTCATTTACCTTTCCTTTGACTTCAGTATCGTCTACAGTTCCCGTTGTAGGATTGTCGTCTAATTGATCTTCAAATAATTTTGCTAATTGTTCTTGTGTTAATGTTTGATTTTGTTTTGTGTTACTCAACCAATTATCATTTCCTGGTAATGGTAATCCAGTTGTTCCATTATGACGTTTAGCCAACGAATAAAACTTGCCGCCTTTTTGTGGTAACCAATCTGTGATAGGAGTTAATGTTAAGTTAACTTCTATTTTGTGTGGCGTTTGCATCATTTGTGGATCTTGTTCAATGTTTATTTCCCATGGAGCATCTGCATTAGCCAATGTGTAGCCTACACTTTTTAATATTACTGGTTGTTGATTGAATAAATCTCCTATAGTTATACGCATCCAAGGACCAACTAATGCAATATTTTCATCAGTATATTCTGGAGCAGTATATCCGGCGAGTGCATTTAATTTTCTCCATATTGGTTTAACTTCGTCTCTATCTGTAGCATATACTGTAAAGTCTAAACTTAAGTCTCTGGTATATCCTCCGTATTGATAGTTTTGATCTCCCCTACCTATAAATTGAAATCCTTGCCAGTTTGCATTAAAACTATCTGACAATGAAGTTATTGTTGCTCTAAAAACTATTATGTCGTCGGTTACATCATCTGCATTATTTAATCCTGCATGAAGTTTAGGTCCAGTAAAAAAAAACTTTATAAAATCAGAAGTTAATCCTGTTTTTGTAAAGTCAGGAAACTCGGCTCCAAATATTTTAGGTTTTGGCAGCCAACGATATGCATCTTTCAATGTGCGTTTACCAAAATCTATAACGTTAACTTTGTCGCCTCGAAACGGAGTTATTTTAGACACTAAATTTTTAGTAGGCTGCCATTCGCCTGATTGTTTATATTTTTCTGCTCCAGCTTTTCCTTGTTCTGTACTCGTTGTTTTCCACACTGTGGCTACATGACTTTGTGCGGTAAAGTCGTTGCGAAATGCATATGGATTATCATGATCGCCCCAACCATAAAGTGTTTCCAAGTTAAAAGCTGAATAAGGTCCAAATGGCGATATTGAAGCAGCTGCATATGATGTAGATCTAATCGACTGTTCAAATTTACCAGCATCCGATCTATCAAATATTGTTCTTTGTGCTGCAGCGGTACCGTCTAAACGTTTAGTAACTAGAGCATTGCTATCACCTCCAAATTTTCTAGCTCGAAAATCAGGAAATTTTATTCCAATATTGTCAGTGGATTTCATTGCTTTTAGTGATGAAACTGCGTATTTTGATTTAATAGAATAATTTTCTGTGCTATCTATTAAACTTTGTCCAACTTGTGTTACTATGGGAATACCGGTTAAACTTCCAATTGCGCCAGCTGCAAATCCTGTTGCTTTTTTTGCTGAATCGCCTAATGTAATATTTGTTGTTTTAGCTTGGAGTGGTGTCCAATACGATGCATTTGGATATGTAGTATTTTCTGGCATTACACTCGTTTCCTTCCGTTCATTGATGTTTCACCTAAAACATTGTTACCTCGCAATGTTGTTAATATGCTTGATAAAAGAGCTTCCATTTTACCATTATTAGAAACCATTCCCCCGGCTGCTAATTTAACTGGTCCGCTGTTAATTTTGTCTAATAATGGACGATATCTTCTAGTAGCTGCGGCGTTGATAACGTATTCACCGTCAGATAATCTGGCAGGTATTGAATCTGATGTGCTAGTACCCGGACCTGATATGTATCCTCCTGCGGCTGGGGTGGTGGTGGCTCTGGGGACTACTTCTGCAGTAGGTTGTTTTACAAAGCTTGTTAAACCTGTTATGCTTTTAGATAACTTTAAAATGTTTTCGCCTAAAATAGGAATTGACTCTCCTAATTGTTGTATCGGTGTAACTGCTAAGTTTAATCGGTCTGATAATATACCTAGACCTCCTATTCCTTTTATAAATTTTTCTGATTCGAATGTTGCAGCTGCTTTTTCTGCAAACTTTATTGGAACTTGAATAGCTTTATTAATTTCATTAACAAATGTTGCTCCATCACCTGTACCCATACCTCTTAATGCAATGTTTGAATCTATCCGTTCTAATGCATCTGCAGATCTTTCTGCTGGTGTTCGTCTGTCTATATTAGCTTGTTTTGCGCTAGCTAAAATGGCATCTATCTCATCAGCTGTTTTCGTGCTATCAGCTCTTAATTTAACTTCTAGTGTTTTTAAATTTCCTTCTGCCTTTGCAACTAAACTTTCAACTCCTAAGTCTCTTTGTACTTTAAATGCAGCATTCATTTCTAGTAATTTAGCACTATCTATACCAAATAATTCAGATGCCTTTTTTCTGAAGAACATGTTAGTTTTTAATTGATCTCCATGTTTTTCTAAAAACTGTTGCATTAATTCTGTTTGTTTGACAGCATTACCTTGTACTTGAGCCATTCTGAATTCATTGGTTAAACTTTTACCCTGATCAGTTACTAAACGTTGCCCGCTTATTGCTTGCAATTCCATTTCAGTACCAATACTTGACTCGATGTCTAATAATTTTTCTCCTACCCCACTCAATTGTTCCATCGATGTTCCTAACAGTCTGGCTTTCATTGTTGCTGCTTCTAGTTGACCAGGAACACGTCCAAATTGGGTGGCTACATCAGCGCCCATTTTAGAAATGTCTTCTACCATCTGTGCCATTAACTGAGTTTGATCCTGTCCTGTTGCTTTTGAAAATGTTTCGGCTACGGTTGTAATATTTGCAATACTAGCAACTGCATTTTTACCCATTGATCTAGTAAATAATTCAAAATTTTGTGCGGCTTCTTCTGACACACCTAGATTATTTTGTAAAAATGCTTGCGATTTTATTAAACTGTCTACCATTCCGTCGGTGGCGTTTTTAGAAGTTATAAATCCGCCTGTAATTTTTCCTAATCCTTCTGCATATTTAAATAGTTTAGCGTCGCCGATCTCTAAAGCTTTTTTAACTTTGTCGACTGTAACGGTAATTCCTCGTAATTGTTTAACAAAGTCAAATCCTCCAGCTGAACTCATTTTAAATGATTTTTGCAAGTCTTTCTGAGTTTCAATTAAAAAAGAAAGATTTTTTATAGTAATATTAGTTTGATCTTTAAAATCTTTAAAATATGCTTGAGCTCGACCTACACCAGCTGATAGTTGTTCAAATTCGGTAACAGTTGAAGATAACATGGTAGTCATATCAGCTAGTGCCAATTTTGCCGGGGTCAAAGATTGTTGAAATATTTCAATATTATTAGATAAGTCAGTAATTCCTTTACTGCTACTTATGTCTTTGAGCTCAGTTAACATCTCATTGAAGGATTTGGATTTTTTAGGATCTGGCGTTTGGCCTAGTTTAGGCTGACGTTTTAATTGATCAATTGATATGTAGTTTTTAGATTTCAATACAAGATTCTTTATTATAAATATTTCACAACTACTTTTTGAACTGTGGATAATGAATTTGATTTTTAGATCGTTCTATTTGCTCGTTTTGATCTTCATCGTCATCACTGCGCATTTTATTGATTCTGGATATCCATAATTTTCTAATGCGCAAAGGCATCATGTAGATATCTTCAAAAGACCAACGTCCTTCACCTGCCCACAGTAAGTCGAATAGTTGATTGTGAAATTGTACTTGATGTTCTGGCTTAAAACCAAAAAAGGTCGGAGTTAAATTGAAACATGGCATCGTAGGTGTCTCCTTTCTCACCTACAGCTGTTGTTTTATAATCTATACCAGGTGCTCTATCTACGATGTGTTTCCTGAATTTTCGACTATCTATGGCTTTCAAGTCATATTTTAGATATTCTTCTATTGCGGTTTCACTGCTGTCCCCGTTTACAGAATATATACACATTTTTAAAAATGTAGACGTTAAGCTTTCTTGTTGTATTTTTGATGCATCTGATGCAGATAAAAATCTATATTTTATTATGTCTTTTGTACTAGGAATTATATATTCAAAACACCCATTACTATCAGCGGTTTCGTCAAAAGTTTTAGCTTTTAATTTAGACAAATCGATTGTTGCTGACACTTCTTTTTCTATTTTTTTGTCTAATATGAATACTGGATATTCATTGCCATATCCTAATATTCTTGAAGAAATTACTAACCATTCTTTGTCTCCGGCTATTAATTCATTGATATCAACGTTAGGAGTTACAATCAATGCTTCTAATAGTTTATCAAAAATAATACCTTCTTTAATGTAACTGCTATTAGAAAGTATGTCTTCATCATATGCAGTCATATGACGCATTTCAATTTGACCGGAACTTAACACCGAAGTTTCTGGATATACTTTTCCTTGTGAAGGTAAATTTATAATATTTGGTGGAAATTTGCTATTTTGTTTTCGTTGTTCATATTGTTTTTTTGCTAATTCAACGATTTGTTTATTGCCTAAACGATCAGTAACTTTACTCATATTATACCTTTATATAACTTTATTATAAATATATGTTCACAAAAAAAGTAGGGTTATCGCCCCTACCTTAATTGTATGTTTTAATATTTTTAGAAATTTAAGAATGCCCAATCGTAACGGAGTGTCATTTCAATCATAACAACATCTTCTGTTGCCCAATCTAAACTTCCGAAATTCGTTTGTTGAATATATGCTCCTTTAAGTATCCATTCTTCTACTTTTTCTCCTAGTGGCGAAAGTGATGTTAATGTTATTTCTTTTTTATACATAGAAGAATATCCGTTTCTACCCGTAGCAGATTCATGATGTAATCGTACCCAATCCATTACAGCCTGGGCGGCACTTGGTACTATAGGATCATATAAATTTACAGATATTGAACTCCATTTAGATTTCCCTTTAACATATCTTTGAACATTTATATGCTCGAGCGTTACTTCACCATTATCCAAACTAGGTTTAGCAGATGATTTAATTAGATATGCAGGTATTCCTTCTATTTCCATGATAAACTGATGTTGTTTTTTTGGTTCCCATGAATATGCATTGTTCCAAAAATTATTGTCAATACCGTAATCAGCAAAGTCTGTTCCTGGATTTGCGGTATTTAACCTGTCTTCTAAAGCCATATATTTCCTTGTTATTTTAATATAAATATAACGAACAGTAAAAAAGGCAAGACCAAAATCTTACCTTTTCTTTATTTTTAAATGCTATTCAGGAAATGCTGCACCCGTTGGTTGAATATTAAAGTCTAAGACTATAAACTCTGCTGTTCTAGTTGGCTGCAAAAATATTTGCCCAAACATGATATTTCTGTCTATTACATCTGGTGTATTATTTGATTCATCCATTACAACCCGGAATGCTGATAATCCTTGTTGCGCTCTTACCTGTTCTAAGTAAGGATTCACTATGCTCAAGAATCTTGTTCTGGTTGCTGATGTATTTTGTTCGAATACCAAGAACTTTGTTGACGAAGCAATAAACTTCTTAACTGCAATAAGCAAACGACGCACATTTACTCTGTCTAATGCACTCGGTCGAGCTTGAAGAGTTTTTTGTCCCCAAATACAAATACCTTCGTTAGGAAAGTTTGCTATAGGATTAACTCGATTTTCATATAAGTCATCTCTGTTTGCTTGTGTCAGATTTCTATATGTTCCAATTGCAGTGGCTAATCCTCCTCGATTTAATCCAGCTGGTGCATACCATTCTGCAGTTACTGCGTCATTGAATGCTAATACACCTGGTACAACTACTGATGGTGGAACGAATATTGGTTTATTTTTTGCAGGATCTACAATTCTTACCCATGGATAATATGTTGCAGCATAATTGCTATCAATATTAGTTACCTGTTGAATTACAGTTTCAATATTGTCTGTTAATGCGTTACTATCCATAACATAGAATGCATCTTGACGATCTTCTACTAAGTTACGAGCTGCACTTGTTACCAATGGATGAAGACTATCAATTACTCCGGGAGTAATTAACATGTTCATATCATAAAAGTCAGTGTTGCTTAATACCGTAAATGCTTTGTTATATGCTTTGGTTCCTGCCGTTGAAGTTCCACTACAATCAAACCCAAATGTATTTGTTGCTTTTAAATTAGTTCCAGATAGTTTAGGTAAGTTAGGACGAGCTCCATCAAATCCACCTTGCATTGGTACCATAAATCTTCTAGTATTAATAGAGACATTAGAAGTAAATGTTCCTGCAATTAATGAATCATTTAATGATCCACTGTAAGCATTTGTTAAAGATGGAAATGCGGCATCTGCATCTTGATTTACATCTCCGAGATAAAAATCTGAATTACTTCCCGTTGTTAAAAATGCAGTAGGAGTTGGTGCTAGATAATTTAAGTTGTTTAAATCATCAAAATTAAATCCAAAATAATTTTTGCTATTGTATGTAGTTTGAACTTGTGTAGTTCTATTTGAAACTGCAGATAAATTAAGTGATCCACTATACATTGGTATTGGAGAATTTAACGCTCGATAACCAAATGGTATTAATAATTCACTATTTGTTTTTTCAGATACACCTGGATCTACTTCTACTCTAATAAATTTAGACAAGTTAGGATAATCTCCATTTACAACAACTTCTCCAGAATCAGTAACCGTACGATGTCTATCACCAATTACTCTAGAAATATATCTTGGAGAGTCAGGATCTAAATTTAAGTTAGTAAATGATTCTACTATATCAGGAGAACGATCTGTGTCTTCTGATGAATATGGTGTATTAAAAATATTAGTTGTATTAACACGTCTTACTTCTACTGAAAATGTTCCATATCCATTTGGATCAGAAACTTCACTAGCAGGTCTTATGTCACGTATACCAATTTTAACTTCGGAGTTAACTGAGGTGCCATGTGATAATGTGTGAAACTTAAATAGATTTTTTACAGTAGTTCCTATTTTTTGTGAAGTAATAAAAGGAGTCGCTGCAGTTTGAAAATCTTGCAAGAATGAATAATTCGATCCTGTTACTTGTTCTATAGAAATAGTTACATCAGCCATTTTATTAAACAAGCTTGACGCATTTTTATTTTCATATTGTACATATACTGGATAATCAACTGATTTAGGAGATCTTCCTAGTATTTTAGTTATATAAGTATTATCTGTTGATACAATTGACGCTGAAACGGATGCACCATTACCAGCTATAAATGCTCCACTAAATCCAGGTATACTTGTGTCTGTAGTAAATGATCCAGAAACTTTAATTTCAAATGATCCAGATGCATCATTATTGATAACTGAATCTTCAAAATATGCTGCGTTGACAACACTACCAGCTCCCAGTACTGTTTGAGTAGGATGAAGTACGTGTGTAACTACCTCTTTGGCTCCAGCACCAGATCCAGATTTTGCTACTACTCCTAATGCTCCATTTGGAATACTGTAACCGTCCTCATATAAAAGACGAGTTACTGTTATAACGTTTCCATTTCTTAAATAGTCATTTACTACGAATGGAATATATGTTTCATCGGAATAAGATCCAAATATTTGTTCAAAATCTCCATATGATGTAATTTGTGTTGGTACTAGTGCAGGTCCTTTAACTGTTGGTCCTACAATTGCAGCACCTATCTGTGCTACTCCGCCGGCTAAAAATGACTGATCTACTTCATTTGTAAATACGCCAGGCGATACAATTCTTTCTGCCATGATGTTTTCCTATAATTATTTTCTTATAAATATGGATAAGATGTTTCAAACCTATGATTCTGTAAAAGTACCGTCTGCAATATTAATTGAGCCGTCTCCATATCGCTTAGTAAGTTGTTCCATTAACTCTTGTTCATACCCACGAATCGTTTCGAATTTTATTAATTGTTCATGATACGTTTCTTCGATTTCATCTAAACGTTTATTCAATGAATGTTTTTCAATTGAAAGATTTCCTATTAGATTTGCGTTTTCTGCATAATCTTGTTGAAGCTGTTGAATTTGTTCTAAATGTTCTTTGTCTAATTTTTTAGTTGCCATATTTTATAACCTTTCTTTATATTATATAAATTTATTTTGCATTATCCAAATTATGGTTGAGAACCCGTTGGTGTCCAATTTGGTCCTACTAATTGCTGCAAGCATTGTGAATGTGATCCTGACCACTGCAGTGTAACGCTTTTATCTGTGATAAATGTTGGTTCTGATGCTGT
>Ga0160423_10004474_pt1 | contig 11490 bp, 16 predicted proteins | sample CRUFie14St8metaG_FD_108191 | JGI IMG/M metagenome (GOLD analysis project Ga0160423, IMG submission 108191) | Marine microbial communities from the Costa Rica Dome - CRUD Field 142mm St8 metaG | ecosystem: Environmental > Aquatic > Marine > Oceanic > Photic zone | place: Costa Rica: the Eastern... | reverse complement strand
GCCAGGATTGCCGCGCGGCGCGTTCTACGAATCCCAGCAGGATGACTCCGGTTTCAGCGTCCACAACGTCACTGTGGAGGACGTTGGGCACTACACCGATCTCGAGCAACTGAAGCGTGATCTGGGTGCTCGTTACGCAGTGGAGATGGAGTGCGAGTGGATGCCTGCGGCGGCTGGTGTGTTCGCCGGTGCCGACATTGATTCGATGCTGGGAGCCTTCACACCGGCAGAGCCTGTGGAGGATGAAACCAAGGCTGATTTGCTGAAGGGGTTTGGCCTATGAAGTACCAGATCACATACGCCCCGGGTGGCCCGGGTGTTGATGCGGTCATGCTGACCCTCGGGGGTCACATCACCGATGGCAAGCTCGAGAAGTTCGACTTGGTTGATCTCGAGATCACGCCACTGACCGGCGCACGCTTGGCATCTCGAGTGGAGCACCGAGCCAGCGAGCTGAATCAGGCTGGCCGGTTTAAGGTGAATCGCACGCTGATCTCAAACGAGTGGCCCACGTTCTCGACTGACTGCAACAACTGGGGTGACTCACAGGCGGTTATTCGGGTGGGCTCTGATCCGCTGGTGTTTGGATTCCCCACCACGGTCGGACACCAGTGGTTGATGAGCTACCTCCGGCACAAGCTGATGACGCCGGAGCTTGCTGGTGAGAACCGACTGGATGATGAGATGGGTGCCAAGCTCAAGGCAGCTCTGTATGCCACGGAGTCCAAACCCAATCGCGCGGAAGATCCATTCGGCTACGCACTGCCGACCCCTGATCTCGACACCATGATTGCGTGGGCGCTCGCGCTCGGTATCCACGAGCTGAACATGGGTCTTGGGTGGGATACCCCGATCATCAGATACCCAGCCGAATGGTTCGCATAGCTGGTGTTGATCTGGGTGCGCGCCGTGACCACACGGCAGTGGCAATGGCTCGCCTCGAGGGTGAGCTGCTCAACGTGGATGCGTGCATCACGATCCCCCTCGGTACATGGCAGTCACAGGTTGATGCGGTGGCTGACTTGATTCGCGGCCGTGAGATCGCGGCGATTGATTCGACCGGAACCGGACGCATGGCATACGAGGCGATCCATGACCGGTGCCCGCAGGCGTTGCCCTACACACTGACCGCTGGCAACAAGCAGGCGCTCATCACTGTGACTCGCAAACGAATGGTGCGCGGCACGCTGGCAATGAATCCAGACGGGGAGGGGATTGATCTGCTCGTTGAGGAATTGAGGCGGTTTCAGATGATGCCGACCGAATCGGGTAACTGGCGTTACTCTGGCAAACGTAATGGCGGTGATGATCGGGTGTTCGCTCTGTTACTGGCTGTGGCTGGTGCGGAGCTGGTGAAAGCGGGCTCAAGCTTGAAAAGACGGGTGTTTGATGCATAAATGAGACGGTGTAGCCAAATTGGGGAAAGCTATGTTGCGACGATCTCTGCTCACTTTCGGCGTCAGCCTCGGATTGATTCCGCTCTCTTTTGCTGACCAGCACGCTCAAAGCTCACCATCGGTTGCCGGGACAACCACCGGTAATTACGTTGTTTATCGAGATGGCAAAAGAGATCACAGGGCTGAGCTGCGGCTGATGCAACAATCCATGCAATACCAGAAACCCGGTTACGGCACTTATGCCGTTGAATCCTTCAAGCGTGACTTCGATTACCGAGCAAAGCGAAAGATTGATGCTGAGGTTGATCGACTGCTCGATCGGATATTTGATTGATACAGGAGTGACTTCATGGACGGAATGTTTAAAAAAGCAGCATTGTGTTTTGCCGTTGTCTATTCGACTGGTTGTGGTGGAAGCAGTGGCCCTATGGTCGTAAATCCCTCCACTCAGGGACAAGCATCAGGTGAATGGGCGGACATACCATACTCAGAGGAGTTGGACATATGTCTTGATACCTCTCCTAAGAATGTTGCTCTCCGCGACCGCCCATCCCTAAAGGAACTCCCACAATGCAAGGACGTAGATCCCTACACCAAAAAATACAATTTGAGGGGTCGCAAATGGACTAGGCAAACCGGAAGCAATCTGGACGTCAAGGGTTTTCGTCCGACAATGTCTCTTGAGGAATTTGTAACGTTAGCGGAGGAACTGGGCGGTGTGCCTTACGAGGTTCCAGCAGAGAAAGCTGAATACTGCGATCCGGCGGCCTTAGATACGAACACGCATCCAAAAGAAATATTCTTCTGCGAAAACATTACGCGTGATATCGGCGATAGGCCGGATAATGGGCTTGTGTTTCATGACGGTGAGAGCGTTGTCAGGTTCAAAGAGCACGCTGCGTTTTCATTTGCTGCGGCCACGATTGGTGGGCTGAAGATTAATCACGCGAGTTTTCATTACGAAGAGACCCTCGCCGAGAATGGAAAGCTCTCTATGATGAGGCGGGTGTTTCTGAACATTGATGGGGGTAAAGGCGAGCGGCAATCTTTCGGATCAAATTTAGATCGTAAATTTGGGTTCCCAGACGGCAGTATGGGGTGGAACGTTTCGAAAATTGGTGAGGAGAAGCACTTGGGTGTGCGCATTCATGCCCCTCGGGACACCGTGCCCAAGTTTTTCTGGGTAACAATTCAGGGTTATCAAGAAAAGGTCGTAAAGAAAACGAAAACCGTTAGCGCGGACGATTTGTAGCGTTCTCCATAGAACGCAGCCGACGCAACTTCAGCCGTGCCACACAAGAGAGACAGCTAGCGCGGATTCCGCGTCTCAGTGCGTCCAACCCCGCCATGTGCGGGGTTTTTTATGCCTGGCAGAACATGACAAACGGTTGGCGTAACCGAGCAATGCGGCAGCGCCCTGATTTCCGATGATGGCGGCTCAAGGATGAGTCGCGTGCCACGGACGGCATTACTGATTTGGAGGGCTGAACAATGAACAACCCAAAGATTACGAGTGTAGGTATTGCCGCCGCATTACTGCTGTTCAGTGCGTTGCTGTTCGGTCAGCGGGCAGAGGCAAGCTGGATGAATGGCCAGCAGCTCGGGACGTATTGCGGGACTGATGATGACGTTTTCTCGATTGCGCTTTGCTCGGGGTATCTGATGGGCGTGATCGACAAGCTGGATCGGGATCACATTGCTCTAACGGGCAGACCCTGCACTCCAGAGGACGATCAGATTCTCACTCACAGGGAGATCACGATGCGTTATCTGGCGAGCGATCTATCTCAGCTCACGCGCGGCGCGCACTACCTTGTCACCAATGCAGTGATTGAGGAGTTCCAGTGCGATGACACTTTGAGCTTCCCTGGCTAACAGCGACGCCGCAGTGAGGGCTGAGCAATGACCATCGAACCAGTAATCATCACCATGATCGCCTGCCTGATAGCTGTGGGCTGTGCGATCTGGATTTGGCGCGACGAGGATTGAGCAATGATGGAGTCGATGACAGTCGGAAACGTCACGATCGACACCGAGGCGTTTACCGGCGGCGTGGTGTTGGCGGCTATGCTGGCTGCTTACTGGTTCCGCAGGGTTTACAAGCGTTATCGCGGTCAGGAGCGTAACGTTCTGCCCCCCGGTGTTCCGCGGCGGCGGCGTCAGCGGTACAGCAAGGCAGAGCAAGAGGCGATCAGGGAAAAAGCTCGGAGGCGTTTGTAATGGGCATACGAGTCACTCACATCACCAACACGCTGGCGTTGGTTTTGTTGGCGTCTGTGAGTTACGGGTTCGTCACCGATTACCTTGGCTATGGGTTTCCGCGAGTTGAAGCGAGCGATGTCCAGATGCCCGATGGTGCTGTTGAGCATCGAGTGAGTCGTATCGTCGACGGTGACACGGTGTATCTGAAAGACGGCACCAAGGTCAGGCTCCACGGTATCGACACACCAGAGCGTGACCAGCCCTATGGCACGCAGGCCACCCGGGCGCTGGATCGCTTGCTTGGCCGCACGGTGTACGTGGTTGAGAAAGACACCGATCGCTATGGGCGATTGGTGGGCGTTCTCTACACCCCCGAGGGTGTGAACGTGAACGAGGCGATGGTGTGCGGCGGTCACGCATGGTGGTACAGCCGTTATGCGCAGTTCGACAGCGATCTGCGAGATTGCCAGGCGTCAGCCCGAGAGGAGGGCATTGGCCTGTGGGCTGATGATGACCCTATGGCTCCTTGGGATTGGAGAAGGAAATGAATCGCACACACAATGATTACGTCGATCTGAATGGTCGGCAGAAAGAGAACCACAACGCTGCAAAGCTCAGCGCGGTTCTCGCTGACTACGGTTACTTCACGATCAGGCTGACTGACGATTACGAAGGTGCTGATCTGATCGCCCAGCGTGAGGGTGAGGAGCCGATGATGATTCAGCTCAAGTCGGGCGCTGTCATTGACAGGAAATACAAAGGCGATCTGTGGATGGCCTTCCCCGTCAGCGAGGCGCATCAGTCGGTTGGGTGTGTGGGTGACTGGTGCGTGATTCAACATGATGACTTGGTATCGGTGTTTGCCGAGATGGGCTACACCGAGACGAAATCTTGGACTGAGGGTGGTCGCTACTCAACGAAGCTGCCAGCACCCAAAAAGCTCCGCGAGAAGCTGGAGCCTTACTGTCTTTAACTGCCAGCGCCAGCAAGGAGGCTGAAATGGGAGAGGTTGTTAGCTTTGAACGTGCGTCAGTGTCTCGAGACGCTGATGAGATAACCAGAGAGGTTGAGCGCGGTGTTCGCGATGCGGCTCGGGATGATCTGCCATACCTGATGATGGTGACCCCCGAGGATCTGCACAACGGTGACCGCATCATGATCTACACCTACACGGTGGGTCGCAGTCAGCTCGATCACATCAAGGATGGTTACGAGATCATTGCCATTGGTGGCTACAACCCCACCCATGCTGCTACCGCGCAACGGATGATTAACCATCTCAGCACCACCAACATTGGCCCAGGGGAGCTGTGCCAGAGCGAGGAGATCGGCTCTCTGTTCATGCTGGTGGATCAAAAGACAGCGATGGGGCACATCAGGATGAGTGAGAGCGATCTGGTTGATGCCACATGGCGCTCACATGAGTGGTGCATGAACCGGGGTGAGTCCGAGCCGGAGTACCTGTTTCTGATGGAGGTGGTGTCGCCATCTGCCCTGACGTTCGGTGACGTTGGTGCGTACCAGATAGAGGGGTGCTTGCTCAGTGATCTGGAGGAGGAATCGGCGTCCTAACAGTGCTTAAGATCCCCAGCCCCAACAGTGTTGCAGATGGCCCCGAAAAAGGGTCAGACAGCGTACTTTTGGGGGGGCATTTGGGGGGACATTGGTGGTTATGAGGATAGGAATCCAGCAATACCAACGGATTCAGGCCCAAATGCGATTCCCATCACCCGCTCCAAACCAACCGCACAGGGCGTCACAGACGCCTTTTTTATGCCTGCCATGTAAAGCAGTAGCAAGGTATCATTCGCACTCAGCATCCCATTACATAATGGGGAAGCCCCGACTAAACGGGGGGACAATTGGGGGGATACCCCCGAATCGGGTCTGAAATGTCCCCCCACACAAGGAGGTGTGGTTGTGAAGCTCAATAACCGTGCGGTAGACAACGCAAAACCCCGCGAGAAGAAGTGGAAGCTCGCAGACGGTGGTGGCCTGCATCTGTTGGTGCATCCCAACGGCGGCAAATACTGGCGATTCAAGTACCGGCTCGATGGCAAAGAGCAGGAGATGGCCCTCGGCGTGTATCCGGAGGTCAGTCTCAAGCAGGCTCGGCAACGTCATCAGGCGGCTCGAGAGATGCTCGCGTCTGGTGTCGATCCGAATCAGGACAAACGTGATCGCAGGCTCGCTGCACTGGATGCCGCCAGCAACACCTTTGGCGGTCTAGCGCAGGAGTGGGTGGAGGTGAAGCTGTCGGGTCTGACCGAGGCCACGATTGAACGGAACACCTCAGTGCTGAATCTGCATCTGTTGCCGCACCTCGGGCACCGGCCCGTTGGTGACATCACTCCACCCGAGCTGTTGAGCGTGCTGCGCCGTGTGGAGGCCACAGGAGCCATTGAGACGCCGCGAAGGGCTAAGTCGATCGCAGGACAGGTGTTTCGTTATGGGGTCGCTACAGGACGCTGTGAGCGCGATCCATCAGCAGACATCCGCGATGCTCTGAAGCCCACGCAATCGACGCACTACGGCGCTCTGGTGAAGCCTGATGAGGTTGGTCGGCTGATGCTGGCGATTGATGACTACCACGGCTCGATGGTGGTGCGTTGTGCGCTTCTGATGTCGGCATTGACCTTCCAACGCCCTGGCAACGTGCGTTCGATGGAGTGGGATGAGATCGAGGGTGACGAGTGGCACATCCCCAAAGAGAAAACCAAGACCCGTGAGCCCATCATCGTGCCGCTCTCCAAACAGGCGGTGAGGGTGCTCGAGGAGATCGCGCCTCTCTCTGGCCAAGGTCGGTATGTGTTCCCCAGTGCCCGAGGCGGCAGTCGACAGCTCAGTGACGGTGCCGTGAGAACCGCATTGCGGTCTATGGGCTATGACCGCTCTCAGATGACCGCTCACGGCTTCCGAGCGATGGCGAGAACCTTGCTCGATGAGGCGCTCAATCAGCGTGTGGAGTGGATTGAGATGCAACTGGGGCATCGTGTGGCTGACGTTCACGGTCGCGCTTACAACCGCACTCAGTTCCTCCCCGAGCGAACGAAGATGATGCAACGCTGGGCGAATTACCTCGATACGGTTCGGAAGTCCGTTGGTGAATCCAACGTGGTGCCGATGAGGGGGCGCAAGTGAGCTACATCGACCCCGATAACGATTGGATCTCACCGACCGCACGCGCGGCCCTAGATGCCGAGTACAACCGACCGAATAGCTGGGCTGAGTTCGCGGCTGAGGGCGGTAAGGCGGCACAGGCAGAGGTCGAGATTTGGAAGCGCCTTGCCAATGATCCGGCTATGGAGACCGTTTACAAGAATCTGGACGCCCTTGATGAGCACCGGCTGGCAGACTTCCTCGATGCCGCGTGGGGCGCTCGCATGGGCAACCTTAGTGAGATCCGCAAGGGTCGCGCGCACACCCCCAAGCTGGTGCCAGAGATCGGCGAGAAGGCTCTCGAACTGAAAGCCCTGCTTGACCAGATCGACGGGTCACTGATGGTTCCCAGTGAGCTGTTGAGCGTGGTGTCCCTGCTTCAGTCGGCTGAGGCTGATGAGCGCAAAGAGGGTGGTTGGCTGGGTAGACGTTACATGGTGGGTGAGAAGCCCTCTGACAGCCCCTCAGAGCCCTCTGATGCGCCCACAGAGGTCGAGATCAAGATCGTGGCGGCTGATCCCTCAGATCCGGCACCGGAGCGCAATGAGCTTGACCCGTATTTCTGGAGTGGGGCACCAACAGTCCCGAATCTCCTCAAGGCGATGGCTGATGCGGCTGAGGATTGGAAAAAACAGGCTGATGCGGGAACGCTGCCGGAGCAGGCTCCCTCGAGCTTCCACAGCGCGCCCCTCGAGGCCGCTCTCTCGGGAGACAAATCCAACGAGCGCACTGAGTACCTCAGAGCCTTGGTTACCATGCTCGAGGGGCGAGGGCTTCTGGTGCGTGCCCACGTTAAGCCAGAGATGCGTCGCGCGATCGTCGGTGTCGCCCGTGTCGTGCTCGAGTACACAAACGACAGCGATCCAACGCTGTTTGAGGATGCACTGACGCGCGCTCTAAACCGCGTCCTCGAATCCGATTAACCGCCTTCACCCCTTCGGACAAACGAAACGGAAATCGCGTTTGCTTTGTCCGTGACTCACACCTCCGTTCTGGTCACCCTGCGATTTTTCATGTCAGGGAACACGGAGGTATCACATGGCAAACCAAGCTATCCGAGAGGTGAAAAACGAGCGGCTGATCCGTCTGCCAGAGGTGCAGAAGATGACCGGCCTGAATCGTAATCTGGTTTACGAGATCGAGGATTTCCCCAGGCCCATCAAGATCAGCACCCGCTGTTCAGCGTGGGTGGAGTCCGAGGTTCAAACGTGGATTCACTCGCAGATCGAAAGGCAACGCGCATAAAAAACCCCCTTCCGGAATCCGGTCGGGGGCGTACATCGTTGGCAAGCGCAGTGTACCAACCGGCTCGGTTTCCCACCACAGGAGACTGACCAATGAGCATGAAACAGACGGCGTGTTTACGGGGACGACTCGGACAAGCCCCCGAGGTGAAACAAGGTAAGAACGGCCCCTATGGGAAGGCGTTCATCGTCAGTGACGTTGATGACCCAACCCAGCCCGAGGGCACTCGTACCTTTGGCGTCAATTACGCGGTGTTCGAGCAGGAGACCATTGACCAGCTCATCCGCGCTCAGAAGGGCGATCAGGTTGAGTGCTGCGGTGTCCTCTCGATGTACACGCGACCCAATGGCGATCTGATTCTCAACGTGACCGACTGGGATGGTGGCGGCTTCACCCGCATGAAGCGTTCGGGTCTGAAGCTCGATGATGAGCCTGCTACCCGCGCGCACTGGGGGAAGAAATGAACGAGCTGAATGAGGCGCTGTTTGCCCTCGATCCAGCGTGCGCTCGAGAGGATTGGGTACGCATCCTGATGGGTTTCAAATCTGGTGGTGGTCAGCGCGACATTGCCGATCTGTGGAGCCAGCAGGCAGACAGCTACGACCGCACAGGGTTCGATTCCACATGGCGCTCTATCAACGGTCAGGGCGTTACTGAGGCGACCCTGTTCAAGCTGGCTAGGGATTCTGGCTGGCGTCCAGAGAGACACGCTGAGAGGCGTTCTGCACGCTCTGGTGGCACTGGTGACTACGCCAAAGCGATCTGGTTGCGCGCTCAGTCGATTGATGAGATGACCCACCCCTACGGCGTGCGGAAGGGCATCCGCGGCGCGTTCGGTGCCAAGCGTGGCAATGCCAGTGGCAAGCTCATTGGTCAGGACGCTGATTGCTTGGTGATTCCCTCTCGAGATTGGGATGGAAACCTGATCGGTGTGGAGTGCATCAACGCTGATGGCACCAAGCAGTCATTCGGTCGGAAAGGCGTCCTGCTTCTGGGAGACCCCGAGCACAGCGATGTGATTCACATCACTGAGGGCTGGGCAACGCTCCACGCTTGCTTTGAGCTGTTCTCACGGCCGCATGGTGGTGTGGTGGCGTTCGGTTGCTCACTGCTGGATAGGGCCGCTAATGACTGCCTCGAGCGGTTCTCGGGTACACCGATCATCCATCACGACGATGAGGCGAATCGTGACGTTTGGGATCTCGTTGCCGTGGGTGAAGGGCCACAGTACCGCGCGCGCGTGATGGGGAGGCTCAATGTCGGATAAGCGAGTCATCCGGATGAACCCGAAACCTCACCCCCTGGCGCAGTTCAAGAAAGCCATGCCCGATGAGATCGCCGCACCCGAGTTCGTAATCGACAACGTGCTGGCGGCGGGCACTGCGGTGATAGCAGGTGAGAGGGGGTTGGGGAAAACCTCAGTGCTGGTGCCGCTGATGATGTGCGCAACGGGGTTGCTCAGCGGGTTCTCACTGCACTCCACGATCAAACGGAAGGTGATCTACGTCAGTGAGGATGTTGAACAGGTGCAGCGCATTGTTCGCGCGATGGCTGATGACGGTGTGCTTGATGGCTCACAGGTTGATGACTGGTTTTTCCCAGTGCAGTCAGTGCGGATGCCAGCCAGTGAGATCGTCAACGTGGTGCCGCATCTCGATGATCTGTGGACGAATCAGGAGCGCGTCGACGGCACCAATTACGTTGCCCCTCCTGTGGTCGTTCTGGACACCACCAACGCCACGATCGAGCTTGAGTCGATCTCTGAGAACAGCGAGGTATCTCGAGCGGTAGCAAAGCTCAGAGAGGGCTTTGGAGACATCCCTCTGGTGCTGGTTGGCCATGTGCCGAAAGCATCTCGAGCAGACGCCAAGCTCACCTCATTCGCTGGTGCGGGTGCATGGGAAGGCGACACCCAGCAGACGCTCTATCTGGTGTTCGATGACGGTGATCGCTACCTGATTACCGGCAAGCGTCGATTCGAGTCTGAAGCGAGTGAGTGGCTGATTGAGAGCCGCAAGGTGACGTTCGAGGCGTTCGATCCGATGGGGTATCGCCATGAGATTGGCGTGTTCTACGGGGTGCCACAGCCGTCCTCTCTGGAGGCCCGTGAGCTAGCCAAAGCGGAGGCCGCTGAGAACGCTCAAGAGGCCAAGATGACGTACCTCCGTATGAAGGTGCTGGATTACGTCACCAAGCACCCAGGGGCATCTACACGGCGCATCCGAGAGAACGTAACCGGTCGAGGCAATGCCATCTCAGCAGTGCTCGAGGAGCTGATTGCTGATGGCGAAATCAGGGTCGAGGAAGGCCCAAGAAACGCCGCTCACCACCATCGTGTTTCGGGAACCACTGGGAACCACTCGGGTCTGGACGATGCCGATTAACACCCCAAACGACCGGTTCCCGATGAGTGGTTCCCCCTTAAGGAAAAAAGATGTGGGAACCACACACCTCGGCTGGGGTGCCGAGGGTGTGTTTCAGTGGTTCCGTGGTGGGCCGAAACCGGTGGGAACCAGTGGGAACCACGGGAACCAGTCACCGTCTGAATGGAGGTAAACCATGACTGATGTACGCGATGCTGGTGGTCGCTTTGGCAAGGGCAACAAGGGTGGCCCGGGTCGGCGAAAGAACCTCGATTGGTCGCAGTGGAAGCGCGACAACGAGAGCGATCTGATGACGCTGGCAGACAAGCTGTTGGCCGCGGCGATTGATGGCGATATGTCTGCAACGAAGCTCCTGCTGGATCGCGTCTGGCCAACCATGAACGCGGCAAACGAGTCGCTGCGTGAGGAGATTGCTGATCTCCAGATGCGGCTTGAGGAAGCGTTGAGGGATTCAGCCGCATGAATCTCCGTGGTGAGCTAGACCATGTGCGCGCGATGGTGGAACGACTCGAGGCCAAGGCCGACGATTCCGATCCCGTGGCGTGGGCCAATGCCCGACTGGATGGCTTCACCTTGGCACCGTGGCAGGAGCGGGTGATGCGTGATGAGGCGACCCGTATCTCACTGAAGTGCCCGCGGCGCTCGGGTAAGTCGACAGTGACCGCTGCACTCGCCGCATACGAGTCAGCCGTGAGGGGTGTGCCCAGTGTGATCGCGGCACCATCATTCCGGCAGTCACGTTGGCTGGCTGACAAGATCGAGTCGATGCTCCGTGGTGAGCTGGTACAGCGATCAGCCAATCGAATGACCCTCACCAACGGCTGTGAGATCCACGTTCTGACATCAAACCGCGACTCGGGCCGCGGAGCCGGTGGGTCGGTTTATCTCGATGAGTGCGCGTGGCTAGACCCTGCGACGATCACCGCATTGATACCCGCGACGGCCAGTGATTCACGGTTCCGGTTGGTGATGCTGTCGACGCCAGGATTGCCGCGCGGCGCGTTCTACGAATCCCAGCAGGATGACTCCGGTTTCAGCGTCCACAACGTCACTGTGGAGGACGTTGGGCACTACACCGATCTCGAGCAACTGAAGCGTGATCT
>Ga0160423_10004471_pt1 | contig 11492 bp, 11 predicted proteins | sample CRUFie14St8metaG_FD_108191 | JGI IMG/M metagenome (GOLD analysis project Ga0160423, IMG submission 108191) | Marine microbial communities from the Costa Rica Dome - CRUD Field 142mm St8 metaG | ecosystem: Environmental > Aquatic > Marine > Oceanic > Photic zone | place: Costa Rica: the Eastern... | reverse complement strand
CAAAAATTTATAAAATGATTTAATTGACGATATGAATCTAGCTTGAGATCTAGCGGAGATACCAATTTTATTAATTTCATTAATAAATCCTCTTATGTTATCTAAATTAGTTTTGAGAATAGAAATATTATTAGTTTTAATGTACTCTCCAAATTTGTTAATATCTCTAATGTAGGCATCAACAGAATTTATTGATAGGGATCTTTCAATTTTTAGATATGATTTAAAATCTTTTATTGATTTATCTAATTCCAAATTTTATAATTTTGTAATAATATGAAGATAATTATAATTAACGGTCCAAATTTAAATTTATTAGGTAAAAGACAAAAATCTATTTACGGTAATATTTCTTTCGAAGAGTATTTAAAACAGCTAAAAAAGAAGTTCAATAATTATCAAATTGATTATTTTCAAAGTAATGTTGAAGGTGTTTTAATTGACAAGCTTCATGAAGTTGGTTTTAGTTATGATTTTGTTTTGTTAAATGCTGGTGGTTATACACATACTTCAGTATCTATTTCTGATGCTATTTCATCAATAGTAACACCTGTAATAGAAATACATATTTCTAATATTTATTCAAGAGAAGATTACAGAAGAAAATCTATTTTATCAAAAAATTGTAAATCAGTTGTTTGTGGCTTTGGTTTAGATTCATATATGGCTGCTATTTCAGTTTTGAAAAAATAGAATTATTTTTTATTTTGCTTGCAAAAACAATGCTAATTTTTGTTTTACCAGTATGTTCTCTTTTTTGATTTATTTTTTTTCTTTTAGAAATAAGTTTGAATATATTACAATAAAAAGAAAAATGAGCTTTTATGATTGAATAAAAGTGAGCAAATCCGTTTTTATTAAAAATAAAAGTAAATGCTGCTATACCGTCTAAAATTAGTCTAACTGGTATAACAATTAATAAATCTATATTATGTAAATTTTTAAACAGCATATACAAGTTGTTTCTAAAATTTAAGTATGTTTTAAATGAAGATTTAGGATCTAATGTGCCTCCACCTACATGAAAAACAGTTGATTGTGGTTGACACATAATTTTATATTTTTTGTTTTTAAATCTCCAACATAAATCTATTTCTTCTTGGTGAGCAAAAAAATCTTCATCAAAACCATTAATTTCTTCAAAATATTTAGAACGAACACAAATACAAGCTCCTGTAGCCCAAAAAATTTCAATGGGATCATTATACTGTCCCTGATCTCTCTCAATATTGTTAAATATTCTTCCACGACAATATGGATAACCTAAATAATCAATAAAACCACCGGAAGCTCCTGCATATTCAAACATGTGTTTATTATTATAATCTAATATTTTTGGTTGACAAGCTGCAATTTGTTTTGAGGACTCCATTAAGTCAATCATAGGTTTTGTCCAGTTCTTTGTTACTTCAATGTCAGAGTTGATTAGTATAAAATATTCAGCATTAATTTTTTTTAATCCATCATTGTATCCTTTAGCATAACCTCCATTTAATTGATTAATGATTAGGTTTACTTTTTTGTAGTTATTTTTAATATAGCTTATAGAATCATCAGATGATTGATTGTCAATCACATAAATTTCAGCTTTATTTGAATGAGTAATTAGTGTTGGTAAAAATTTTTCCAACCACTTTTTACCATTCCAATTTAACAATACAATTGCTAATTTTGTTTTGTATGTCTCCATCTTCTGTGTGACCATAACCATCTTTCTGGTTTTAATTTAATTTGTTTTTCTAACAACTTAAAATATTTAGTTGTGATTTCTCCTGTAGAATTTTCATTTGGGTTCTCTGATAATACTTCAAAAGAAATAGTATACTTATTATTATTGAACTGCATATTACAAAATAATACAGGACAATTTAATTTTTTTGCTAAGTTTTCTGCTCCAAAATAAACTGGTACTTTTTTGTTAAAGAAAGGAATCCATTTTGTTTTATCATTAATTACTGGATTTTGATCTGCAATAATTCCAATAATTTTTTGTTCATTTTTATTTTTTATAAAAAATCTATAGCTTTCTTCCATATTAACAATTTCACCTCCAAATTTTTTTCTGTAATTTCTTATAAGAATATCAAAAACTTTATTGTTAAGCTTTTTATAAATTGCTACAAACTGAGGTTCATAAAAAGTGCTTATTTTAGCGCCGAGCCATTCCCAATTGTTATAATGTCCAGAAAGTAGAATTACACTTTTATTTTCTTTAAGATAAGTATTTAATATTTCAGGATTAATTATTCTGACATTTTGATCTATAAATCTCGTACTTACGTTTGTGCTCTTTATTATTTCAAAAATTGTATTAAAAAAATACTTAAAAAAATTATCTCTTAAGAATTTAATTTCACTTTTACTTTTATTTGGAAATGCAATTTTCAAGTTTTGTGTAACAATATTTAATCGGTACTTGATAAAATATTTATTAATAAAATAAGTTGAAATTGAAATTAATCTCAAAGCTGTGATAGGTAGTAATGATAATATTGTTATAATAATTATTAAAAAAATACTCATTTATCTAGGGTTTAAATAATTATCATTAAAGTCATTACCTAGTTCTGGTATTTCATTTTGTTCAATTTTTCTTATCCATTCAAGATTAGTTGATTCACCCGTAACATTAGAATATATTAATCTAAATTCATTAGTAGCTGGATTTTTATTTACAAATACAAATTTTTTGTCAGATTGATTTTTAAGTTTATAGTAATGCCATATTTCATATGGGTATGATGATGAAGGGTCATCTGCTTTATTTATAGAATTTGGTGCACCATATTGTAAGTATACACGTCCTCTGTCAGTTAAATATCCTTTTTTCTTTTGATTTTTATATGCTTTGTTTACACTCTTTACTTGCAATAAATAGTTTTGCCATTCAAAAAATGGATTATTTGGATTTCTAGAAACCCAAAACTCAAAAAAATAATTTTGCATTAATTCTAAGTTGTTGTATTTAAATTGATTTTTAGCATTAAAATCTTCATTATTATTACTTATGGGATATAAATAATCTATATATTTTTTAAGAGTATCAATATTTGTTATATCTCTTGAGAAATTTATATCATTAATTATAATATTACTTCTATTATTATTAATGAGATTATTACTTCTTTGAAAAAACTTTTTTTTGGTATATATAAGTTTATTTTTTAAATCTCTAATTTCACACACTAAATTATAGTTTCCAGTTTTGAGATTTTGAATATTATATTTTAAAAGTTTTCCTTTAAATTCAGACGAATTTTCTCTAAACACTTTATAAAAATTACTTAGTTTTTTTCCATTATCAAAATTTTCAATATATGTGTTTATTAAATATTTTTTTTCTTTTATTAAGTTAGTGTTATAGGTTTCAAAATAAAATAATAATGAATCATAACTTTTAGGATAAAAATTTAATGCAGTTGGATATAAATTATAGCCACTTTTTGTTAAAAAATTGATTGAATCTTCTTTTTCATATCTTTCTAACAATTGAATATCAGAAATAGAAATATTAACATAGTTAACATACATTTCTTTTGTGTGTTTAATTACATTATTATCATTTTCTTGATTTTCATCTTTAATAACAACATTTATGACATAATAACCATTATTTAACTTGATTCTTTGTTGATCAATGAAAAACAAGTCATTATTATCTTTAAATTTATAGTTTGGACTTTCAAGTACATATTTATCAGAAAAATAGAGACTATCATTTGAAAATACATCAATTGAAACACTTACTTTGCCACTATAAAAATTTTCAGAGTTTTTAATTAGCTTTATTGTGTTAGAATTTACACTTAGATACGATTCTAAATAAGGACCTTCAGTAGAGTTAAAGCTCGAAAAAGATAAAAATGATTCAAGTTGTGCTACAACTGAGTAAGGTACTATAATTGATATTAAAAAAAACCTAAACATTAGTAAATATAAATGCTAAATTAATAAAAGGTATAATGTACACTATAATTTTAATAAAGAAATATTTTGAGATTAATTTAGTATTTCTATTTTTGCAAACCTAATAGGAGAGATGGCAGAGTGGTCGAATGCGGTGGTCTTGAAAACCATTGTGCAGCAATGTACCGGGGGTTCGAATCCCTCTCTCTCCGCATAGAATAACCTAAGCATTAAGCTTAGGTTTTTTTATAAAAATAAAAAAACCCATATTGTAATGGGTTTTGTGATCGCGACAGGATTCGAACCTGTGACCGTCTGCTTAGAAGGCAGATGCTCTATCCAGCTGAGCTACGCGACCTAAAATATGGCTGCAAATCTAAAATTTTATATTAAAATAAAGATTATTTATTTGCCTAAATTAACCATTTTAATTGCACTTATTGCAGCTTCAACACCTTTGTTACCATATTTACCACCAGACCTATCTATTGCTTGTTGTTCGTTGTCATCAGTTAGTACACCAAAAATTACTGGAACATCTAAATGTATATTTAGGTCTTTTATTCCATTGGCAACACAATTACTAATGAAGTTAAAATGTTTTGTTTCTCCTTTAATAATGCTTCCTAAGCAAATAATAGCATCTACATTCTTTTCATTAATTTTTTTTGCACCATAAATAAGTTCAAAACTTCCAGGTACTTCAAAAATAATAATGTTAGATTCAATGACATTAAATGAATATAAAGTATCCAAAACTCCCTTAAGTAAATTATTAGTTATTTTATCATTCCATTTGGATACAACAACACCAAATTTAAAGTTGGAAGCATTAGGAATAGATTTTTTATCAAAAAATGATAAATTTTTATTAACTGTTGTCATTATAAAAATTATCTATTTTCAACTCTTGAAATATACTTAGAAATATTATTTGCTTGTCTAGAATCTTTATATTCTTCTTTAATTGTTTGATATAAATTTAAAGCCTGTTTATAATTTTTATTTTCTTCATGAATCATTGCTTGCTTAAATAAATATAATGGGGTAGTAAAGTTATTTTGATTATTACTAGTAGCATCCTCATAATATGAAAGAGCATTATCTTGGTCATTTAGTTGCATGTATGAGTCACCGATAAGTCCTAAAGCAAGTGTTGAAAGTAATAAATCGTTTGATGAAAATTTTTTTAAATAATCTATTGCATTTTCATATTCTCCTAAATTCATATAACATACACCTGCATAGTAGTTTGCTAATTTACCTTCTTTAACTGAAGAATATTCATCAGCTAAATCTAAAAAACCTAAAAATTGTCCATCTCCATTTAGAGCTAAATTAAATGAATCTTGCTCAAAATATATTTGAGCCATATACATATCAGAGTGAGCCTCTGAAGATTTAGCAGGAAGCCATTTGTTATTATAAAGAAATACAATTATAACTAATCCAATTACAACACTTGTAATAATTGAAAGACGTTTTTTATTTTGTTCAATAAACTGTTCGGTTTTAGAAATAGTTTCTCCAATTTGTTCAAATTGGTCCGTATTTTTATCATTATTTTTGGCCATTAATTGTTATTTTTGAAACGCAAAGATAAAATTTTTTGAAAATTATCTTGATTTAATCTATCGTATTATTTTTTTATAAAAAGTGTATTTAAAATCATTAACATTACAAAATTTTAAGAACCATTCATTAAGTAAATTTAATTTTTCTAATAAGATTATTTGTTTTGTCGGCGAAAATGGTTCTGGTAAGACGAACATATTAGATAGTATTCATTATTTGTCATTAACTAAAAGTTATTTCAACCATGTTGATAGTTTAAATGTAAAATTTGATGAAGATTATTTTATTATTAAAGGAAATTTTTTAAAAAATGATGAAGATTTTTTAGTGGAATGTAACTATCAAAATAAATTGGGAAAACGTGTAAAGAATAATTTAAAAAGATATAAACGTTTTGCAGATCATATTGGAAGGTTTCCCATTATTATAATATCTCCAACTGATACTAATTTAATAATCGAGGGTAGTGATGTAAGAAGAAAATTTATTGATAGTACCATTTCATTATACAATCCTTCATATATTAATTCATTAATTGACTATAACAAAATATTAAAACAAAGAAATTTTCTTTTAAGACAATTTAATGAAAAAAAATATTTTGATCAAATTAACTTAGATTTTTATGATCAAAATCTTATTAAGCTAGGTGAATTTATTTTTGAAGAAAGAAAATATTTTATGAATGATTTTGCTGCAATTTTTAAAGATTATTATTCAAAAATTTCTGATAATAATGAAGAAGTTGATTTAATATTTAATTCTCAACTCAATGATAAAAAGTTTAATATTTTATTAAAAGAATCTTTACCAAAAGATAGAATGACTAATTACACTCAATGTGGAATTCATAAAGATGATGTTTTATTAAAAATGAATAGTCATTTAATAAAAAAAATTGGATCGCAAGGTCAGCAAAAATCCTTTTTAATCGCCCTCAAGCTTGCTCAATTTGAGTTTATAAAAAATAATATTGGTTATGCGCCAATTTTGTTACTTGATGATATTTTTGATAAGCTTGATGATAACAGGGTATTAAAGCTTGTTGAGTTTGTAAAAAACAAGAACATTAATCAGGTTTTTATAACTGATACTCATGAGTTAAGGTGCAAGCAAATACTTTATAAAACAGATATTGCATTTAGTATTTTTAGAGTTAATAATGGTCAAATTAAAGATGCGAAGAAATAATATTAATACGATAGCAGAAGTAATAAAAAAGCTTATGAGAAACAATAAGTTATCAAAAAGATTTGATGATTTAAACGTTTTAGATGTTTGGAATAATATTATTGGAAAAGATTTAGAGAAATATATTAAAAGCACAAAACTAGTTGATGACAAACTATATGTAAAATTAAGATCATCAATAGTTAGAAACGAGATTTCCTATAAAAAAACTCAACTAATTCAAAGAATTAATAAAAAGTTAAAAAAGGATGTTATAAAAGATATAATTCTTAAATAAATTTAAAACCTTTCATCTACAGAAAAATGAAAATCAGCTTCTATTTGAGCATTTTCATCTGAATCAGAGCCATGTACTGCGTTTTTAGCCATACTTTCAGCGAAGTCTGCTCTTATTGTGCCAGGTTCGGCATTTTCAGGATTTGTTGCACCAATTAATTTTCTAAAATCAGATACTGCATTTTCTTTTTCAAGTATAGCTGCAATTATAGGGCCACTTGACATATAATCAATTAATTCTTGATAAAAAGGTTTTTGCTTGTGAACAGCGTAAAATTCTGCAGCTCTTGATGCTGACAAATGTACTTTTTTTAATGCAACAATTCTAAAACCTGCATTTTCAATTCTGTTTAAAATTGCTCCAGCATTTTTAGCTTCTACAGCTTCAGGTTTTACCATTGTAAATGTTATATTACTCATTGTTTTATAATTAAAATTTGACTGCAAAATTAGAAATTATTATAATGTCTTCTAAAATTTCTTTTGTTATTTTTGCCAACAATGCAAGAGAATGCCAATAAATTACATAATATACTTTTTAGTGGGACTAAAAATATAGTAATCACTACACATAGAAGTCCTGATGGTGATGCTATGGGTTCATCACTTGCAGTTTATAATTTTTTAGTTCAATTGAATCACAATGTAAATGTTATTGTTCCAAATGATTATCCAAAGTTTTTAAAATGGCTACCATCTGATGAAAATGTTATTATATATGAAGATAATAGAGATTATTCAGATGAATTGGTTAATAATGCCGACATAATATTTCTTTTAGATTTCGGTAATATTTACAGAATTCAACCATTTTCGGACACTATTAAATCATCTAATGCAAAAAAAGTTCTAATTGATCACCATGAAGATCCAGATGTTAATATTGCCGATATTGTTTTTTCTTATCCAAATGCCTGTGCTACTGCTGAAGTAGTATATGAAATTATAGATAGAATGAATTTAAATAATTATATAAACAAACAAATAGCTGAATGTTTATATGTAGGAATTATGACTGATACAGGAAGTTTCAAATATCCATCTACTACTTCAAGGACCCATCAAATAATTTCAAAACTTATTGATTTAGGTGCTGAAAATTCTAAAATACATGATTTGATTTATGATTGTTTGTCATCCGATAGAATGAAATTATTGGGTTATTGTTTAAATGAAAAATTGATATTAATTGAAGAAAATAATTCTGCTATTATTTCGTTAGATAGTAGTGAATTAAAAAGATTTAATTTTAAAAAAGGAGATACTGAAGGAATTGTAAATTATGCATTAGCCATTGAAAATATACTTTTTGCAGCATTTATTGTTGAAAAAGATGGTGTTATAAAACTTTCCCTAAGATCAAAAGGTAATTTTGAGGTCGATAAAATTGCTAAAAAATATTTTGACGGTGGAGGTCATAATAATGCTGCTGGAGGTATTTCTAATACCACATTGTCAGAAACCATTAAAAAAGTTGAATTAATAACAAATAAGTATAAAAATGAAATCAAAAAAAGCTAAAATGAAAAAAATCATTGTTCTAACACTGATCAGTCTACTAAGTATAACTACATTTGCACAAAATGTTTTTAATCAAAAAAATCAAGGTAATAAATCACTAATCGAAAAAGGTATGTACGCAAAATTCAAAACAAGTAAAGGAGAGATATTAATTAAGTTAGAGTTTGAAAAGACTCCACTAACTGTTGCTAACTTTGTTGGACTTTCAGAGGGATTAATAAAAAATAATAGCAAAGGAGAAGGTGTGCCTTATTACGATGGTTTGAAGTTTCATAGAGTAATTCCTGATTTTATGATTCAAGGGGGATGTCCTAATGGAAATGGTATGGGTGATCCTGGCTATAAGTTTGCAGATGAATTTCATCCTGACTTAAAACATAATGGTCCTGGTGTATTATCTATGGCTAACTCAGGTCCAAATACCAATGGATCACAATTTTTTATTACCCATAAAGAAACCCCATGGCTAGATGGAAAGCATTCAGTTTTTGGTCATGTTGTAGAGGGACAGGATGTTGTTGATGCTATAGAACAAAATGATTTGATTAATTCAGTTACAATAATAAGAGAGGGTAGTCAAGCCAAAAATTTCGATGCTAATAAAATTTTTAAATCTGCTCAAGAAGAACTTGCAAAAATTAATGCTGAAAAAGCGAAAAAAGCAGCTGAAGCCATGAAAGAACTAACTAAGGGAGCTAAGACAACACAAAGCGGTCTAGCATACATTATGCTCAAAGAAGGAGATGGTGCTCAAGCAGAAGCTGGTAAAACCGTGTCTGTTCATTATACTGGTACTTTAGCTGATGGTACAAAATTTGATTCATCATTAGATAGAGGTCAACCAATAGAATTTCCTCTTGGACAGGGTAGAGTAATTCCTGGCTGGGATGAAGGTATTTCACTTTTAAAAGTAGGGGGTAAAGCAAAATTAATTATTCCACCAAATTTAGCTTATGGAGAAAGAGGTGCAGGAGGTGTTATTCCTCCAAATGCAACTTTAATTTTTGAAGTTGAACTAGTTGATGTTAAATAAGTATTTTAGATGATTATTTAAATTGATAATATTTTCTAATAACTAAAAGTCTAGCAAAATAGCTAGACTTTTTTTCTGAAAAAGGTTTTTTATAAGCTATTTTTTAAAACAATAATTTAGTAAATTTGCATTATTCACTTTTTATTTTTTTATTATGAAAATTCTTTTTACAATATTTATTTACCTATTTCCTTTTTTATTGTTTTCTCAGGATTCTATTGAGCTGATTTTAAAGTCAGGAGATTTTACATTGGAGAAGACATTAGAGATTGATAATCTTGATTCAGATCCTTATCGATTAATAACTTTTAGTACTTTACCAACGGAATCAGAAAAAGTTGAGCTTAATGAGCTTGGGGTAGACTTTTTATATTATTTACCTAAAAACACATTTGCTGTTTCTTTGCAAAATAATATTGGTTCAACTGTATTAAGTGATTATGATATTGTTTCTGTAAATAATTTTAAGCCTTTCTTTAAGATTGATAGTAAGTTAAAACAAGATACATTGCCTTCTTGGGCTTTGCAAAACAATTTACTTTCTATTAAGGTTATCTTTTTTAAAACTGCTAATTTTAATCAATCTGTAGATCAAATACGTAGATTTACTAATTTGCCAATATTAGAAAATGAGTTATTCAATTCTATAGAGTTAAGTATTACTCCTTCAGATTTATCTTTAGTTTCTTCTTTAAGCTTTATTTCTTATATCGAGCCTGTTGATCCACCTGCTTATAAGGAAAATGATCTTGGTAGAACACTTCATAGGACTAATGTTATCAATACGGAATATGTTACTGGTAAAAAATACAATGGGGAAGGAGTTAAAGTAATGATGCATGATGATGGTTATGTAGAGCCACATATTGATAGAAAAGGTAGGGTAGATGAGTCTTTTTGTTTTGGTTGTAGCTCTAGCTCAAATGATAGTCATGGTGATCACGTGTCAGGTACCATCATGGGAGCTGGAAATTTAGATCCAAAGGGTAGAGGAATGGCAGATGGCTCTTTTTTGTACGTAATGGGTTATTCAACTAATAACTATTCTCAATATGTACCTCAATTGTATAACAACTATGATGTTGTCATTACGTCAGCTTCTTACAGTAATGGCTGTAATGCAGGTTACACATCTTTAGCAAGAGATTTAGATGAACAAAATAATACTTACTCTTCGCTGCTTCATGTTTTCTCGGCTGGAAATAGCGGCTCTAGTGATTGTGGCTATGGTGCAGGTTCTACTTGGGGTAATGTAACAGGAGGTCATAAGCAAGCTAAGAACGTAATTGCGGTTGGTAACTTAGATTATGCTGCTTCATTAGCATCATCTTCTAGTAGAGGTCCTGCAGCTGATGGAAGAATCAAACCAGATATATGCGCTCAAGGTACAAATGTATACTCAACTTATCCAAACTACACCTATAATAGTATTACAGGTACATCTATGTCATGTCCTGGTATTTCTGGTGTTTTAGCTCAATTATATCAAGCTTATAAAGAAAATAACAACAATACCAATCCAAGTTCTGGTTTAATGAAATGTATCTTATTGAATTCTGCTGATGATATTGGTAATCCTGGTCCTGACTTTAAGCATGGTTGGGGTGTAGTTAATGCTAATCGAGCACTTAAATTAATTGAGAATAGTAATTATTTTTCAGGTTCAATTTCACAAGGTAGTACTAATACGCATACTCTTAATATTCCATCAAATACTGATGAAGTTAAAGTCATGGTATATTGGCATGATAAAGAGGGTAGCACCTCTGCTAGTATATCGCTAGTAAATGATATCAATATGAGTATGAGCTCAAGCAATGGAACCAATTATAATCCTTGGGTTTTAGATCCAACTCCTAATTCTTCCAATTTGAATCAAAATGCTGTTCGAGGTATTGATAATTTAAATAATATGGAGCAGGTTACTATTACTAATCCATCTTCTGGTAACTATACAATTTATATTAATGGTAATTCGATTCCTTTTGGT
>Ga0160423_10004470_pt1 | contig 11493 bp, 3 predicted proteins | sample CRUFie14St8metaG_FD_108191 | JGI IMG/M metagenome (GOLD analysis project Ga0160423, IMG submission 108191) | Marine microbial communities from the Costa Rica Dome - CRUD Field 142mm St8 metaG | ecosystem: Environmental > Aquatic > Marine > Oceanic > Photic zone | place: Costa Rica: the Eastern... | reverse complement strand
TTATTTAATGATATTAATTTTAGAGCTAAAAATGCTTTTGATCCAGATAAAAAACAAAAAATGGATATTTTTATTGAAGCAAATATAGCTAATAATTTTAAAGACCTTTCAAAAATTTATTCAAATGCTACAGACAAATCTATTCAAGACGATTTTACATTAGGGTTAAAACAATTAATAGAATTAAGAAAAGTAGTTCATGAAATAAAAAAAGCTAATGTTTTTCAAGACCAATATGATCCTTTTAAAGAAGGTGGTAATTCTAATTTAAAAATACCTAATCAAAAACTTAGCGATTTAATAAAGGATTAATAAATGCAATCTAGATTTTTACCAAATACTGCGATAATGACTGGTCTAAACGTGGTTAAAAATGAACAACCAGATTTAAATGTAGAACCAGTACTTTTTGATCCAACTGAATCGTTTAAAGATAGTGATGTAAGTATATACCAAAATTCTGTTTTTGATTTATTTGAAAAAGATTACGAAGAAGTTACTGGTAAAAAAATTAAACTTGCAGAAGGTGCTGGTTTTAAAGGTGTAATAGATTTAGATAATGAAAAAGAAAACTATAATTTAAATGTTTACAAAAAAATAGTTAACGATATAGCTTCTGGCAATGCATCTTGGGCTGGTAGTTTAACTAAAAGTCAAAAAAATCAATTTACAGAAGAATGGGGTAAGACAATATATGGAATGATTGGGTATATGAAAAATCAATTACCCGACGTTAATACCTCTGAAGGCGAAGAAATGCGCAAAAGATTTAACAATGTTATTGACAATGCGTATGAAAATTTTATTATACCTATGGTAAACGAAGATGCTAGACAGGTTGTTGCTAAAAACAGAGTTGATAGTGTAGGTGGATTAAAAGACAGAATGATAGGTACGTTTAACGTAGCGTTAGGTGGAGCGGCTCAAGCACAATCAGATCTGTTAGCAAGAATAAGCAGTCCTTTTACTGGTGATGATGTTGAAGACGTTGCTGACCAAATATTTAAATATGGACAACTAAAAGAAGAAGAAGGTATAGAACAATTACAAGATGCTGAACCTGCTACTGGTCGTTACTCAATGACCATAGGTGAAAGGTGGGAAGAAGCTGATGGACCTTTTGCAAAACTTGGTGCTGTAGTAGATCCTAGATCTATTCAAATGGCAGTTACTGAAAATTTAGGAACGCAAATTGGAACAACTGGATTAGGTATTGCTGGTGGTGTTATAAGCATGAGTCCATATGTTAGAGCTGCAAGCTTTATAGGTCGTGCAGCAATGACAGTGACCGCCATGAGTCCTAGTGTATTAGCATCGTATGCATTAGAATCTGGTGATGCTTACATATCAGCTAGAGATGAGTTGCGTACTTTGCGTGACAATGCAAAAGCAGACAAAAAAAGTCGTAATAAAGAAGAGTTTAAAAGATTATACAGTTTAAACTATTCTGGTAAAAACATTACTATGGATGAAATGACTGATGATATGATTAATGATATGTCAAAGTCTATTGCTAATACATACGGAGCTATGGCAACAGGTATTGAAACATTAGCATCATCATTACAAGCTGGTAATTTAATGAGAGCTGCGTCAAAAACATTTAAAAAAGACTTAGCAAGCAAAGTTGGAGCTAGAAGATTTAATAGAATATTAGCTAATAAAATGGTTAAGACAGCTTTTGCTGGAGGAAAGTTTGCCAGGACAACAGTTGCATCTGAAGCAATAGAAGAAGCATTGCAAGAGTATGTACAAGAAACTTTATTATCAAAAAATTTACCACAATACAAAAAAGACTATGGTGCTGTAGCGAGTGCCGCATATGCAGGTGGTGCATCAGGTTTATTATTGGGTGGTAGCTTTCAACTTGCAAAACAAGCTGGTAATATTCAACAGAAAAGAAGAATTAAAGCTGCAGAAATTTTAGAAAAAAAAGAAGTTAATGACGTTTTATTAACAGATATGTACGATCCTGCTATTGTTTCTGCTCAACTAGGATTAGAACCTAATGTTGATAATGTTATTAGTTCTTTAAATATAAGTAAAGATGCTTATCTTGCAAAAAACAAAACACCATTTATAAGAAATAAGATTGAAGAATTAAGAACTAACCCTCCTCTTTTTAAAAAATATATTAAAGAAAATCAAAATGCAATACGAGATTATCTAACCTTAGATGAAGAGAGTTTATCTCAAACAGGTATCTTTACTGCTAGAGATATAGAACAAATATTAGAATTAGAAAAAGGTTCTGTTAAAGATCAAGACGTTGCTAAGTTTAAAAAATTTACAGGCAGAAAAGTAACTAATAAACAAATTCAAGATTCAGATAGTATACAAGCTGCTAAAGAAGGCATAGCTGCTGAGTATGCAGAATACGCAGAAACAAACTTAGACTATGAAGGTTATCTTACTGATTACAATGATGACTATAACGATCCTTATAGTTTTGAAGAAAACTTATTAAACGAAGAACAAGATGTAAATGAATTATTATTTTTACAAAAAAGATTAGAAGAGCTAGAAGGAGGAACTCAATCACAGACTGGTTTAAATCCATCTGAACAAAAACAAGCTATTAATAGAATTAAAAAAGAAATTAATTCATTACAAAAAGATATTAAAAAAACTCCTAAAGTTAAATTAACAAATAATTCTAAAATAGTTTCTGCAAAGTCAGCTAGTAAAATATTTGCAAAAGTAAAACATATAGGTAAAAATAATTTTAATAAAGAAGAACTTGCAAAAATTGATCAATTAAAAAAATCTACAACTCCAGAGTTATTAAATGAAGTATCAAAGATAGTCAATAGCAGAGTATCTAATATTAAAAAAGAATTAGAAAAAAAATATAATATTAGAAAAGGTCAAAAAGTATTTACATCAAATGATATAAAAACTAAAGCATTAAGAAATAAAGAAGTAATTATTTTAAGCTTAAATCCAAAAGATGTTTTTGTTAAAGGAGTAAAAACTGGCAATACCATTAATATTCCTTATAATTTTTTATCTACAAAAAGAGAAGCTCCAAAACCTAAAGTTAAAAAAATACCTTTATCAAAAAGAAAAGTTCCAGAGTTAAAAAAATTAGCTAGTCAATTAGAAATACCAGGTCGTAGCAAATTAACTACAAGAAAACAATTAGTTGATGCTTTAGAAAAATATAAAAAAGATCGTCAACAACAATCAGAACAAAGTGAAGATAAAAAAAATTATGATAATACATTTTTTGACGAACCAAATGAGTTAGTACAATTACAACAAAATGATCCTAATAATCCTACAGATTTTAGAGCTACAATTTCTGGAGAAAAAATTGAATTAACTCCTGAACAAAAAGAGCAGTTAATTAAAATAACAAAACTTATGAAGAGTCCAGTATCACTTTTAAAAGGCAGTGGTAGTGGTAGTTTATTTGAATTTAAAAGAAAACTATTAAATGAATACAGAGGTTTTGAAAGAAAAGTAACTGGAGAAACAGTACCATTAAAAGATAAAAAACCTGCAAGAGTTGAAACAAAACAACAAAGGGAAGCTAGGGAATTTATTGATGAAATGGATGATTTTGCTATGCAATTTTCTGGTCCTAATGAATTAGGTGAAAAATTATTACAAGCAAAATTAAAAAAAGAAAAAAAGCCATTAAAAAAAGCATCTAGAAATGTTAGAAAAAATATAGTATCAAAATTTGTAAAAGATAACTTAGGTAGTGTACAAGTATATAGTGAAGAAGTTTTAAGAAGTATGAGCTATGATCAGTTACAAGACCATGCTAAGTCACTTGGTATTAATTTAGATTCATTCGAGGCTTTTGACGACAATGGATTAATAGAAGCTATAATTAATAAACAACCACCAGTAGATTTAATGGGTGGATTTTTTGCTTTTGGTCCTATTAGAAAATCTAACAGAGTAAAACTAAGACAATTATTTAGAAGATCTTGGATGGATGTGTTAAGAGCTACAGATCAAGAAGGGACAACAGAAGGTTTTACAAATTGGGTTAATGAAGAAATGGCTCCTTTTTTGCCAGACCCATTAAAAGATGAGTTTTTAAATTGGGCAAATACTTACAATCCTGAGACAAATAAGTTTGCAGTAATGTTTAATGACATACAAAACAGACTTAATAAATATAGAAACAGAAAAGATACTAATCATGAAATGTTAACTTTTGAAGAAGCTGTTGAAAGATCCAGAGAAAACGTTATGGAAGCAGCTAGTCAACAGTTTAGCCAGGGAGCTGATATTGTTGCAGAAAATATTAATAATTTAAATAGTAAATTTTTCTTTGAAATGCAATCTGTCGTTGACAACGAAACCATGGATCTAATAACTGACAACGCAAAAGAATTAAGTTATGATGAATGGATAAAAGAAATAAGTAAACCTGCATACGGATTAACAAATCAACAAGGTGAAACAGCATTTGATATTATAAATAAAAATAGACCTACAGCTAGAAGATTAAGACAGTATTGGGTTAGTCAAAGACCAGAAAACAATATAAAAATTAATGATGGTTTTAGAGATGAGTTAAAAGGAGAAACATCAAAAACAAAAAGAGTAAACTTAGAAACTCTTTATACAAGCAAAGACGGTACTTTTGGTCCATTAAAAATAAAAAAGAATCAAGAAAACAGAAGAACTTTACCATCTAATAGTAGAACAACTATGGCTGAAAAGTTTATAGACTATGATTATGTAATGTTAAATGGATCTGATATAAAAGTTAAAAAATATTTAAAAGATAGCAGTGGTCAGTTTATTATAAATAACAATGGTAGAGCAGCATATAGAGTTGGTTCTAAATATAAATTCTTAGATGCTGAACAGTTATCTAATCTAGTGTCAACACAATTAAGTAAATCTAATTATGTACCAATATTTGTTAGGGGTGATTCAGATAAACTTGGTTTAGTTAAAATAAAAGAACAAGACACACAAGATGCAGTTAATTATGAACTTTACTGGCAAGATGAATTAGAAGCAGAAAACAATGATAGTGCATTAAGCAGTTTAGTATCTGCATATATAGGTGAAAATAAAACTGATGAAGAAATGTCAACTCTTTATAAATCTCCGCTATCTTATAGAGCTGCTAATATTGCAAGACATAAAGCATATAAAGCTATGCTTGGAAATGATTATTATAAATTAGGTGCGCATACAATTATGCATCGTATGAAGATCTTAATGACACCTGCTATAACCTTTACTGGTGGTACTCCTGTAAAAATGAGAATGATTAATCTAGATAAAGCTTTAGATCCAGACATTAAAAAACCATTGTATACAGTTACAACAATGAAAGATGGTACAAAACGAAGAAAAAATTTAATTAAAATGATGGATGGTCAATTACAATATGTAGGAGACGGTCAAACTATTGTGTCAGAATCTTTATTTGATACATATAATCAAGAAGTTGGAACTAGACGTTCTGCAAAAAGAGCAAAAACTGTAATAGTAGTTAAAGATGAAAATGGATTGCTGCTTGTAAAACATCAAGAAATGTCACAACCATTAGATACTAATGAAGACAAAATTGAGTTGTATTATGGAGATAAAAAAGTTGTAGAGTTTAAAAGAGATAATGGTGGTCGTGTAGAAATATATACGGATAGAAATGGTGATCAACAATTTACACAAAAAATACAAAAATTTTTAACAACTGATGAGGCTAAAGTAGCTACTGGTCCATATGCTAATTATGATGAAGTATTTACTTTGCCTTCAGAATCTACTGGACACGTACAATTTGTAGAAGGTGATAAACAAAATGCATCTTTTCCTAGTCAAATAGGCAATTATATGGAAGATGATAATTTTAACAAAGAAGTAAATAAATTAATAGATACTAATAATAATAGTGCTTCTGCTACCAATTTACTAGATATGATGTATGAAATATCTAAAGATCCTGAAATGTTTGATAAATTCTTAATAGGTTTAGAGTCTTCTAATCCAGATATAATGCCTAGAGCAATTACTGAAGCTGCAAAATTAGGTGCAGGTTTACATCCTGGTCAGTTAGATTTTGGAAAAACTTTAGTAAAAACTAAGCTATTGATGGAATCAATGAAAGTTAAACAGCCTGGTACAATTTTAGATTTTAGAGCAAATATAAACAATGACGTTAAAGAAGGTAATATAGTGTTACCTTATGGTCATAAAATTAGAAGAATAATTGCAGGACGTTTGTCTGAAAAATTTGCAGATACTACAGCAAAAGATATAATGAGAATGACACCTGAAGATATAAACGATCTTCTAAAGAAAAATCCTGTTAAAGTACAATTAGTTAGGAATCCAATACCTTCAAGAGCTGGTTACAGAATATTTAATGTTGAAAGCTTTAAAACAAATATAGGTGATTCATTTTTAATTAATGACAAAGAAGTAAAAGAAGTTTTTGAAGCAGATCATGATCACGATCAAGGTCATATAGCTTTACTGCCGCCTTTATTAGAACAAGTTATGATAAAAAATCAAGTAACTTATCCTGGATTAAATTTAGAAAGTAGGGCTGGTAATGTAAATGATACAAATTTAGGTAGTTTAGAAGATACAATTAAATTAATGGGAGAATTGCAAGACGGTAAATTTTCTATTGGTGAAATAGCTAACGTATCAAGGATTGCAGGTATGGGTCAATCTGTGTTTGGAGAAATGGTAATTGACGGAAAAACTGTTAAGATGAGATCTTTAGATAGCGAAGTAGAAGATAAAGATATGGGTGAGAAACATGAGTTGCAACAAATGTTTAGACTTTATAGCCAGGCATCTTTTGATAATGTTAAATTAAGAATGTTAAGAAAATGGAATTATAGTCAAGAAAAATTATACAAAATGTTGTTTTACAATTCTGATGGCAGTCCTATAACTGATAGACAATACGATATATTAAATGAAACTTTTATAAAAACACTTAAAAAAACGCAGCATATTAAAAACGGATCTTCTTTTGGTAACAGTACTAATATTTCTGATATGTTAAAAAGTTCTGAAGAATATTTTGAGTTTACACAAAACAGAGAAAACTTTTTAAGAGAAGAATTAAAAAAATATAGTGTAAGATTAGGATCTGATGAGTTCTATGCAGACAAATTAAATGATCTGTATGAAGGTAAACTTCCTTTCTTTTATGTTAATGATATAAAAATGAAAAAACAATTACATCCTAATGAAAAAATTGCTATACTGCCAGCAGAAAAAATTCCTGATGGTATTACGTCTGAAAGTTTTCTTACTCCTTCATACCAGCAAACTAAATATGCACATTACGTAGCTACTAAATTTGCTGCACAAGACATTAGATCTTCTAAATTAACTGCTGAAGCTTTTGCTAAAGATATTAACAAAGATAATATAGATTTAGACAATTTAACTAAAGCAGAAAAACAAGTTTTTGGACAAGAGATTGATGAGGGTTTTAGATGGGGAAAACAGATGAGAGGAAGCATGAATGATGAGTATGCTAAGTTAGAACAAAATGAAGATGGATCTCAGAGTGGTTACTTGGCTAACAGTTCTTCATGGGATTACAATCAAGACTTTGTTAACTGGACAGAAAACTATATGAGTGGTACAGATAAAATTAAAGGCTACAATCAACTTAGTGAAACTGCAAAAGTTGCATCAACCTATGCATTTTTACAAGGTGTATATAATGTAGAAACTGGAAAAAGTCAATTAAATGCAAGAAAAATGCCTCCTCATAGTGAAAGTGAAAATGATACTTTATTGCATCCAAAGGTTATGAAAGCTTATTATAAAAAATATAATGAAGTTTTACAAAAAGAACCTGGTAAAATACCAAATGCAGCAATTGATTCTTTTGCACAAATTATAAAAAGAAAGGTCGGATGTGAGTAAGTGTACTGATGTAAGATTTTCTGAAGAAGAACTTAAATCACAAGAATTTTATGATAGCCAAAAAATGGTTCAAGATTTTGAAACTGAGTTTGGAGATCAGGCTAGTTGGCTAACTAAAGCTTTTGAAAAAATAAGTAAACTAGGGTTTTCTAAAAAACCTATTAGTGAAAAACAAATTAAAGCAAAGTTTGATTCTTTATATAAAGAAGGTGTAAAAAATGGTTTAAATGAGAAAAGAGTTTTAGCTACTAATATTATTGTTGCAACTATGAATAACCCTCATTTAGCAAAACATTTTAATAAATATATGGCTGAAGAAATAGTTTCTAGAGGTATAAAAGCTAATTTTGTAAATACTAGTCAAGGTACTGCTCCTGAAATTACAAGTCTACCATTAGATGCATTAAGAGTATTTAATTTTCAAATTAATAGATGGGTTAATAATGGAAAGATGTTTAAGCAAAGTAGAGGAATTTTTGGTAATCTATACTATGAATGGGGTTCTACTAGACAAAACATGAAATTAGATAATTCTGGTTTGTTTGCTGAAGTTAATGAAATAACAGAACAGTTTCCAGCTAGAAGTGCAACTTGGACTAATTATTATTTAGACAATCAAAGAAGACCAGTAGCCATAGGATCAAAAAAATATACAAAATATGGAATAAAAAGTATTATTAATGATTTAAATCTGTGGTCAAAGATACATGAAATACCAGAAGATACATCTTGGCGATTGTTTTCTGGTTTTATGGGTGGCAGAATTATTGTTGACAAAAGAACTGGATCTATACAGGAAAGAACACAATGGGCGCCATATGTTTTATCTAACGGAGAAAAAGCATTTAGGTGGAGCAACGATGATATGATTGACTTTAAATACGTAGATTATAATGGTCAAGAAAAAACGTTAGAAAGATTAAGTAATAAGTTTGTAGGAGAAACACAACCTAGGCAATTAACTGAGTTTTTAAGAATAGCTGATCAAACAGCTGCAATATTAGATGAAATAGGTAAAAATGCTATTAAAGAAATAGACTCTACACAATCTGAAAGAGCTAGGATAGCAAAAAAATTAAAAGCAAATAAATTAAGTGATTTTATTTCTGAAAGAATTGAAGATATTTACGATGGAGATATACAAATAGCAGGTTTAAATAAAGCAGCATTAAAAGAAGGAAAGTATTATCCTACAATGTATAGACAGGCAGAGATATTACCTATGTTTGAAAATGCTGTTACAAAACAAGAAATTGCTTTACAAAATAAATTAGCAACTTTAACAAACCCAGCTAAAGAATTAACAGGTGAACAAAAAGTTAAGTTAAATAAAGAAATAAGTGATCATCAGTTTTCTATATCTGTATTAAATGATAAAATAAATATTCTTATGGATCCAGATACTGCTTTTGACAATACTGGCAACCCAATTAGAACTTCTGTTTGGTATAAAAATTTTAAAACAGTTTCTAATGTTATGGACAAAAGACAAGAAAGAACTGGTAGTGATGTATTGATAGATTATGTTACACAATTTGGAAATCAAGTAGAAAGAAACAATGCTGTATTAAGAACAGTAGAAGCTGTTGCTGACGCTAAGATCAGGGGAGCAAATGATAATCAAATAAATGCAGCTGTAGATACTTTTAATACTACGTTTTACAACCAGGATGCTTATAGTCAAATGTTTGGAATAGACATGACTGCTGAAAAATGGTCAAGCAGGTTAAACAACATGGGTATACCTTCTTCACCTGGTGGAATTAGAAATTACGCAAAGGCTTATTCTTCTTGGACAACTAGCTCTTTATTATACGGACCAATACAAGGTATTGTAAATTTATCAGCAGCCTTCTTAAAAGCTGACATTTCTGGAGCAAGTTCAATAGCTTCAGCTAATTTAGAGCTTATGAAGCGACCAAATTTTTGGAAAAAAGAAACAGAAAATGCTGGTATTGCAACTTTCTCGGACTTTGTTAATACTTATTTCAGTGTTACCCTGCGTCCAGAAGAGATACAAGCATATAACAAGGAAATACAGCGTTTAACAGATATTATAAAGAATCCTAACTATAAATCGTCAGAAGTAATAAAATTACGTAAAAAATACAGACGAACTATTAAATTTAGACAAGTTAGAAATAAATTAGATGCTGCTGCACAATATATTGTAGCTAGAAAAAAATACTTTGAAGGACAAAAAGGTTTTATTAATAAATTTTTACAACAGATCAGTCCCGTTATGGATAGCATACCAGATATTGCAAGTACAGAAGATATGTTAAGAACTAGAAGTTATATTATTGGAGCAACTAGAGCTGTAGAATATGGTTATGCAAAAAACATAGCCTCGCCTGAAGCAAAACAAATGGGCGTTGCGTATACAATGTTAACTGACTTTGGTTTATCACAAAACAACGTTGGTGCAGCATTACGAGGACCAATCGCAGGTGCTACTTTAAATAAAATGAAAATATGGCATAATCAAAAATCAGGATTTGATTTTAGAATTTGGAGAGATGCTGCTATAGCTAGAACAAATACATTAGATAGCATGTATAAATTAAGATTAGCAGGTAACGTAGCATTAATGCCAGCAAAGTCTCTTATTGATGGTGCAACTTCTATGTTTACAAGAATAATAGGTGATAAAAAAGCAGGGATGGGAGTAACTAGAAGAGCAGCACCATTTCAAGCATCTTACAATTCTAGTACATTGAGACAAGGATTAGTCACAGCTTTATTTGATGTGTTTATTTATGGACCAGGAGGAAGGTGGGTTGCAAAACCTATTGCAAAGTTAGCATATGGTGGAGGATCAGGATCTATGGTATTGAAAGGTGTTAGTGGAATGTCTTCTACAATGCTTTCAGGTCTTTATGCGGCTGGAGCATTAACATATAGCATGATTCAAGGAGAAGACGAAACAGATTGGGATGAAAAACTTATGAAGTTTTATAGGTATACACCATTTGGGGTAGGATTATCGCAGATTTTATCAGGAGCTTTATGGGCTGCACAAGCTGCAGATCTAGCAAGTAAAGAAGATAGAGCATTTAAAAATCATGCAGAACAATTTATAAGACCTATTGCTGGACCATTTTCAGATATAGCAGTATGGATGCAACAGGTATTACAAGATCAAATAGAACAAAGAACAGCAGATTAAGGAGCAAGAACATGCCAATGGGAAAAGGAACCTATGGTTCTAAAAGAGGAAGACCACCAAAGAAAAGTGGTAAGAGAAAAATGACCAAAGCACAGGTCGTTAAGTTAATCAAGAGCAAAGCTCGTAAAAAGAAAAGATAATTGATCGACTGGGCATCGATCTAGGGTGAGTCTGTATGGGAGGATTATGGACGGTCCTCCCTTACAGCATTATAGTTTTTTTAGTTTTTGTTTGAACATATCAATAAAGTCATCGTAACGCATGACAATTAATGGTGATTCTCTATCACCTTTTATAACTTGAGCATCAACATTTTCATTAGGTATCATCCATTGACCTATAGCTTTTCTGCATTTAGCTTGTATTTTAAAATTTTTACCAATTAATACATCAACTTCTTCGTGCATTCCTAATGCAGCTCCGTTAGATCCCCATGCACGTTTACA
>Ga0160423_10004469_pt1 | contig 11495 bp, 8 predicted proteins | sample CRUFie14St8metaG_FD_108191 | JGI IMG/M metagenome (GOLD analysis project Ga0160423, IMG submission 108191) | Marine microbial communities from the Costa Rica Dome - CRUD Field 142mm St8 metaG | ecosystem: Environmental > Aquatic > Marine > Oceanic > Photic zone | place: Costa Rica: the Eastern... | reverse complement strand
TACTGGAGAAGTAGTGTTTGGGGCTAGCATGACAGGTGTAAAAGGTTATTATTCTACTGTAACTATACAAACAGACGCTTTAACAAAAACCGGTGATGGTGGTGTACCAAGAGAATTATTTGCTGCGTCATCTGAATATGTAGAATCATCATATTAAATTAAATGGAATTAAATATACGTAGACTTACAGAAAACGACTGGGACACATTATGCTCGTGGTGGGACGCGTGGCCTGAATGGGTTAACCCACCTAAAGATTTTTTACCTGATAACGGTACGGGTGGTCTTATTGTAGAAAAAGACGTGCCTATCGCTGCAGGTTTCATATATTATACTAATTCTAAAGGAGCTTTATTTGAGTGGGTTGTGTCTAATCCAAACTACAGAGAAGCTGACAGAAAAGACGCTATAGAGCTTTTAATAAAATCAGCCGAAGAAGTATGTAAAGCTAATGGAGTTAAGTATATGTTTACTATAGGTAGATCAAAACCTTTAATTAAAATGCATGAAAAATTAGGGTGGACAGTAGATAAAAATCCATCACATGAAGTAACTAAAAAGATTAATTAATATGGGAGCAATAACAGCATTGGCCGTAGGAGCAATTGGCGCTAAAGTTATAGGTGGAGCAGTGGCAGCTAACCAAGCTGATAAAGCCGCTGGTAGAGCTAAAAATGCAGCTGAAAGAGCTCAAGCAGAGATAGACAGTTTAAAAGCTAGTAGAGGTGATGTTATAAATCCTTATGAAGGTGTGACTGATTTGTCAGCTATGGCTCAAGATTTAAGCGCTCAAATGAGTAATCCGTTTGCTCAGTTAGGTGTAGCAACTCAGGCAGCTGAAATGCAAGCTGAGCAAGCTGATATTGCTTTAGCAAATACTTTAGATACTCTTAGAGCTACTGGAGCTTCTGCTGGTGGCGCAACAGCTCTTGCACAAGCAGCGCTACAAAGTAAAAAAGGTATTGCAGCTAGTATTGAAAGACAAGAAGCTCAAAACGAAAAACTAAGAGCGCAAGGTGAACAAACGTTGCAACAAAATCAAATTCAAGAGCAGCAAAGAATACAAAACGTAGCTATATCTGAAGGTAAAAGAGTACAGGCTGCTGAAGCAGAAGGTAAAGCTTATGTTTTTGCTAATGAAGAAAACCGTATTAACGCTGATTTAGATAGAGCAGCCGGGCAACTTGACCAAGCAAGGGCTCAACAAGCTTCTTCAAATCAAGCTAAAGCAGCTGCTTGGGGTGGGGTTGCTAGTGGTGTTGGCGATGTGCTTGGAAGTTTAGCCACGGGGGGTTCTTAAAAAAAAATAATTATGAGTTATAGAAATCCACAAATAATATTAGATCGCTCTGCAGACATGTATATTAAAGCTTTTAAAGATAGTTCAGCTGCTTTTTCAAATAGATTTAAAGAAATTCAAGAAGCTAAACAAAAAGAAATAGCTTTAGTAGAAAAACAAAAACAAGCTAAACAGCTTTATAAAAATAAAGCTACGTTAGAATATCTTAAAGATTTAAATGAAACAGCATCTGGTATAAAAGATCCGGACTTTTTGCAGCAATTTAAACAAACTGCTATAGGTTTATTAGAAACTGGAGAGCCGTATATACATGATGGAGTTGAATATAATATAGGTGCTATTGATGCTCAAACAGAGTTAGCTCTTAATCCTGAACTAACTAGCGCTCAACGTATAGCTTATTCTAATATAGTTAGCAACGCTCAGTTGTATCAGACAAATACATTAAATCAAACAGGTAAAATAATTAGTGGATTAACGCCGCTTAAAGATCAAAAGGCTTTTGATATAGGTAACTTTGACGGTACTAATGGTTTTGACATACTTGGAGAAGGTAAAGAAGAGTACCAAAACTTAGTTGTAGCTGAAGCGTTGCTAAACAGAAATGGCTCTAACGGTGTGCATAAAAAGCTAGAAAGAGTTAGACAAGACGATGGTAGTTATAAAAACATTATGAACGTGTCTGTACAAATGGACACTAATAGTGACGTGTGGACAGCGCTAAAAGATGCTTATGGATTAGAAGATTCAGATGCTAACTTTATTTGGTCTAGAGATGTAGACAAGTGGGCTGATGGTGAAGGTTTAATTACTAAACTACCTGAGTTAATTGATACTAACGACGCGCTACGTACATCTGGTTTTCTTAACGATCAAGACACTCCAACAGGTAAAGGTTTTAATTCTAAATCTATAATATCAATAAACTCTCAAGGTGATGATGAAATAGTTACTACAGAAAGACACTTTAACGTAGAGATGTTAACAAATGATATTACGTATAGCTCTATGTTAGACAGTAAAGCTAAAGGTTTATTACAATTATCTTTAGATGAACAGCTTAAATATATAAAATATAATCTAGGTAAGTCTTACACTAAAGATGAGTGGGTAAGTATGAGTCAACCAGATAAAGTTAGTTTTATAAGAAAAAGTCTTGAGCATAACGATTTAGTTAGGATGTTTGGTAACAAGCAAGTTGAAATGAGAAAAGCTAAGCCAGAAGACGTTGCTAGATATAGAGAAGAGTTTCCAGAAGATGATACACCTTTGCAAGAAGGCCAAATGATTTACTACACTAAAACAAAAGAAGAGCGGCGTAGAAAACAAAAACCTGAAGACGAAAAAAAACCTACTGAAGGTGAAATAAGAAGAGCAGATTATCAAAAAACACTAAAAGACTTAGACGAAAGAATAGATGTTGCTGATCTTACAGACTTGCAAAGTACTCTTAGAATAGCTAGAAATCTAGGTATAAAAGGTCTTGATGAATACGGTACAGATGATGAGCTAGAAAGTATAGAGGTAGGCGGACTTGAAATATATCCTTATATGGATCCAGCTCAGAAAAAGAAAATACTACTGCAAGCTATGGGTATAAAAGATACCGATGCTAATAAAATTGTTAGCTCTGCTGCAAATCAATTTTTTCCATACATTAGAGAAAATAATTAAATATGATTACATTTAAAGTTGGTGAAACTATTTACGATCTTCCAGAAGATAAAGTAAAAGAGTTTAAAGATACTTTTCCTGACGCTGTAGAAGTTGTAGAAGAAGAAGAGGGAAAGACAAACGGTGTTGCGGAGGAGGGTGCAACTGTAACACCGGAAACCGGGCAAGCACCCGAGACTACGGAATCAGACTCGGCAAATACTTCTTCGGAATCACAAGATCCATTTGATCCATCTAAAAACCCTAGCTGGGCTCAAGAAAATATTGTAATAGATTTAGGTAGCGTAAACGATGTTAGAGAAATAGATAAACGTATTGCTAGCATAGCAGGTGCTGATGGTAAAATAACTCCGCTAGATTCACCTAAACGTATTTTTCAATACAATGAATTAACAAAGCGCCGCAATCAAATATTACAAGAAGGTATTTCTTCGTTTGATGATTTAGTAGAATTTGATGATGAAGCTTTTGATCCTAACGTACCTGCTACTGAATCTAGAAGTTATGTTAAAGATGGCACGGCTTATTTAGCGGGCGTACCTTTAGTTGTAGATGGCGAGCTTGTAGGTACACAAGCTGAAGGAATACCACTAGACGAAGTTGTTGTTACAGCTAAAAAGTTATCTAAAGAAGAGTTGTCAGAAAAATACAATAGCTTTGAGAAAAATATAGTTAATGATGTAATTGATTTTTTAGCCGTAAACAGAGGTTTACTTGAAGGTGTACCAGGTGTTGGTTCATCTGATCTTGATGTTATACAGAAACTAAGTGAAGGTCAGCAAGATAGAAGAGAACAATACAACGCGTTGTATGCAGATAATAAAATAGACATAAATTTTACTAGATCTTTATACAATACAATGAGTAATAGTTTAACAACTATTGCAAATCTTGATGATCAATTTGAATATCTTTGGCATTTTCTTGGAACTCAAAATGTTTCACCAGAGTTACAAAAGAAAAACTTAAAAAAGCTAGAACAAGCTAGATTAAATTTAAATAAAAAAGATTCTTATTATTTACCAACACAAAGGTTTGATAGGTTAAAAGAAAAAGATGGTATATTTGAATATGCTTTAGGCGGTTTAGCTGGAGTTATAGATGGTGGTATGGCTGTAGTTACAACAGTAGCTCAACAACCTCCAGGATTATTTATAAATTTATTTGCTAACGCTCTTAATGAAAGCATAGATATACAGGCAGAAAAACAAGGTGTAACACCAGATGAGTTAGTAGAGTCTGGTAACTTTGCAATAGCACCAGCTGTGGTTTCTACGACTTTAGAGTTAGGTTCAGAGTGGGCTAGAATTGGAGTAATTAGTAAATATTTCAACAGATTACCAATGGGTGCGCAGCAAAAGTACGCTGCGACAGCAGAAGTTTTTGGTAAAAACGGCGTGCAAGAAATGTTTCAGTATACTACTCAGCAGTTTAACCAATACGCTTCTCAAGGTATGAACTATAGAGACGCTGTAATAAAAGCAACTGGTGATTTTTTTACGCCTGAAGCTTTTGAGTCTGGTTTAAAAGGTGCTTTTGGCTCTTCGGCTGTAGTAATAACTGGTGATTATCTTAAAGCTAGTAACGCTATAAAGACACCACAAGAGCACAAAAGAATACAAGGTTTACTGTCAGAACTATATCAGTTAGACAAAGCTAAATATTCTAAAAACATAACAGCTGCTCAACTCAAAGCAATCAACACTGCGCAAGTAGAGATTAGAGAAAAACTAACTGCAGCTGTAGATGCTAACGATGATTTGATGGGTACGCTTTCAGATCAACAAATAGAAATAGTAAATCAAAACTATGATATACTAACATCGGTAAACGCAGAGATCGATGCTACTAAAGCAGCTGACAACTTAACCGACGATCAGAAATCTAGTATAATAGATGGTTTAGAGACAGCGCAAGAGCAAGCTGCACAAGAAATATTTAACATAAGAAATACAGCTGAAGAGTTTTATGGTAAACTAGCAAAGGTTAAAAAAGAAGCAGAAGATATAGATAACGTAGAAGTTCTGGCTCTTAACAATACTTCAGAAGTAGAAAACTTTTTAAGTCAACAAGATAACCCTAACATAGACATTAAAGAGTCTGCTGGTCAACAAGGGTTTTTTATACCTGGTGTAGATGGTAAACCAAACACTATAGTTATAAATAAAGAGGTTGCTTTAAATGAGCAAGCTGTTAATGTTGCTGGTCATGAGTTTTTGCATTATATATTATACGAAACTTTAAAAAATAATCCAGTAGCATCTATTAATCTAGGTAACGCTTTGTTAAACGAGCTAAATAAAATTGATGTAGATCAAATAAAAGATAGCAACTTTAAGAAACGTATGGAGTTGTATCAAAATGAGGATATTGAAGTGCAAATGGAAGAAGCGCTTACGTTATTTTCAGATGCGTTAGCTACAGGTGATATTAAATTTGATGAAGGTATATACACCAAGATAGGTGATAAAGTTCGTAGAGCTTTACAGAAAAACTTTGGTGTTAAAGTAAAGTTTAACAAAGGTAGAGACGTATATAACTTTATTAAAGATTACAACAATAGTTTAGAAAAAGGTGGTATTACTACAGCTCAACAAGCCGTAGCTCAAGAAGGCGCAGAAGGTGAATTAATACCACAAGTAGAGCAGCAAGCTGATGAACAAATAATTAAAGAGTCAAGATCTGAAGAAGCTTCACAGCGTGTTCAAGAAATATACGATCAGCAAGGTGCAGCTGGAGCGTTTGAAATTATAGAACAGTTTAAACCTATTACTAGCAAGCTAGTTGAGCGTAGGTCTGAAGCGCCAGGATTTGATAGACAGTTACTTACTGATGAAATAGAGACAGGCAAGCGTGGTATATTAGATTTAATTAATGAGTATAACCCTGAATCAGGCGTGCCGCTGGCTGCTTTTATAAACACTCAATTAGCTAATAGAGCTATTGAAGCTTCACGTAGAGTTTTAGGCGAAGAGTTTACTGCGGATGTTACAGAGGCTAGAGGCGTTGTGGCAGAGGAAACAGATGTTGAAGTTATTGAAAAACCTAAAGGCCCAAGAAAACCTACCGAAACAACTATATTTAGCGATACAGTATTAAGTAATTTAGGTGTAGAAAATAAAGCTGAAGCTGAAAAACAAATATCAGATGCTACTAACAAAGCGTTTGAAGGTCAAGATATTACAAGGTTTGGTCAAACTAAAAACGTACCTGTTGCTGTTGCAGAGATATATGGTAAAATGTTTGGTGTAAATCCAGAAACTATATATGACAAGAAACGTAACTACTCTAAAAAAGATGCTGAAGGTTTAACTCGTATAAAACAATACTTAATAGACAATGCTGCTAGTGATTTTGCTAGACTACCAAAAACTAAAGATGACTTTGGTAAAGCTACGTTTATACCTAACAACGTAATGAACGCTCTGTATACAGATGGTGAGCTAACAGGTACATTAAAAGATTATTTAGATCTTATTAGAGAAAAACCTGTTAAACCTATTTACAGAGATAGAGTAGGTCAAACTATACGAGGATTATTTAATACTAGTATTAGAAACCGTATGGTTGAAGATCTTATACCTAGTAAACCTGAAAGAGCTAGAGCTGGTGCTAAGTTCAGTAAAGCTAAACCTAAAACAACTGTTAAAAGTAAATTAGAAGAGATTGCTGGTGGAAGTCTTCCATTTACACAAGAAGGTAATCAGCAGTTTAGAGATTTGTTTACACAAATATTAACTAAATATTTAGGAAAAGATGTTTTAAAGATTGCAAAACCTGGTGATGTAGCTGGTGCTGGTAATTCTGCTGTTGGTAGTAGAAAAGGTAGCGGTGCTAAAGGTAGAGGTTTTAGATTTATAGGTAACAGACAAAGAACTAAAAAGTTTATAGCAGAAACAGATCAAGCTTTAGAGTCAGGTGAAATTATGGATCTTGAAGTAATGCGTAAAGAGCTTGGTCAAGCTGTTCAATTACTATCACCTGAGCAGGTTAAAGATGTAAATGCTGCAACTTCTAGTCAGACTAGAGCTAGTATGGGTAAAAATGAAGCGAGAAAAAATTCTATAAAACGTGGCAGACGTTTAATATTAGATGCTCTTTTTAAAGCTGTTCAAGCTGATCCTAAAAACATTATACCTATACGTGAACTTTTATATAACCAAAATGCTAACACTAGCTTTGGTAGAAAGTTTGCTACAGTAATATCTACAGAAACAAATTTAAAACCAAAAGAAAAAACATGGGAAGAACACGTTTATCAGTTTGGTAATTGGGCCACACGCACCTTACAAGCATTTAAAACAGGTGATCCTAATATAGTAAACAATTGGTTGCAATGGGCTGATGATAATTATTATCAAGAAGTTACAGGTCTATCTACACAAGGTATTGTTGATAAACCATATGAAGGCTGGAAAGCTAAATCACAAGAACACCCGTACTTAAAGCAAGCGCTAGATGAAGCGTTTAAAACAGGTGATTTTAGTAAAGTACCTTCTTCAGATATAAGAAAGTATAATGAGTTTTTTACTTTAAACCCTAACATTAGAACTAGAGACGGTATAACTGATGCTCAAAGATACAATGTAGAAGTACCTGCTAGTTTACAAAATAACAAAGCTGTAGTTAACGAGCAAGGTAAACTTATATATCAACAACTAATAGGTTACATTACGCCACAACAAGCTAAACAACAAATACAAGAGTTTTCTAAGTTAGCTCCTAGTATATTAAAGGCTTCTAAATCAAACAACAAAAAACTACCGCCTGGTATTAGATTAGAAGATCCAGGTACGTTTGATCAGTTTGGTATGGTTGACGTTGTTACTAAACAAATGTTTCCTGCAATAGCAGACTTAGATATAGTTAAAGCAGGTAGACTAACAGCCTACGAGGCTCTTGATCCTGACCAGCAGTTTGAAGTTATGGCTCAAGTTCCTGGTAGTCCAGTGCAAGAAGCTATAGCTGTTATGTCTATATCAGATCAAGCTATTAGATTTTCACGTAACGCTGATGCGCCTAACAAAGGTATAAGCGTATGGGACTTTGACGACACACTTGCTACAACTAAATCTAATGTATTGTACACAATGCCAGACGGAACTGAAGGCACGTTAACAGCTGAACAGTTTGCTAAACAAGGTGAAGATCTGTTAGATCAAGGTGCTGAGTTTGATTTTAGTGAGTTTGAAAAAGTTACTAAAGGAGCTAAAGGTCCTATGTTTGAAAAAGCTGTAGCTCGCAATAGGAAGTTTGGTAATGAAAACGTATTTATTCTTACAGCTAGAACACAAGCGGCTGCAGAACCTATACAACAGTTTTTAAAAGCAATAGGCTTAGATATACCGCTTAAAAATATCGTAGGGTTAGGTAACAGTACGCCTGAAGCTAAAGCTCGTTGGGTTGTAGGTAAAGCTGCAGAAGGTTACAATGACTTTTACTTTGCAGATGATGCTTATAAAAATGTTAAAGCAGTACAAGATGCTCTAAGTGTACTAGATGTTAAATCAAAAGTAAGACAAGCGTATATCAAACACAGTAAGTCAGAAGCTTTAGATAAAGGATTCAACGATATATTACAACAAACAACTGGTATTGCATCGGAAAAAGAATACAAGAAAGTAAAAGCAGAGGTAGCTGGCGCGTCACTTGGTAGAGTGTTTAGAGGTATACCATACTCAGCTCAAGACTTTGTAGGTTTATTATACGAAACATTAAGCAAAGGTAAGCTTGGTGATTCACAAATGGCTTGGTACAAAAAACACTTAATAGACCCTTATGCTAGAGCTGTTAATGATATTGATAATGCTAGACTTAGCGTTATGCAGGACTACAGAGCTTTGAAAAAGCAACTAGGATTTGTGCCTAAAAACTTACGTAAAAAAATTCCAGGTGAACCATACACGCGTGAGCAAGCTGTACGTGTTTACATTTGGAACAAGTTAGGTTATAATGTACCTGGTATTAGCAAGCAAGACTTAAAAGAATTAAGCATGCATGTTGCTGATAATGCTGACTTACAAGTTTTTGCTGATCAAGTTATTGCTATACAAAAAGGTGAGTATGCTAAACCAAAAGAAGGTTGGCCAGCTGGTACTATAACAACTGATATACAAGAAAGTATAAATACAGGTGTTAGAGCTAAGTACTTAACACAGTGGCAAAACAACGTTGACGTTATATTCTCTGAAAAGAATATGAACAAGCTTGAAGCTGCGTATGGTAAAAAGTATCGTAAAGCTTTAGAGAATATGTTAGATCGCATGAAGACTGGTCGTAACAGAAGGTTTTCGGATGATAGCTTAACAGGTAGATTTACAGACTGGTTACAAGGTAGTATTGGTGCTATTATGTTCTTTAACTCTAGGTCGTCTTTGCTGCAAACAATATCTTCTATAAACTTTTTAAATTTTACAGACAACAACCCATTGGCTGCAGCAAGAGCTTTTGCAAATCAAAAACAATACTGGTCAGACTTTACTAAGCTTATAAACTCTGACTTTTTAAAAGCTAGAAGATCTGGTTTGCGTATGAACGTAAACGAAGCAGACATTGCTGACATGGCTAAAAAAGGTGGGCCTAGAGCTGTAATAAGTAAACTACTACAGTTTGGTTTTACACCAACACAAATAGCAGATAGCTTTGCTATTGCGTCTGGTGGAGCTACATTTTATAGAAACAGGATAAAATCTTTAATAAAACAAGGAATGTCTCAAGCTGAAGCAGAGACTCAAGCTTTTGAAGATTTTAGAGAAACAGCTGAAGAGTCTCAGCAATCTGCTAGACCAGATCGTATATCAATGCAACAAGCTGGTCCACTTGGCAGGCTGATACTGGCTTTTCAAAACACACCGTCTCAATATGCTAGAATAATAGATAAAGCAGTACGTGATTTAAAAAATAGAAGAGGTGATGCTAAAACAAATGTAAGTAAAATAATTTACTACGCTACTGTACAAAACTTAATTTTTAATGCATTGCAACAAGCTTTATTTGCTTTTGCTTTTGATGATGAAGAACCGGAAGAAGAAGAGAAAAAAGAAAAGTACGCAAACATACTTAACAGCATGGCTGACTCTTTATTAAGAGGTACAGGTGTAGCAGGTGGTGTGCTATCAGTAACTAAAAACGCTATAATACGTATAATAAGAGAGTCGCAAAAAGATAATCCTAACTATGAAAAAGTAGGTGCTGACTTACAAAGAATAGCGCCACCTATATCTTCTAAATTATCTAAAATAAATCAAGCTGCAAGATCGTTTAAGTGGGATAAAGAGCAAATGATTAACGGTGGTTGGGGGTTAGACAACCCAGCTTACTTAGCTGTAGGTAATGTAGTGTCAGCTACAACTAATATACCTATAGACAGAGGTGTTAAGAAAATAAATAACCTTATGAAAGCTTCTGACAGTGAGCTTGAAACATGGGAAAGATTAGCCTTGCTTGGTGGTTGGCAAGACTGGGAAATAGGTATAGAAGAAGAAAAAAAGAAACCACAAAAAAGAAAAGTTAAAAAACGTAAAGTAAAAAAACGAAAAGTAAAAAAATAAATATGGCCACACAACTTGGAGAAGATACTAAAGTAACTCTTGACTTAAAGACGATAGGTATTGTAATAGCAGGAGCTGTATCTCTAGCCGCAATGTATTTTACTTTGCAAAAAGAGATAGAAATCGCTAAAGAGTTACCTGAACCAGCAATTAGTCGAACTGAGTACGATTTAAAAGATCAGCTTATACGTGAAACTATAATGAACACGCAGGAGAAGGTCGAGGAAAATAGTCAGAAGTTAGACAAAATTGATGAGAAACTGTATGAAATAATAGAAGAGATGTAAAATGAAAACAATTATTACTTTATTATTAATTTTATTTTTAACACCTGTTTTATCTCAAGAATATAAAATAGTACAAATAAATGCTGAATGGAATAAACAGCATACAGTAAAGTTACCTATTAAAATAGAAGGTGTTCTTGTAGATTTTGCTTATCTTGAAGATCAAAAGAAAAGCTTACAAGATAAAATACAAGCTGTGCCAATTATTATATTATGGAAAGATAACAAAGTTGTAAGACAGTGGTCTGCTGATTTGAGCTTTAAATTAGTTGTTAAAGCTGAAGAAATAGCTTATGCTATAAGAGAAGACAAACAAAAAGTTTACAGACGTAAAACAAATTAATTATGGAAAATATATGTCCAATCTGCATTGGTTGCGGCTTTTGCTAAAATAAAATATTATGGGAAAAATTAGTCCAGCTTGTAAGGCTGCAGCAAAAAAGAAGTTTAAAGTATGGCCTAGTGCTTACGCCTCTGGTTGGGGTGTGCGTTGTACTAAGGCTGGTGGACCTGGTAAAATGGGTAAAAGTAAAAAGAAAAAGTAATGGATAAAAATTTAAAATCAGTAGTTGCAGAGCTTAAAAAAGCATCACGTATGCACGCGGCTCAAGCTAAAAAGATTGAAGCTCATATTAAAGCTATGCAACGAGGTAGTAAGAAAAAGAAGTAATGGCTAAAGCGTAT
>Ga0160423_10004468_pt1 | contig 11496 bp, 6 predicted proteins | sample CRUFie14St8metaG_FD_108191 | JGI IMG/M metagenome (GOLD analysis project Ga0160423, IMG submission 108191) | Marine microbial communities from the Costa Rica Dome - CRUD Field 142mm St8 metaG | ecosystem: Environmental > Aquatic > Marine > Oceanic > Photic zone | place: Costa Rica: the Eastern... | reverse complement strand
CCACTCTTCTTCGAGATGCTCTTCATCAAAGCCGAATTCTTTGACGGTGTCGGCGAAATTCACCGTTCCCGTGACGATTTCATCCTCGTCGTCTTCGGGGAGCGCGACTTCTTCCTTGACGACTTCCCGGCGCTCACGGCGCTCCCTTCGCTCAAAGAAGGAAGTCACGTCTTGGGGTGCGCCGCAGTACACGCAGTTTTCGAGCAGATCAGGAATTGATTCGCCGCACTCGTTGCAATCATGGAACTGATTTCGGGCTTTCTTGAGGTTGAACATGCAATGCGGACATCGGTCTTCGGTACCCTCCAACTCGCCATCACAAGCGGGGCAATATTCGTAGATGTCTCGCTCAACCTCTTCTTCTCGCTCTCGAGTCAAGATCACAGCGGCCACAAGCGCACCAATGAGCGCCAAGGCCACGACACCGAACAAAGCCACCGTTCCGGATTCAGAACCGGAGCCCGCACCGTCGCTCCCATCGTTGCTGGCCAACGTGGCGTAGGACCGCGTGAACGTTGTACTCACCGAGGTGTCTTCGGGGATGAGGCGGATGCTTGTCATGGCAGCGGTTGCTGTAAACGTGCAGGAGAGTGTGGCACGGTCGCCACGGTTTTCCACGTTCACAAACATCGTTGACAGAACGGTGTTGCTGGCGTCTTGGCAGGTGTAGTTTGCTTCACCCGTCTCCTGGCTGGTCAAACTGATGCTGAGCGTGTAAACCTCGCCATCGGCCAGCGGAAGGTTGGCGATGTTGTTTTCAAAGTCCACCAGCTTGTAGGAGGGGGTTTCCCAGTCAAGTTTGAGCTTTGATTCCACCAAAACCGTGCCCGTAGCATAGGAATTCTGCTTGTTGGCATCCCAACTCCCCGGGGCAGCGACCCACTGGCCCTCAAAGTCTGCGGTGTGTGCACCCAAGGCGGTGGGAAGGGAAACCGTCCACGTGAAGGCTTCGCCCGCATCCAGCAAAATGGGCGGAGACTGACCTGCAACCCCGTCAAAGGTGTACTGAATGTTTCCTGAAACGCCTATGTCCCCCGTGTTTTCCATGGTGACGCGCCACTCCACGTCTTCACCCGACTGAACGGAGGGGACGGTTGGCAGCGCGTTAGCGTCGACGTAGACATCCGGAATGGGGTAGATGGTGAGCACGCCTGAAGCCAGGTCGTTGTCCGTTCGTTCCTGTTCGAAGCCTGCTTCGTTGAAGGGGTTGATTTTCGCAGAAACCACGTGGTCACCGTCGGGTAATGAGGCGAGGGTAGAGGCGTTCAGAACGGCGCTAAAGGGCTGCTCGGTATAGCCTACGCCGTTGAATGAAACGGTGAACGGTAGCCCGGTGATGAGGCCTCCGTTGGGGGTTGGGATCTGGAGGCGAACAGGAACATCAAGCGGCCCCGTTCCGTCGGTCCGAACGATGGTCCCTTCCACGGTCCAGGGCCCCTCCAGAGCGCCTTCAGCAGTGGACACGGCGAGGTCATCTTTGAAACTCAAATCCATGCGGGTGGCGACGTTGAGTTCGACCTCGGTCATCTTGTTCATCTCAGAGGCTTCCTCGACGATGTTTTCTGCGTCGGGCGTGACCTGGATCAAATGGACACCGCTGCCCGGAGCGGTGATGGTGGTGTTGACCCAGGCGGAGGACCCGGCCGTCAAGGCCGGTGTTGTCAGCAAAACGTCGGTTGATTCGGGTACCTCCACCAGAAGTTTTGTTTCAGGCGCATCCACGCTGCCCGAATTCAAAACGAGCGTGGACAACAAAACACTCTCTCCTGAATAGACCGGCGCAGACGTGTCCACTTCGAGCGTGTCGATTCGAAGATTGGCGAGACCTTGCACGGTGAACTCTTTGTTGAAGCGGGCTTCAACATCACCGCCGGCTGAAAACGCAAACCACACCTTGTGAACGCCTTCGGTCAATCCAGACCATGTGGTGCTGGCGGTGTAGGTTGAGTCAGCAGGAATCGTGACCTCGTCAAGGAACAATCGGTTGGAGGTGGCGATGCTCTCTTTGTAAAACGCTATTTCGACGTTGAACGCGTCGCTCTGCTGACTGTTGTGCAGCAGCACATCGATGTCCACAGAACCTCCCATGACCGGGTTTGATGGCGTGAGTGACATGGTGAATTCCGAGGCTTGAACACCACCGCTGGATTCGCCGTTCACGGGCAAGGGAAGAACACTGGCCAGGAGAAGGCACAGGATGAGCAACACCTTGGCTTTCGGCTCCATGCTTCTGCTTGGGCATCCAAAGCACTTGAACCCATCTCCAAGAAGACGGAAAAAAAACAGTAAGCATCACCCCTTTTGCGACGACGAGCCAGCCCGCGGGAGGGAATGCCCATCCTCGCAACGGGAGAAGGGGAGAGTTGAAGGCTCACCGAAGGTGTGGGGAAGGTATGGGACGAAGCGTCGCGGCCGTTTGGCTGGTCACCCTTCTGCTCTGCTCCCTGATGCCTGTCGGGTTGCACGATGCATCCCCCGTCGAAGATTTGGCTGACGCACCTGTACTCGGGGCCTCCGGTGCCTCAAACCTCGCCATCGCCTTTTCCAACGGTCCCGCCGAAGGTGATGAAATCAAAGGAAACCACGTCCTGACGTTCAGCGTTGCGGGAAGCGGAACGCTAAGTTCGTTGTTGATTGAGATCACCACCGATGAAACCACATGGACCACCGTGGTCAATTTGACCACCACCCCGTGGATGTTTCCGTTTGATACCACGGGCTACACCAACAACACGTACAAGCTCCGTGCCTCCGGATGGGACAGCGACACCGAAAGTTTCGCACTCGCTTCCTCGGGCTGGTTCGACATCGTGAACCAAGTGCCCGTGATCACAACCTTCACCGTGCTGAACCCGGATGCAGGAACCGGTAGCAGTCTCGCCGACCGAGCTTGGTTCAACCTCGATGCACAAGGGACCCTGGCCTTCCGGTGGGGTGCGAGCGATGACGACCTGAAGGAAGCGAACCTCGCCAACGTTCCGGGCCCAGGCACACCACCAACCGACGGGCCCTCCTCGTTGAGTTATGGTTGGGACTGGAGCAGCGGAAGCATGCAGGAAGGAACGTGGTCGCCGCGACTTACCGTTCATGACCACTCCGGTCTCTCCGCTACGTCCACCTTGTTCATTGGCATTGACCGAACAGGCCCCAGCATCGGCAGCGTGACCGTGGGCACCGGTGATGCGTGGCAACGGTCCAGCGACGTGACCATCAGCGGCCTCATCAGCGAAGCCGACGACGGACAAGGGTCCGGGGTGGCCAGCGTGCAATACGCTCTTGGCGAACAAGCATGGACCTCAACAAGCAGCGATTCCATCACGCTCACCCTCGACGAAGGTGTTCACACCCTCACCTTACGGGCCATTGACCGTGTTGGAAACTTGGGCCAAAACAGCACCGTGACCGTACGGGTCGACCAAACAGCACCGATCGGCCTGACGTGGACCGTGGACGAACTGACCACCAGCAGAATCGGCCCTGCCAGCATTGTCTTCAGTGCCGAAGACGCCGATTCCGGAATCGACAACGGCTCGTCCTACATCCAATACGGGTTCGACTCCAACGGCGTGGGTGAAACACCGGACCTTTCAGGCCGATGGCTGACCTTGGGCGTCAACGGGCTCTCCGGTCAAGTGGGCCTCGCCAGTTGGGCGACAAAATCCCGACAACACCTGATGCTCCGTGCGATTCTTGTGGACGAAGCGGGCAATTCCTTCACAACCCAAGCGACGTCGTACCAAATCCTCCCCGGCCTCGACCTCTCGTGGAACATCAGCCAGACCAACGTGGACCGCATCGTGGTCCGACCGGGCGAGCAGAGCGGTAACGTCACCATCACGAGCGTGCTCGAGTCCAACGAAGATTACGGGGGGAGCGTCATCGTGCGTCTTGAAACGGCACCTGCTGACCGGTCCTCAAGCGTGGACTGGACCGTGATGGAAACACGAAACCTACCGGCGGGGACGCTTTCCAACAGCAGCGAAACCATCGTTTGGAAGTACACCGTTCCACGTTCCGGCCAATTTGACCTGCGTCTTGTCATCGATTTCGCCAACGTGATTGACGAATACGACGAAGGAAACAACGCCAACTATCTCGTCGTCACTGGCGCAGCCCTGGATGCGCCCGGGCTTGTGCCTTCCTTTGCCCCCTCCCTCATCGTGCTCATCCTCGTTGGCTTCGCCCTTTCGTTCCTCCAGCGCAGGACAAGGGATTGAAAAGCATGGGGCTTCACGGCCCGCTATGCGCCAGTCGCTACCACGTGTACCAAAAGACCGCATTGCGGTCATCATCGGTTCCAAAGGGGCGACCAGCAAAGCCATCCGAGAGGCAGCAGGATGCCTCAAATTCATCATCGACTCGGACTCCGGGGATATCGAAGTCGAATGGGGTGAGGTGGGTACCTACGACCCTGTCAAAGCAATGAAACTACCGGACGTGGTCAAGGCCATCGGTCGAGGCATGGCTCCTGAAGCAGCCGTGCGCTTGTTGGAAGACGACCATTTCTTTGAACTGGTTGATTTGCGAGAATTCGTGGGTAAGCGCTCCAATCAACAACGCCGCATTCGAGCCAGAATCATCGGCCGCCAAGGAAAAATTCGAAAATTGATCGAGCAGTTGACGGACACCCAAATCAGCATCTACAATTCAACGGTGGTTCTTGTCGGCGAAGAGAGCGGTTTGTTTGCCGCTCGACAAGCCATCGAGATGTTAGCCGGTGGCTCGGAACACGGCACGGTGATCGGTTTCCTTGAGCGAGACCGAAAGCGAGCCCGACTGGACGCTCGTTCATTGGACGTCTACGAGGAGCGGGCTCCCGCAAAACAAACAACCGGGGGCTTCGAAGGGTTGGTTCCAGGCCTCGCAGAAATATCGCAAGAACGTCGCAACCGGCGGATGAAGGCCTCGCAGGTGGACCCCGACGACGGAGAGGCTGTCGAAGCCATGATGGAACTTGCTGAAGACGAAGCCATCACGTGGGAAGAGGAGTGAATCACTCGAGCAGTTCGACCTGCTCGACCCCGGAAAGGTCCATGTTCAGCACATCGTACATCGCACCGGCCAAATCAACCTCCAGTCCGTTTTTTTGGCCCCACTCAACAAGCCGGGTCACGTCTCTTACCAGAAATTCTTGCGCTTTGGGGTGACTCTCAACAACGGCTTGACCGACATCAATAACGCACGCTCTGCCGTCGTGCCACAAGATGTTGTAAGGTGAAAAATCCCCGTGAACGAGTTTGGCTTTTTGCCATGAAATCGCCAAAAATCGTAGCAGATCGTCGTAGACTTCCAGCGGGTCAACGACGTCAACATCCCGGAGTTTTGGAGACGGGGATGTATTGGAGCCCATGTAGTCCATCACGAGGACGTTCTTGTGAACGCCCAAGGGACGGGGTACGTTGAGCCCCCAACGAGCCAATCGGTTGAGGTTCCGATGCTCTTTGCGCACCCACACCTCAACCAAATCTCGGTGTTTGCGACGCAAGCCTGTAAACCGAGGGTCGCCTTCAATGTACTGAATGAGGTTCTTGAAAACGGCGTTGGACGTATGGAAAATTTTCACCGCAACGGTTTCGCCAGCAAGGTTGGTGCCGTGGAACACGTGAGCTTCCTTTCCTCGTGCTACGGGGAAGTCCAACGTATCGATAACACCGGATTTCATCATCTTGTAGAGCGCCATCAACGTGAGTCGGTCAAAGACTTGGTCGAACACGCGTCGGTCCACCCAGTCGTAGGTTCCCGAACCCATGGCCCCCTGTATTTTGGCCTCGATATCGCGGAACATGGTGTTGTAGCGTTTCTCTTTCATCCACTCATAACGGCCTTGGCGGTCGTTAAGGCCGCTCAAGAACTCGTTCTGTTCCGAACGCTGATGCTCATCGTCCAAGCGTTCAGCCTTCGAACGGTGCTTTCTTTTTTTTCGAGATTTCCGCCCTTTTCGAGGGCGACCGGCCAACTCATCCCAGTCGTCCTCGTTGACCATGCGCCTTCCTCATCGTCTCAAGCAAACAGGGCGTCGATGTCGTCGTCATCGTCGTCGTCGCCATCGGGTTCCTCTTGCACGATGTCCACCGCTTCGGCTGCAGGTGCCTCTTCGGCTTCCGATTCCTCTGCCTGTACGGGCGCCTCATCACCCTCGTCCTCGGCAAACAAGTCGTCGTCGCCGTCATCGGCGAACAGGTCATCGTCGCCATCATCGGCAAACAGGTCATCGTCGTCATCCGCAAAGAGATCGTCACCTTCATCCTCGACCTGCTCGGTTTCATCGTCGGTGATTTTTCCGGAAGCAAAGAGGTCGTCGTGCTCGCCGTCATCGTCAACGTTGGTGCCCATACCGAACATGTCAACATCGTCGGGCAAGACACCCTTTCGCGAGAGGTACATGGCTTGCGTTTTGGTGTAGCGATGTTTTACATCGGCTTTAGAGTCTTGAAAGTCCCAGGGCCAAACGATGATCAGGTCGCCTTCACGAACCCACTGACGTCGTCGCATTTTCCCCGGAATACGCGCCATGCGTGTTTCCCCGTCCTCGCAGAGCACGGTCACACGACGACCGCCGAGAATTTGCGAGGCCAACGCAAACATTTCGTTGACTTTCTTGTTGGGCATTTTGACACGGATTTTACCGTCACTTGCATTTTCAGGATTCTCAAGACGTGCGAGTTCTTCCACGTCCACCTTTTCCTCAAATCTGCGACCCAACCAGTCTCACCTGCCTATCCCAGCGGCCAACCCTTCTTGAAGTCATCACCCAAACCAGGCTCGACCGAGCCACGTAGGCTTACCATGCGCCAACCAGAGCGTTGGCAGCCGATTCGCAAAGGGCAACCAACTGGCCGGCACCGACACCGAAGTAAATCGTCGTGACCACACAAGCGATGATGGCCAGGCGAACGGGCTTGCCCTCAGGAAGGGCGCCCTCTCGACCTTCCTCGGGTTCATGGAAGAACATGACCAGACCCACTCGGAGGTAATAGAAGACCGAAATGGCAGAGTTGATGACCATCAGCAATGCAAGGTACCAGACCCAGTGGATGTCAGAAAACACCAGTTCGCTGTTGACGGTGACGTCCAGCAGAGCAACCTTGACGATGCCCATGATGACCAAAAGTTTGGAGACAAAGCCGGACAGTGGTGGCACGCCCGCCAGGGACATCATGAAGATGAACATGGCCACAGCAAGGAACGGTTCCCGCTTGACCAGACCGCCCAGCGATTCGAGGGTGTGGCCGCCCTTCTCCGACTCGAGCAGCGACAAGACGAGGAAGGCCCCCAGTTTGAAACAGACAAGCACCGTGAGGTGGAAGATCAGAGCGGTCACGACCACCAAAGCCGCATCGTTGCTCATGTTGACGTGCCCCTCTTCCCAGTTGAGCGCACCGATGGCCGTGATGGCTGCGAGCATGTAGCCGGCGTGAGCCACCGAGGAATAGGCGAGCATGCGCTTGGGATTGGTGGAACCCAAGGCTGCAAGGTTGCCCCACGTCATCGTGATGACCGAGAGGGTTCCCAGCGCAACCAGCCAAACTGCCGAACCGTCCGTCGCTTCAGGTGAAGCGACAACGAGCAAGATACGAAGCAAACCGAGGACACCCATGGCCTTGCTGGCGGTGGCGAGCACGCCGGCAACGGGAGCGGTTGCACCGGCGTAAGCGTCGGGAGCGGCGAAATGGAACGGCGCAGCACTGACTTTGAAACCGAAACCGACCAGCAGCATGCCAAGAGCGATGAGCGGCAAGGCTTCCATGCCGTTTTCAGCGAACGCAACGGAGAGGTCGGTGAACTGAAGCGAACCCGACCAAAGGTAGAGCAGGGAGAGTCCATACAGACCGACACCCGAGGCCACGGAGCCCACGATGAAGTACTTCATACCGGCTTCCGTTCCTTCTTTGCTTTCCTTCATGAAGGACACCAGCACGTAGGTTGAGAACGAAGCCAGTTCGAGACCGATGAAGAGCATGAACATGTCTTGGGCCAGAGCGACGATCGCCATACCAAGCCCTGTGGTGATGAGCAGAATGTAGAAGTCGACCTGGCGGCGGTTGTTGTACAGGCCTGAAAGGCTTCGATCCTTTCGACTGGTCGCTGGAAGACGGTTCACCGAGGCTGCGCTTGCCAGGGCGAGCGCACCGAAGAAAATGAGCTCAAACATGCGGCTGAACTCGTCAACCTGCAGCATCGTGGTGCCGCCGGGTGTGACGATTTGCGTCTTGTTCATGCCGCTTACGAACGACACCGCTGTCATACCGAAGGCCAAGGTGAAGAACACCGTTGCAAAGAGGCCGGGCAGGCGAGGATCACTGTCGAGCGTTCCACGCTTTCCACCGAGAAGCCAAGGAACGCGGATTTGTGTCAGCGGAATACGGAACTTGGCGTCGCCCATGTTGGGAACGATCATCAAGGTGAACAAACCGATGACAAGAACAAACTCCGGCGCAAGAGCGAGGACGAAGCCTTCCGCAAAGGGTTCGATTCGCTCCATCTCAGGCACCTCCCGTCAAGATTGGAATCAAGAGCGTATCAAAGAACGCCATGGTCCACCCGTGCATCATGTCCAACGCAATCCAAGGCATCACACCGAACAAGATGGTGAAGGCTGCCATGATGAGCATGGCCAATTTCTCTGCATCCCCGATATCGGGCACAGGTTGCCCCTTCAGACTCTCCGGAGGTTGAGTTTCATCACCGCCCTCGAAGATGGTGCGCTGCATGGACCACAGGTAGTACGCAGCCGTGATGGCCAGGACAAAGGCAGGGCCAACCATCCACAGCACGCTCCACCCTTCAGCGGATAGGAAATGCCAAAGCGCCAAGAACATCATGAGTTCGGCCACGAAACCCGCCAGCAAGGGCAAGCCCAGCGAAGCCATCCATGCAAACATCATGGAGGTGGCCAACCAGGGTGAGTGCTTGGCCATGCCGCGCATGGCACCGATTTCCATGCTGTGGTAGTGGTGTTTGAAGGCGCCGCAGACAGCGAAGAGCATCGGACTAATGATGCCGTGAGCGAACATCATGAAGAGCGCTGCCGCCCAGCCCAGCGGTTGCATGGTTGCGATGCCGATGAGAATGACGCCCATGTGAGAAACCGAGGAGTAAGCGACCATCTTCTTAAGATTGGTTTGGCCCAAACACACCACGGCACCCCACACGAGGGAGATCATACCGAGAGCCATCAATGCGAATTGGAAGTGTTGGGCAGCGTGAGGGAAAAAGGCCAGCGGCAGACGGAACATACCGTAGGCGCCCATCTTCAACATGACACCGGCCAACAGCATCGAACCGCCGGTTGGCGCTTGGACGTGCGCGTCGGGGAGCCACGTGTGGAAGGGCACAGAGGGCAACTTGACGAGGAACCCGATCATCAGCATGACGAACAGAATCTTCTGCAAGCTCTCACCGAGGAACCATCCTCCGTCGGCATTTTGGTTCGAAGCGTAAGCGGTCAAACTTGGGATGTCGAAGGTTCGACCGGTCCACGAACCGGCGTGGGAAAGCCCTTCTGGCTGGAGGAAGTACACGGTGACCAGACCCAAGAGCATGATGACGGAAGCCGTGAAGGTGTAGATGAAGAATTTCTGAGAGGCGTATTTCCGGTCGTAGCCGCCCCATTTGAGAATGAGGAAGAACATCGGAATCAGGGTCAATTCCCAGAACACGTAGAACATGAACAGGTCCAACGCCACAAAGACGCCGATGAGGGCACCGCCCATCATCAGGATGAGTGGGAAATACACGGCCGCGTTCTTTTCGTTCCACGTGGCGACGATGGTCACGGGCAACAGGAAGGTGGTGAGCCATACCATGGGGAAGGACAAGGCGTCCATGCCGACGCTCCAGTGAATTCCCAACGACTCGATCCAAACATAACGGGCCTCGTAGTTGAAATTGTCAAACAGAATCTTGCCCCATTCAAATTCTCCTGCAAACCGGTTGTAGCCAAAGAACATGGCCGTTGTCAATGCGAGCATGGCCAAAGAAATGACCAAAGAAAGCATCCGGATGTTGCCACCCATCCGTTCCCTGGCTGCCGGGGAAAAGCCGGCAACAAAGGCCAAGAGAACCAAACTGCTCAGGATGGGCAGGCCAACGAGGGGGATGGAAATCCAGTCGGTTGTCAAGCGACCACCCCCCATATCAAGGCAAAGAGACCCAGGGTTCCCAACGCCGCCATCAAGATGTAATCACGGGCTGAGCCGGTGGTCAACGAGCGCAGTTTGGTTGAGAGCTGTTGCGAGGTCCGTTCGATGGTCTTCACGGTACCGTCGATCACGCTTGAATCGGCTTCGGCCGCTTTGAACGAAAAGGCGGCGACAATCTTGAGCATCGCCATGTCGTAGTAATGATCGAAATACAGTCGATTCTCAAGGGCCGTGGCGAAACCGGATTGCCCGAAGGACGTGTTGTCCCAGTGGTACCGGCTCTTGACGAAGTGATTGACGGCAAGAACGGGACCAAACCACGGAAGGACGTCTTCGCCTTCATCCAACTTGCCGCCGTAGAGCGAGAGCGCAATACCGGGGCCAACGATGGCACCGAGGAGAATGGCGATGTAGGTCAGCACGAAGAAGAAGGTCTCACTGTTGGCAAAGGCGTGCTTCATTTCGTAGACAAAGCCTTCGAGGAAGGATTTCTTCCCGTCGAAGAAGGGTTTGTAGTATTCGTCAGGCGCCCAGTGCGTAAAGCCCATGCTGGCCAGTACAATGGCGCTCAAGCTCATGAAGGTGAGAATGAACAAGGGTGTTTTGATCCACGTGTTTGTTGGGTGGACGTGCGCCGCGACCTCTGTCTTGGGCGAACCGGCAAAGGTTTTCAGCCACATTCGGGACATGTAGAAGCCGGTCATGGCGGCACCAAGCAGCACGCATATGGCGGGATAGTAGAAGCGTGGGTCGTCAAGCGCCACTCGCCAGGTGTTGGCAATGATGCCTTCCTTGGACCAGAAACCGCCGATGAGTGGGAAGCCCATGATGGACAGGGAACCGACGAGCATGGCCGTAGCGGTTAACGGCATCTTGGAAGCCAAACCACCCATGTTTTCCATGGATTGAGCGTCGAATTCATCGTGGCCATCATGGTGGTCGTCGCCAGCCAGCGATGCGAGATGAACCCGGCCGAGGGTAAGCTCCAGTTCTGGAACGTTGATGCGGCCGTTGCCGTCCATGTCCACGGCTTCCATCAAGCGCTGCATGTCCCACGGTGGGAGGTCAGCGATGTCGGCCTTCTTGAGCGCCGTTTGGAACTCGTAGGTGTCGATTTCACCCGACTGGTCAAGGTCGATGGAATTGAAGAAGCCAAAGACGGATTGCCCGCTGTCGGCCAGGTAGTTGGCGAGCATCAGCAGCTCTTCAGGGTCGTCGCGGTGTCCGTCGTGGTGGTCGTCATCGTGATGATGCAAATGATGGTGAGCGTGGTGCACTTCGTGAATTACGGCACCGCTGGCCATGAAGAGCATACCCTTGGCCATGGCGTGGTTAAACAGGTGGAACAGGGCTG
>Ga0160423_10004466_pt1 | contig 11497 bp, 7 predicted proteins | sample CRUFie14St8metaG_FD_108191 | JGI IMG/M metagenome (GOLD analysis project Ga0160423, IMG submission 108191) | Marine microbial communities from the Costa Rica Dome - CRUD Field 142mm St8 metaG | ecosystem: Environmental > Aquatic > Marine > Oceanic > Photic zone | place: Costa Rica: the Eastern... | reverse complement strand
TCGGCGAGTTGAATTTCCTTGCGTCCCCACTCGGCGAGGTTGATGTCCTTGACCTTGTAGGGCAGTTGGGTAGAGGTGTTGGTGACGCTCATGCGTTCGCTGGAATTTGCGGCAAAGATAGCCGTGGCTGTGGTGCTGAAAAACAGAGACATCACAGGTTTGCACGCATTTTGTTTCCTTGCGCCTTCCATGCCCGAAATTCGTCTGTCCATGCCCCCTGAATTTGCAGGTTGCGACATCGTCGCCCGGGCAACCTCCGGGCCCTTGGCTGCGCAACGGACTGCGCTGACGGCCCTGATCGACGCGGCAGGGTGGGACGCCCCCACCAAGGAGGAGACCGGACGACCCCGACTCGGCGAGGACCACTGCAGCCTCTCCCACGGTGGAGGCTGGGTGGTGGCCGCGCGGAGCGGGCGTCCCGTGGGGGTCGATGTGGAACATGCCGCCGAGCGCATGCAACGGGTCCGGCGGCGGTTCGTGGGTCCGGCCGACCAGCCGGTCCTCGACGCCTTCGGGGACAACCTCGACACCCTCTGCCGCCTGTGGACCGCCAAGGAAGCCGTCTACAAAGTCTTTGGCACGGCCGTGGATTTCCTGAGGGGCATCGAATGGCAACACGTGAATGCAGAAGGTGCCCGCCTCATCGCGCTTCAACACCGTGCCCAGGTGGACCTGCATTGGAAGAGGCTGGGCAACACCGCCGACGGAATCTGGCTGGCCGCGGCCGTGGTCCAGACGGATTGACAGCCGATGGACACCGCGCCATCGAGGCAAAAAAAAGGCGCCCCGCAGGACGCCTCTTTCAAAGATTTGGTTCAGGCCGATGATCAGCGCTCGATGCCTTTGTGGCGGCGCTCATCGGAAACAGACAACTTCTTGCGGCCCTTCTTACGGCGGGCGGCGAGAACGGCACGGCCAGCAGCCGAAGACATGCGCTCGCGGAAGCCGTGCTTGTTGCGACGCTTGCGAACCGAGGGTTGAAATGTCCGTTTCATGACGATGAGTTTCGAAAATCGGGAGCGCAAAGATAGGCAAGGACTCGAGAAATCCCGACCCCCTGCGGGATTGACCTTCCACACCCCGGATGGTCTTCCGCAAGGTCGCACATCCTAGCTTTGGCCCCGCAACGGAATCCCGACGCATTGGCCCGCCGCAACCGCACCCCTTCCGACCCCAACGCCGAGCCCCCCGCCAAGGCGAAACTCAACCGCGATGGCTTCCGCCAGTTCAAGCGGATTAGCCCCTACCTGCGGCCCCACCGCCTAAAGTTCGCGGTGGGCATCGTGCTCATCACGCTGTCCGGCGTGCTGACGCTCGTCGTCACCCGACTCTGGGGACAGCTCGGCGGCGTGGGCGTTGACGCCTCGGCCGGACGCAGCGGGTTCGACCTGCCCCTGCCCATCGATGCGGGCGACCTGAAGCAGATTGGCATCGCCATTTTCGTCGTGCTCGTGGTCCAGAGCGCGTTGAGTTTCATCCGCATCTGGCTGTTCGGGGAAATCACAACGCGCATGCTGAAGGCCCTGCGGGAGGACGCCTTCGCCAGCATGATCACCCAGCCGATGGCCTTCTTCGACACCCGCCGCGTCGGGGATCTCGGCAGCCGCATCGCCGCCGACATCGAAGCCATCCGGGACACCTTCACCGTGGTCCTGGCAGAACTCGTTCGGCAGACCATCATCATCGGTGGGGGCCTGTTGGCGTTGATGACCTTCAGCTGGAAGCTGACCCTGCTCATGCTCGGCACGCTTCCGGTCGCGATGCTCGCCGCCATGGGCTTCGGACGCTTCATCCGCAAGCTGTCCAAGAAGACGCAGGACGCCGTGGCCGGCTCCAACACCATCGTCAGCGAGACCCTCACCGGCATCGTGAGCGTCAAGGCCTTCGCCCGCGAAGCGTATGAACTCGCCCGCTACCGGGAACGCGTGGAGGAGGTCCGGGGCATCGCCCTGCGGACGGCATTGTGGCGCGGTGCCTTCGCGAGCTTCATCATCGTGATGATTTTCGGCGCGATCACCATTGTCCTGTTCCAGGGCGCCAGCATGCTGAAGAGCGGGGAGCTCAATTCCGAGCAGTTCTTCAGCTTCCTCCTGATGACCGGCCTCGTGGCCGGCAGCATCGGAGGCATCGCCAACATCTTCGGCGACCTTCAACGCGGCTTCGGCGCCATCGAAGAGGTGATGGACCTCATCGTCCGCGAGCGGGAAGGCGTGGACCTCACCGAGACCGAGGCGCCCCGCCGGACCGAATCCCGCGGGCTCGCCGTGCGCTTTGAGGGCGTCGGTTTCCACTACCCCAACCGATCGGATGTCCAGGTGCTCAACGGCATTGACCTCGACATCCAGGCCGGCGAAACACTCGCCCTGGTCGGCGGTTCGGGTGCGGGCAAATCCACGTTGGCCAGCCTCATCACGGCCTTCCGAGCCCCCACTGGCGGCACCCTAGACGTGGACGGCACCCCCATCAGCGACCACGACCTGACCGCCCTCCGCCGCCGCATGGCCCTCGTGCCGCAGGAAGTCATCCTCTTTGGCGGCACCATCGAGGAGAACATCCGCTACGGCCGGCCCGACGCCTCCGAAGCCGAGGTGCGAAAAGCTGCAGCCGACGCCCTCGCCTTGCCCTTCATCGAGGAGTTTCCGGAAGGCTTCGCGACCCTCGTCGGAGAACGCGGGGTACAGTTGTCCGGCGGTCAGCGTCAGCGCATTGCCTTGGCCCGGGCCTTCCTCCGCGATCCCGAACTGCTCCTGCTCGACGAGGCCACCAGCGCCCTCGACGCCGCCAGCGAAAAGGCGATCCAGGACGCGCTCGAACACCTGATGAAGGGCCGGACTTCACTGGTCATCGCCCACCGCCTGTCCACTGTCCGGTCGGCCGACCGCATCGCCGTCATGGAAGGCGGCCGCATTGTAGAAATCGGAGACCACGACACGCTGATGGCCTCAGGAGGCCGCTACCGCGAACTCGTGGAGCACCAATTGGAAGGCACGAAACCCGGCTGATTCGGGCCGCTTTCCTGGGCAGGGGTCGTAAATTGGGGCATGGCAAAACGACGAGCGCTCGTCACCGGCATCACCGGTCAGGATGGCGCCTACCTCACCGAGCTCCTGCTGGAGAAAGGGTATGAAGTCCACGGCATCAAGCGCCGCGCTTCGCTGTTCAACACCGACCGCATTGACCACCTCTATCAGGACCCGCACGAGCGCGACATCCGGCTCAAACTCCATTATGGAGACCTGACCGACTCGACCAACCTCATCCGCATCGTCCAGGAGGTCCAGCCCCACGAAATCTACAACCTCGCGGCCATGAGCCATGTGAAGGTGAGCTTCGACACGCCGGAATACACAGCGGATGTAGACGGTTTGGGTACGCTTCGCCTCCTTGAAGCCATTCGCATACTCGGCATGGAGAAAGACGTTCGGTTCTATCAAGCAGCCACTTCTGAACTGTACGGAAAGGTCAGAGAGGTTCCCCAATCCGAAACGACCCCCTTCTACCCGCGCAGCCCATACGGAGTTGCCAAGCTGTACAGCTTCTGGATCGTGAAGAATTACCGGGAAGCATACGGGATTCACGCCTCCAACGGCATCCTCTTCAACCACGAAAGCCCCCTGCGCGGCGAAACCTTCGTCACCCGGAAGATCACCCGGGCCGTGGCCAAGATTTCACTGGGGCTGCAGGATTGCCTGCACCTCGGCAACCTCGACGCCCAGCGCGACTGGGGCCATGCCAAGGACTACGTGGAAGGCATGTGGCGCATGCTGCAGCAGCCCACATCGGACGACTACGTGCTCGCCACCGGCCGCACGGTGACCATCCGCAGCTTTGTCGACATGGCCTTCAAGGAGGTGGGCATCGACATCGAGTGGAAGGGCCAAGGCGTCGAGGAGACCGGTGTCGACAAGAAAACGGGCAAAACCCTTGTGGCCGTGGACCCGCGCTACTTCCGGCCCACGGAGGTCGAGTTGCTGGTCGGCGACGCCAGCAAGGCCAAGTCGGTCCTCGGTTGGGAACCCAGCCACACCCTCGAGCAGTTGTGTGCCGAAATGGTGTCCTCCGATCTGGCGCTGTTCAAGCGGGACAAATACCTGCTGGACGGCGGGCACGACATCCTGAACCAGCACGAGGCCTGAGCCTCACAGCGGCTTGACCTCGGCGCACTCGCCCGAGTCACAGTAGAACAGGAACCCCCGCACGGGACGGGTCTCGCTGCGCGACAACGCGGTCATGTATCCCCGGACCTGCTCCTCGTGTTCCTTGCGCTTCTTGTCGGTCAACTTGGCCACGGTCTTGAAATCGATCACGTCCACCCCGTCCGGTCGGAACACCACCCGGTCAGGGCGGACGAGCTTGCCGTCGAGGCCCACCAGTTCGCGCTCGTTGTGGACCGTCCCGGACCCGTCAAACCACGCCGACATCACGGGATGCTCGACCACGGCCCGGACCTGATTGCACACCCTCTTCCAGTCCGCCTCGCTGCAGCGCGACCAGGGCCACGGCCGCTCCAACACCCGGTCCACATCGCCGGCCTGCATGATCCTGGCGAGCTGACCGTGCACCGCCGTCCCGAACGCTTTGGCATCGAGGGTGCCGAGGGCAGGACGGTCGAGTTCGCGCTTGCGGCCGGCCACGATCTCTTTGGAGATGCCGTGGAAACGGAACACGGGAAGCGTGCACATCTCCGGACCCTCGGTCCGCTCCCGGTGGCGGGGCACCGCATCGGCAAAACCCGGTGAGCGCCAGGACGAGGCCGCCAGGTTGCAGCCCATCGCCCGGTCGATCCCGCTGGCCATCGCACGGCCCATGCGCTTGGGCAATTCCCCCTCATCCCAGTCGGCCTTGGCCACGTCGATGACCACGTGGAGACGCACCTCCGCACGGGTGGTGCAGACGTAGGCGACATTGACCTCGTCAAACCGCTGCTGGTCCCGCTCTCGCTCCCAGATGCCATTGGCCGCCGTGGCCTTGAGGGCGCTCAGCGGCGCCACGATGCCGGGCACGCCGTAATGGGCCTCATCGAGCTCGGCCGGCATCAGCGTCTTGTCGCCATGAATCAAGTCGTCGGCAAACCGGGTGATGACGACCGGATACTGCAGCCCCTTGCTCTTGTGCACGGTCAGAATGCGCACGGCGTCGGGACCGGGCAGGACCCGGATGGACTGCTCGTGTCCCTTGCGGTGCCAATGCGACAGGAACCCCGACCGGCCGAAATCCTGGGCAGCGCGCTCCTGCGTCAGTTCGAGGAGGGCCTCGGCGTGGGCCGGGTACTGCACATCGATGTCGAGGGCGCGCAAGATGCGGCCGATGCACTCTCCGAGCGGAAGCGACGACCAGGAAGCAGCATCGAAACCGGGCACCGCTTCCTTGAGGACGGAAGGCCCGTCGAGCTTTCCGTACCGCTTCTCGGTGTTGTCCGGCCGGGGCTTGCGAAGCTCGGTGTGGTGCCGGGTGAGCAGGTCGGCCTCGTTCCACGGCAAGGACTGCTCGGTCCGGATGGCCCCGAGCGCCTGCACGAAGCGCAGAACCGGACCGGCTTCCTTGGGTTCCTCGAGGGCCTCGAGCAAATGGACCACAGCCAGCGAAGCAGGGTGACGGCCCAGCGCCAAACTCTCGTCGGTGAACGGCACGATGGGGTCCTCGCGAGACAACAGAAACTCCGCAAGGGCCTTGGCCTCGTCGTTCTTGCGAACGAGGATGGCGATGTCGCCGGCGGGAAATCCATCGGCCATGGCTTCCCGGATGCGGGATTCCATCCAGTGGCAGACCGCATCGAAACGCTCGGCCGCCTTGTCCGCCTGCAGGACCTCAACCTCGACCCCACCCGGAAACGACTTCATCGGCGTCTGGGCCACATCGCCATACACCTGGGCCAAGTCCGGCTCGAGGTCCTCTGCGAGGGTCGCATAGACGCGGTTGTTGAAGTCCACGATCTGTGGCGCGCTGCGCCAGTTCTCCACGATGCGCTGGCGGTCGAGGCTGTCCCGCATCTGCCCGGCCGCATCCTGCAGGGCGGGCGACAGCGGACGAAGGCCATCGGTGACCAGGTCGGGAAGGGCCCCCAACTGGCGGTGGTCCCCATTGCGCCACCGGTAAATGGCCTGCTTGGCATCGCCCACCACGAGGGACAGGCGCCCTTGCGACAGCGTCTCCCCGACCACCACGGCGAGGTTCTGCCATTGGGTGACCGAGGTGTCCTGGAACTCGTCGATGAAAATGTGGTCATAGCGCTCCCCGGTCCGCTCGAAGATGTAAGGGGCCGGATTGTCCTGGACCACGTCGGCAATCATGCGGTTGAGGGTGCCCAATGTGCGGACGTTTTCCTCGCGCTGGACCTCGAGGTGGGCGTGGCGCAGGGCCGTCAACGTGCCCACGAGCGGGAGCCGGCGGCCGAGCATCCGGCGGGTGCGGAAGTCATGCCCCGCCTCACCGGGCCCCATCGCCGCCTCCATCTCCGCTAAGGCCACGAGCCGATCGTGGAACGGAGCGATCGCCGCCTCTCCGTCCGCGTCGTTCTTCTTGGCCCAAATTCCCTCCTCGATGCCCTTGATGAGCGTCTTGGTCTGCTTGTCCGGCTTGCCCAGGGTGAGCCGGGGCAGCCAGCTCTTCATGACCCATTTGCCCGAAAAGACATCGTACAAACCGGCCACCTCCAACGCATCCAGCAGCGACTGGGCCTCCTGCCTCATGGCGGCGGACTGGGCGCGAACCTCGCGGTTCATGCGACGTTCCACCTCCGTGAACTGGGCGGGCGTCCAACCGTCGAGTCGCTCCAGTAGCGGCTGCATCTGTTCGAAGTCAATGGCCTTGCCGATGTCCAACAACTGGCGCCTCACCTTGGCGTCGCGGTCGTCCTCCACCGCCTCCTCGACGAACCGCTCGAGCAGATGCGTCAGTTCATTGTCGATCCCGAGCTTCTCAAGCACCTTGTCCACGGCCGCCTCCAGCAGCCGGTGGGTGTCCAGCTCCACGCTGAAATCGTGCTCCAGTTGGAGGTCCTTGGCAAACCCGCGGACCAGCCCCCCGACGAACTTGTCGAGGGTCATGATGGACAGCTCGCCGTAGTGCCGGTTCAGGTCCCGGCGGAGGTTGCGTGCCCGGCGCCCGATTTCATCCGCGTCGAGCTCCGTTTCGGCCATCAACCCCGCCAGGTGGTCGCTGTCGTTAGGCCCATCGGCCAGCACTTCGATTTCCTGGACCACCCGGTCCTTCATCTCCTGCGCGGCCTTGTTGGTGAAGGTCAGAGCGAGGATGCGGCGAAAGGGAAACGGATCCTGGCTGGCCAGGCAACAGGACAGGTACGCCTCCACGAGGCGAAAGGTCTTTCCACTGCCAGCCGAGGCCCCCATGACCCGGAATCCCGTCGGCATCCTGCCCACCATCTCACCCTGCGACATGCGCTCAATTTCGTCCCTTCATGTCCATTCCCCAAGCCCGTTTCACACCCTTCGGAGGACAATTGCAACCTGTGGTGCACCACGTTGGTTCTTCCTTCAAGACCTTCGAGACATGGATGCCTCTTTCCGCCCCCTCTCCATCGGCCTCGCCCTCACTGCCCTGACGGCGATCGCCCTTGTCACGGCTCCCGGATGCAAACCGGACCCGCTGGACGGCGGCCCGGGCACCCTCACCCTGACTGCGGACTTCACCTTTGGCGGGGACAGCGTGCTGGTCGGCCGCACGGCCACCGATGCGCTGGGCAACGCCCTGCGGCTCGAAACCTTCGGCATCTACCTCGGCGGAATCGAGCTCCTCAGCGACGCCGGCCCCGTTCGCCTGTCCGACGCCGAGCGGTGGAATGCCGGTGAGGACAACGTCTGGAGCTACATCGTCGAGCCAGGCGTCTACGAAGGCTTTCGGGTCCACCTTGGGGTGCCGGCGGAATTCAACACCGACACCGACCCTACCATCTGGCCCAACAGCCACCCGCTGGGCGTGGCCGGCAGCGCCGGCATGTTCTGGAGCTGGAACACCGGATACATCTTCTCCAAATTCGACGGCAAGGCCGACACCACCGGAGGCACCGACTTCATTCACCCCTATGCCTACCACATCGGGGGAGACGACAACCTCATCGAGGTCCGCTACGGCACACCGTGGGAAGTGGACGAATGCACCAACCACGACTTCACCCTCAGCGGGGAGCTGCTAGACTTCCTCATGCCGGCCGGCGACCCCATCGACGTCGCCGTCGACAACGTCACCCACACCGGAGACAACCCGGCGTTGGCCGCGCGCTATGTGGCCGGCCAGACGGCAGCGGTGACCCTGACCAAGGAATGATCGGCCGGCTTGCCCGATCTTGATGTCATGTCCACGCGTCCGGTTGCCTTTCACTTGACCCCTGCGGCCGTCCTCTGGGCGGCCTGCGCGGTGCTGGCGGTGTGGAGCGGCGGATGCAGGCCGGACGAACCGACGGAGTGCACGACACCCCCTGGGGCCACTCCACTCGAAATCGACATCCCGCCCTTCTTCCCGCCCATGGACATTCCGCCGGACAACCCGACCACGGTGGAGGGCGTCGAACTCGGCCGGCTGCTGTTCTGGGAGAAAGCCCTCAGCGCGGACAGCACCATGAGCTGTGGCACCTGCCACATGCCCGCCTTCTCGTTTGCGGAGCCCACCGCCGTCTCAACCGGCATCACCGGCGCGCAAGGCACGCGGAACGCCATGGCCCTCATCAACATGGGCTGGGCCCAGCGCTTCTTCTGGGATGGCCGCGCCGCCACGCTGGAGGAGCAGGTCCTCGAACCCATCCCGCATCCCGACGAGATGAACCTGCCCTGGCCCGACGCCGTGGCGAGGCTGGAGGCCGACCCGGACTATGCCGAACGGTTCAAGGTGGCCTTTGCCGGTGAGCCCATCAGCGCGGAAGCCGTGTCCAAGGCGGTGGCCCAATTCCTGCGCACCATGATTTCCGCCGACAGCAAGTTCGACCGGTGGCGCAGGGGACAGGCAGAGCTGACCGACCAGGAATTCCAGGGGTACGAGATCTTCAACCGCGAGGGCGGAGACCCCGAGGTCGTCACGGGGGGACAATTCGGAGCCGATTGCTTCCATTGCCATGGCGAAGCCGGACTCCAGTTCACCGACTACCTCTTCCACAACAACGGACTCGACAGCACCTTCAGCGCCGATCCCGGACTCGCCGGACTCACCGGCGTGGCGCTGGACAGTGGCCGGTTCCGGACGCCGACACTCCGCAACGTGACGCTGACCGCCCCCTACATGCACGACGGGCGGTTCCAGACCCTCGAGGAGGTCATCGACCACTACGATGCCGGCGGTTTGCCCTCGGCCACCATCGATCCGTTCATGAAGTACAGCTCGGGCGGACTGATGCTCCAACCCCAACAGAAGGAGGCGCTCTTGGCCTTCCTGCATACCTTGACCGACACCGCGTTCGTCTCCAATCCGGCCTTCGCGGACCCGCATTGACCATGACCCTCCGCCGGCTGATGCTCACCCTCGGGCCGGGCATCCTGTTTGCTTCCACCGCCATCGGTACCAGCCACCTCGTGCAGGCCACGCGGGCCGGCGCGGACTACGGGTTCGCCCTGCTGTGGGCGGTCCTCGCGGCCAACATCGCCAAGTACCCCTTCTTCGAGTTCGGCACGCGCTACGCCAACGCCACGGGAACCTCCCTCGTGGCCGGCTACCGCACCTTCGGCCGGTGGGCCTCGTGGACCTACCTCATCCTCACCACCCTAACCTGCGCGTTTGTCATGGGCGGAGTCGGCATCGTCACCGCCGCCTTCCTCGACCACCTATTCGGCGCGTCCGCCACGCTCGGCTTCAACGCCACCCCCCACGTCGCCGTGGTCACCTTCTCGGCCTGCGTCGGGGTGCTGATGCTCGGCCGGTACTCCGCATTGGACAAGGTCATCAAGGCCATCAGCATCGTCCTGCTCATCGGCACCGTGGGCGCCACCATCGGGGCCCTGTTCCACACACCGCTCTCCGCCGTCCCCCCCGCACCGGCCGGATTCAACCCCTGGCGCGGCGCGGAATTCACCTTCCTCATCGCCCTGCTCGGCTGGATGCCGTCCGCCGTGGACCTGAGCCCGTGGACGAGCATCTGGACCCTCGAACGGTACCGGCAAACCGGCTTCAAACCGACCCTTCGAGACGCCGTACGCGAATTCAACCTCGGCTATGCCTTCTGCATCCTGCTCGCCCTCTGCTTCCTGTTGCTCGGCGCCTTGCTGTTGCGGACCGAAGACATGGCCCTGCCCAGTGGGACCGCCGCCTTCGCCGCTGGCATCATTGGCCTGTACACCGAAGTGCTCGGCGCGTGGAGCACGCCCTTCGTCGGCTCCGCCGCTTTCGCGGCCATGCTCGGCACCTGCATCGCCTGCCTCGATGGCTTCAGCCGCAGCTTCGGCCACGGCATCGCCGCCCTGCGGGATGCGGAGGTCCAGCCCCGGCATGAAAAAGTGAGCCTCGTCCTCATTTCCATCGGGGCCCTGCTCCTCATCATCGTCTTTCCCGAAGACATCCGGACCCTTCTGGATTTCGGCAACATCCTGAGCTTCTGCGTCGCCCCGCCCGCCGCATTGGCCATGCTCGTGCTGGTCACCCGCAAACGCTTCCCCAAGGAGGCCAGGCCGGGAAGCGCCCTCGTGATCACCGCCGTTCTTGGACTCGGCTTCCTGATGGCCTTGACCGTCCTTTACCTCCGTCATGTGATGGGTTGAATCCACCCGTCGGGGATGTGACCAAGTCGAGGTTTACAAGTCCCCGCCCACCGGGCACACCGCGCAGGTCAGCCGGGTAATTTCAAGGTCATGGTTGGATGCAACCCGGGCGCCCGTTTCGCCGTAACACCGGACATGACTGCGCGCGCGTGTCTTCTCCTGTTGTTGACCGTCCTGGGAGGGGCGTTTCAGGGTGAATTGCGCGCACAATGCCCCCAATTCCTGGGCACGGAAACCATTGCGGATCTGCCCGCAACGGCGTCCACACCCCACTGGTTCCAGTGCATCGGCAGCGTCACCGCCGACCCCGCCCCCTTCGAATTCGAGCTGACCGCACAGCCGGCCACCCACACCGGTGTCGTCATCGACTGGGGGGACGGCAGCCCCGCCGAGGCCATCGGCAACTGGGACGGTTCCACGCCCATTGCCCACACGTTCTCGCCGGATGAATGGCGCAACTACACCATCACCGTGACCACCTCGGCGTGTCCGGGTGGCGCATCGGGCATCCTGGTCTACGAGCCGGAAACGCCCGGTGCGGCGCTGGTGTACGGCGACAGCAACGCCGGGTGCGCCCCCTTCACCGGCCTCCCCCGCATCGACGTCAACCTGGCCTTCAGCCCCAACTGGAACTTCTCCCTCGATTGGGGGGACGGCACGGCCCCGGACACCTTCACGATGAACCAGGTCCTCGCCGGGGCGCCCTATGACACCCTCAAATTCGTGGCCGGATCCGGGGACGAAATCGTCCGGATTTCCGGAATGTCGCACACCTATACTTCGGACTTCTGTTCGTCGGG
>Ga0160423_10004465_pt1 | contig 11499 bp, 16 predicted proteins | sample CRUFie14St8metaG_FD_108191 | JGI IMG/M metagenome (GOLD analysis project Ga0160423, IMG submission 108191) | Marine microbial communities from the Costa Rica Dome - CRUD Field 142mm St8 metaG | ecosystem: Environmental > Aquatic > Marine > Oceanic > Photic zone | place: Costa Rica: the Eastern... | reverse complement strand
ATCGAAACTAACATTTCCACTGAACAACTGTGGAAAATTGATAAAAGGATAGCGTGTGAGGTCGGTTACTGAACCGAAGGTATAGGTTGCAAGACCTGTGCTCAACGCACTTCCTTCATTCCATTCTGTTGAAGTAAAAAACGTTTGTTTACCCGCAATGCCACCAGACGGGGACTCGCCTCTGAAATTAAAAACCTGTTGTCCTTGCAGAGCACTTGTAACGTGACCCAGTGAGTCTACAACAAAAGTTCCGTTACGATATGTGCCCGCAGTTACGCCCGAATTTGCGTGGGTAATGTTAGGTGTAGTTCCACCTGAACTAACAATGGGAGACGTGCCTGTGACGCTTGTAACACCTCCACCACTACCACTTGCAGCCGCAGTAACGCGACCTTTTGAATCTACGGTAATGTCTGCATTCGTGTAAGAACCTGCCGGGTCAGGGCTTACATCGTCCAAACTCAACAGAATCGAACCCTGCGTTGAGCCATTGTTATTCAGAGGACTTTGTGTGGTCAGTGATAAGACAATCGCGGAAGTGTCTAACGAAATGACAGGCGATGTTCCACCCGTATCTGAAAGAGGCGTTATAGTACCAATGTTTTGAATGCCAGAACTTCCACTTGAAGCGTTAGTAACTCGGCCATACTGGTCAACAGTAATGTCCGCAGTGCTGTAAGTACCGGGCGTGACACCCGAACTGTCTAATTGAACCAAAACACTACCCGTTGTCGTATTTTGAGTAAGAGGTGAGGCGACCGCCAATTGCGTAACTGGGGTTACTGAACCAAGAGATACAACCCTTCCTTTCGCATCAACTACAACGTTATTCGGAAATTGGTAAAGCCCAGCCGAAACACCAGAATCAGCCAAGCTAATGTCAGGTGTTGCTCCACCTGAACTAACAATTGGCGAAGTAGCTGTCACACCCGTAACCGTACCTGCCGGGGGTGTGCCTGTTGAAGCACTTGTCACACGCCCCTTGCTATCGACTGTAACCGTTGCAAAATTAAAAGTCCCAGAGGGGTCTGGGCTTACATCTTCCAAGCTAATGTCAGGATTGACACCACCGGAACTTGCAATAGGACTTGTAGCTGTCACAGAAACAACCGCCGAACCGCTTACTGCCGAAGTAACTCGTCCCTTGCTATCTACCGTAAATGAAGCGTACACATACGCTCCGGAAGGGTCTGGCGTTACATCGTCCAAACTGACAACAACACTACCAGTGGTAGGGGAAACGGAAATAGGCGACGTACCAGTTACATCGTCAACACTTCCTCCACCTCCACCTCCATTGGTAACAACAGCATCACCAACGACGTTGAATACATCTGGGCTGTTAATTGGCATCAGTCAGAATTACAATCGTTTCCTACAATGGGCTGAATGTCACCAATGACCTCAAACGAGTCACTTGACGAAAGTGAAGCCACAGGTTCTATGATTATTTTAAAGCAAAAGTTGTTTGGGCTATTGATTGGCATATCTGTTATTCTGTGCAGGGTGTACCCGGAACTTCTTTGATTTGTCCGATTGAATCAAACTCATCGTCAGACTGAACCGTAGTCTTTTCTGCGATTTGAACTTTAAAACAAAAGATGTCAGGACTATTGATAGGCATATTAGTATAGGTCGTAAAAGTTGTTTGTTTGGGTGATAAAACGGCTTATCCAAGCGTCAGTCAACGCCATTGACGTATTGCCCTTGAACATTACAATTTCGGCGATTTCACCGTTTAAAAAAGCGGAATTTGTGTACCGCGAACCAATCGTCATTCCATCGTTGTCGCCTGTACCTACATCGCCAGTTGCAATAGTTGTTCCATTTCGGGTCAACACACCATTTACACCATTGAATTGACAAACGTACAAGTTGTCATTTGTGTTGGCCGCACCTCCACTGGGGTACGAGCCAGCACCAAAACGTATAAGACCTGTGGTGTCTTGAAAAATCAATGTTCTATCTGCGTCGTCCCCGTCAAAGTAATATCCAGTAACTCCGGCAGAATCAAACTTGCCACACACCGTAGCCCACAACGGCTGGTCAACATCACCTGAACCGCCTGTATTGGCAACCAAGCTTTGAGCACCGTCAAATTTTAAAGCCAGTCGGCTTTTGCCCCCAAAAGTGAAGACCCCAGCATCATAAATTTTTGGGCCTTTTGTTACTGACGAACCTGTGTCTGCCGTCGCGTGATAACCGTTTCCGCTTTGGTTATACCAAGTTTTAACCCTGACATTTGCCCCAGCCGAAAAGGTTAGTATTTGTGAGACATTGATACTTCCGGTCACGTCCCAACCAATATCCGCTGTGTCTGTCGGGTCGTCGTTTCGGTAAACAGTCATACACAAATCCGCCTCGTAGCTTAACCTTCGGGTAGAAAATGCAAACCAACGAGCATCTTTGTCAAGGTAATCAAGAGGGTATCTTGCCTGTTGCGTGAAGTCCGCAAAAAAACCTTTGCCAGCCGAACCCGACGCATCGCCAAGTCCATATCCGACTTGAAAAATGTTTCCGTCAATGGCAGTCCAGTCATTAGCTGTACCAGTTGTCGTTAGGAAAGCTTTTCCAATGGAAGCATTTTGATTTAAACCAACGCAACCCTCTCGAATGAAAGCAGGTTCACTGTCACCCTCATTGGTTTTTACACCGACAGTGCTGTTTAAAAAATCTGTTGAAAGTTGGTTTGTCACTTGCCACGGGCCAAATGTGCCCTGTGGTTGAACGCAAATGTCACCTGCCGCTTGCGACGAATCTGTTGTCCCTGTATTTAAAATACGTTGTCCTTTCGCCAAGTCACCAGCTACGATTGTCGTACCCCCCGTAAATGGAAATTCAGGAAGGTTTCCACTGTCACCAATCAATCTTGTGTCCGAAGTTTTACCCGGAATGACGGTAATGTTTTCGCCTCCTTTTAAAAAGAAAACAGCTTTGCTTTCCGTTGTGACAGGGCCACTGACCGTGAAAGAATCAGGTCTGTTGATTTGCGGGGTCATATAACCCGCCTGTGGTGGTTCGCCTACTCTACCCATCAGGAAGCAATTGTGTAGTGAACGTCAGGGCTAAAAAACATTTTACCCGGATTTTGTTGGTCTAATGACCATCCAAGCAATCGTATGTATTGATTTTCTGTTGAGGGAGGTGAAGTAACGACTACACCGTCAACCCCCAGATAAATTGGTGAGCCAATTGGTACTGAACTGAAATCCACGGTTGTTCTTACAACACCCCGCTTGCACATAATCTGTGACGTATCATCTACGTTGCACATCGCTAAAAGCAAAGACGCATTTTCTGACGAGGCAGAAGCTTGCGTCCATATTCCGTTCGTAGCATCCCAATAAGCAACCTTTCCTTGTGCAAGGGTCGCACCAGATTCATCTCCATACGGCCATTCAAGAAGCCATATTCCTTGTCTGGAAAATTGTCCCGGTGTTAGGCTCGCAAGTTCGTTGGTAATTGCTGTGGATTCCTTTCTGTTTAAATCAGGTTGACTTAACGTGACCACATCGTTAGCTCGTGAAACAAGAATGCCGGGCAGTGCTGAAACCCCTGTCGTAATTTCAATTTGACCACCTCCGTCAATCAGAGCCGTTCCTTTGCTAATAAAAGTGTCAGGTATGTTAATAGGCATTGAAACAAATTAAGGGACTTGGTAAAAATCATTTGACACATCAAGGTACACAGCACTCGTGCTTTTAATGTAGCCCATTACTCGAACCCAATCACCAGAAGTGGTGGGCTTATTGACTGACAGCGTTCCAGAATTTGTCAGATACACAATTTTTGTAATGTCACCAGATGAAAAGGTTTGATTCGTTTCAACGTAACCTTTAAAAACCATTTCTGAACCATCGTTCGTATCTGAACAAATAGCCATCAAACTAAAACCGTCTGTGCCTGCATCTGCTGGTTGCCACGAACCCAAAGGACTCCAATAGTACACTTTACCTGCTGTAAGCGTACTGCCAGTTTCCCAGTCCAATAAAATTTCTGAACCGGGCCAATAGTAACCATCTGGATTAGACGGGACACTCGTAGGTACAATAATACGGGCCGTATCGACTTGCATAAAAGCCGTAACAGTACCCGTACCCGAAATTGGTTTTAATTTGACGTTTAAATCTGCCTGTGCCTTTTTGATAACACCATCACCTGCACCAGAACCGGGAATGACCGCTTTACCGGATGATTCAAAGGAATTAGGACTGTGTATCGGCATTGGAAGTTAGATGTCTACGAATAGTTAAAAGCCCTGCTGTAATACCAATTATCAAAGCGGACAATTCAAGAAATCTTCTGGTCTTTGGATTCATCTGAACTTGCTTTTTTGATACGGATTAAAATAAGGACAACAGACAACACCTGAATCATAAGTGTCAAGGTGTCATTTACTTGCCCCGTCGTCATAACGTCACATACGCGAGGCAACATAGGTGCGGTTGCAAGGAAAGTGCCCCCCAGCAAAAAATCTATATTTTCCCTCACGTTGAACGTCATAGTCTTTTGCCTACTTGGTCTGCCAATAACAAAGCCAAGAAGATACCTACGAAAATTGCCAGAGCCATTTGAAGGTAATCCGATGTTTTAAAAGTCAAGGGCAATCCGTTTTCACGGAAAGCCCTCATCTCTGCTGTCAATTGCGGTAACCCGTCAAGCATTTTTACGCTTAATCAAAGGAATGCGACCACCGCCTTTGCGACGGTTTGGAATGATAAAATCCAAGATGTACGCACCGAAGGTGACCACTTTGTTGACAATACTATTGTCTTTTTCCGAAGGTGTCAAGCGAACCATTACCTCCAAAAGACCGAATACAGCAAGAACCAGCGAACGGATGTCCATTGCCGATTCTGGGTTTTCAAGAACTTGTGCTACAATCATTGTGCTTGTGCCATTTGGGTTGTGTGGTAAGCGCAAGTCTGTTCAATCTTGCGAAGCTTCATTACCACGTAAATCATAAATGCGAGGCCAATCAGACCTCCTCCGACTCGAATATCCATTTTAATAAGATTTATTTGCTGACTTTGACAGCGATGTAAATAAGCAATGCAAACATCACGTAGTAACGTGACGGCATCGTTTCAAACTCTTGAATAATCTGTTCCATTTTTTACTGTTTTGCCAGTAGAAATGCACCAACAATCAGTGCAACAAACAGGTAAAGTTGTTGCTTGCTATGCGTTGTTGAACCTTCACCATTGCAATTGCAAGGAGTCTCTACTTCAACCATACGTTCCATTGGAATAGTTTTCATTGTAGGGGCATCCACAGCGTAATCCATTGCACCCCCTTGCTGTCCATAGAAAGAAGCAAGTGAATACAAGTTGCCGTAAAAATCGTTTTGTGAAGCCGGGTTAGCACCTGCTGACGGGCGTTGGTTTACACCGTAAAACTCCCAGTCCAACATTCCATTGTTGACCATACCATTGCCGTACAAAGACGAAGCCTCTGGCGTGTCAATTGTGCTGGCATCAAGGTGCATACCCGCAAGATTGCAAGTGCCCCCAACACCGGGGATTGGATTGCCCTGATTGTCTGTTTGACAATTTCCAAGTGTACTCATTTCAAATCATTTAAATCAAGTGATTCACTACCGTCCAAACCTGTAAAAGCTTGCAAGGCAAACCACGTTTCACAACCGAACTTGCCGTCCACGGTTACGTCTGCTCCATATTGACTGTTCAACCTTTGCTGAACATAGGCCACCTCTGGCCCGTAGTCTCCAAGTATCACTGTTTTCTCAATGTCATACCCATCACTTGAAATCGCATCTTCCCCAACGTAAAGCGGAGTGAAGTCAGGACATTCAAGAACAGGTGCGTCGTCTTTTTTATTTCGACGATTTCTGACAATTAAAACAGCTACAACGATAAACGTTACAACAAGTGCAACAGTTAGCCACTTCTTCATTACCCGCGCTTACGATACAAGTTGGCGTACAAATTGGCCTCACTTTCAGTATTGTAAATGTTGTAACTGGCAGGTGTCAGTGTACCACTACGGAAAGGCCGTGCAGACATTGAACTTACACCAGCACCCATACGCAAAGGATTCTTGCCGGGACGGTCAAAGTTGGGCACTTTGCCCTGAACATCACTTACACCAATAGTGCCGGGACGATAACCACCGCGACGGCTTTGCAAATCCGTATTAAAAGAACGGAAGGGTTGTTGCTTGTAGATATTAGACATTTTAAATAGAATTTACTTTTTGTGCATAACCGATGCCTTCTTGTGGTGGGTACTGACTATCATCTGCACCTTCCAAAATGATTGGCATATCGACTACAAAGAATGAATTTCCACCTTCGGACTTTCCAGACGGTGTACAGGCATCACTACCAAGTTGAAGCACAGTTACGCGCTGACCGTCCAATGCGGAAAACTGACCACCAGTAACAGTCAAATCGAGCGTATCGCCCACTTGAATGTGACGACCACCTGCGTTTGCACCCGGCAAAGCGTAACCTTCCGTTACACTCTTTTTGTCTCCAAGTTCAAACATTGCGTAATAAGTAGTAGGTGCTACACCAGTTGTGGCACTGCGACCTTCAATACCTGCGCTTGAAAAAGGATTTCCCGGAACGCCACAGTAAATTGGTTGACCATTTTGGTCTGTACGAAGTGCGCTTGCACCAACGTATTTCCAATCAAACCTGCCTTCCGCACCAACGTTAGAAGTGTCTACGAAAGGCGTGTCAAGGTCAAGGGCTGACTCGGAAGTCTCACCGCCATAGGGAGACTTTTCTTTAAAAAAGAGGCGATAGGCCAAGTAACCCAGTCCTCCGTAAATCAATAGTTTTTCGATTTTCATTTTTACGAATTTGCAATGTTCTCATCTGCCCCCCTGTCTTTGAGGACAAGGTACAGAATTAAAAGGAGGATGATACCGCCTATTGTCAGTGTGTACTTCATTTTTTGCGACGCAAGAAGAACACCAAACCGCCCAATACTACAAGGACAACAGCACCAGCAATGATAAACTTGGTAGCATCAGCCGAAGCCGCCTCTTGTTCAGCCGTGGCCGCCGCACCAAAGTTCTGATTTGACGCACCACCAAATTGTGAAGTGTAACCACCATCTTCTGTGCCTGTTGCCGTTGACGCATCAGTTGGTGGAACACCTTGAAACTGGTAAACGTAACCTTGCATTTCATCACGGAACGCTTCAAGCTTGGCCTTCAATTCGTCCTGAACTGGCACGTACATATTGTTGAAGTTGTCAGCCCCCGTGCGGGAAACACAGCAACGTCTGTCCAACGTCCAATTGGACTTCATATGTTGAATCCAGCCAATATGAACTTGCAACGCGGAAAGGGATTGTTGCGCCCAATTAAAACCAGCGTTTGCCAAATTTGACCCACCTTGATAGTTACCCTGTTGCTGGGCCGTCTGCATTTCTTGAATGAGTTGTGGGTAACCACTCGTCATAAAAGTATTGTACTGCGTCAAGTAAGGTTGTGCGCTGACATTCCAGCATTGGCCGGGTTCTGACCTGTGGTGGTCAAGACCACACTTTCTGCAATCGTATTCGTCAGGATTGCGAATATCGAGGTTGCTTAAATCTGGAAAATTTACTGGCATTTAAAAAGATATTGGAAGTCCAGATTTCATCCAAATGCCACGAGCAAAGTCTACTTCGGAACAGTCATCAAAGTAGTTTTCACAACCTTGAACTCTGTCATCGTAATAGGCAAAGCTTTCAAGCATCCCGCCACGCAATTTATTTTGGTATGCCTCAAACAACGTCTTTCCACGACGTTGACCATACTCCCGATAAATTTCACGCAATTGCGCGCCATTGTAATCAAGCAACGGCATAAACAACGCTTCTTCATCGGGGTCGGACATTCCAAGAAAGCCAGTGGTGTACAAAGCGTTTTCTTGCGCGTCAGCAATTTGTTTCGCTGTCGATTTAAATTCTTGAACTTCTTGTTCAGTCATAGTTGTTCCGTCCTGTGCTTCTGAAACTTGCAATTGTTCTTGCACATCGGTATTCAAAAAGTCACCAATGCCTTGTGAAAGGTTGGTGAATCCCTTTTTAACCAAACGGAACATTAAATAAACCACAACGGCTAAAACCGCATAGGTCAAAATCGTAGGAATGTACCCACGAAGTTGTCTGCCTGTAAATGTTGGGATAGCCATAACTTGTTGGTTTAACGATATTTACGTCGTGGAGGTGGCATCAGCTTTTTACCGCCAGCGGGCAGTTTAGTTATTGGTGAGGGTTTGCCCACAACGGGTTTAGCACTCAAACCAGAACTAATTGCTCCCGTGACTGGTGCTGTGTCGCCTTGCGTAGTCACTGTATTACCCGTGAAAGTTGTTGAAGGGTCATTTGAAATAGAAACTGTGTCGTCGTCACCGGAAGCAACGTAACCAGAACCACCCATATCGCCCATTCTTTCATTGGGAGCACCACCAACGCCTCCGTCAGAGGCATAGTCACCTTGATTGGTGTCTACACCGTTTCCGGAATAGTTGTTTTGTGTGGGCCTATTTTTAAATAGGTACAAGACAGCAAGTCCACCCCCAATCATTAGGAGTGTCTTTGTTTGCTTATCCATCTTCAAACGCCTTCGGGAGTTGCAGGTGCGGCAGGGGCGGGCTGGTTCATCTTGTACAAGTAGTAAACAGCGATGAGGATGCCAGCGAGCATAAGGTTTTGCTTTGTGAACATTTTATTTCTTTTTACGGATTAGAAGAAAAACAACGAGGAGGAGCATAGCACCTCCGACGATGTAATAAATAGTATTGTCTTGGTTGTTTACACCCTGACTAATTTGGGTCGTACCAGAACCAGCAGGTTGAATTGGTGGAGGAGTGACGGGAGCGTTACCAGTGAACGAATCCACTACGTTAGCGATTCCACTTGTTACTTCCGTAAAGTTGTTGCCCAGCCAATTAAAAAACCCACCGGATTGCTCCTCACCCGGCGCGGGCATCGAAGGCAAAGATGCAGTGATTTGACCGCAAGCTTGACCCAAAGGAAACGTGTTCGTGGTTTCACCTCCGAACATACCCCCTTGAACACCACAAAGTTCCTGACCCGTAATTGGGTCAGTTACGATTGTATTACCCAATGCCAAACAACAGGCGTTTGCTTCGCCCGCTTGTGCTACGTCAGCAAGTTGTTGCTGTGCAGGTGTTAGACTCATTTTAATCTTTTGTTGAGATTAGTACAATTGCAAACAGAGCGACGACTGCTCCAACGATTGCGATAAACGCATTCATAGGAATGCCAAACACCTTGTTGGCCTCGATATTTGCTTGATTGATTTGTTGGTTAATCATTGCTTGGTCGTAAGCCGACTGTGCATTGATATTCGCCAAATCTTCTTGGTTCTGCGTAACAAAAATGTTCGCAATGGATGAACCCAAAGTGCTGATACTGTTTACAATAGCAACACCAGCACCTCCTGTTTTAGCTTGTCCAATTCCCGGTGCGGGAACAGAAAGCATTTGCTCATAACCGCCCGTGTAATTCGGGTTGTCATTGATGTAAGGTACTGTCAGAACCTCTTGTAGCGTTTCAACATCTGTGATTCTCCGAACGTCATTTTTAATTGACTGGACTGTTGCGTTTTGTGGTGCAACAGAAAGGAGGTTCAAGCCCGATAGTTGTGCCTGAACCTCCTCCGGATTGTTGTCGATGATAAAATCTACTGCAAGGTTCGGGTTACTATTCAGTTGAGCCACTGTAAGTGACTGTGAATGCCCGTTATTCATTGCAAGTAGTTTTTAAATCATCCCTTCAAGAAACCTTCAACGAAGAACGTGAGGGTGACTGTTTCGCTTGGTTGGACGTTAATGTCAAAAGAAGTTTGACCGTCTACTACAACGCGCTCCTGAATAGTCAAAAGCTTTGAGTCGAACTGGGTGTTACGACGCGCCTTTTGGATGATGTTCGGGTGCGTGACCTGACGACCGTCGATTGAGCAACGCAGAATGTCGAAGTTCCGAGCAAACTGTGAGTTGTCTGATGAAACTTGGTAGTTAAAACCAGACAAAACGATTGGGTTTCCGTAAGTGGAGTTGAGCAGAGACTCCTTCGACACCGTGGGTTGGTAATCGGAATCTTTGTTTGTGCCAGTTACGGACGAAACAATTGTGGTTGCGTCAAACAAACGGTAATCTTTTGCCGTCGTTGTGTGACTGTTGCTGATGGTGACCGTAAATGCGCTTACGCCATCGGGATTTACTACTTTCATTTTTCCTAAATTTTTTGGGTTGTAATGAACTGCACCAAAAGTCAGGAATTTGCAAGCAGTAAAGGTTGCTTTTAATATATCATTTTAACCAACCCTGTCTACCAAGAAAGTGAGGTCAATGTTGTTGTTGTTGAACACCTCAATCAATTGCTGTGTGTCAGGTGTAATTAAAAGTTCACCTGAAATGACAGCCAAGTTTCCTTGCTTCCACCAATTTCGTCGCAGATAGTTGGGTTGAATTTCACCTTTCCTTAAAATACTGCCGTCAATGTTCTGACGAAGGAAGTCAAATGTCCCTTCGTTTAATTGTTCCAAAGGTTCTGTTCCAGTGGAAGATTCATCCACGCGGTAAATGATTCCAGAAATTTTAATGGGATAAAACCAAAGGGTCTTTGCCAGTGCTTCTGGGTCTACCGAACTGCCACTTGCGTCACCTGCATTTGCTCGTTTTCCACCTCCGGGGTTAAAATCATTTGAATCATACAAGCTAAACGTCGTCGTGCCCGCACGATTTGTTGTGTCCAAAGCCAGATTGTATGCAGATACCCTCAAACCAAACTCCTCGTCATTGTCAAAGTTTAAGTTGTTCAGAATGCCACCCCGTTCCTCGTTTATGATGAGGTCGCTCCATTTAAAATCGTACCCGTCACCTACTTGGTCGCTCAAATCGTGATGCCTTGCCGTAGAGTCATACTCGACATCGCTTGGCAAAAACAAGTCGTTACCCAAATACTTTTTTAATGATTCGTCACCAGTGTCGTGCTGGTAGTCATCCAAAACTTTCTCTACGTCAAAACCAGTAAGTATGCCCATTTTAAAGTGGTATTACCCTGAAATAGTGATGGTTGGAATGTCCATTGATTTCAGGAATGTGTTTTTCCGTCAACTCTCGAAATTTTGGAATGTTCTGCTTCAATCGTTGCGGGTTATCCTTGATTTTAAAAAGTACAAGGTGTGTTGCAAATGTCCAAAAAGTTGGTGGAACTTCATTCAGACTGTGTGCAACAGCGAAAATATCCACGTCTTTTTGCCTTCTACGAACCAGCAATTGACGAACACCCTCCTCAATTCGGCTTCTAACGTAGTACCTGCAATCGTCCAAGACAAGGTTTCCATTAGTGTAGTTCACCAACTCTACAATGTCCTTGTAATCAGGCGCAATGATTCGTGCTTTCTTGCCTTCTTTTAATTGCGTGATTTCACCAATGTCGATGGTTGGTATCATTGACCACTCCAAACCATCTGGGTCGACAACAAGCGTCTTGCGATTGTCGATTAGTT
>Ga0160423_10004464_pt1 | contig 11499 bp, 11 predicted proteins | sample CRUFie14St8metaG_FD_108191 | JGI IMG/M metagenome (GOLD analysis project Ga0160423, IMG submission 108191) | Marine microbial communities from the Costa Rica Dome - CRUD Field 142mm St8 metaG | ecosystem: Environmental > Aquatic > Marine > Oceanic > Photic zone | place: Costa Rica: the Eastern... | reverse complement strand
GTTGGTAACGGGTCTTCTACAGGTGGTTCACTACAACTTATGGAAGATACTGACAATGGTTCAAATTATGTTGCTTTGAAAGCACCAAACGCGGTGACTTCAAATGTTACATGGACATTGCCAGGCGCAGATGGTTCTGCAAACCAAGTAATCCAAACAGACGGTTCAGGAAACTTATCCTTTGCTACTTCAACTTCAACGGTTGCTGGTGCTTCAGATACAGATATTTCAAGTGCATCATCAGGACACATCCTAATTCATGATGGTTCAGATTCATTTGATAACAAACCTATATCAGGAGACGCAACCCTAGCAGCTTCAGGTGCATTAACAATTGCAGATGATGCTGTAGATGCAGATAAATTGGCTGCAAGTGCAGTTGTTATCGGTTCATTATCAGCAGGAATGTTGGTTATAGAATCCGAAGGTATCGGTTCAAACGATAACGATAACACTATTGCAACCTCAGCTGCAATTAAAGATTATGTCGATACTCAAATCACTGCTCAAGACCTTGATTTCCAAGGTGATACAGGTGGTGCATTGTCAATCGATTTAGACTCAGAAACCCTTTCAATCGTTGGTACTACTAACGAAATTGAGACAGCAGGTTCAGGAAACCAAATCCAAATCGGACTTCCTGATAATGTTACTATTGCTGGAAACTTAACAGTTAGTGGTACAACTACTACAGTTAACTCTACAACAGTTTCGATTGCTGACCCAGTATTTGAAATCGGTGATGACAGTTCAGATGATAACCTAGACCGTGGTATTAAATTTAAATACAACAGTTCAGGTGCTAAAGTTGGTTTCTTCGGTTTCGATGATTCAACTGGTAAGTTCGTAGCTTTAGGAGCTGCAACTGATTCATCTTCAACATTCTCAGGTACAGCACTTGATGCAGTATTTGGTGGAGTTGAGGCATCAGGACTTGCACTTTCAGGGTCTATCACCTCAGTAGACGGGTCTGCTCCAACAGCAGGTCAGTTGTTAATTGGTCACGGTACTAACGGTGACTTTGCAGCTGGAACCCTAACTGCTGGTGAAGGTATCGATGTGACTAATGCAGATGGAAGTATCACAATAGCTGGAGAAGATGCAACTACCTCGAATAAAGGTATTGCAAGTTTTGCTTCTGCAAACTTCACAGTTTCAAGTGGTGCAGTCACAATCACTGCTATAGATGGTGGTACATTTTAATTAATCATCTTTAGGAGGAGATACCGATGGCAACAGAGATTAAATTTAAACGAAGTTCGACACAGAACGATCTTCCAGTAGTCAGTGATCTTGCTCTAGGCGAGATTGCAATTAATACCTATCATGGTCGTGTTTACACGGAGAAAAATGATGGTTCGGCTGCAATTGTGGAAGTCGGTTCAGTCCCAGCTTCTCTAACAATCAATGATGCAATCACATTTCCTACAAGTGATGGTTCAGCAAATCAAGCCCTAGTCACGAATGGTTCGGGAACTTTATCGTTCGCAACCGTTGGTGGAACAGGACTATCAGTATACACTTATTCAATTACAGGTAATACAACTGCTATTACTGGTAATGATGATGACTCAAACTCTTTAACCTACACAGCAGGTTCAGAGCAAGTTTATCTAAATGGTGTGAAACTGATTGATGGTGGAACAGACTATACAACCACTAACTCCACAACTATCACTTTGGCTGCAAATGCGATAAGTGGTGATGTCGTACAGGTTCTTGCATATACAAGTGCAGACTTGGTACAAGGATACTACACGGCTTCAACATTTTCTGCAACAACGGCTGACCAAGTGTTATCATCTAACGGGATTGCAAATAAAGCAATCAAGTATGTGATATGTGCAACTCATGCTTCTGCAGGCACTCACGCTGCAGAGGTTTTATTAATCAACAATGGTTCTAACTCATATTTCGTCCAGTACGGTGATGTGTTTAGTGCCAGTTCGTTATTCTCGTTAAATTCAGATATTAACTCAGGTAATATGAGACTTCTCATTACACCAGCTAATACGAATACAACGGTGGATACTTTCCAAATTAGACATTCATAGGAGGATGAGTAATGGCTATAAGTAAATCATTCAAACTTGCAGAACTCATTCGTCATATTGAATATGATTCTACAGACGATGTAATAAAAACAAGTAAAAAAACTCAAGATAAACATAGTAAGAGGGATGCTACAAGTAAATCCTCTACCGATGTTTTCAATCTTGATACCTTTGCTCATGCAGACTTTAGAGCTGCAAGATACATCGTTGCAATGTCTAAAGGAACTGATTTCCATTCAACGGAAATCATGTTGATTCATGACGGAACTACAGTATCATTAACTCAATATGGAGTATTGCAAGATGCAACACTTGCTTCATTCGATGCAGACATCAATGGTGCAAATGTTAGACTTAGGTGTACACCAGCTTCGGCAACTACGACTACAATCAAGTTTGACCGAACACTGGTAGAAGCGTAAGAGAACTTCAAACCAAATTAAATGGGGCTTCGGCCCCATTTTTCTTATAGATGCAGCTCCTCATCTCATAAATAATCCTATACATTCTAAACTTTTCAATTTAGGACACGGAGAAACATGGCAGATACAAAAAATTTCAGAGTAGAGTATGGAATAAACAGTGGTTCTAATGAGGTGATAAATTCAAGTGGAAAAGTTGTTGCAAGTGCAGTAAGTACATTAGATTCAGACGATATAACAGAAGGTTCGTCAAACACTTATTTCTCAACAACCCGTGTTAATAATCACCTTGCAGACTCCAGCTCGGCAAAGACAATTAATAATGCTACAATAGATGGAGGAACATTCTAGTGGCTGCACAGAATTTTAAAATAAAAAATGGACTTACTGTAGGAACTACAGAGGTCATAGACAGTTCGGGTGATTTAACAAACGCTGCATTCGGAACTGCAGCTCTAGAAGCAATTGACGATCAGGTCAATTCACTTTTAACAGCAGGTTCAGGAATATCATTATCTTATGATGATTCTGCTGGAACTTTAACAGTAACAAGAGATGCAGAGACAGGAGACATCGAAGGTGTTACTGCTGGAAACGGTCTTTCAGGTGGTGGTTCATCAGGAACAGTATCACTTGCAGTAGACCTAAATGAATTAACAGCAGCTGCAGTAGATGTTGCAAACGATAGTCTTGCAATTATAGATGCATCAGACAACAGTTCCAAAAAAGAATCACTAGCAGACATTGCAACTGCAATGGCTGGAACAGGTATTACTGCAACTAATGGTGTATTTTCTACAACAGTAGGTGATATCACATCGGTTGTTGCTGGAACAAACTTAAGTGGTGGTGGAACATCAGGAGATGTCACCCTTAATGCAGAACAAGAATTAACAAACTCAACTGCACCATATTATCATAAGATCACTGTAACAGTAGTCAGTGATAGTGGTAACAAATATGCAATGGATGGAAATACATCAGGTGGTGTTGCAGTTAGATTGATGCCTAATATAGTTTATAGGTTCGATCAATCAGACAGTTCAAACGCAAACCATCCATTAAGATTTTCAGAAACCTCAGATGGAACCCACAACAGTGGTGCAGAAATATCTGATGGTTATCTAATATACAACAAAGTCGGAACACCAGGCTCGGCGGGTGCATACACAGAAGTTGCATTTGACCAAGAAAGTAACGACACATTATACACATACTGTTCTGCTCATAGTGGTATGGGACAGACAGTCACATTAGGATATGCTGGTGATATCACAGGTGTTACTGCTGGAGATGGACTCTCAGGTGGTGGTACAGGTGGAACAGTATCACTTGCATTAGATTTAAGTGAACTAACGGCTGCAACGGTAGACCCTGCGACAGATAGTATTGCAATTATCGATGCTGGAGATGGTTCATCTAAGAAAGAAGCAATCGCAGACCTTGCAACGATGCAAGCTGGAGACGGACTAAGTGCATCAAGTGGTGCATTTGCAGTAAATGTAGATGACAGTTCAATAGAAACAAGTTCAGATTCACTACAAGTCAAAGCTGGTGGTGTTACAAATGCCATGTTAGCAGGTTCAATTGCAAACGCAAAACTTGCAAATTCAGCAATCACAATTGCTGGAAGTTCTACTGCATTAGGTGGAACGGTTCTTGCAGACACCGATGCATTAACAGAAGGCTCTTCAAACTTATATTTTACAAACGAAAGAGTTGACGATAGAGTTGCAGCTCTTATAGTAGGTGGTTCAAATATCACTGCAACTTATGATGATGCAGCTGGTACATTGACACTTGCTGGTTCCGCTGCATATGCAGATGCAAATGCAAGACAAGCTATCTCAGTAACAGATTCAGGTGGAGATGGTTCACTTGCATATAATAACTCTACAGGTGTTATCACATACACTGGCCCAAGTGCATCAGAAGTAAGAACTCACATCTCAGGTGGAACTGGTGTTACTATCAGTTCAGGTGAAATTGCAATCGGTCAGGCAGTTGCAACAAACAGTAATGTTCAGTTTGCAGATTTAACACTTTCAGGAAACTTAACAGTTAACGGAACAACAACAACCGTATCATCAACAAACTCAGTAATTGCTGATGCATTGATAGAATTAGGAAATGGAACATCAGGTTCACCAGCAAATGATGCTGGTCTAGTTATCGAAAGAGGAAGTTCAGACAATGTATTCATTGGTTGGGACGAGAGTGCAGATGCAATCACATTCGGTACAGGTTCATTCACTGGTGCTTCAACAGGTAACTTAACTATCACACCAAGTGCAGTTAATACAGGTGCAATTACTATAACAAACGCAACAAACAGTGGTGGTACTGCGAGGAATGTATATCAATCAACATCTGCCCCAGGCTCAAGTGATGGTGCAGTTGGTGACTTATGGATTTTATACTCTTAATTGAGTGAGTGAGGAATTAAATGGCAACTGGTAATCAGAAGGTCAAAACCCCTTCGGGGTGGAATGCAACCCAAGGTGCTTGGGTAAAAACAGGCAGTACGACTTGGAAGGCAGTCGATCAAATTTATATTAAGACACCCGATGGGTGGAATGATGCATCTGGCCAAGAAGCAACTCAGATTCCTTATCCTTATATTGCAACTGGACAAGAACCAAACATTAGACAGACTATTGTTTCATATCCTTACATTGCAAATGCTCAAGAACCAAATATAAGACAAACTATTGTTCCTTATCCTTATCAAGCAAATGGTCAGGAACCAAATATAAGATCAAGACAGATCACTTATACTTATCAGGCACAGGCAAGACAACCTAATGAATATCAATATGGTTCACCGTTTACATACGATCATAGACAACCTAATACATATGCAATAAGATCACCGTTTACATACGATCATAGGTCTCCGTTCACTTATAACAGAACTGGAAGAAGTCCTTTTACTTATAATAGAACTGGTCGAACACCATTTACATATCAGGCACCAGCAAGACAACCTAATACATATCAGGCTCCTGCTCGACAACCTTTTATTGCAAATGCAAGACAACCGAATACATACCAAGCACCAGCAAGACAACCATTTATTGCAAGTGCAAGACAACCAGCAACATATCAAGCACCTGCGAGACAACCGTTCATTGCATCTGCGAGACAACCTGCGACTTATCAAGCACCAGCAAGACAACCATTTATTGCAAGTGCAAGAAACCCGTTCACTTACTATGCAAGGAACCCAGTTCATGTACCAGGCGGTGGTGGAGGCGGTTGCTTCAGTTCGAGTATGCTTATTCTTATGGGTGATAACAGACTTATGCCTATCAGTGAAGTTCAAGCTGGAGACTTTGTATTATCATTTAACTTTGAAACTAACTTATTAGAATCTAGGGAAGTTGGAGCAATGATGATTCCAAGAGAAGATATACAACTATACGATGTTAAACTATCAAATGGAAACAGTATAGAGATATCAGGTGGTCACCCAGTATCTACATCAAGAGGATGGAGATATATTAATGAAGATGCATGGAAAGTCGAAGTTGAAGCTGGAATTGCAGACTTCGAATGTGCAGAGGGTGAATTTGAAGTGGGTGACGAACTATTCTATTTCGGAGAACAAGGAGTGGTCGTTGAAAGTATAACTAAACAAGAAGAACTACAAACTACTTACAACATTGTATTAGTAGAAGGTAATGAAAACTATTTTGTTAATGGTGTTCTAGTTCATAACGGAGAGAAGAAGTAATGGCTCAACAACCGTATCCAGCTAGTGCCCAACAACCGTTTACTTATAACGCGCAGAATCCATTTACATATCCTGCGAATTATCAGAATCCGTTTACCTATAATGCACAGAACCCGTTCACATACCCAGCAAACTATCAGAACCCGTTCACATACAATGCACAGAATCCGTTTACTTATCCAGCAAACTATCAGTCACCGTTTACGCATAATGCTCAGAATCCGTTTACTTACCCAGCAAACTATCAGAGTCCATTTACATATCCAGCAAATGCACAACAACCTTATCCGTATATTGCATCTGCACAACAACCGTATCCGTATATAGCGACTGCACAGGAACCTAATATTAGAAATTCACAACAACCTGCGATTAAAGATAGTCAATCACCATATATTGCAGCTGCTCAACAACCGAATATTAGAGATGCACAAAGTCCATTTACATATATGAACCAAGGTCGAGTACCTCAGACATATATTCACCAGTCTCCATTCACATATGCAAGACAAGGTGCAACACAGCAGTCTTATGACCATAGGAGTCCGTTCACTTATCAGGTTATTGCAAATACTCAGAACAACTATGACCATAGGTCTCCGTTCACATATGCAAGACAGGGACAAACTCCTGAACCAAGATGGGATGGTGTGGTAACACAGCAGTGGCCTGCAACTCCAATTACCTCTTAATTTAAACCCCTAAATATTTCTATGTTAAAGACCATAGAAAACCTTGAACAAGCACGCGAGATCGAATTCAATACTAAGGGTATTGTTGAACAAGGATATCGTAAACAAGCAATAAGGTTAGCAGATTCATATGATTTTGCAAGACCTGATACTGAAAAAAGTATTGCATGTTGGCAAGTGATGAAGTATGCTTTCGAGAATCAACCACCTATAAAAAAGGTTCATTGGGAACAAATAAAAACAAGGATAAATGATAAAACATTATATACATTCGGTCAATTACATCATAATTCCATGCAGTATCTTAGATATATTCAAGATGGTTGGACAGAAAAAATAAGACCCGATCATCCAATTGGTGGTGGTTCGATGGACTTCATGAATCAGGATGAAGAGTATCAATGGTTATCTACAGTAAGTGACCACGAAGATTGTAATCAATTAAATCCCCAAGAAGAGAACTCTCTCAGTTCATGTTATTACCATTCTGCAAAAGCACATTGGTTAGTAAACAATATTCAAAAGGAAGGATTAAGACATCCTATCCAAGGTCATACACATAAAAGTACCCGTGAATGTGGGTTTGGATTGACTATCCATCCAGGCTCAATTAGATGTAGAGTAATGGAGACCCTTGATGACAATGAACTATATGTTTTAGTTACTGATTTTGAGAATGTATTTGATGAAGTAGAACCGTATACATTCGAAGAGATGATGAATATGTGGAGTGAGTTAGGTAATAATAAAGGTAATCTATCTGCAATATTTGTTGATGGTAAGATAGAATGGTCACTATCATCTACAGCTGGACTTGATTTTAGGGAAGAAGTTTTTGAATTCAATAGAAAAGTTTCTAAGTTGACAAAAAGAAAACCAGTTAACATATATCTTGGATACGATTCCTCACATAGTGATGTATTCGATGTTGCAGAAAAATCTATACATCATTCAGTAGAAAAGTGTAAGAGTGGTGGTGTTGCATCTGAGTTCTTTAATGATTATAAAATAGAAGTCAAGAAACTTGACATCAATGCAATTCCTGAGTATACTAGAGACTATGCAAATCAATCTACTGAGTTTACTTACAGTAGATTCCTTATTCCATATCTAGAGAACTACGAAGGATTTAGTTTCTTTATAGATGATGATTACATATGGCAATGGTCACCCACATCTTTATTTTATTTCTTAGACCCTGAACATGCGCTTGCTTGTGTTCAGTATGAATTCGATCACCATGATGAAACCAAAATGGATGGTGAGAAGAATGTATCATATCCTAAAAAACTTTGGTCGAGTATGATGATCTTTAACAATGGTCATGAGGATTGTAAGAAACTAACACCCGAAGTTGTCAACACTGCAAGTGGACAATACCTACATCAATTTGAATGGACAAATCAGATAAGTGAAATCCCAGGCCATAAGATTGCAACCGAGGGATATGATAAAGAGTTATTAAAAACACATCATGCAGTTCACTATACAAGAGGAGGCCCATGGATAGAAGGCATGGATTATTCCCACATAAATATGTTAGAACTGTATAACAATATGAAAAGAAGGTTGCAATAAAGCAACTATTATGTTATAATGGAGATACTATGAATTGTTTAATATACGATCAATGGGGTAATCTTTTTATAAGAAAACCTAATGGACTTGAGTGGAGACATGAAAATGTCGATAGACCTGCTTTAGGTTTTGACTTTGATGTTCTAATCTATGATGATGTCGAATTCAAAATTGAAAAATGGGAAGACGGCAAAGAAATGGAAGAACAGGAAAAGCAACCCCTAACTGAAACCGATAAAGATGCCATAGAGGCATATATTTCAAATGCTGAACCACCTAGTGGTATCAGTTTAAACCAACAATATGTTGGGAGAATTGCAGAAGTTGTTAGAGCTAATGTTGCACATCAATGTGAGAAATATGGATTTGATGATATGATTGAAGTGTTGATAGCTGCAAGAGAAGGTTCTGCACATCCATACCGATCAAATGCTAGACGAGCATTAGAATACTCAGATGCAGTAGCAAATGTTGCAGAGGGTGTATTCAGAGAAATACAAATCACTAGAGAGGATACCCTTAAACCATTAGACGAGTATATACTTCAAATACCACCTCCATCTATTGGTATCGGAAGAGATCAGTCTACAGTAGGTTAACATGTCCCCATTCGACTCGATCAATGTCGAATACCTCGACTCACCTTTTTATATTGAGGATATGCCTTTGGGTAATACCGTCTATGTTATAGATGATTACCTAGAGTCTTCCCTTCATAAAACCATCAACAGACATTTAGATCGTACTGCATGGCAAAAGACTAATCAAGTTGATTCTAGAGCTGGAAATCGGGGAGGACTTCCTAATCATTCCTTATGGGGATGTTCTTATATAGTAGGTGAAAGAGAAGAGGATGGATACCTAAGTGGTAAAGAAGGAATGCCTAATCATTTAATTAGATGGTTAAATAGAAGACTACAAACAGATTTTGGTTTTGCATGGGTAAGATTTCAATATGCTGGTGGTAACTCTCAAACTCATGGTCAACACGGTACATGTCATGCAGATTGTCAAGGCGATGATGAATGGAATCTTTCCTTCCTTTATTATACAAATCAATTTTGGAATCCAAACTGGGGTGGTAAGTTAAGATTCTATAGTGAAAATAGAGAAGGTGGAATCTTAGATGAAATGGATGATATTGAAATAGGTTCTGTTGATTTTAAACCAAACCGTCTCTTAATGTTTGATGGAAGAATACAACATGGTGCAGAAGCACCATCAGAAGAAGCACGATATATAGATAGAAGATCAATTGTCATTAGAGGAGACGAGATCGAATTATTAAATAAGGAAGATAGATATGCCTACAATTGAGTTTAGAACATACAATGAAGATTCGTTTGAAATGTTCAGACCAGTTGCAGCTAAGTCTATGCAACCTGATTGGTGGAAGAAACAAAAGATTCGTGTAGATCATCGTGGTCGTGTTGCACAAACAATAAGGTCTTGTCCAGCAATGCAAGACTGGTTAACAATGGGATATTATATTGTTTCAAGTGTAGATATCCCAATTAGAAATGGATTGGATTGGAACTGGCCTACTGGTAGTGAAAGATTCACAACAGAGGAAGATACACCAATACATTCTAGATCACACCCGTCTGCTCAAATGCAAGATTCTATAGAGTATTTGGGAGACGATGGCCCAGTTAAAGATGCATTCAAAATATCATCTTACTGGAATATGAAAACCCCGCCGGGCTATTCTGTTTTATTTTTAGACCCTTTCCTGTTTCAGAATAAATACTTTGCATGTTGGCAAGGAGTGATTGATACTGATGAGTTCAATGTTAATTTGGACAATGCACAGATCATATTCTATCCTAGAGTAAACCATTCATTTGTTATACCAGCTGGTACTCCACTGGTGCAAGTGTTCCCATTCAAAAGGGAAGAGTGGACTTCAACATACTTTTTTCAAGATCAGAAAAATTGGCATGAGAATCATGGAACGAATGAGAAGTCAATGCAAAAATGGCAAAGGAGTTTGGAATTGGTAGACGCAGAAACAGGACAACCTAATGAGAAGTTAAACATCGGTGGTTATAGGAATGCTAAAATTTGGAAACCAAAGAGTAAATTCTTTAATAAACCCGAAGAAGTAAATCCACCACCTGAATGTCCAATGCATAAAAGTGAAGAACAATTAGAAATGGACTTCAATGATAAACAACGAGAGTTGACAGATTTAAATTGGGACGGTTCGGAGTCAAAGAAAATAGATAGAGATTAGATTATGTCAGTTAGATTATTATTTCCAACAGTGATTTTTGAGTATAATTTGTTGGAAGAAGGGTTAGTTACTCAAACATATTTGGATGAATTAAAAGCAGATATGGATGCAATGAGAATGCAAGACCCAGTGGGAAGACAAATATCTAATGCTTATACTGGTTGGCAATCGAATGATGGTTGTGAATCTAGGCCTGCATGGGTAAAAATGATGAGAGTCATTAAAGAGAAATTCAACCAAGAGATACTTCCTTTTAGTGGAGTGTCTACATCAAGATTCCAAGTTAGAATGGGTAATTGTTGGGCAAATATAAACGATAAAGGTGCATGGAACAAACCACACGGTCACAATGGTTGTTGGTGGAGTGGTGCATTGTATATACATGCAGAAGGTGATGAGGGAGATTTTGTTGCCCTCAATACAGACCCTAAAGTATTAAGTGACTTCCCAAACTCACCTAGATTTAGAGAGAGTTATCATGTAAGACCAGTATCAGGTACACTTCTTTGTTTCCCTAGTGGTCTACTTCATATGGTTGAACCTAATGCATCTAGTAATGATAGATACAGTATTGCATTCAATATGAATAATGAAAGGTTATCACCTGATACAGAGCCCCTTCCTATAGATGATGACTGGAATAAATTCGAGATAGAAGATCACGAACTAAAGAAGTAATTTCCATAAATAATCGTATGGAAATAACGATATCACCTTACATCATTTGGAATCTAGTGATGACTGTAATCATAGTCCCACTTGGATTTTTGATTCGTACAGT
>Ga0160423_10004463_pt1 | contig 11499 bp, 10 predicted proteins | sample CRUFie14St8metaG_FD_108191 | JGI IMG/M metagenome (GOLD analysis project Ga0160423, IMG submission 108191) | Marine microbial communities from the Costa Rica Dome - CRUD Field 142mm St8 metaG | ecosystem: Environmental > Aquatic > Marine > Oceanic > Photic zone | place: Costa Rica: the Eastern... | reverse complement strand
GTGTAAGCCAAGCCGAGGTTGAGCACGTAGAATGCATTGAACACCACGACCAGCACATGGTCAATCCAATGGTGTTTGCCGAAGCTCTGGGCGAGCTCCACCATCCACTTGGCAAGGAAGTAGAGGTTGATTCCGGGAACGAGCACCCACAAGGCGTGTGCTTCCGGACGGCCCACGATGCGCATCAGGGCGACGAAGTTCAAGCCGGGGATGAAGGCGTGCCAGAAGGGTTGACCGGCCTTGTCATACAGGCGGGCAGCACCACAGGCGGCAATCATGCCGAGAAAAACAATGAGTACGGCGCGTTGGCTGATGTCCATGTGCGGAGGCTTTGCTTACACAAAGTAGACGGTGTACCCTGGACAGGGTTGCCTCCAACTCCCTACCCATCAACAACTTGACCTTGAAGAATCCGCCCTTGGGGCTCACTCGAGGGTCACGTGCCGCTGGACATCTGCGGCGGAGACGACCTCCCCACAGAGGATGACCAACCGCTCGACGACATTGCGCAATTCCCGGATGTTGCCCCGCCATGGGGCCTTGGACAGGGCCTTCAATGCCGCCGGTTCGAAATGGGGGGGCGCCACGCCGAGATCGGCGGCGACCCCACCGAGGAAATGCTCCACCAACAACGGCACGTCCTCACTGCGCTCAGCTAAGCTGGGCAGGTGAATCGGGATGACGTTGATCCGGTGGAACAAATCTTCCCGGAACCGCCCTTCCGAAATCTCTCGGGTGAGGTCCTTGTTGGTCGCTGCAAGGACGCGGACGTCAACGGAAATGTTCTTGTCCCCGCCCACCCGCTGGATGACCTTCTCCTGCAGGGCCCGCAACATCTTGGCCTGGGCCGGCAGCGCCATGTCCCCGATTTCATCGAGGAAGAGTGTGCCCCCTTGTGCCTGTTCGAACCGCCCTTTGCGTTGTTTCACCGCACTCGTGAAGGCCCCTTTTTCGTGGCCAAAAAGCTCGGATTCGATGAGCTCCGCCGGGATGGCGGCACAGTTGACCTCTACGAAGGGGCCGCCTTTACGGCCACTCTGGGCGTGGATGTGCCGCGCCACGACCTCCTTGCCCGTGCCGTTGGCGCCGGTGATCATGACGCGAGCGTCTGTGGGGGCCACCTTTGCGATGACGCCGCGGATCTCCTCCAAAGCCGGGCTCTGGCCCACCATGTCATGGCCATCCCCGTTGCGCTTGCGCTGACGCAAGGTCACCGTCTCCTTGCGCAGCTCCTCCCGGTCAGTGGCATTTCGAAGGGCGACTAGGACGCGATTCAGGTCGAGCGGCTTTTCGATGAAATCGTATGCACCAGCCTTGAGTGCCTGGACCGCGAGGTCCACGCTTCCATGTCCGGTCATGATGATGATGGGCGTCGCCAGCCCTTTCAAAGTGAGGGCCTCCACGACTTCTATCCCGTCCTTGCCCGGCATCTTCACGTCGCAGAACACGACGTCGAACTTGCCTTCGAGCGCGGCCTTCAGGCCGCTGTCGCCGTCCTCGGCATCTACCACCTCATGCTTCTCGTATTCGAGAATGTCCCGGAGAGCGTGCCGGATGAGTCGTTCGTCGTCGATGATAAGGATGCGGGCCATGGTGCGAAAATCGCCGTTGGCGGTCAATCTTGCCCCATGCGGGTGGAGGTGGCGGAAATCCACCCCGTGCCCAAGCCGTCTTCGATGCCACGCGCGGTCTCCACCAAAATGCCCTCCGCGACCGTGTGGCGCGACCGCCGGACCTCCTCTAAGCTGGGGAACCGTTCGAGCAAATGGTGAATCAGGGCGCAAGCGATGGCCATGTAAGGCACCCGATCCGGATGCACACCAGGGGTCGAACGGAGGGCCTCCTTGGACAAACGGGACAGGGCCATGCATCGTGAGCGCAATGTTTCCAGCGGAAGGACATCCGCCTCACGGGGATTGTGCCATTGCGCCCCCGGATCCTCCAATGCGGCCAGGGTGTTGAACGCCCCACTGGTCCCGATCAACAGGGAGGGCGAGGCCTTAGGCAGCCTGTTCAACAAAGGCGCCAAAGCGGCGTCCACCACCCGGTGCAGGGAAGTCAGATCTTTTGCAGTCAAGGGGTCGGACGGCTTGATCCAATCCGTGAGGCGGGCCACTCCGATGTCCAAGCTGTGGCGACCGTGTACGCCTTCCCGGTTCCACACCACGCACTCCACGCTGCCCCCGCCGATGTCAAGGGTCAATGCGGTGCGGTCCCCCAGCGCGGCATCGGGAACCGTATCGGCCACGCCTTGGTGGATCCAGCCGGCTTCTCGTTGGCCATCGATCACCTCCACCTGCCAACCGATTTCAGCTGCTTTTTGAAGGAAGTCCTTTGCATTGACCGCATCGCGCAACGCACTGCACCCAATGGCCCGGAAATGGGTTGCGCCAAGGTTCAAAGCCGCCTCGCGAAACGAGGCGAGGGCATCCAATCCGCGCCGCATGCGGTCCGGCGCCAAACGTCCAGTCCGGAAACTGTCAGCCCCCAGGCGCACAAAACGGCGCTGCTGAAAAACGGTGGTCCATCCTTCCGCAGTGATGCGGGCGACGTGGAGGGTGAAGGTGTTGGTGCCGCAGTCCGCTATGGCGACCCGGTGCCGGAGTTCATCCTCCATGCCCCCGGATCCATTGCGCCAGCAACTTCCAACCGGTCTTGCCCCCGGTGTGAAGCACACCGTGTCGGTAGGCGCGGCCCGCCACCCACAGCACACCGCGGGCCGTGACCAGCAGGACCAGACCCGATCCAATCACTTCCCACAGTGGAACACCGACCGCGACCCGCACGAGCATCATCACCGGCGAGGTCAGTGGGAACCAACTCAACGCGGTGAAGGCAGACATCTCTGGGTTGGCCAAGGCGCCGCTGCCCACGATGTAGGCAAACATCAACGGCATGATGATGGGCACGACCATGCCCTGCCCCTCCTGTTCCGAGTTGACGGAGGCACCAACAGCGGCAAAAAGGCTGCCGTAAAGGAGGTACCCCCCGATGAAGAAACCGATGGTACTGGCGATCATCCAGCCCCAGTCGATGTCGAGCAGGATGGCGGTGAATTCATTCTCTCCCATCACGGTCAGCAGGTCGGCAGGGACATCTGCGCCCATGCCCATCGCACCGCCGGCAGACATCACCCCACTGTCAAAAAAGAGCTGGAATGTGGAAAAGGCCAACATGGACAGCACGCTCCACGCGACCAACTGGGTCAAGGCCACAGCGCCGGTCCCCAGAACCTTACCCAATAGCAAGGCCTCGGGCTTCACGGCGGCAATTAGGACTTCGATGACCCGATTGGATTTCTCTTCCACCACGCTGCGCATGATCAAGCCGCCATAGACGGTCAGTACCAAAAACAAAATAGCGCTGAACAAGAAGCCGATGCCCCCACGGATTTCCTCTCCCCCTCCTTCTGTGCGTCCGGCCTCGGACACTTCCCGGTCCACAAGCCGCAATTCCAATTTAAGGCGTTGGTATGCTTCCCAGTTCAAATCGGTGCTGGACAGCACCCGCGCATGCTCCATTGCCCGGCTGAGGTCGCGCTCGATGTCGCGCTTGGCCATCATGCCAGGGCTGGTCTCGTAGACGAGGTAACCCGACTTGTTCTGGAGTACAGCCTCGTCGTACTCGACCAGCACTGTGTACCCGTCGGCCTGCCAGGCGCTGTCCGAAGGCGCTTCGCGGACAAACCGATACTGGAGGTTAGGCCGTCCCGGGAAACATCCGGGGCAACGCGGGACGTATTGCCCCGAAGCAGCGTCCAGTCGCGTGATGAGGCCGGGGGCATCCTCCACCAGCACGGTGTGACTGGGGTCGCTCCCCTCGCTGAACAACACGACGCCAGCCACAAAACCGACCGAAAGAAAGGGCATGAGTAGGGTGCCGATGATGAAGCTCCGCTTCAACACGCGGGTCCGCCACTCGCGCAGGATCACCGTGGCCACCAAACCGCCCTTCATGCCACTTCGGTTTGAGTGGCGTTCACCGCCTCGATGAACAGAGACTCCATGGTGGGCCGGACTTTCAAGAACTCCAGCACCTCGACCGATTGGGAGAGGGCCTGCAACACTGCGCCCGGGTGAGCCGCATCCCGCAATCGCAAGTGTGCCCGGCGAACTCCGTCCGCGATGTCGGGCGCGATGCCATCCAGGTGGGCCAGGGCCCCAAGTGCATTGGTGAAGGCCAAATCATTGCCGCGGAAAACGACTTCCTGTTCGCCGGACCACCCCTCCTCGCGGAGGACGTCGGCCTGTCCGGACAGCACCACCTCGCCACCGTTGAGCAAGACCACCTCATCACAGAGGCGCTCCACGCTCGGCATGTCATGCGTGGACAGCAGAATGGACGTCCCATCGGCAGCCAAATCGCGGACCGCATCGATGATGCGCCGGGCATTGATCGGATCGAAGCCGCTTAAGGGCTCGTCGAGGATCAGCAAGGACGGCTTGTGGACGACTGTGCAGATGAATTGGATCTTTTGGGCCATCCCCTTAGAGATGTCGGTCACCTTGCGGTCCCACCAACCGTCGACTTCCAACCTTTCAAACCACGCCTTGAGGGCGCGGATCGCATTGGCCTTGTCCATGCCTTTGAGCCGGGCGAAATAGACCGCTTGCTCTCCGACTTTCATGTCCTTGTACAGGCCACGCTCTTCCGGCAGATACCCGATACCGCGCACGCCCTCGCGAGACCAAGCCTCTCCATTGAGACGAATGGTCCCTGCGTCAGGCTCGACAATGCCCATGACACTGCGAATGAGCGTGGATTTGCCCGCACCGTTGGGGCCCAGTAGCCCCATGATGCTGCCGGGACGGACCGAAAAAGAGACCCCCTTCAAAACGCGCTGGGGCCCGTAGGCCTTTTCCAATTTCGCGATGTCGAGGGCGTGGGTCATCAGCTGAACATGTCCCGAACCCGCTCAAAGAAGCCTTTGTCGCGGGAATCCGGATTGGGTTGAAAGTTGGCCGCTTCGCGCCAGCTTTCCAAGGTGTTGCGCTCCTCAGCCGTCAATTCCTGCGGGGTCCAAACGTTGAGGTTGACCAGCAGATCCCCTCTCCCGTAACTGTCCACGGAAGGCAATCCTTTGCCCTTGAGGCGAACAATCTTTCCGCCCTGCGTACCGGGCTCGATGCGAATCTTCGCCTTGCCGGAAAGCAGGGGAATCTCCACTTGCGCACCGAGGGTTGCGTCAATGAAAGAGATGTGGTGGTCGAGGTGCAGGTTCCGCCCGTTCCGGGTGAAATCGTCATGGTCCGCCTCCCGGATCTGGACAAGCATATCACCGGGGATTCCACCAGCCGGAGCAGCATTTCCCTTGCCCCGAAGGTTGAGCTGCATGCCGTCCTCCACACCAGCCGGGATCTCAATTTCCACGACCGTTTCCTCGCGGCGCAGGCCATGCTGGTCCGCGTCCTTTGGCTTGGATTTGACCGAACGTCCTAAGCCTCCACAGGTGGGGCAGGTCGTGGCGGTTTGCATCTGCCCGAGAATGGTGTTGCGGATTTGACGGATCTGACCAGTTCCACCGCACTGCTGACAGGTATCGTATTTGACGCCCTCGGCTTGGACCAAGCGGAAGACCTTCACCTTCTTGGTCACGCCTTCGGCAATCTCTTCGAGGGTCAACTGCACTTTGATGCGCAGATTGGACCCTTTGGTGCGGCGTGGACCGCGTGAGCCGCCGCCACCAAATGCATCCCCGAAGGCCCCGCCGAAGATGTCCCCGAACTGGCTGAAGATGTCATCCATGTTCATGCCGGCACCGCCCCCGGCTGCACCGCCCATTGCGGCATGGCCGAACCGGTCATATTTGGCCCGCTTCTGCTGGTCGCTCAGAACCTCGTAGGCTTCAGCCGCCTCTTTGAAGCGTCCTTCGGCATCTGCGTCACCCGGGTTCTTGTCCGGGTGGTACTTGATGGCCAGCTTCCGGTAGGCCTTCTTGATGTCCGCCTCGGAGGCACCCCGATCGACACCAAGGACTTCGTAGAAATCGCGCTTGGACATGGTTTGGATCAGTTGCCGACCACCACCTTGGCGAATCGGAGCACGCTGTCATGCAGTTTGTAACCAGGCTCGACGACATCCACCACCTTGCCCTTCAGGTCTTCGGTGGGAGCGGGAATCTGGGTAATGGCCTCGTGGAGGTCGGTGTCGAAGTCGGCACCTTTGGCCTCTATACGCTTGACGCCCCGGGTCTCGAGAACGCCCCGCATCTTCTGGCCGATGAGCTGGTAGCCTTCCCGCAATTGGTCGAGGTCCTGGCTTTCCGCAGCTTCCGCAGCCCGCTCGAAATCGTCCAGGACGGGCAGCATGGCCTCGCTCAAATCGCGGCCCGCACTCCGCACCAGGTCCGCCCGCTCGCGCATGGTACGCTTGCGGAAATTGTCAAACTCGGCGTACAGGCGCAGGTACTTGTCGCGCCATGCCTCTTCTTCTTCGGACTGCGCTTCTGGTGCCGGCGCCGTTTCCTCGTTCATTTCCTCGGATTCAGGCTGCGCGGCTTCCGCCGTGTTCTGGGTGTCTTCGTCGTGGAGGGGGGGCTCCTCGTTCATGGCGTGCAACATGGGGTTCACGAATTTGACTTGTCCCATTCAATGCATGTGCCATCCCACTTGGGACGGACATCGTGACAGGGAGTGCGACCTGCTGTCAGGCCCGCAGACCTGACCTGTCAGGAATGTCAGAGCTTGGCAACGTGGCGGTCGATCTGGATGTGCAGTTCCATGCCGCGCAGGTTCTTGGCCACGATGATGCCGTTTTCATCGACGAGGAAGCTCATTGGAATGCTGCTCACGCCATACAGCGCTGCGGCTTCGCTGTCCCAACCTGCGAGGTCGCTCCCGTGCCAATCCCAATTCAGCTCATCCTGTTTGATGGCCTTTTCCCAACTCTCCTGCTTTCGGTCCAAGGAAACACTGGCAACCGTGAAGCCATCTGCCGTCTTGAACTTCGCCTTGCGGTACTTTTTGTAGGCGTTGACCACGTTAGGGTTCTCCCGGCGGCAAGGGCCGCACCAACTGGCCCAGAAATCCACGAGGACCAATTGACCCTGCAGGTCGCTCAAACGGACGGATTCACCGCCCACCCCTTGCAGAATCAGCTCCGGGGCGCGGTCTCCCACGCTGGAGCCGATGCGCGGCTCGTCCTGGGCAGACGTGGTTAAGGTGATGGCGAGACAGGCCATGGTCAACGACATGGACACGGAAGAGAGGATCAGAGAACGCATGTGAGGCAAATTTACGGAGGGAACGACGGGCGGACCTTGTTCAGTCTGCGATGCGCTCAATGTGGGCACCCAACGCCCGAAGGCGGTGCTCGATGTACTGGTAACCCCGGTCGATCTGGCCGATGTTGTGGATGGTCGACCGGCCTTCGGCACTGAGTGCCGCCATCAGAAGGGAAACACCCGCGCGGATGTCCGGCGATGTCATGTTAACCCCGCGCAGCGGCGCCTTGCGATCCAAGCCGATGACGGTGGCGCGGTGCGGATCGCACAAAATGATTTGAGCCCCCATGTCGATCAGCTTGTCGACGAAGAACAGGCGGGACTCGAACATTTTCTGGTGGACGAGCACACTGCCGCGGGCCTGCGTGGCCGTCACAAGCAGGATGGACAGCAAGTCCGGAGTGAAGCCCGGCCAAGGTGCATCCGCCACAGTCAGGATGGACCCATCGATGAATGTATCGATCTCATAGTGTTCTTGGGCGGGGACAAAAAGGTCCTCTCCACGGCGCTCGAGCTGGATGCCCATGCGTTGGAACACCCGGGGAATTTGACCGAGGTCGTCCCAGCTGACATCCTTGATGGTCAACTCGCCCTTGGTCATGGCCGCCATGCCGATGAAGCTGCCGATTTCGATCATGTCCGGAAGGCAGCGGTGGTCGCAGCCCCCGAGCGACTCCACCCCTTCGATGGTGAGAAGATTGGACCCCACGCCAGAAATCCTGCCGCCCATGCGGTTGATCATCTTGCACAGCTGCTGCAGATAAGGTTCGCAGGCGGCATTGTAAATGGTGGTGGTGCCCTTGGCCAGGGCAGCGGCCATGACAATGTTGGCCGTTCCGGTCACGGAGGCCTCGTCGAGCAACATGTGGCTGCCCTGCAATCCAGTCGGGGCTTCGGCACGGTAGAAGCTCTCCCCCGCATCATAGCGGAAGGTGGCCCCGAGGCTCTCGAATCCGATGAAGTGCGTGTCCATCCTGCGGCGGCCAATCTTGTCTCCACCGGGCTTGCTCATGTAGCCCTTACCGAAACGCGACAGGAGTGGCCCCATGACCATGACGCTGCCGCGCAGCCCACTGCCCTTGGTCCGGAATTCCTCGCTTTCCAGGTAATCCAGGTCCACATCATCGGCTTGGAACCGGAAGGATCCGGCGTCTAGCTTTTCCACCTTGACCCCCATCGAGGCGAGGAGGTCAATCAACCGGTTCACATCTACGATATCCGGCAGGTTCGAAATCGTGACAGGTTCTGCGGTCAGCAGAACGGCGCACACCACTTGGAGTGCCTCATTCTTGGCCCCTTGGGGTGTAATGGATCCGTTGAGGGGGTGCCCTCCTTCGATGACGAAAGTGCCCATGGCTTGGTCAATGGTTTGACCCCCAATTTGGACCGGGAGGAGCCGGCCCCGCACCTCATTCTGCAGGGTTTTCGACAAGGACGCCGGGGCGACACAATGGCCCCAGTCCGGAACACTCTCCTTTGCCGATCAGCGCTTCCGCTTGCCACCGCGGTGCTGGCGGAAATTGTTGGAGGTCTTCCGCTTGCTCTTGAGGATTTCGCTCGAAGACACCAGCTCTTTTTCCGCCGGGACGTCCAGCGCGCCGCCGGACATCTCCCTCAGTTGGGCGCGGATCAGCGCATCCTCCACGGCCCCTTTGTTCCAAGTGAGGTATTGGCGCTTGAGCAGGTTGGCGATCATCATCGCGAGGGCTGCGCGCTCCTCCCCTTCCGGCATGGCCACGGCTTTGGCAATCAAGTCCTCCACGATGCGGCCGTAAAACGACGGGCGCTTGCCGATCTGGGTGTAGGTCAGGGCCTCGGGACCCGAATCTTCCTCTGCACGGGGCGGAACCGGGAATGGTCCGTCAATGTCAAGCTGCCAATCGGCCATGATGTGGAGGTGGCCCCAGAGCTTCTCCTCGTGGTCGGTCATCTCCCTCGAGCCGGGAACCAAGGTCCGCATGACGCTGACGATGGCCGTGGCGCAACGGGTGCGTTCTTCTTTGTCCTCGATGGTGATGCAATGCGCGATCATCTCGTGCACCACCCGGCCGTATTCGGGGATGGCGATGTGGGGGCGGCGGCTGTTGTAAGTGAGGCCGTCAAAGGCCGCAGTGGCTGGGGTCGTGGGCATGTCGCAATGGACTGGAAATGAGGGGACCGCAAGCGGACCCGGACTCAGCGCTTCTTGAAGGTCTCTGACCGGGCGCCGAAATTGACGAAGTACTCGCCACGTGCAAGATAGCGAAGGACAGCATTGTCACCGCGTCCACTCATAACAATGGTGCCGTAGGCGTCGACAATCTCAAAGTGAGTGGGCTCGGAAAAACGGATTACGGCCGTTTTGGGATCGTAATCGAAATCGACCACGGGCAGGTCGGCTACGAAACTCACCTCTCCTTTGATGGCCAGCGTGCCATCGGGTGCGAGGTGCATCAACCGCAAGAGGTTCTCCCCTCGAACGGGCTCGATTCGGACTGTGTATTCTCGTTGCCCATCTCCCCCTTGACCATCCACGCGGAGGACATCCACCCACTTTCCCCACTTGAACTGCTGTAATACAAAGGGCATGCGGCCCTTTTCCGCCTCGGAAGTCCAAGCGACCTCACCCGTGGGCCAAGCTTCGAACGCCACGAGTTCGAAGTCGGGGGACGGCAGGATGACTTCGGGGTTCAACACCCGCGGCGCACAGCCGGGACGGTGCATCAACTTGATCGCTACCCCTTTGCCGAGCGGGATGCCCTGCCCCCTCAAATCCACCTCAAAGGCATGGGAGTTGACCTGGTCCGCCGTCAAGCGTCCGTTGACCCGCACCTGGTAGCAACAAAAACCCACCCCATCCGGATTGGTCTCGTTGACCACCAGCAAGTTTTCCCCTTGGAAGGAACCGCTCAATTCGACGGCATTCTGGGCCATGATCGAACGGGGCCCAAACAGGGAGAGGCACAACAGGATAAGAAAGCAGAACCGCAGCACGCCGTCGAAGCTACAACACTGGCTCGACCACCCCACTTACTTTCGTGCTGTGTCACGCCAGCGCATCCGTCTGCTCATCATCACAGGCCTGCTCTCGATTGGGGGCACGCTCATCCTTCAGTTGATCTGGCTCCGGCAGGCCATTGACCTGGGCGAGCGGGACTTCAACGACCGCGTGGTGGTCGCCCTCACCGAGGTGGTGGACCGCGTCCAAGCCATGCGTGGGGACAGCGCTGTTGTCGAGCCGGTTCGTCAAAAAGCCTCGAACTATTTCGTGGCCAACCTCAACGATACGCTGCACCCCTTCCTGTTGGAATCCCTGCTCCGGGAGTCCTTTGATCGCGCGGCATTGGATGTGCCTTTCGACTATGCCATCTACGACTGCTTCAGCGACAGCATCGTGTATGGCGGACGCGTCGGCGGTGTCGAATCTGAGGCCCCCACCCCGCCGCGCTTCGAGCAGGACGGACATTACTTCGGCATTCGATTTAATGGCAAACGTGCCGATGTCGTCATGACCTTGGACCGGTGGATTCTCGCCAGCGTGCTCCAGATTCTCGTCCTTGGCACCTTCGTCTACGCCGTGGTCATTGTCCTCCGCCAAAAGCGGTTGTCAGAAATCCGCGAGGACTTCATCAACAACATGACGCACGAATTCAAAACGCCCATCGCCTCGATTGAGACGGGCGCACAACTCCTTCAGCGGCCCGAAATCGGCGATGACGGCGAAGCGCGGCACCGGTATTTGAGCCTCATCCTCTCGGAGAACCACCGCATGCGGCGTCAAGTGGACAAGGTGATGGAAATGGCCACGCTTGACCGGGACACCGGCACCCTCGATGAAGAACTCTTCCAGTTGGACGTCTGGATTCAGGAGGCCACAGCGTCGGTCCGCCCCACAGTGGACCAACTGGCAGGGCAATTGAGGCTCTCCCTGCCCAAGGACACGGATTCCCTCAGCATCCGAGCAGACCGAACCCACCTCGATGGGGTGCTCAGCAATCTGCTGGACAACGCCATCCGTTACCATGGAGATCAGCCCCCGATGCTGGACATCCAATTGCACCTTCTGCCTTGCGGCCGCCGGGTTCAACTGGACATCTCGGACCGTGGTATCGGGGTCCCGGAAGCGCAACGTGAACGCATCTTCGAGCGGTTCCATCGCGTGCCAAATGGGGACCGACATGACGTCAAGGGCTTCGGCCTGGGCCTGCATTACGTCCGAACCATTCTCGATGCGCACGGCGCCACCATTGAATGTCTACCTCATGAAGGCGGCGGTTCCACATTCCGGCTGACCCTCC
>Ga0160423_10004462_pt1 | contig 11501 bp, 3 predicted proteins | sample CRUFie14St8metaG_FD_108191 | JGI IMG/M metagenome (GOLD analysis project Ga0160423, IMG submission 108191) | Marine microbial communities from the Costa Rica Dome - CRUD Field 142mm St8 metaG | ecosystem: Environmental > Aquatic > Marine > Oceanic > Photic zone | place: Costa Rica: the Eastern... | reverse complement strand
GGCGAGACAACCGCAAGGGCTTTAATGCTCTTTTTTCTTGAGTAATTTTAACCTGCTTAGATTGCAAGACTTTCAATTCCTTTAAGAGTTCTTTATTTTGAGGAGCATGCAAAAGGTCCCTAGTTCTTTGTTGTGTAGACTTAATTATATTTATAAAATTAGGGATCTCTCCGTTGTAATAACCCTTGGTAGATTTTAAATCATCTATGCGATTCATTGCAGGAGAAACTCCAACTGCAAAAGGTATTTGCTTAACCGTGTCTACCCTTTGGTCTTTTGGGAGCCATCCAAAAATTTCTTGCTCTATAGTCCTTGTCTTAACCTTTCCAGTAACAGGATCAATACTGGAGCCGCCTTTTGCAGGATTATAATTTATAACGCTTGGTATAGACTTTCCTTGTTTGACCCCTGAATTAAATTGACCACCAGCATTAAAAAGCAAACCGTTTTCTCCAACCCATTTTTCCAATGCCCCAGAGTTCGCATCCTTCTTTAACTGCTCGACTTTTGGATATATGTTCTTAACAGAATCATAATCTTTTTTCAAAAATCTAATAATTTTTTCCCTAGAGAAAAGTTTTTGAGAAGGTACTGAGGAACTCAAGACATGATCTCCCTTTTGCCCCATACGCTTTCCGATAAATTCGCTAGTCGATAAAGAAGTCGCGCTAGTAAATTCTTTATTTGTACTCAAGCCCCTTCGTCCAGACAAACTGTGGTCGATGGCAAGCCTCTCAACAACATTAGCAACATCTTCTGGAGTTTTTGCAGAAGCTAAAGGCTGCTTGTATTTTTTTATTGCGCCAGCAAATCCATAATTATCAAATTTGCTTTTAGATTTTTGCGTTCTATATATATTTACAGCTGAAAAATTAGGCACCTCTTTTTCTGCCAGATAGGAATTAGAAAAATTAGGCACAAACCCTTCAGATAAATTTGTGGTAGATACTCCAGACCTTTCGCTAAACTCTTGCCTTCTTTGCCTTCCAACCTTTGTGTCCGCAGGAGGAAGCACCATACCGCCATCTGGAGCGCTTGGTAAATTAAAAGCCTTCTGAACATCCCTTCCTGTGTTGAAAACTTTTTCTCGATTATTAACAACAACTCTCTCAGATTTACCTCCTATTTCTAAACTCTGAGATCTTGTATCCCCATAGTTTACTTTTTTATTATACAAATTACTCGCCATGCCAGCCTCTTTAATTCTGGCCTGCTCAAAACTAAAACTAGGAACAAAACCATCAAACAAAGTTAAATCATCATTTCTATAATAAGAACCTTTGCCAATAGACTTTTTGTATTTTTCTCTAACTTTTGATACATCTACAGAATTAAGATTTTCAAAACCAGGAAGCTCTAGACTCTTTCTCTTGGAAATAACCTTACTGATTGCTTCATTTATTTGTTCATCTGTATGTGAAAATGTTTTATTAGTTCCGACAGGAATCTTAAGTTCCATACTAATTTGGCCAGGAGTGATATTAGCAGGGGCTTTAAATTTAGCAAGCATTCTTTGCGCATTCGTTTTCTCTCCACCCTTGCCGCGCCTGGCAAGCTCTTCGATAGCCTTTCTGTTTATAAAATTAGGGACAGCCCCTTCAGCGGCGATCTGAATATTTCTTTCTTTTGCAAACTGCCTATACAAATCTTCAATTATTTCTTCTGTTATGTTTTCAGCCCCACGAACGCTTTTTAGATTTTTGTATATATTTTCTACAGAATCAAATTGATCTACATTAACTTTTTTGCCAAATACATTTGTAATCTCTTTTTGAGATATAGGTTTTTGAATAAACCTTTCGTCAGTAACTTTATCAAAGCTAGAAGATTGATATAACCTTTCAATGTTTCCTCCTGTTCTTCCAGAAGGAGTGCTAGACTTAAAGTCGTCAATTTGAACATTCTTTATGTCGGAAACGTTTAAAGAGTCAGGCTCATTATACCTAGTTTCCTTTCCTGCTACACGATCATAAGCTCGCTGATTGATTCTTGCCCCTCTCTTGGATACCTCTTGGGATTGTGTTGCCCTACTAATTGCTGCGCCAACTTCTGGGAAACCTTTGTTTGCGGCAAATTTGCTAAAATCTCTTAACATTTCACTGCTTTCAAAAATAACCTTTGATTTGCTAATTGAGTTAACAGGCGAAGAAACATAATGCATGTCTTTATTAAATGAGGCCTGCTTGAACCTAAGATTAGGGTTAGACATTCTTACATCTTCTAAGTCGCTTGACCATACATATTCTTTTCCTTTTTTATCTGTATGTATTTTTCTTCTTCCGAATCTTGAAAAGTTTGGAACCTCGCCTTCTACCTTACCACCAATCCTAGCAAACCTCCCAAAGCGAATACTTTTCTTAATTATATCATCTTTGTTTTTCTTAAAATATTCGATCCCCTGTTCTGTTGTTTTAAATTTCTGATTAAACTGTGCCTCTTCAAGCTCTTGAAGAATTTTGCCCATCTCAGGGCCAGGAGAGGCGAGGCCCGATTTAATCAAGTCTCTACCCTGAACTAAAGGTTTTGGCGGCTGGCTTTCTATACCTGCTTCAGTGATCATTTTATTAAAATCATCAAAAGCAGTTTGTAATTGCGGGGTCATTTTTTTGCCGACAGTTCCTTCTGGAAGATTTGCGCCGACATCTGCCCTCCACAACATTTCTAATTCATTTAAATTAACCTTCTTGGAAAGTTTGGATGCAGACTTTAGTGTTATACCTTCCTTTTGAAGATCCAATCTTCTCATGTGATTTTCGATATGCGGAGCAATAGCCTTAGACCATTTCTCTGCTTGACCAGAAGGCATTATTTTTTTCAAAAAAGAAGTCATAGGTTTGACGCCCGCCTTATCATGGCCGCGAGAAGTTATCTTTGCATCTTCGGGAACAACATGTTGTCCACTTTTTATTCCTTCAATAATTTTAGGAGTAATAGGCTCATCGTTAATTTGCGTATGAGTAACCTTTCCTAAATCATGCCCAAGAGCTGTAGACATTCTTTTGTTTCTTTCATCTATAGAAAGTTTTTTAAATTCAGGATCTGCAGCCATAGAATCCATAACTTGAAGCGTGTGCGTGTAAGCAGTTCCTTCTGGGTGAAATTTTTTGGATTGAGGTACGCCCCTTAGGTCGTCTAGCTCAGGAAAATGTTTTAACCAACCAGTCTTTCTAAGGACCTCTAAGCCCAAAGAAGGCTTCTCGGATTTTGCAAGCATTTTCTTAAATTCTTCGCTAACTCTTTCTTTTGGTAGTTCATCAAATTGAGAAAAAATTTCTTTAGAATAATTTATAAATTGCGGTGAAGCGGTTAGTCCAAATCTTCCAGCAAACTGAGCTCCCCTTAAAACCCTCAATGGGTCTTCCTTAAACCTTGGAGAGGTTGGCTGCATAGTTTTGTTTTTTAGGTCTTCTATACCTCCTAAAGGATCTATAAATTTATCTGAAAGAGGATTGTAGGAGATTGAATTTAAAGTAAGATCTCTTCTTTTTGCTGCTTCGGTTTGAGACATATTAGGGTCAACAGATATATCGAAACCACGGTGTCCTGCACCAACTTTTTTCTCGGTCCTAGGCATTGTAAACTCGAACTCCTCTCCCCCTCTTTTAGCTTTAAATACCCCAAAATCCTTACCAACCAAACCGTCTTTACTTAAATCTGGCGACAGAATTCCTTGAAGTTTATCCTGACTTAAACCAAAAACTTCTATATCCCAATCCTTTGGACTCTTGCCCATAAGAAAGTCTCTAGTTGCTCCACCAACAATTTGTGCTTCTCCACCTGCAACTCTAATTTTTTCTGCAACTTCTTTTATGTAAGATGGAACCTCCATCGTTTGCTTAGAGCGCATTTCAACATCTTTAGCGCTAAAACTAAAATTAGGAATTCGCCCTTCTGCGTTTTCCGTAAAGCTTGGAACCAAGCCCTCAAAGTTTCCACTGCCTCGACCCGCATGTTGGCCTGCAAAAGAATATCTCTCTCCAACAATTCTATCTGTTTTTAAACTTTCTAAGGCACTAATATTTGCAGCAGAGTCATCAATAAGCTTATATCTTTTTTGAGAATTTTCCTGCAAAGATCTCTTTAAGTATTCTGCTTTTTTTTCTGCAGAAGTTAAAGCCCTAAAACCCCTAATTCTGCCTGTTGGCGTTTTTTCCAAACCCTCTCTTAGCGGCTGGCTTAGGTCAATAATCTCTCCAGTTTTAGAATTAATTTTTAAATTTTTATACATATCTCCCGTGGCAACAATCTTGCCAGGAACCAGCCCCATTTCCTGCATTTTAGATTTAATGTTTGGTATAGAATCACTACCGCGAGCAGTAATAATATCAACAATTTGCTTTCGCTCTTCACCTCCTGGACCAGCAACTGGCTTTGCAAGTTCTTTGGTTAAAGGGGTCGCAAAACCTTTTTGAACCGACTCAGGAAAAAATAAATCCCTATCCTTTACGCTATTAGGGTAAGTTACCATAACTTCGTCAAAGTCAAATTTAGTCCTAGTAAACTTATCTGGAGCCATTCGCATGGCTCGAGCTTGCCGAGATATAATATTTTCTTGTGCAAGCCTTTTTTCTACGAGATTTTTTGCTACGGAAAAGTTTGGAACGTTACCTTCTGAAAAAGAACCCAAAAGAGGCATTGCGCCACCACCTTGAGCTGTATTTTTTGCAATCTCAAGGTCCGACCATATATTATATAATTCCTCAATATCCTCAGAAGGCAAGGGTTTACCTGTGGGAGATATGATTCTTCCATTTTTTTCTGTAAAAGTTTTACTAAAAAGATCATTAACCTCAAAATCCTCTTGCCTTACTGCATTTCTTCTTGCAATACTAAACTCAGTAGAGTCTAATCGAGAAGTTTCTTCAGATATTTTTTTCTCAATCTCAGATATTTGCTTTGCATTCTTTTCTCTATTTCCTCCTCTTGATAGTTGAAATTTTTCCTTCTTAAGCGTAAGCAATTCTTTGCTGATTGTATCATACTCTGCCTTGTTGTGTTTTTTTGCAAATTCTTTTGTTTCATAAATTCTATCTCTTTTTCCTTTGCCAGTAGGACCCATGAGAGGATTAGCTATGCGAGAAAGTTTTTGCGTAAACGTATTCATCAACTCCACTTCCTTAGGGAGTCTTGCACCGACACCATAAGCATTTCCAAAAGTTAAATTCATTTTGGTAATATTATCAGAAACACTCTTATAACTTTTTCCGACAAGATTATTTTTCAACATACCCATAAAAGGAACTGATGCAAAGTTGGGTATGTCACTAGAAAGTGGACCTTTAACCGCCTGAGGAGAAGTAAGCATTTTCGGAGTATAACCTCCCGCAGCATTAATTACTGAAGAAGCTGCTCCTGAAGTTCCAGATTCACTCAAAACAGGTAGATAACCATCTGCAGCAGACCTGACAGCCTTTTTAACTTTTGAAGCGGCTGCGCCAACAACGGCTTTATCTTTTTGTTCGGTTTTTTCTTTTTTTTCAAAACCGCGATCTTTTAAATAGCTTTCTCCTCCACGATCCTTTATTAATTTTTTTGCAAAAGAAGGGCCTCCTTTTTCTAATGAAGTTTTTGAATCCATTTTTTTGCCTGGAACATCGTCAAGACCAAAAGCTGGAGCTACATACTTTCCAAGGCCACCTGGAAAATCCCAAATTTCTGTTCCTGGCTTATCATTCACAACCGCACCTTTAAGGTAATTTAAAGTTGCTTCAAATAATCTGCCTGTAACCTGCGGAGCTGCAGACTTATCCAGATAGCTACTCAGCGGGCCCGAAGGAGGAATGCCATCTTTTCCAAGAACAGATTTTCCAATTTTTTTCAACGCGGTTCTCGTTTCTCTATCGACAATTTCATCAAAATTACCAGACTCATTAGCAAGCCTTCCAATAGACATTCCAGTAACCTTAACTTTTTTAAGGCCTTCTGGAGTATTTTTGCCTCCCAATACTTGAGCGGCAGTATACTCTGCCTTAGCGCTAGAGACTTGAGCGCCTCCTGACTGAGGAAGAACAATTCCTGCGCCACGAGCCTGAAGATGAAGAGTATCTTTAGCTTTCTTCTTAGAATCCTTTGTTCCTTTTGCAAAATTTGGAATGTGACCAATAGAGTAAAAATTTGAAATACCGTTGTTTACGCTTGAAGTAATTTTTTGCGCTCCATCTGGAGAGCCAAATCTTGCCATCATGTCTTGGTTAAAAATTGCAGAAGCCCCTGAGCCCATATAATTATGAACAATATATTCGTCAGTGTTAGCTACTATATCTTCTTTTTTACCCTTAGATGATTGAAAGTTTTTAATTAAAACTGGCTTGGCTGATTTGCTTGCTCCTCCAACGCCTTTATTGATTGCTTTTTGTTCTGCAGCAAAACTTGGAATATAACCTTCTGCAGCCATACCTAAATCCCTTTTACCTCTTGCTGCTCTAGCGCCTCTACCAAACGGAGCTACAACGCCCGCTTGATTGACGCCAATATTGCTCATTGTAGCCGACGCTGCGATTTTTTTTAAGATGGCATCTTGAGCCATCCTTTCTGCGGTTTGTTGTTTTAAAATTCCTAGAACCTGTCGCTCTTTTTCTGCCTGACTGACAGAATCGCTCAGCATCAGCCTCATTATTTTTTCATTATTTGCTAGTATTTGCCCGATGGCTGCTTGAATTCCTTCTTGCCTTTTAGCTTCACTATTCATTGTGAATATAGACTTTATTGCTCCTGCTCCCTGTTTAGCGATAAAAGCAAAAAGCTTAAGGAAAGCCGCGCCAATCATAACAAGCCCTGGTCCTTGTATAAAAGAACCAATTCCCCGCAAAAGGGTGGCAGCTATAGAGTTCCCCTGTTTCTCATCCACAACATTATTAAATGCATCAGCGAGACCCTTTACTATGCCTAAAACTTTTTCCATTCCTGGCCCAAGCGTTAGCTCTCCCAAGGTAGCAGCCATATCTTTAATGGCTAGACCTGTTTGGGCAAGCATTGCAGACATGGTTTTATTTAACTGCTCATTTCTTTGGATAGCTTGATCTGTTGCGCTTCCAGCAGTGTCAAGGGCTCGACCATATATGCTATACTCACTATTCAAATCTTTAATCAGCGCCTTGAGATTATTCACCTGAAAAACTCCAGCAATTTGCTCGTCAGTATAAGCCCTTTGAGCATCGGTTAAGGTAGAATATGTGCTTGCATAATCTTGCAGCACTTGCATTGCAGACCTAAATGAACCATCTGAATTTTGCGTCGCGACACCAACTTCATTTAAAGATTCTTGAACGCTTCCCCTTTGAAGTCGAGTAAAAATACTCTTCATCGAATTTCCTATTACTGCTCCACCTCTAGCAGTTTGTTGCTGAACGCTAGTAATTGCAGCCAAAAGCTCATTAAAACTTACCTTTGCGGCTTGAGCGGTAGCGCCCGCTCGAGACAAACCATCTGCAAGATCTTTAGAAGATACAGCAAAGGCGGCGTCAACAGTAGCCAGTCGATTAATAATGTCCGTAGAAGTAAGGGCTGAACTGCTAAAGCCGTTTATAGCAGCAGTTAACGCTGAAACAGAATCTGCCGCATCTAAGCCTGACAACCTCGTTAAGATCATTGCATCATTAATTCTCCTTAAAGTCTCTTCTGCGCTCAAACCTTGTCGAGCAAACTCAGTTGCGGCCTCAGCAACAGCCTCAAAAGGGCTGGCGGTATCTTGGGCGATATCAAAAAGCTCAGAGCCAAAAGCTTCGAGATTTTCTTGGGATAATCCCATAACAACATTAATATCTTGTAAAGCCTTTTGAACTTCTATTGCTGCTTGAGCCATCCCCCTTAATGCGTCAGAAATTGAATTAATAACCCCTACTGCAGCACCGAAAGCAAAGACACGAGCAACAGCGGCATCCATAGACTTTTCAAACTCTCCCATTTGGCCAGTAATTCTTCCAAGAGGTTGAGTGAATCCTTTTTCATTCAAGGATAGGTTAATAGGCTTTGCCATTCGCTCGCCTTGTCGAGCTTGATTAGCAATATCTTGATCGAGACCTACGGCCCTTACTCTTATTCTGATGTTATCTTGCGCCATGTTACTATATAATTACACCTAAAAGACAAGCTATTCACTAATGAAATCCATAATTCCTAACTCTCCAGACTTTCCGTCTTTGCCTTTTATGTCGAAAATGCTCGTACCTTTCCTTTCTGCTCCCATCTCTTTATAGTCATCGCCCTTAGCTCCCACAACACTAAAGGCTTTATCTCCGTCTTGAGACTTTTCCATTAATTTTCTTGCCTTCTCTCCTTTTTCTGACCATTCTAATAATTTGTCTGGGTCATCCATTAGATGCTTTGGCGGGTCAGTATTTCGAATAATCGAGCGAAGAACCTTTGCATAAGAAAGAAGATTTAATTGATAAAAAGTAAGCTCACATATATTTTTTACATTAAATACGTATATTGGATTTTTTTCAACTAAAGAAAAATAAGAAGTGAAAAACCCCGATAAAGACATTTTCTTGACGCTATCCATATCAAGCTGCCTTACTGCAGAGTTATAAGACGAAATTAACAAAGACAAATCTCTATTATCTATATACTCTACATCCTCCTTATCTATAAAAGGTTTTGTACATTCAGAATCTTCAAACAAAGAATTTAAAATAGTTAAAGAATTTAACTGGTTATTAGCGTAGTTTTCGCAGGTCTGACCAATTAAAGAGCTTCTTTTCGCATCAGTTTCGAGTAGAGCTTTTCTTGCTTGCTCAAGTTGTTTATCTATATTTTTTATTTGCTGAGGAACTACCAGCTTGGATTTAGTTTGCTCAAGAGTTTCGATGTATTGCTTTTGAGATGCCCATTTAGATTCATCTTTTTTTGTCCACGCGCCAGTTTGATCTAAAGTTTCAAGCATTTCTTCTCTTGTTGAGAGTCCAGAGTCTTTTGCTTTTTGAAAAGATTTTTGATATTCTTCGTCTAGCTTAACTTGATCAAAGAAGTTAAAATGCTTTGCGTAGCCAGTGATAGTAGGCCTTTTAGGGTCATAAAGGGCACTATCTTCAGGAGGACTAATAGAGACCACTGAGCGCCCGTTATATATATCAAAAAAAGCAGTTCTTAATAGCTTTTCTTTTTCTTCTTGAGTTTCATCCATTTCATGCTGAATGAAAATTAAGTATCAATTTCTTCTAAAAGCCTATCAAAGTCGTCTTGTGTAGAAACTCCACTCATGTACCAAATTGTCGCAAGAGAGCTAAGTTTATCAATTGACGCAAGATAAACAGGGTCGTCAATTTCATCTAGCTCCATATAGGACTCGTATTTATCGTCATAAGTTTCTCCTGCAAACAAAGGCTTTTGCTCAGCATCATCTTGATCTCCTTCGGTAATATGCGTAAGATTTAGAAGGTACCAAGTAATTGTTTTGTTTCTAGCTTTAATATCTGCGGTATGATCAAACATGCTAGCTTGAACTGCCTCAAAGTCAGTAAGTTCTTTTCGAATAACTCCCAATTCCTCAACAGCTCGTGCAAGACGTTCATTTTCGTCATTAGTTCTTTCTTCTGGAGTCTTAAGTCCGAATCTTTGAACCGCCTGCTGTTTTTCATAAAGGCGAACATAAAGCTGGGCATATCTTTGCTTCTCTTCTTCAGTTAGAGATCCTCCGACATCAAGATGTTGCTTTGCAAGCATTGCTCGGGTCAATAGGCCCATTTTGATATATTTGTTTAGCCAAATACTGTAAAACATATCTCCGTCCTCAAGCTGTGTGCGAGTGGGCTTTTTGAGCGTGACTCTAACAGGAGAATCTTCCAACACGTCCCTCAATTCTGTTTCGGTAACTTTTTCTTTGACTTTTCTGGTTTCAGTCTCAAAAACCTTTTCCATTTTGCCAGTTTCTTTGTTTTTTCTTCTTCTCTCAACCTCAACTTCCTTTTCTACCTCAACTTCCTTTTCTACTTCAACTTCCTTCTGTACGGTTTTTTGAATGTTAACATTAAAAGAGTATAATTCTTTGTTTATTGATGCTATAGCCATAGTGGATTAAATTGTTATTACTATATAATAACGTAAATAAAAATTTTTTAAATAAAAACTTAAGCTAAAAACTGGATTACAGTTTCGCTGCCAGTCAGCACTCCACCCTCAGAGACTTCTATGCCTCCTCCAGTTGCATAACCTGTTGCAGAATAAGTTCCTACCGTGCCTCCGCATAAACTTCCAACTGTAAAACTTACAGTTGTTCCTGCTCCTGGACACGGATTATCGCATTGAAAGCTTAATGCCCCACTAATGTTATTTCCGCTCACGGTCGCCTCAACAGAACCTTCTGTGCAATATTTGTGCTGAGGGCACATACTTCCTATAAAATATATCGCATCCCAGCTAGCACTCCAATTGTATTCTGCAGAAATATCTGCCCCGCTTGATCCTGCAGCAGCACCATGTCCTCCTGAAAATATGGTAGAACCTCCTCCTCCTGTAGCTCCACCTCCAGTTCCCGCGCCTATAGAAGTTGCGATAGGCTCAAAAGAGGTTCCGCTAAAACTTCCAGAAACAACTTCATTTGGAGACATTGAGATGCTAAAAGATGTTGGAAGAAAATTACCAGAAGAACTTCCAATTACTACAGCAGCCTCGCAGTTAGCCGCATTACTTAAATCAGTTTTAGGAGTATATCCAGCTCCACCCACTAAATCAATAGAGCATTCAGCAGTTGCAGGACCATCAGGAATCATACCTGCGGCACCTTTTATCCCAACTGCTCGAACAGGAGACATAGATAGGGAATTATTCATACTTGCTGAACTGGCAAAAACGCTAGATCCGTCTAGCGATATGGCAACATCTGTGTAGTTTATAAATGACATACTAATTAATACACCAAATTTTAATAAAAAACTATACCTGAAATAATTTTCTCAACATTCGCGAGATCAGTAATTAAAGATTTATACACAAGCGTTACCTCAAGACTATTATCAATTGTAGCTTGTTGTGAAAAATCTACAAGTCTAGCTTTAGGAAGAAAAAACCTCCTTATATATTCAGAAGTTTCGCATTTTATAAAAGATAAATTTAAATCCTGCTCACGAGGATGGCAAATAAAATCATATAAACTTGAAGATTCATAATCCTGTACAATTAAAGTAAACTGACAATCGACCTGAATAGGAAAGCGGGGAACAAAATGATCAGGCCTATTCTTTTTACCAATCAAGGAAATAGGCTCTCTCTCTATAGGAATAGATATATCAAAAGATTGTATCGCGTTTGAATTATGCCCATAAACATCAAGCTCCAAAGAGCCTGGCGTGGCAATCATTATTGAATCATCATCTTCAACCCTTCTTGTTTTGGAAGCGATTCCTCCCCCACTATTGCCAAAAGCTAAAATTGAAAAAGTGGTCAAAGGAAGACTTCCAACCGAACAAGAACATCCATACGAAGTAATTTGACCATCTGAAAATGCAAAATTTTGATTATTTCCATATTTGATCTCCCCAGCAATATTCACAGATTCAAATAGT
>Ga0160423_10004461_pt1 | contig 11502 bp, 6 predicted proteins | sample CRUFie14St8metaG_FD_108191 | JGI IMG/M metagenome (GOLD analysis project Ga0160423, IMG submission 108191) | Marine microbial communities from the Costa Rica Dome - CRUD Field 142mm St8 metaG | ecosystem: Environmental > Aquatic > Marine > Oceanic > Photic zone | place: Costa Rica: the Eastern... | reverse complement strand
TTACCGTGTCTCGTCAACTCGTATGTAAAATCTTTTGGATACTTTGCGGAGACCCAATCAATAATTAATTTCTTTGTATTGGAGCCTCGGGGGATCTTGATCTCGTTGAGAGAGCGACAAACTCGTGCTGGAAGCAACTGGGCTGAAAGATTGAAGATGCTTTTGTGAATAGCATAACAGCACATTCCGTTAAACCGCTGAAGTTTTGCCATTGTGTTGGCGGTTGTTTTGCCTCCGCCAAATGCCGTGAAGGGCTCTTCAACAAACACCGCAAGAGGGTGAAGTCGTTGTAGTTGCATGATCTTGCCGAGAGTATTCTCAAAGATATGTGCTTTATCTTCAAGCGATAGATCTTTCTTCTTGAATGTGATAGTGTCCGCAAACACCAATTTTTCATCTGTTGTTACAGCGGAGATGCCGATCCGCGAGGTACTAATATCAATACCAAAAATAACTCGTTGTAATTCCATAATATATATTATAACATATTATTTGGTGTTTGTCAAGTATCTAATTCAACTTTAAATGTATAATCGTTATTTTCTTCTTTTCTTATTGGCTGAGCCAATGAAGCAACACCGATAAGATTTCCTTTGTCATCATACATATTTATCTTTGAAATGTATGTTGTCTTTTTGAAATCATCGTTTAGATTCTCAATACTTGAGGATACGACATTCTTTACTTTCTTTTGTCTTTCCTCAAAGCCTTTTGTTGACCCTGTGTCGGAGATTGCAAAGGTTGTTTCCTCGGACCATTCAATTGATGTCGGATTGTTTGATAAATTAAGTTCTCCGGCCTTAGCATGACAGAACATTGTCATTGTGTTGACGTAGTTAGTACCTTTGTATTTGATCTCAAATGATCTTTTGCCGCCCTGTCTCCCTGGAGCCGTAACTCCTGATAATCCATAAGCAAAGTCAGTCCAAGTATTGATTCCGGAACCTGTTGTATATAGATCAGCAGACGAAGTTAGCAGTATTAAACCTTCATTGTAATAAACCAGCCCAACGGTGCTTCCACTAACAGATGCTGTTCCGTATGTTTGTACTAATTCGCCATTTTGTCGATAGTCAGTTGCTGCTGCGATAAGCGTACCAGTTACATAAAAATTTAATTCAACAGATCCTTTTTTAATCGAAGAACCGTACATAACTTGAGGAATATTTAATAAATTTAAATCTGAATTCGTCAAAGAAGATGTAAGGTTAAAAGACGGGCTGTATAAGTAATAATTTCTAGATATATTTCTTAATACAGACAGATATCCTGATGAAGAAACAGCCTGTGTCAATGCTACAGACGATGTCATAGACAAATAAGATGATGTTAATTGATCACCGATGGCAGGTAATAAATTACTATACTGAGCCCAGTTAGGATTTTGTGAATCGTAGATTGCGGCACCGCCGTCTTCTTTTGGAATCATTGTTCGGAACAATTGTCTGTAATCGTTTTCTCCTCCGATAATGAACGGATGGATATATTCAAAGCGAGTATCAAAATTATATTCGTACAAACTCTCATAGCCGGAAGATACTGCTGATGATACGTTGGTTACAATTTGATTATTTATTGTTACATTAGTATCATTAACAAATATCTTATAATCCGGATAAGTTTTAGTTCTATTGACGTAAATGTCTTCTTTATTGAACTTGAACTTGGACATTAGTAATCGAGGCGCACCCTGAATGTGAGAGAGGTAGAAGGTGTCTTCTTAATTGGCTCGGATACTTTTGCGGTGGCCATAAGCTGATTATCTGAAGAATAAAGTCCGATTGTTGTGAGATAAGAGACTGGGTCGTCTGTACTCTGAGCCTTAACTTTGATTTTTGATCCACTGAGGTAAGTTGGGTTTGAAGAATAGTTGAATTCATTTGCGCCGAGATGACAGAAATAAATCGTTGAGTTAAGTTCGACTGAGTTGTTGAACGAAAGATTATATATTCTGTGTCTCAAAGAGTCCGCATTGGTTTCAATATTGGAACCAGAGATTGAAGCAGTAATGTATTGTAGATTGCTCTCCCACTGAACTGACGAGGATAGAAGACCGCCTTGGGCCGTTCCCAAGAAAATTGATGAAGTTAAGACAGCAACACCAGCCTGATAAAACAAAAGGCCTGCTGCTTGTTCAGTTTCTCCAGTTATTCCATCCAAGGGTACTCCTGCACTATTACTAACATAAAGAATACCATATTCACCAGTTGGAGAGTTTACACGATAATCTGATGAAGCACCCACATCTTTAAGAGTGATTCTTTCATCAAAAGCAGTTGAGCCGTATACTCGATCTACTCCAAGCTCTAGAGTAAATGTTCCTTTTTGGATTTCGTCCTTTACAAGGAGTCTGGCGAAATTAACAAACACACAATCATTCATTTTGTCTGTTGTAGTATCAAAAAGATTACCATCGGCATCAAATCTTTGAATAACGCCGTTTTTATTATAGCCCATAAGGACTTGGGCCATTTGATTATAAATGTTTTGTTTCTTCGCTTGCTGTACTGTTGTTGAAGATGATAAGGCAGAACCTGTCGAAAAACCCAATGAAATGTCAAAGATGTGGTTTGCAGATGAGCTTAGATAAGGATAATCGTAGACCGACTGAAACATACCGTGTGAATAATTTTTGATATTAGAATCTGAATATGTACCAGATACAATTGTACCTGTTAGAGGTATGGCCTCATGAAGTACGGTTCTTGTTGATGCGATATCTTCGCTTCTTATTGTTTTATAAATACTAGCCATTTAATTCACCTTATAACTTTGCATATCTAACTGGGATATCAACTGCATATCCGATATTTCTTCCTGTGACTCTGATATATGAATCAATAATTTTACAAGAACTATCGCCACCAGAATTATTTTTAATGTTTGCAGTTGATCCAATGAGATCAAACAAATAGTTGCTATTGATCAAATCCCCAGAAGATTTAATTTTAAATTCAAGCGTGGCCGAAAGCGGACCATTGATTGGGCTGTCGTTTGCATCCAAACTCAATTGTGAAGGTTGTTTTACGAAAGAATTGTTATCCGCTAATGACACAAGATAAGTTGCAACATTATCATCATCAATAGAAACAGGTCTCAAGAATGTTTTTCCAGTTACATCAACAAGGCTTCCAAGCCTATTGTCCATTTGAATCATAAATTGAGTTTCTGAAAGATCAGCCGGTATTTGAGTTAAAGAGCCACCGTCAATGCCAGAATCAACTTTAATGTATGAACTCACATCAATTTCAGGATTGTTTCCAAACAAAACCCCTTGTTGGTGTGAGTCACTTATATAACCAATGCTTGTGTTAAGGTTTTTTGCGCTGTTATCTTGAGTGTCTGCATCCACAGCAATAATAAAAGAGCCAGATGTACCTACTTGAGTCTGAACTTGTTTTTCGTTCAATCTTAAAATCGGCATAAATAAAATATCTGTTCTCGGAATAGAAACAAGAGTTGATTTCATTGATGATGCGTTGTTAGTAAATGCTTCCAAAATAGGAGTCTGAAGAACTGAAACGTCTTGATAAGCAGAGCCTGTGTTAAGATTGAAGAGGCCGTAGTTGATCTCATCATCACCGCAAGCAAACTTAACAATTTCAAAACTACCATCGCCACGAGCTAATCTTTTTCTACCCTCATCTGTAAGGACGACGTCTAGAATAATATCGCCGCTATTGTCTTGGAATCCCATATTTTTCTCCTAATACACTATTAATTAGATTGGTTGAGACTTTTCATCTACCAAATTGAAGGTCACATTTAAATCTATTTTTTTGCCTGTTTTCTTTGATGTGACGCGAATTTTAAATCGCCTGCCCCAAATTAAATCTTGGTCAGTTCCGACCACTGACTGATTATAAATATCTGTTGAGCTAAGATCATTGATTTGGTCTCTGTCAAAAGCCACTTGGGGCAACGATGGCTTTATCTGTAAAAACTTTTTGAACAACTTTGTTTCCGATGTATTGTTTACTGTTTCAAACTTAAATTCATCATACACTAAATAAGTTTCATCTGAATCTTGTATTACCTCAACCTCATATATTCTTGTTGGATTTGAATGAATACCAAAGTTTGTTAAAGTCCTTATTAAATAGTAATATTTTTTGTGAGGTACCACTAGATCTCTAAATAAATTATCTGTTTGCTCAACTCCTGCTTCACCTATAATAGTCAGAAGATTGTTTTCAAAATCAGCGAAGCCAGTTGGCTTTTTGTCAACACGGTATATTTCGTAAATGTTTGACGTATAAATTGTACTGAATTGAATTTGAGTATCTTGTTGCTGAGCTAGCACTTTGTTTTGAGATACATAATCATTGTTAAAATATGTCGGATAATTATCCGGACTTGAGTTCTCGACGATTGTTGCTTGGTCAAGGGCTAATATAATTTCGTTTTTATTGCCCCGCTCATTAAAAAACATAACTTCTGGTGGGGGATTAGGAATATCTGTTATGATAGAATCTTGCGTTAAGACCGGTATTTCAAGCATTTGAAGGGATGGTCTATTAACAAAAGTCACCACAACGTTACCATCTTCTTCATTTTCTCGCACGCGTGAATAGCTATAAGAGTTTCCTAGCACTAGCGTGATGGCCTTAATTTCATATCTGTATGTCGTGTCGTATGACAACAAGGAATCATAAAAATTTCTATTCTCTGGTGTCATAACATAAACAGTCTGGACTGGTCGGGTACCAGTTTGAGTAAATTTCTGTATCTTATAGCCCAATATCAAAGCGGGGCTTTCTTTTCCATCAACAATGACGTCGTCAAAAGTAGTTCTCATGTTATCATTAACAAAGTCCCTGACTTTAGATAACATCTCGAGACGCAAGAATTGAGATTCAAATGTGCTAGCTTCTTCAAAATCTTTGTAATATTTCTCGTCGTCTTCTGGTGTAAATGTTACAAGATCATAATTTGAAATAAAATCAACAAATCCTTTTACATTCACTTGTAGCATCTCGCCCTCAGATTCTAAATAAAAATCTAACCCTGCGCCCTCGGTTCTTTTTAGAAATGAGAACAGCTTGTTAAGCATCTTTGTTTCATAAAATAGCTCTTCTTGTTTTGCTATTTCTGATATTCTAGCTTCGGGATTAGTGTTAATTTTAACAAATGAATTGTATGGTTTGTTTGGCTGGCCTTGTACATTTGGATCTAATTGAAATATGTGTCCTATTTTTATATCCTTTATCTTATCGGCAGCAAAGAAAAGATTTTGTCTCATTGTTGCTTCAACGTTGTTTATCTCAAACTGATCTACGAATTGCTGCATTTGATATCCGGCAGGCCCCAAAACATCAACAGGAAAATCATCTTGATCGTGTATATTTAAAAGAGATAAGGGTGGAACCGTCTTTGATAAAGATTCGTAACCAAATGATTCATATAAATTAATTGCCTGAATACTTGAATAATCATTTGGCATAACATAATAGTGATCAATATACTCAACATTTTGAACATAAAGGCTTCTTAGTGACGAGGCCCACGCATTATAATCTGTAACTTGCGAACCAGTTGTGAATGTAATTTGCTGAGTGTAGAAGGGCAGTAAACCGGTTTCGTCTCTACCCGCCAAAGAAGTAGAAATTAAATAATTTGGGTTTTGTCCGACAGAGGTGACGACTGATCCGCTCACAATCTCATAAAAAACACCGACCTCTTTCCGTAGGCCATCCTTACCAATATCATCTCCGGTAAAAATACTAGATCCATCAATAACTCTATTTGACATTAGTAGCTGCTCCTAGTTGGTCGAAGTGTTCTTGATCTATCAACGTTGCGCCTTTGATTTGTGTCCACTTGTCTCAGAGTGGAAACCTGTCGGTCACCGGCGCGAGTATCGCTAATATTAATCGCAGGATTAACAAAATTATTTAGCTCTTGTCTTTTCTGGTTTTGTTTAATTATGTTAGTAGTTGAGAATTCTTTTTCATCTATAGAGGCAATGTCAAGAGATACTTGATTTTGATTACTGTTAGAGGCTGGTTGCATTGTGCCCTCAACAAACAGAAATGTATTGGTCTCAGGAATTTGATCTTCAGATTGAATTTGTAAAAGCTGATTATTAAATTTAGAAAACTTGATCATCAAAGACTTACCGGAGTCTAGTACCTCATCAGACAAAGTTAAATATATAGGTCTGGCCAGATCTCGTAACCCATTCTCTTTGCGCTCAAATGTATCTAAATATTGTGCTATTCTAATTCTGTTGTAGATGTTATTTAATGCAGTTGAAAATTTTGGATTTTCAAGCATTTGGTCTTCTTCTAGTGGGAACGAAAATCTTGAAAGATTATAGTTGGACAAAATTAGTGCTCGGAATTGAAGAGGTGTTCTAGAAAAATCAATTTGATTTTTTTGTTTAAGAAGGGCAGATCTTTCATTATTTAACGAGACAAGATCAAATGATTTAATTTTTCTTCTCTGTGCAAATGATTTTTTAATCAAGGTAGCGGGCGTCTTTTCTTCTTTAATTTCTTTTCTTCTTGTGTCAAGATTAATGCCCAGAAACAAACTTGTGGATCCAAGATAGTTTGAGGCGTTTTCATATTTTATATCTTCACCAAGCTCGCCCTTTTTTCTAAAAGGTCTATTAACTGCGATCGTTGTTAGCAATTCACTTTTACCAGATTTTGGTGAGGGCCCAAGAGCCGCCCTATTTCTTGCTTTACCACGCCGGCGGATTCTTTTGACTCTAGAGTTAACGGTAAACATATGATCTGTTATTATGTTATGTTTGTCTTCATCGAAAATAGAAATGTCGGCTTGACCCAAATCTATTTTTTGATCACCATAATTGTAACTTACTGGTGTAAAAAAAGTGTATTTAGATTTTTCAAAATCGGCCATCTGGATGGAAGATTCATTTCCCAAATCAGGCGCAACAGATCCAATTTCTGCTGCTGATATCTGTCTAGAGTAAAACTTATCGAACTCAGCAAAAGACCTAGAGCGGAATTGATCAGCGGTTATAAATTTACTATCTGTATCAAAATAACTAAAGTTACCTTCTTTAACTCTATTGACCTCAATGATCTTCTGTATATTTCTTGTAACACGTACGAATCTATTATTAGTAATTACAGATCTGCTATTTGTAGAACTTAGGCTATACTTACGGATAAACCTTGCAACTAAGTTATCCAAAAAGCTTACAACTAAGTTGTAATTTTCTTTTGACACAGTATTGATATAAAGATTCTTTAATGTGCTCTCAACAACTCCTTGAATGACTTGTTCGTCATCAAGCAGAGCCAATAAGATGTTAGTCAAACTTTTTGACAACCTTGAGAAAATACTTTGCTGAAACAGAGCATCACTTTCAATTCGAACAAAATTTAAATTAAGATCAATCTCGATCCCGTTTTGAGAAAAGAAATTAACAACCCTCTGTTTATCTAGACGACCAAATAGGGAGTTATAGGTTAACGAGAGATCTGAAATAATCCCGAGAATCTCGCTTTTTGTTTGCTCTAGAGTAGTCTTGAAAGAATCAATGACGTCAATATTCATTTTTAAACGATAATCTTCTGATTCGTCTTCGAAGTATCTTTCGTCAATAATCATAAGGTTGTGCAAGAACAATTCATTTGAAGGAAGTTCTTTGATGTACCCAATCTTCATTGAAGCCTCGAAGGTTGATTTTGTATTTATATCAAAAGAATTATCTGTTGCATCGACAAGATTGTTTGGATTAACGTTATATTCTTGGGAATACAATCTCATTTGATATCGTTCATCAAACTTTCCATCAACCATACTTGTGCGAATCAGCACTTGTTCCAATGTATCATCAAACTTGTAATCCCTCGTTCCAATATCAAGAAAATCTAATCTTCTTTTTAGAGGCGCTTTTAGCAACTCAAATTGTGAAATTTGAAAGTCTTTCATCAACTCGTAGAAGTATTGCTGGTTTGTATTGAAAAGCTCACGCGCTGTCTCAAATTCGTTAAGAGCTATATTTGAGGTGTCAATAGCAACGATAGAGACATCTAACTCTTGCTCGTAATGAAAAAATTGTTCCTCTGTAAAAAATGGAGCGTCTTTGGGGGCGAATTGGGGCGCAGTAACCGTTGACTTTGTAAAAGGAGAAATTGTTTCCGGAGCATCAAATGTCTCGTTTGACTCTGTAAAAGGAGAAATTGTTTCCGGAGCATCAAATGTCTCGTTTTCGGTGATATCAAAAATAAAAGCAGATACTTTGGACTCAACTTGGCTAGTCGTGAGTTCAGAGTGAGGCTCCTCTTTATGAAAAGAGCCCTCCATGTATCCATCTTGATGCTGATGCACAGGGCCAGACCATATCGTGCCATCTTCAAGCCTAAACAAGGTTGCTCTAATTGGTGTTCTTCCGTTTTTACGAACAGCCTCAGAAGCCATTGGTCCGTCAAGATATTTATAATCAGCATAATTCAGATTGAGATTTGTCAGATCAATATATGCTATGGCGTATATATAGATATTTTGTTTATCAAAGTCTAAATCTTGAGGCGTAAAGCTAAAATTGTAATAAAAATTATTTATGTTCTCAGATTGTCTTGTTTCAATTGGTATGTAGCTTTGAATACCAACGATTCTTGTGAATTCGTCTGATACATCGTGTATTGAAATATTGCCTTGATTTAAATCATTTGAAACTTGTTCAAGGTCCTCGCCGTTGTCATAAGTTAAAACGACAAGCTTTATGTTTAGTAATCCTCGGAGAATATCAGATTCTGACCAAGACGGGTCGTCAATAAAATCTTTGGTTGTTAAAGATATACTAAACAAATCATCAACCAAAGAAGCACTTTGGATATAAACGTTTGGCATACTTTCCAGACCAATTACGGGAATACTCATTAATCACAATCCTCTAGATCTTCTGCACTTACTCTTGTTGCATAAATATCAAATCTTCTTGGGGCTTCATCATCAGGACACACAAGATCATCATCAACATAAAGATTCTCTCTTTTAATATCTTTAATATTCTCGCACAATTCAATCGGGTCAATCTCATCATCAACCAGCAACTCAAAATATGTCAAGACCATTTTATCACGTGACATTTCAACAGGCGTCAATGCAGACAAGTCGTCTGTGATCATATCATTATCAAGTCTTTTGTATTGCTGCTCAAAATAAAGAGTCTTGAGGGTTTCCGGAAAAATAGATCCGTCAACGTTTCGTTCAGGATCAGTTATTTCAAACACCTCAATCTCAAAGTTCTCTTTTTCGTAGTCGGAGCCAAACTCTTTCAAGAAAGACATAATGTTATCTTCTTGAACGTACATAACCTTTCCATCATCAAATCTTTGGCTAACGATTCTGATATCGCTGTCTTGAACAAGGCGGCTCGCTTGTCTTCGCTTGAGGACATAATTCAATTCGTAATTAAGTTGCGGGATGAAGGAGTTTTCAAAAGACCCTGTTGAGACCAAAGAGGAGTTGCCATTGTAGACAGGGAGGGTACCTGTTATTTGACCGTCAAGCATAAGCATTGAAAAAGCCGGCGTGTTTACAGTTTCTCCGCTTGATTTTCCAATCGCTTGCTGATGATTTGTGTAGCCGTGTTTATTTACAATACCAAAGTTCTCTAATGTATTGTCGTAGCTAATTTTAGCTAAAGCTGCTTTGTTTGGATTTGGAATAATCTTTGGTGTTTCGTATTTGATTCTTTCATATGACTCGTTTTGTATCTCACTACGAGACACTTGCTGAACATCATACATAACATCATCATCTGCAAACTCATAATGGTGCGGCTTGAATTTTCCCTTTGAGATCAAATATCGGCCATATGGTGTGAGTTCAAACTTTAAAACTTGTTCTTTGTTATTGAAAAAAGTCATCTTCTTCTACGGGAAAGAGAGGCCGCAAATTGTTGAACTGCTTCTGGAATATCCCGCTGTTTGGGCTCAAATTTGCCCTCTGGAATGTTCGCAAATTCAATTTCTGCGTCAATCTTAACTAGTTCCACGAGAGAAAAGAAATCGTAAGGCCAATTGTATGAGATGAAAGCTTCTTGCGCCGTTTCGCTTTCAGCATTTGTCTGAAAGCCGGCAGCAGTTGCAGCTTGGCCATAACCTGCTTTCTTGCCAATAATTTTATCAAAATAGTTTGTTTTAGCTCTCTTTTTAACTTTAAATACCATCCAGCGTATTTCGTTATTTAGATCAGCACCTGTTCTTGTTCTATCTGTACCGTCACTAGAACCTAGTAGTTGGTTCGCAAGAAGTGGATGAGATACCGAATCTTCTGCAACATCAAATGAAGTACCAATCTTCGGTGGAAGGCCCTGCCAGATATCTGTAAGATCCTGTTGTGTAAGAGTGTGATTGAATTCAAAGATGTACATTGCAAACGGTGTAACTTCTGAATAATTATAAAAATCCATGGTTGGAGGAAACACATATTTTCGCATTTTGTTTACTTGATCAATAACGGAGGCACCAGCTCTGTTTTCAAAAAATTCTGGATTTCCTAAGCCTAAATTAGAAGGGTTACCACCTTTGTTAACAATGTCGACAGCTTGGAAATATCTCTTTGCATTTTGGAAATTATCATTATTGATCTCAAAGAATTTCTTGATACCAGATTCTTCAATATAAGGTACAGCGACAACGGCTTCAGAGATAACTTTTCCTTGTGCCACCTGTCCTAATTTTACAGGGTTGGTAGAAAAACCACAGATATCCGCTAATGAACCTGTTTCATACCAATTATTCAGTGGTGTTTGTACTGTGCTACCTTTATATTTTAACCAATTATCTGGAAGATCTTGAATCTGTAAGTATATACCTTCATTATTTTCTGGAACAACTCCATACTGATGCCACATACCACGAGGAGTTTGGGCCGTATGAAGATTGACTGATGCAGTTGTTAGACTTACATTTTTAAAGTTTAGAATCGGAGTCTCAAACTTTGTTTGAATAACCCAACGAGCGTTTGTTGCTCCTTTGTTAGCATCAATCGTTTGCTGAATATCTTCATTTAGGAGAGTATTGTTTTCTAAATTGCGAGATATAACACGGCCTGATTGCATAGGATTAATTGAGGCAAAAAGCTGCATAGAATTATAATTGACATGGGAGAAGCTATTTGGATAATAATCAGAATCAAATTGATGTCTGGGGGATTGCCTATCTTGTCCTGACACGACGCCTTTCAATTTAAGTGGACCAGTATTAGTTGAACCAGTCGCTGAAAAATTTTGATATGATAATAAATCCGCATCAATTCTTAAAGCTGACGCAGTTACAGTACTAAGAATTTCGGACAAAGAGAATTTCCCTGTTTGCTGACCGGCCGCTAAGGCTGCTGTGCCTGCTTCAGGTGCTCTCCAAACAAAATCAATCCACGCTTCACCATCATAATATGGTGGAGTAAAAGGTGGATTAAATCCATTTCGTGAATCAAAAAACACAGCTTCATCAGAATTATCATAGCCGGCACAGGGAGGACCAAAAGCTGTTGGTCTAGAGTACATTGTGATGG
>Ga0160423_10004459_pt1 | contig 11503 bp, 8 predicted proteins | sample CRUFie14St8metaG_FD_108191 | JGI IMG/M metagenome (GOLD analysis project Ga0160423, IMG submission 108191) | Marine microbial communities from the Costa Rica Dome - CRUD Field 142mm St8 metaG | ecosystem: Environmental > Aquatic > Marine > Oceanic > Photic zone | place: Costa Rica: the Eastern... | reverse complement strand
TTTTTGCCGGCGGGGGCGGCGCCGGGCGGGCCCCTGGCGCCCCGCGGCACCAACACACCCCCCCCCCCCCCCCCCCCCCCCCATCTTTGTGTTGTCTTGCGTGTCTCAGGAGCACCTGACGGAGAAGCTTGGCGAGGGCAAGTGGAAGAAGATCTTGTTGGAGGGCCAGGCGAGAGGAGGCTTTGCGGGCCGGACATCCGTTGACCTGAAGGACAAGTACAGGAACATAACCAAGAAGAGAGAGATGGCGATGGGATGATCGAAAGAGGACCATTTGTGTTGTACTTCATCATCCTCTTTGTTTTTCTTTGGCTTCCATGTTTTATTCCTTCTTTCACACAAGGCGGACTCCCTCGTGCTCGTTTTCAAAACCCGGCGCGGGTTTTCGTCCAAAGATCTCCTGGTTATCCAACCCTCTTCGAATCCCAAGCCGAACCAAAAAAAAAAAAAGAAGAAGACGGGATTTCTACTTGGGTGGAAGGCATCACGGGGCACGGGGTGCGGAAGGCACTCGCAGCGACATTGGCTATCCAAACGATTTCGATGGCGTCTACCATGGCGGCCGCATCGAGAGCGAGAAGCTTGCAGCAGTATAGGGCGAGGGGCAACGGGTCCCCCTTCGGCGGGTCCCATGCTCCCCGCGCGCCTCAGAAGGCGAAGGCCTCGAGGGTCGGCGCGAGGAGAACCCACCAGGTCGCCCTCGCCTCAAGCCCGAGGTCTGATGGGTCCACAACCCCAAGACCAAACGTCAAGGTGGAGGCCACCGGCAGGAGCGGAACCCCCGCCGTGGTGAACGCCGCCGCGGCCGCCCCCGCCGAGTGGAAGGGCGCCAACTTGAAGACTCTCGGCCTCGCCGTCGCGGTTGGGGTCGGGCTCTTCTTCTGCCCCCACCCTGCCGGCATCACCACCCAGGCCTGGCACCTCCTGGCCGTCTTCGTGGCGACCATCATCGGAATCATCACCGCCCCGCTCCCCCTTGGAGCCGTCGCGATGATCGGCCTGTGCGCCGCCATGATGACCAAGACCCTCACCTTCGCCCAGGCCTTTGCCGCCTTCTCCAACCAGATCCCTTGGCTTATTGCCATCGCTTTCTTCCTCGCCAAGGGCTTCATCAAGACCGGCCTGGGAACCAGGATCGCGTACTACGTCGTCAGCATCTTCGGCAGCACGACCCTCGGATTGACCTACTCCCTGGTCTTCAGCGAGGCCCTGCTCGCGCCAGCGATCCCTTCGCTCGCCGCGAGGGCCGGAGGAATCTTCCTGCCCCTTGCCAAGGCCCTGTGCGTGGCTTGCGGGTCCGACCCGGAGAACGGCACCGAGAACAAGATGGGAGCCTACCTGATGAAGACCTTCTTCCAGGGAACTTGCATCTCTAGCGCCATGTTCATCACCGCCATGGCCGCCAACCCGCTGTCTGTCAACCTCGCGGCCGCTGCCATCGGGGAGACGATTTCCTGGACCCAGTGGGCCGTGGCCGCATTCGTGCCCGGACTGTTCTGCCTGATCACCGTGCCGCTGATTCTCTACATCATCTACCCTCCCGAGGTCAAGGACTCCCCTGAGGCCCCAAAGAAGGCCAAGGAGGAGCTCGCGAAGCTCGGCCCAATGGGCAGGGATGAGAAGATCATGGCCGTCTCTCTGCTGTCCACCGTCGCCATGTGGGTCTTTGGCGCGTCGTACGGAATCAACGCCGTCGCCGCCGCCCTCTCCGGCCTCACCATCCTCCTCGTCACCGGGGTCATCTCCTGGAAGGAGTGCCTGAACGAGAACGGGGCTTGGAACACCTTCACCTGGTTCGCCGCGCTCATCTCTATGGCCGGGTGCCTGAACAAGTTTGGACTCATCCCGTGGTTCTCCCAGCAGGTCGTCAGCGTCGTCGGCGGTTGGGGGCTCGCGTGGCAGCCAGCTTTTGTCATCATCGTCCTGCTCTACTACTACTCTCACTACCTGTTCGCCAGCGGGGCCGCGCACATCGGTGCCATGTACACCGCTTTCCTCTCCGTGGCCGTGGCGTGCGGATCTCCTCCTTTGATGTCCGCCCTGTGCCTCGGTATGCTGAGCAACATCATGGGATGCTTCACCACCTACGGAATCGGAAGCGCGCCGCCAATCTTCGGAACTGGCTACGTCAAGCTCGACAAGTGGTACACCCTCGGAGGAATCCTGTCCGTGTACTACCTCTTCGTGTGGCTCGGAATCGGAGGGGCTTGGTGGAAGGTCCTGGGACTGTGGTAAGCGAGCGAGCAAAGCTCAGCAGTTCGTAAGAGACCAAGCCAAAGAATGGCTCGACTGAAATGGAAATAATAATCCCCCCTTTTTTTGTTCCCAAAGTAATAAGTGAATCGCCACGACCCTACTCGCGTTCAACGTCACAGCTGCACCACGACGGGAGCGTCCTCGTCGTCCTCCACCTCCAGCCCTGCTACCCCGAGCCTGCTCCTGACGAGCGCCGCGAGCCTGGCAGCTTCCTCCTCCACCGCCACCGGCACCACCTCTGCCTCAGCCACCGAGAGCAAGAATCCTCGGATCCCCGACGCCAAAAAGTGCTTCTCCTCCCCAAGCACCTCGTCCACCAGCGCCGCCGCCTCTGCTTCCCTCAGTGCGAGCTCGAGCTGATTCCTGAGCGCCCTCAGCAACTCTACCGCGAATTCCGGCCGCGTCTCCAGCATGGACCTCTCGCTACCCAGCGCCAGTACGAGGAGTCTCTTCCACTGGTTGAACCCCGTCAGGCTGTAGCACAGCAGGAAGCACACGAAGGCGAACTGCATCTCGCCCAGGAGCTCGTCGTGGTTCCCGCCGAGCTCGCGCTCCAAGAGGTCCTCCAAGACGGGGGACTTATCCAGGTGCAGCGCGGTGAGCGCGGATCCCGTAAGACCTGACTTTTCCAGGAACTTTCTCGCCGACGGGGACCCCCTGCCGCCCAGCTGAGGGAGGTCCAGGTAGAAGCACCGCGCATCCCGGCTGCGGCTGGTGGTGGCGCCGGCGCCCTCTTCCCTCCCCCCGCGCCTGAGCTGCTCCTCAAGCATTCTCTCGTGAGGGGTAGAGGCGAGGGAAGGGTCGTCCGGCTCGCCCTCCACGCCGATCCGAGACCCGACGGGGCTCACCCTGCGGATCGTTTCCGCGGTTATGTGCGCGGAGACCCCGCGCCAAGCGTCCTGCCAGGCCGGGTCGTAACGGAGCATCCGCGACAGGTAGTCGAGGTCGGATCGAGAGCGTTGCTCCAGCTCCCGGCGTCTATCGTCGTCCACGCATTCCACCAGGCTCTCTGTCTCGGCGCACCACTCTACCACGTGGCACTCCCCCTCGACGCCGCCCTCGACGTAGAAGAAGAAACCGGTCGGAAAGCAGGACTGCGACGAGGTCGACGCCCCTTTGGAGGTGGGTGTGGTGGCGCAAAAGTGGGCCCCGGGCGGGAGGTTTCTCACCCCGGTCCAAGCACCCCGTCCCACGAGCTCCCCATCCACGTCGAATTGGTGGTGGTCCAGGGTCACCGACACGCCCTTTGGCACGTCCGCGCACACCAAAGTTGCCATCGCAGTCCTCGCTCCTCCTCCTCTCGCCTCAGTCTCTCGAGTCTCGCGATGTGATTTCCCGCGAAAAGCGGGGGAACGATTTGGCTTGGCTTTGAGACCGATGAGCGTGGCGCTGCGCTCGGCTTTCGTGACGTTCTCGCGACGTGGGCTATCATCGCAGCGGAGCAAGGATCCCCCATTGCTTTGGCTCACCGAGTTTGGAATCGCGCTACCGAGTTGCGCACACCGTGACTTGCGAGTCAGCGTTCCCCGTCGTCGTCGTTGTTGCTCTTTCCCACAAAATCAAGACATGCCTCCAGCGATAGTCGACTGGGAGAAGAGGTGGGTCGATGAGGACACGCCCTGGGATCTATCCGGGGTCACCCCCGCCCTGAGGGACGCCGTCGAGCGACAGTCCGGGAGCCTAGGTCACGCCCTCGTCCCAGGCTGTGGAGCCGCGTACGACGTGGCGTTTCTGGCCGGGCGTTGCGCGACGGTCACTGCGATTGACGTTGCACCGGGCGCGGTGGAGGTCGCGAGGCAAAAGACCGAGTCCACGGGCGCGGACATTGTACTTGGAAACTTCTTCGAGCACGATTTTGGTCGGCGGTTTGACTTCATCTTCGACTATACCTTCTTCTGCGCGATCCAGCCTTGCGAAAGGCCGCGGTGGGGAAAGAGGATGGCCGAGCTCCTGGGCGACGGCGGCAGGCTCCTCACCCTCGTGTTCCCGATAGACGAGTCCAAGGCCTTCGACCCAAACGCCGAGGGACCGCCCTTCCCCGTCTCCGTCGCGGCTTACGAGGACGTCCTGCTAAGGCACGGCCTCATCAAGGTCAGCGAGTCCAGGTCTGAGCACTCGGTCAAACCCAGGAGGGACAAGGAGCTCGTGGTCTGGTGGGAGAAGCCGAAACAGAAGCTGTGAAGCGTGCAACCCGCTGTTCTCTCTCTCTCCTGTTCTAAATAAAACGATTCTTATTGTTGTGTCTGTGCTTGTGCGGCCGTCTCGCTCGGCGCTCACCCTGTCTTGAAGTTGCTCTCCCTCAGGGCCTCCCAAGTGTGCTGCTGCAGATCCTTCTCGCACTGTTCAAGCACCCCGGGCAGCTCCGAGTAGGCCCCCTTGGAGACGGACACGAGGTCGCTCATGCTCCAGAACTCGGTGTTCTCCAGGTAGTACGCCCGGTGGCCCAGGGCCTGGACCAGCTCGTGCTCGTGCCTGGTACCGTGGAGCCTGAGGAACCGCTTGTGCAAGGAAATGCGCTGGTCCCTGAGCTTCTGGAAGAGCGGGATCCTCGAGAAGAGCTGCGGCCTGATGGCGGAGACGCACAGGATGGGCTGGTCCGCGATGCTGGTGAGGTACTCGTGGGCCACGTCGGAGACCCTCCCGGGGCAAAAGTCCCAGTTCTGAAGGACGCACCACGGCAGGATGGACCTCTGGTTCTGGTGGCAGTCAGTGCAGTACAATTGCTTGGTGTACTCGCACAGCGCGAACCCCTTGTTGGAGCCAAAGGGCAGCGGGGCGCCAATGACACCGAAGGGGAGGGTCCAGGTGTTCCCTCTGATCCTGACGGAGCAACCGGCGCACCTCCCATGCTGGACCTGGAGCTGCTCGTGGGCAGACCGGCTCTGTGGCTCCTCCACAAGCAGGCGGACGGACTGGCCGCTGGTCTCACATTCCCTGGCGCCCAGCTCCATCGGCATCCTCGCCTGGTTGGACCCGTTGAAGCCGATTTGCTGCAGGATGCCGTGCTCACCCCCCTCCGGAGACAGGAAGCGCAGGAGCGGCTCCGCGGTGCAAAGCGGCGGCGGGGACGCACAGGCGACCCGGAGGCACTCCTGGAGGAGCTCCCTGCGCTCCTCGATCACCGTGGCGCTGAACCTTAGATGGCCAAAGTTGAGGAACTTGTCCAGCCTTACCTCCTCCCAAGGACGTGGCAGCCTGGGGAAGCACCTATTGAGGTCGGACTGGAGCTTCACAAAGTCCCTGTACCGCCGCCTCAGCAGCCAGCCCAGGCCTCCCGCACTCTTCGATTTGGGAGAGGGAGAGGGGGGAGGATGGGATGTAGGTCGTCAGCGCGTTTTCGAAGGCTTTCGTAATTGTTTCCAGAGATCCGTTATTCCCTCTCACCTGGACGTAGACCTGGTACACAGTGTAGGACTGCCACCGGTCGCCGTGAGTCTCCACGCCGAGGATGCCGACATCCAAGATTCCCACCCCGGATACGACCTCTACCCTCGCTGTTGCTGGGGCCTCCCCAGAGTCCGTCAGCACGCTCGTCAAGTCGCTCAGGGTCGTGAGCTCCGAGAAGGTTTTGACCAATTCGCCCGAGGACCCGGAGTCCGCATTCCCACCGCTTGCGCTCGGGCTCGCATCAGCGCTGTCCTCCTCCTCCACTTCCACTTCCTCCTCCTCATGCCGGCTCGGCTCCTGAGCCTCCGCTCGCGGCCGGGGCGCTGGGGGCCCCGCCGGCACCGAGGGCAGGTCCAGCAAGTCCCGCAAGGGATCTTCCTGTTGACCCTCCAAAGGTGGCGCCGGGGCTTCCTCCTCTGCCTCTACCTCGTCCAGCAGGTATTCTGATCCAAAGGCGGTGCACCCGAAGGCCCCCTCGTCGTCCTCGACCCCGCCCTCGCCCTCGCCCTTGCCCTCCGCCTCCACCTCGGCCCTGACCTCCTCAATCAGCCTTTCTGCCTGCTCCGCCGCCGACGCCTCATACGTGTCTAGCAGAAAGTCAGGGGATGCTGAGAGGGCATCCTCCCACCGAGGTGGGGCGGGGGTGCCCTCTAGTGCCAGGATATCCCTCGCCTGGCTCACGAGCTCCTCCGCGGCCTCCTCCTCCGCGGCCTTCTCCACCCCGGGAATCGCCCCAACCGGCTCGTAGGTCTCCAGCAAGAAGTTGGGCTGCGACGCTGCCTCAGCTGCGGCGGCCGCAGTCTCAGCCTGGTCCAGCAGCGCCGAGGCCTCTTCCTCCGCCCTCTCCAGCGCCCCCCCCGGCGCTACCAGCTCGGGGGATGTCGTTGCAAGGTCCGCCTCTTCCGGGTCAAGGCTGGGCAAGCCCTGATTCTCCTCCACGTCCAGCCAGAGGCCTCCAGCCTCGTCTGGGGTGCTTGCAGCCGCAATGCTGTCGCTCAGCGTGCTAGGAGAGGGATCCCTCGACCGGATGGGGCTCCCTGGGCCCTCGTCCTGCCGCTTGGCGGCCACATCGAAGCCTACCCTCGACGGCGGAGGCGATGGCGACGGCGGGGCCAGGTCCGCAAAGGAGAAGGACGCAAATGAAAAGTCGTCCCCTCCCGCACTCTTCGTCTCCTCCTTCCTTTCAAGCCGCTCCCTGCCGATCTCAGCGGCGTCCACGACCCGCTTCTTGCCCCTGCCGCCACGCCTCCTCCCCTTCTTCGCGGAGGACCTCCCAGGGGAGCTCAGGATCTCGTCGATGTCCCTCAGCCCAGGGGAGTGCTCGCCAATCACCGTCACCAGCTTCTCTTTGTTGTGGAAGTCCCGGACGTCCTTGGCAAAGGAGTCGACCTCCCTGGCGCGCTCCCGGGTTAGGCGGCCGGACGAGAAGATCGCCGAGGCACCAGGGGGATCCCCCTGGGCGTCCCCCCTTGAAGCGCCGATCTCCTGCGCGGGCCACAGCAAGATGTCAAACCGCGCGCGGGAGAGCGGCTCCAGAGATTGGACGAGCCGCGACGACAGCTCGGGCGACCTTATCATGGATGAGTCCTCGTACCAGATCTTCAGGAACCGCTCCTCGCGCCTAAGCTGGTCCAGCTTCCTTGACAGGGTTCCCTCCACCAGGCAGTTCCTCGCCCAAGCCCTCACCTTGGCGCCCCCCCTGATGCTCTGCCTGGTCTGCCTCGGGGCGATGATGACCCTGAGGCCCAGGTCCACCGAGTGTTGCGCCTCGGCGGCGTACAGGGCGTTGTAGGGCTGCGGCTTCGCGACCATCCAGCGCAGGCCCTTGATCCAGGTTCCCGTCTTCCTGGGCGACGTCTTCATCGTCGCTGTTTCCGCTGCGCCCGCGTTATCCTTGCCCTCCAGCGGGTGGAGTGGCTGGGCCCTCAGCCCCCTCGCCAGGAAGGACTCCACGATCGACACGAGGTCCGACACGAGGTCGGAGTCGTGCACGACAGCGGGGGCCGCCGGTGCCTCACCGCCCTCGCCTCCACTCGCCGAGGACAGGAGCGCCTCCGCGCAGCGTTGGGCTCTGGACAAAAAGTCCTCCGGAGAGAGGTCGCCAACCCTCTCGGGCCCCGGAGTCGGCGGCGTCCGAGCCGCGGCAAGCTCGCCGGAGGCGTTGGTCACGTGCGCAGAAGCGGCTTGGGCCCTGCGCTGGGCCAGGAGGTCCTCACCCTTTTGCAACAAGTAGTCGCCCTGGTGTCTCTGCAGGCCCACGCACTCCTCCCTAGCGAGTGTCTCCTTCAAACCCTTGATCAGGTCGCACAGCCTGGCGCACTCCTCGTCGACCTCCCCGCCCGGGGACGCCGCGAGCGAGTCCGACCGCTCCCTCGACACCTCCGCCGGTGCGTCCTCTGTGGGGGCTCGCGCCACGTCTCGGTCGAGGTCCTCGGCCTCCGGCTCCCCCTCCTCCTTGCAAGGCGACCCAAGCCAGTCCCCGAGGGAGGCCGAGGACTCCGTCTTCCTGTGTCCCGCCTTCAGCTTGATCTTGGAAAACAGCAGGGAAGGCAGAGTGTCCGTTGTTTCCCCCTGGGTGGGGGGCACTTCCAGCATGGGTTCCAGAGAAGAGAGCTCCACGGCGTCCTCCTCCTCGTCGCTGCCGCTCAGGGCGAGCGAGGACGAGACCGACATCGCCCCGGATTCGGCCCCCAACCCATTGTCCCTGTCCTCTTCCATCACCCTCGCGCCATTGATCGCGTCTCCCCACCCCCCGGTCGCCCACGCGGCAAACACCGTGTGCCAAATATCTCAACTTCCTCCCCCCGCGAGACTGAAGCCTTTTTCGTCTAGACTCTGGAATCCAGAGTCTCTGTTTGTGTCCTTGGAGCTCCTGGGAGCGGATTGTGTTGGCTGTTGTTGGTGCTTGTGACACCACACACTTCACCATTATGGCGTCGTCGGGGCCTCCTCCGCTGGAGGTCCACCTGCTCTCGTCCCTTCGGAAGCGGAACGCCCTCGAGGTGGACGCCCTTCGGCCCGTGGTCGAGTCCTACCTGCGCATCCTGGGCGACAAGACCTTACTCAGGAAAGAGTGCTCTCAGCTCGACAAGAGGACCAAGGCCCTCGCGGAAGAGAAGGAGACCTTGAAGCGGGAGCTGCTCCATAAGGATGACAACGAGGGCAAGGCCGCAATGGCGGAAAAGTTGACGAGGAAGAACGCTGAGCTCGGAGAGGAGGTCCTGCAGTCCTACAAGGAGAACGCCCGTATCGCGCAAGAGTTGGCCGCCAAGGTGTCGGAGGTGACGACCCTGAGGGAGGACAACGATCGATATTTGACGGAGAGGGACAAGCTGCAGCTCACGGTGTCGGAGCTTGGGGAGAGGAACAAGGAGCTGCTGACCCAGGTCGAGGAGGAGCGCAGCACGACACGGGTTTTGCACGTGGAGCTGGACACCGTGTCGCAGGAGAAGAAGGAGTGCGAGCAGAGGTGCGAGCAGGCAAAGGCGGAGAACGCAAAGCTGGTGGAGATGCTGCTGGAGATGAAGGAGAAGGAGGCGGAGAGGATGAACGCGGCGAACGACTACTACGACTCTGTGGTTAGCAACGCGAACCTTCAGGCGGCGAGGAGGATGGGCGCAGCGCAGTCCGGCGCGGGAGCCATCGACGGGGACTGGCAGGACATGGACGCCTCGGACTTCGCCGTCGGGGTGCCAAAGATGGTGAAGCATCTTTTGCCGGAGGCGCACGCCGGGGCGTGCCAGGCTTGCTCGTTCAGCAACAAGGGAACACTGCTGGCCACGGGGGGCGCGGACCAGGTCATCAAGGTTTGGGAGCCCAAGAAGGGGGCAGCCTCCTCCACGCTACAGGTGAGGTGCCCTCCGCGAGCGACAAGGTCGCGAACGCTTCCAGCGGAGCCTCTCACCCCCCGCCTCTGACCTTTCCTCCTCCATCCCCACTTCATCGCGTCTCCCCGAGCAGGGCACCCTTGGCAGCGTGCTGGACTTGGAGTTCACCCCGGACGACGGCTTTTTGGTGGCCGCCGGGGCGGATGGCGCGCTGAGGATGTGGAGCGTGGACACCGGCAGGAGCAAACACACGCTGACGGGGCACAAGGACAAGGTTCACTCGGTGTCCTTCGGCGCCAACGAGAGCAAGAAGTGCGTGTCCGGCGGCCAGGACCGCACCATAAGAATCTGGGATCTCGTCAAGGGGTACTGCGTCCAGACCATCGCGTGCGGCAGCACCTGCTTCTCGGTCTGCATGGGCCAGAACGGCTCCTTCGTGTACTCGGGTCACTTCGACGGCTCGGTCAGGGTCTGGGACTTTAGGACCGGGTCGCTGGAGAAGCAACTCCCCTCGCTCCACGGGTCTCAGGTCAGCTCGGTGTGCGTTTCCCCCGTCAGCGACCGGTACCTCGTTTCCGCCGGCAGGGACAACTGCGTCAAGGTCGTGGACACCGTCACCTTCGAGACCGTCCACACCCTGGATTCCCCGTCCTTCAAGACTGCGGGCGCAAAGGCTGTACCTTGCATCAGCGCGGACGACGCGTATGTTGCTTGTGGGTCGGCCACAGGGGCGGTGTGCGTGTGGTCCACGAGGACAGGAACGGTGGACACCGAGCTGAAGAAGCACAAGCAGGGGGTGCTGGCTTGCGCCTGGAACCCCTCCGCGGCCATGATCGCGTCCACGGACCAGAAGGGAGACCTCATCATCTGGGACTAGCGTTGTTGTTACATCATCTTTGATATTTATTCTGGCCGCTCCCACTGCGTCTTTTTCGTCTTCTCGTTGTAAAAATAGGGGTCCCCGGACTCCTCGTCCTCGTACTGCGCCCAGCCCGAGGGCAGCGTGAGGGCGCCCTCCGCCTGCCTCTTGAGGTCCTCGAGGTCCTTTCCCTTCCCGGCGGACCTGGTCGCCCGGGACCCCGTGCCCGACCCCCTAGACGACGAGCGGCCGGAGCCCTTGGCGAAGCCCTTTCCGACCTTGGAGAGCGTAGGCTTCCCGTCACCCGGCTTGGCCCCCTTGGCGCCCAGGTTCAGCGAGCTCTGCAGCCCCGCGGACTCGCTCTTCGCGTTCTTGTCGTCCTGCCAACTCTTGTAGCTCAGGTACCCCACGCCGGCCGTCAAAACGAAGAGGAGCGCGAAGGCGAGGGTCGTGAGCACCGAAAGCACGATCTGCTCCCCGCCGTTGACCCTCTCCGTGGCCCCGGCCAGGGCATCCGCGCCCTCCGCGGCCTGCCTTGCGAGTTCCGACGCGTCCTCCGCGTCCGCGAGGACGCCTAGCTCGCCTGGTAGGGCGTTGGCGCGGCGTCGCCTGGTGGAGGTGGGGCCCGTAAAAGCGCGATCCAGGCGTCGCGGGGATCGAAAGACGACCGGTCGCCTGGGCGAAGCGGAGGCCCCGGAGAGCCTCGACGAAGAAGACGCGGCGGTGCTGCTGCGCGCCATGAGCGCTCGCATCGTGGTCCCCATCGTCGGTCTACGAGATCTTCAATTTGGATAACTCGCGGGAGCCAAATGCCGTCTGGTTCTGGAAAACATCCCGGGAGGGAGGAGGGACGGGAAGTCGCGTTGACGAGTGGGCTTTCCATATATATATGGAAACGTAGAATTTTTTGAGGTTGTCAAAGAGTTTTGAAGTCACTTCAGAAGTTGTAGTGAGTATCTATAACTTGCGATCGAACTACTTGTGGGCCCATAGTGGGCGCTCCACTAGGCGTTCGGTGACGGTGTATCCGTTACGTGGTTTATCCACACATACAAGTACGCGGTTCTTCTAAGAGCCCGTGCCGTTCAACCCATGAACAAACACTTTCTTTTTTTTGTTTTTGGTCTCCTCTCTCTATCACTTCCTGCTGCCAAAGCCGTTCAAGTCATCAGGG
>Ga0160423_10004458_pt1 | contig 11503 bp, 9 predicted proteins | sample CRUFie14St8metaG_FD_108191 | JGI IMG/M metagenome (GOLD analysis project Ga0160423, IMG submission 108191) | Marine microbial communities from the Costa Rica Dome - CRUD Field 142mm St8 metaG | ecosystem: Environmental > Aquatic > Marine > Oceanic > Photic zone | place: Costa Rica: the Eastern... | reverse complement strand
TTTTTATCGTATAAGAATTAAGTACTTAAAATCAGCCTCGAGCGAGAGAAAATTTTCAAAAATGACCTTCATTACCCGCTTAGCGGCAAACTTAATTCCGTACAAAGAATTTATTTAATCCTGAATCTTTCGTACAAAAAAAGCTCTGGAATCCAGAGCTTAAAATTGTATTTTTTTGTGATAATTTAATTCAATATTGCATCAACGCCTGGCAGAACTTTACCCTCCAAGAGCTCTAACAAAGCCCCTCCTCCTGTTGAGATATAAGAGACTTGATCTGCTAATCCATATTTATTTATGGCGGCGACAGAATCTCCTCCACCGATTAAGGTAAAGGCACCGTTCTTTGTAGCCTGAACAACTGCATTCGCTATTGCCTTCGTTCCTTCACCAAAAGTATCTAATTCAAAAACACCTACAGGGCCATTCCACAAAACTGTTCCTGATTTTTCAATTACATCACCAAAAATCTTTCTTGATTCCGGACCACAATCCAGACCTTCCCATCCATCAGGAATTTGTCCAGCGGCAGCAACTTGAGTCTTAGCATCGTTTGAAAAATGATCCGCAACGATCGAATCAACCGGCAAATAGATATTTACTCCCTTTTCTTTTGCTTGTTGTAAAACATCCAATGCAGTTTGTAAAAAATCATCTTCTACAATTGAATTGCCAATTTTACCACCAATAGCTTTTGAGAAAGTATATCCCATTCCTCCACCAATAATCAAATTATCAACCTTACTTAACATTTGGGTAATAATTTGAATTTTTGAAGACACTTTTGATCCTCCCATTATAGCGGTAAGGGGAGATTTACCTGATTTAATTGCCTTATCAATACTTTCTAATTCTCCAGCTAATAGTAATCCAAACAATTTATCATTAGGGAAAAAATTAGCTATTATCGTTGTAGATGCATGTGCTCTATGTGCTGTTCCAAAAGCATCGTTAACGTAACAATCCGCCAATTGAGATAATTGTCTAGCAAATTCTTCATCACCAGCAGTTTCCTCTTTATAAAATCTCAGATTTTCTAGTAAAAGTACCTCTCCTGGTTTTAAATCAGCTACGGCCTTTTCAACACCTCCCCCAATACAGTCCGATACAAATTTAACCTCAACACCCAATTTATCAGAAACAGTTGATACGATATGCTTCAAGGAGAATTTATCTTCGGGACCATTCTTTGGTCTACCAAGGTGGGACATTAAAATTGCAGTTCCTCCACTCTCTAAAATGGTTTTTATAGTGGGGACGGCAGCTTTAATTCTTGTATCATCGCTAACATTAAAACTCTCATCTAAAGGCACGTTGAAATCAACTCTAACAATGGCTTTTTTTCCTGAAAAATCATACTCTTTTACACTACTCATATTGATTAAAATATTTGATTAAAAATAAATACCTAACGCTTATTAATCAAATTTAAAGAATCTGTTCGGGAATAACTTGCGATTGGTAAGTTAACTTAAATAAAAAAACAAAAAGAAGAAACATTCTTCACAATATACAATCAGATATACCATAAATGCCAATGATTAATTAATGGGAAACTTTATCTTTGACAACAGATGTTTTTTAAAGATGTTATTGGACATAACGAAATAAAGCTGCAGCTGATTAAAAGTGCACAAAACAACAGAATAAGTCATGCGCAATTATTTTTAGGATCAGAAGGAGGTGGTAATTTTCAATTAGCGCTAGCATATGCCCAATACATCAATTGCGAAAACCCAGGCATCTCAGACTCATGTGGGGAATGCTCGAATTGTATCAAATACAGAAACAAACAACATCCAGATCTTCATTTTATTTATCCAACAGCTAGTGGGAAAGAAATAAAGGAAAAACCCTGTAGCCAAAAACTTATTAAAAGTTGGATTGAGTTCTTACACCTAAAAGAATATTTCACATTAAATGATTGGATGCACCATATAGGTGCGGGAGAAAAACTATCCAAAATAAATATATTGGACAGTCAAGACATACTTAAAACAGTGTCTTTAAAAAATTTTGAGGCGAGATTTAAAGTGATCATTATTTGGTGTCCTGAGAACATGAACATTGAAAGTTCCAACAAAATTTTAAAAGTTTTAGAAGAGCCTAATCCAAAATCTATTTTCTTTCTTGTTGGCCATAGTACCGATGCGCTCTTAGCAACTATAATTTCAAGAGTTCAAATTATAAAAACAAACCAATTAAGTGATAGTGATATAATACAAGGGTTAGTTAGCAAAGCAGGGATTCCTGAGAACTTAGCTCAGTCAATTTCTTTATTGGCAAATGGAAATTTTTCGAAAGCACTAGAACTAGTAAATTCGCCTGAAAACGATGAACAATTTATTGATATTTTTCAACAATGGATGCGAATTTGTTATGCTGCAGATTTTTTAAAAATTGAAAAATGGATTAACGAAATTGATAAATTAGGTCGAATTGCTCAAAAAAACTTCCTAGAATATGGGTTAAGAATATTCAGAGAGTGTATGCTTTACAACTATGTTACGCCATCACTGAATCGTTTAAACAAAAAAGAAGAAGCCTTCAACGAAAATTTCGCAAAGTTTATACATGGAGGAAACATTCTTGAAATTATTGATATTTTCGAATTCACGCATAACGCTATTTGGAGGAATGGAAATGGGAAAATAGCCTTCATGAACCTTAGTTTAAATATTTGTAATTTACTTAAATCAAAACCTTAGCTTTGAACCTTTAGCTATCCTAATTTAAGATGATTATTTTATTTGCTGGAAAATATACAGGAGAATATAACCGAGATAAAATAATTTTAGAAGGCTTAAGAAAACGAAATGATGTTAAAATCCTTGAATATAAATTCAATAAAAAAAAGGACTTCAACCAAGAAAAATTCGCTCCTCTTGATGAAGAATGTGATGTTATTTACTGCCCTTCATTTTCGCATAAATTCGTTCGATTTATAAAAAACAAAGCATCAAAACCTGTTGTTTTTGACCCTCTAATCTCTAACTATTTAACAAAAGTTTTTGATTATAAGAGTGTAAAAGAATGGTCACCACGTGCATTTAAGAATTATTTAAAAGATAAAATATCTTTTAATGCGGCCGATGTTCTAATTGCAGATACAGAGCAACATAAAATTTATTTCCACAAAACATTTGGAATTCCCCTTAATAAAATTGAGGTACTCAAAGTTGGTGCAAATACAACTGTATTTAAACCAAGATTTAAAGAACCTAGTAACCCCTTTATAATCGGATTTTACGGAGGGTTCATTCCCTTACAGGGAGTTAAATTTATTATTGAAGCAGCTCGGATTCTAAAAGACAATTCTTCTTTTTATTTTCAATTAATTGGAACAGGATATGAATTTGATAAAATGCAAAAATTGGTTGAGCAACTGAATCTTAACAACATTCGTTTTGAAGGCTGGGTTGATTATAAGGAACTCCCTAAAAAAATTGCACAGTTTGATATTTGCTTAGGGATTTTTGGAGATACACTAAAAGCCAACTTAGTTATCCCAAATAAAATATATCATTACGCGGCAATGGGCAAACCCATAATAACGATGAATTCTCCAGCAATAAGAGAAATGTTCACAGAAAACAAAAACATTATACTTGTTGAAAATAATGGAAAAGAATTGGCCAATAGTATTTTAGAATTGGCAAAGAATAAGGAGAAAAAAAATGAGCTTGGTGAAAACGCCAGAAAACTTGCCAATATTGAGTTTAGTGAAGATAAAATTGCAGAGAAACTAATAGCTATCATCAAAAAAATTCAAGCAAAAAAAAGCACCTGAAAGATGCCTTTTTCCCAGCACCATATATCGTTTTAATTAAATTCCTTGATATACGCCTCTATTGCACCAGTCATGGATGGAGCATTCGGTGCAGGGGCAGCTATATTAATTTCTAAACCAGCCTTAACAGCCGCTTTTTTAGTTGTTTCACCAAAAACAGCAATTCGAGTATCATTTTGTCGGAATTCAGGGAAATTTTTAAATAAAGACTCTATTCCTGCTGGACTATAAAACACTAGACAATCATAAAATACATTCTCTAAATCACTCAAATCACTAACAACAGTCTTATAAAGAATAGCTCTTTGATAATTAATCTCTGACTCTTCAAGTTGTTTAGGAATGACATCTTTTAAAATATCTGAAGAAGGAAGTAAAAATTTTTCAGACTTGTGCTTTTTAATTAACTCCATTAGTTCGACAAATCGCTGTCGACCATGAAAAATTTTTCTTTTTCGATAAACAACGTGTTTTTGTAAGTACAGAGCAACAGCTTCTGAAATGCAAAAATATTTCATAGAATCAGGGACAGAGTACCTTGTTTTCTCACAAATTCTAAAAAAATTATCTACAGCTGTTCTGGAGGTTAAAATAACAGCTGTAAAATCAGAAAGGTTTATTTTCTGTTCACGAAATTCTTTCGCATCAACTCCCTCTACATGAATAAACGATCTAAAATCAACCGTTACATCATGCTTATTACTCAACCCAAAAAAAGGCGACTTATTGTTCTCAGGTTTTGGTTGTGAAACCAAAATAGATTTAATTGCTTTCCCCATGAAATTTAATTTTTACTAAGCTAAAATGCTCAAAACTGGCTTCGAAAACACCTTAATTATAAGCAGAACAGGTATGATTTCGAGGGTGCAAATATACAAAAAGGAGTAAAAATATGGAATGTTTCCATGCTTTATTCCTAATAAAACACCATTTATCCATCTTAAGAGAAGGTACACACAAGAAATAAAAAGAATAATTATTAACGATATTTCCTTTAAGGGAAGACTAAAATTATACAGAATCAACAACGGAAATAAAATTAAACCATAGCCCTTATCTTTTATCCCTAATCTACTAAGGCAAGCCTCTGTTAAGCGTTCTTTTTGAAAAATTTTACCAATTATTTTTTTAACCATGTATTTGAACACAAACAAAAAAACAACTACTCCAAGTGTTAAAAACAAATGACCTAGATGATTGAACGAGCTAAAGTAATCTGAAAAATATGGAAGAAAATTAAACCCCAGAATAGTTATTGTTAATAGAAAGAAAATGGTCAGCCACATTCCTCCTTTTTTGTCCCTATTGGATTCCAATACACTCTTCTCATTTGAATTTTTAATACTTATGTTGTTTAGTAATATTGTCCTAGTATATGGACGAAAATTATATACTATAAAAACAAGCAGTAAAAAAAGCAACAAAAAACTGAAGCCTATTGTTGGGCTTACAAAATCTTCACGAAGCAAAGGCTCTTTTAATTGATTAAACTCATTCATCTACAAACTGAAAAACCTAGAAATTCTAAATCCCAATTTAAATTCTCCATCTCCCCAAGAATCAGATTCAGCACCTAATAAATCCTGAAATATTAATCCAGATGAATTGGATAAATTAATATGAAAAACATGTCCTCCTGTTTCTAGTTCAATACCACATGAAAGAGGATGATGATATGCATATTTATTACTGTTTCTTAATTCTCCTAAAGTATGGTTATATTCTCCCACAAAAGATAGCTTCTTGGTTATTCGATAACGCATACCGCAACCTAAACTAAACAAATCATTATCTTCTTTCAAACCATTATAACTCACTTTTTGCACAACTAAATTTTTATGGAAATGTGATACACTAAATAACACTGAAAGTTTATTATTTAATTTACTACCAATAATCAACTGATTAATGAATGAAAATCTATGCACAATTTTTGAGAAATTGCCACTCGGATCTCTTTTAGGTGTGAACGCAGCATTACTTAAAATTACAGCAGTAATTGGTGTTGATCCCCTTTTCTGTTTTATAAATTTATACTTTAGTAAACCATCAATATTTTCATTGGTTTTACTTCTCCCAATACCAACTTGAAACTCTTCTGTCACACCATAGTCAAATGAAAAACGAATATTAGATGCTTTGTCCAAACCGAACAGAGAGTGACCTCCTCCCGCTTGTCCTCCGATATCTCCAAACCTATGAGATATTTTAAAATCCAAAACACCTTTCCGCTCGGTTTCCGTTGTATATGCGTTTATAAGCACAGGTGATTTCCATGTCGCACGAACATATGAAACTTCCTTATCTGAGTCCGCTTCCAAAATGGCCAATATATCATCTTGTCCAAAGGAAATGTTTACAAAAAATAAAAATACTACAAAAAGCCTCATCATTTAGATACTACTTCTTTCAATTCAATAGCAACAGAAACTTCAACTACCTCGGCAATTTTTTTGATTTTAATAGAAGGGATTTTAATCCCATGATCGGCTACCTGAATAGCAAATTTTGCATTCACACTAACTTTACCATTCTTAACAAGAATCTCACCTTTTATTTCCCGATCCTTTTCAACACCATGAATCTTCAGCTTTCCCTTGACTATTACCGAATAGACACTATCTTTGGAAAGATCAAAATCTCCAATTACATCTCCATTTAAAGTTGCTTTTGGGTACTTGTCCGATTCCATGTAATCTTCATTAAAATGCTCTTGCATCATAGGATTCTTAAATACAAATGTATTGGGCTTCATTAAAACCGCAATTTTTTTATCAGTTGCATTGAAAACAGACTTGCTCTTTTTGCTTTCTGCATAGATATCTCCCAGAGGAGCATCCGATAAAAAAGTAATCTTTGAAGTTGTAGATTGAAACAACTGACCGTTTGCAAAAAGAGACCCAAAAACCAAAATTAATCCTAAAATATTTTTCATTGCAATAATTTCTTTAGTTAGATGGTAAAATAAAAACTTTTTAGAAAAATTTCCATTTATTGCCCAATTCTTTTAATATTAGAAATCTTGAATCAATTTTTTTGCCAAATTTACGCCTATCAAAGAAATAAGCTAAAACTTCAATATATAATTTTTATTTGTTTCTTTATCAAAGAACAATCGTGCTATGAAAAAACATAATTTTAGCGCCCTTTTTGAAGGATCCGGTGAGGGCATCATAATTACTAATAATAAGACCGAAATTGTGTATCATAACTCAATTATTTTGGAAATGCTTCCTAATCTTCCAAAGACTCCCTCTAAAAGAGATTTCAATAATTTAATCAATTTAGACTGCGTATTTGACCAGGAAATAAGCTATAATTTGTTTGAGCTTGATCATCTTATATTCGCAACAAAAAGTAAGTTTTCAATAGAAAAACAAAATTATTTCCTGTTCAGAGTTAAAACCTCTGATAAGGATTCCGTTGAACGAAGACTTTCTTTTTTCCTCAATAATATTGATGAAATAGTATATACGGAGAAAATAATAAAAAATAAACGAGAAAGTGTTGGTTATATAAGTAAAGGGATTGAAAAAATAACCGGAATGCCAGCTGAAGAAATGATTCTTCAAAATAAACTTCCTTTTGAATTTGCATGCAATTCTGATAAAGAAAAGCTAAACGAATTCATAATCAAAGTAAACCATACCAAAGAACCAGAAAAACATCAATTCAGAATACAAAATAAACTCAAAAAATTCAATACTTGGGTAGAACTTTCGATTTACCCCCAAGTCTCAAAAAAAAATGATCATTTTGCCAATTTTGGGGTGATTCGAGACATTTCAAAAGATATTGAGGCAGATCAGCTATTGAGGCAAAGTGAACTCAAGCACCGCTTACTATTCAGTGAAGCAAACGATGCGATTATAATTTTTAAAGATGTTGATATGGTTGACTGCAATGAAAAAACGCTTTCAATGTTCAATGCACCAGGATTCTTAGAAATTGCTGGGAAAAAACTGTATGAATTAATGCCCGAAAAACAGCCCAATGGCGAAGATTCCATACTAAACTACCACTATCACATGCAAAGCGCTTTAGCAGGTGAATCACAATTCTTCTATTGGCGCCATTCTAAGTTAACAGGAGAACAGTTTGACTCTGAGGTTAGTATTAATAGTTTTACTGTTGAGTCGGATTCCTATATTCAGGTTATTGTAAGAGACATCACTCAAAGGAAAATTGCAGAAGAGCAAAAAAATCAGTCGATAAAAAGCTATTTTGAAATTTTCAACTCAAGCTCTGACCTCATTTTCATAGTTGATAGCCAAGGTAAAGTTATTGATGTTAATCAAACCGTATTGGATACATACGAAACCCCCAAAGATGAGATTGTTGGAGAATCTTTTGATAAGCTAGGCGAATTAAAAATCATCAATGAAGATGACTTAATGAAAATAGGAAAAGCTTGGGCTGGTGAACCTCAAAAGTTTGAATGGCATTGCACAACAGGTAGTGGTAGTAATATTCCTCTTGAAATGATTCTGCACCCTGGAACCTATTTTGGAAAAGAGGTAATTATAGCTAGTGGAAGAAATATTAGCGAACGATTAGAATACGAAATGATCATGAAAGAAAGTGAATCCCGCTTTAGAACACTTGCATCACATGCTCCAATTGGAATATTTTTAACAGATAAACTAGGAAATGCAATTTATGTTAATGATAAGCTAAAGGAAATAGCATACTACCCAAGTGTTGATGGATTCATGGAAAATTGGCTCTCAAAAATACACCCTGAAGATAGAGCAAGAATTCAAACCCATATTGACCTTACACAAAAAGACAATCACCAGCAGTATGAATATAGAGTCGTACCCAAAAAAGGTAATGAACGATGGGTGAAAGTTCAAGTTAATTTACTCAAAGATACCAGCAATGAAGTGATTGGTAGAGTAGGCACAATAGAGGATATCACCAAAGAAATCAAATCTGCACAGATTGCAAAAGAGGCTGAGAAAGATAAATTACGAGCTGAATTTGCAGAAGAAACCACCAGAAGACTTCAGAAAGAGATTGATGAAAGAAGAGCTGCTGAGGAGGAATTAAAATCGGCAAAAGAATTGAATCAATACATTATTGATTCTTCAACAGATATGATTATTGCAACGGATATTAATGGTAAAATAACAGAGTTTAATCAAGCAGCAACAGAGGGTTTTGGGTATTCGACATCAAGCATAATAGACACTTCCGTAGACCCACTTTTTGCAAGAGAAATAAAGCGAAAAGAAATTCTAGAAAACGTATTAGGATATGGTAAATGGAGTGGAGAAGTAATTTGCAAAAGGGCAAATAACTCAACTTTTATTGGATATCTCTCTGCATCTATTCTCTCCGGACCCGAAAAAGAAGCCATTGGAACCATGGGAGTTTTAAGAGACATTACCGAACTCAAAAAAGCAGAAGAAGAACTTAAAAATAATATTCATCAAAAAGAAATTTTACTAAAAGAAGTACATCATCGTGTTAAAAATAATTTACAAGTAATTAGCTCTATATTAAATCTGCAGACAGGATACATTAGCGATGAAGACACATTGGATGTTATTCGGGAGTGTCAAGATAGGATAAAATCGATGGCTTTTATCCATGAAAGTTTATACCAAAAAGAAGATTTTGCAGCAGTAGATTTTGCAGAATATTTGCACAACCTATGCAACAATATTTCATACTCCTATATGACACCCAATAGAAATATTAAATTGGATTTTGATATTGAGGATATATCCCTATCTTTAGACTCAGCTATACCGTGCGGGTTAATAGTTAACGAATTGGTTTCCAATTGTTTTAAGTATGCATTTACAGATATAAAGCAAGGGAGTATAAAGGTAATACTGGCCAAGAATAAAGACAATAACAAGCGCCTTATTGTACATGATTCTGGAAGAGGTTTACCTGAAGATTTAGATATTGAAACTAACGATTCATTAGGTTTACAATTGGTTTGGACATTAGTCGATCAAATTGATGGAGAAATTAAATATGAGTATGCTTCTGGAAGTAAATTCATTGTTAACTTTAAAAGAGATTAATCATATATATGGCAAATACTAAGGTATTTATTTTAGAAGATGAAAATATTGTAGCTAAGGACATTGAACAAAGTCTTAAGAAGTTGGGATATGATGTTGTAGGGGTAGCTTCATCAGGAGAAAAAGTTAAGGAACTTTTAAAGGATGGAGTAAAACCAGAAATCTTCTTAATGGATATCATGATAAAAGGAGACATGGACGGAATAGAGGTTGCTGAATATGTCAAAGAAAATTACAATTTACCGGTTATTTTTTTAACAGCATACGCCGATGAAAACACACTATCGAAAGCGAAAATAACAGAGCCGTATGGTTACATATTAAAACCTTTTAAAGAAATTGATTTGCATACTACAATTGAAATGGCTTTATACAAACACCAGAAAACAGCTGAAATGAAGAAAGAGCTGGATGTTTATTCAACACTAGTAAGTGAATCCGAAAACGGAAAAGACTACATTTTCGTAAAAAATAAAAGTAAATTGATTAAAATTAGTGTTGAAGATTTATTTTACGTTGAAGCTTTAAAAGATTATGTGAATTTTCACTCCCGTCATGGCAAGTATACTATTCATAGTACAATGAAAGATGTAGAATCTAAATTACCAAATAAATTTTTCGCGCGAGTTCACCGCTCCTTTATAGTTAATCTTGACAAAATACTTTCCATTGAACATGTCAATGGAAGATTGCAGCTGGAAGGATCAGAAAAATCAATTCCGATTGGAGGGTCTTATAAAGACGAACTTTTAGAAAAATTCAACTTGTTGTAAGAATTTGCAGTATTTAAACCCTATCCAATAAATACTGTTTAAACTCATCAAAGTCTGGCTGTATCAGGGTAGCTACTTTTTGCCTTCTCATATATTCTTGTAATCTCTCTGGAACCTTAACCTTTTGGCCAATTACAGGCTCAACAACGTCGCCAAACTTTGCTGGATGCGCAGTTTCCAAAACAACCCCTTGCACATCATGAAGATTTTGATATTCTTTGACTGCCATATACCCTATAACACCATGGGGTTCCATTAGGTATCCCGTTCTAGAAATCACATCTTTCATACCCTCCTTTGTTTCCTCATCACTAAACGCGTATCCCACCATTGATTCTTTTACCTTTTCCCAATCTCCTCCATGCAATTCCAATATTCTAACAAAATTAGATGGGTCACCAATGTCCATAGCATTAGAAATGGTTGGAACAGATGGACGAGAGTTATAAACGCCTGTTCTTAGGTATTCAGGTACTACATCGTTAGCATTTGTGGCGCCAATAAATCTTGCGATGGGAAGCCCCATTTCTTTAGCAAACATACCCGCAGTTAGGTTACCAAAATTACCAGACGGACAAGAATAGACAATAGGTTTTGTTTTGTCCTCTAATTGTTCATAGGAACCAAAATAATAAAAAGACTGAGGTAAAAAGCGTGCTACATTTATTGAATTAGCAGAGGACAATTTCATTGCAGCTCTTAATTCAGGATCATTAAAAGCCAGCTTCACCATTGCCTGACAATCATCAAAAGAACCCTCTACTTCCAAGGTGGAAATGTTCTGTCCCATAGTTGTGAGTTGTTGCTCTTGGATTTTGGATACCAAACCCTTAGGATAAAGAATGACTACATCAATTCCTTCTACACCTAAAAAACCAGAGGCAACAGCCGAACCTGTA
>Ga0160423_10004456_pt1 | contig 11508 bp, 11 predicted proteins | sample CRUFie14St8metaG_FD_108191 | JGI IMG/M metagenome (GOLD analysis project Ga0160423, IMG submission 108191) | Marine microbial communities from the Costa Rica Dome - CRUD Field 142mm St8 metaG | ecosystem: Environmental > Aquatic > Marine > Oceanic > Photic zone | place: Costa Rica: the Eastern... | reverse complement strand
TGCCCTTGTAGCTCAGCGGTAGAGCACTCCCTTGGTAAGGGAGAGGTCTCGGGTTCAAGTCCCGACGAGGGCATGGCCAAAAGCATTGCTACGAAAGAAGTTACAAGAAATTAATTAAAATTGATTATTAGCCAGATATATATAGGGGAGTAACTTTCGCTGTTAAATAATTGAATTAGGGAGTCTTCTTTTTACCTTTGAGGATCATCAATAGAGGTAAACCAATAAGCATTAGGCTCCCATCAATTAACAAAAAAGTATTTATGTTCATTTATCCTTATCTTCGTTAATTTCAAAAGAAAGAGGTATACCTTTTTTTACTGAATCTTTATTCATATCTTCCATCTCTTTTCTAATTTTTTTGTAGTAAGAAACTTCTTCTGGATCATCTGAACCAAGACCATAACCCATGGTTGCAGCCAAATAAATCCTATGCATTCTGTATGAACTTAAAGCCATAAATACATCTTAAACAATTAAAGGATTTTTTTTATTATTAATTAAACTAAAATAAGTCCAATTCTTTCCTTCCAAAATTATTTGGTTACATGGCAATTATTCTTGTACAAAGTGAGAAAAAGCTACTAGCGAATTTGACCATTATCAAGATGAGACAGGAAAAAGATATCAATTCCCTCTGAATTATAAAAACATAATAATACCTGGGGAATTTTTTATTTATTACCGTGGGCTAAGAAAAAAAGATGGAAAAAGAAGAAAAGCAGTTGAATATTTTGGCTTTGGAATCATAGATAATGTTTTCAAAAATGAAGAATTAAGTAAAGAAAGAGGTAAAGAAATTTGGGACTGTACTTTAAGAGAATATGAGCAATTTATAGAGCCAGTTATTGCGAAAGAAGATGGCGAAGGAATTTACGAAAAGATTTCAAATAATCAATGGGGTTGCGTTAGAAGAATAACAAAAGAACAATTTATAAGAATTACTTCAAAAGGATTAAAAAAAAGAATTAAAAATAGCTCATCCGCAATTCCAGAGATATCTAATAGTAAAAAACTTTTTTCAGTGAATAAAACTAAAGAGTTTTCAACTGAAGAATATAACTACTCAAAGAGAGCAAAATATATTGGAGATTTAGGAGAGCAATTAGTTTTTAATAAATTAAAAGCTGAAATGGTTAAGGAACTAAAATGGGTAGCTAATGAAAATATAAAACCAGGTTGGGATATTCAATATCTTGATTCGCAAAATTCATTAATATGTGTAGAGGTAAAGTCCACAACTCAAAAAAATTTTTCTTCAATCCAAATAACGAAAAATGAATTTGATAGAGCCCAAGAAATTGGAGAAAACTATCATTTATGGTTAGTGACTGAAGTTGAATCGCAAGGACCAAAAATCTATATTATTAAAAATTTTGCTGCCTCAATCAAAAAAGATTTTTTAATAGAGCCGATAAATTACAGATTAATAAAAAACTAAATCTTATGTTGAATTAGATGATGAAAGAATTGAAAATTTAGCAAGCATTTTTCCTCTACAATATTTGAGTATGTTTGAGCAAATGAAAAAAGATAAATAGGATTTAAGTATGAAAAACTTATGGACTAAAAGAAATATTTTGGACTATCTAGTATACCTAGAGAAAAGTTTAGATAAGGACTATTCTCCTATAAGGCAAAAGTACAGGAAAGAAATTAGAAGACAAGATTAAGAGGCAAAAAAAAATAGGGTGGGGTTGTTGATCGGAATTATATTTTGAACGATTTAATGTAAACTTTAATTGATTGACAGGCAATCTAAAATTCTCTTTTTTATGCAGTATTCTAAAGAAGAACTAAATATTATAAATCAGAAAAGACCTGATTTAAGAAGAAAACCTGATCCATCAACTAATAACGCAATAATTGAATTTTTGAGGAAATATGATTTAGGTTCTCAACTCTCAAGAAATTTAACATCGCAAGAATGGTTATCCTTAAAACAACAAGCCCTAGATCATAAAGATTTTCCAAAGTTTCAAACTGATTACCTTAATGAGGTGATTAAATATAATCAAAAAATTGATAAGAAATTAGAGGATCCTCAAACTCAAAAAGAATTAGATTTTCTTATAAAAAAATATTCAATTTCTGAAAAAATAAGAGATTATATGAATCCATTTTATTTTTATTCAGGAAATCAAAAAAAATACAAGCTCAGAAAAGAAAAAAAATCATTCAAAATTGGTAAACTTTTTTGGATTTGGTTTATTTTTTTTATGTCTATAGTTTTAATTATTTTTGTTTTTTAAAATAAAACGTCAATTACTCGCATATCTAAATTAAATACTTTTAAAAGTTGACCATGCTGAATTTCTTTTTTGGCCTTAAGCTGATAAAGATTAGTTTTAATTAGTTCCTATTATTCAATTAAAAAAGTATGGAATTAAAAAATTATATGGGCGATTTAAAAAGTGAACACTAATATTGAATCCTTTTAAGAACCTGCTAAATTAAACTTAGGACAACTCTGACTGTCATAAAACCCCTCTTAATATAGAGAACAGAAAAAAAAAATAAGCAAATTTATTTAAATTTTAAGGTAATAAAACTCCTTTTAATTTTTTGAAATCTAAACTTATTTTTATTTATTCATTTATATCTTTTATTAACAATGACTGAGCAAGAAAAACTGAGAATTGAAATCTCAATAGAAATGACAAAAAGAGACATCAAAAAGAGATGGGTTTCAATCAAACCAGATTCCAGATCTGCCATAAGAAAAAAATTTGGAGAATGGATGAATAACTCATCTTCTAAAAAAAAAGATCTTATTTTTTGGAATTATTTTAATTACTCTTAAAAAAAATTATTCAAAACTATTACTAACAATAAAAATTTTTAATCATGGAGAATCTAGAGTTCGTAGATTTTGTTAAGGTAGATATTACTTCAAAATCATTTTCGATTATTGGATCAAACGGATCTATAAAGAAATTAAAGTGCAAAAATTCGAAAGAATTTATGTCAAAGTTTAGATTTTTAAAAGAAAATATTGATGAAGATATTATTAGTTTTATTGGTTTAGATTAAATATCTTCTAGGAAAAAATGTCTAATTTTAATTAGATATAATTAATTACGCCAGTTCAAAATCCCCTTTCCTAATCAAGTCTAATTGCTCTTTTGATAACTCTCTTAAGGAAATAACAGCCTTTTCATAAGAATCTTTAGGACTTTTAAATATATTACCTTTTTAAAGGTGTACAAGTCTTTTATTCTTTTCCGGGAGGACGGAATCGAATAAAACATATTTGCTTTTATGTCGATTTAAAAATTCTTCAGCGGGAACTGGTATCTCTTTCTAATCAATTTTAAGAAGTTCTGCAGCTGCAACTTTTAGAGGGTAATTATGATCTCTAAAAGCTGTCGATGATTTTCATTAGATTCACATGAGGGATAAAAAGGTTGCTGACTTATTACAGTTCGAGCAATACCCCCTGCTTAATCAAATATCTACGAATTTTTTTTTATTTAAATTTCTTAAAGTTTTATTTTTTTTCACCTAGACTCAATTATTTTCAAATCATACTAACTTATGAAGTTACTTTTTAAATTAGTAATTGCATTGAAAAATAAATTTCCCTTAATGAAAATAAAACCCAATCAAACTATTAATTTAATAACTAAATATTTTTTATTTATTTTTATAGTTATAAGTTCATCTATCTATATAAAAAATCATTCAACAATCTTTATGCCTAAAGAATATAAAACTATTAAAAAAATTGTTGATAAAATTGCGTTAAAAAATAATCTTGGTGATGAAGAAATAGCATTTTCTATAGGTAGTGGACATTATATGGAATATGAGGCTGAAAAACTAGGACTCTGTAAAAAAGATGATTGCTATTATTTCAAAAATTTAAATCCATATAAGAAACATAAAGATTTCAAAAAAGTGAATCTTAATGAGCTCTCTAAACAATCATATTTATATAATTCAATAGAGGCATATGCTTGGAGTGGGGTTGTTTGGCTTAGCAAATCAACCTTTAAAACATATGGAGATAAAACAAATTATCTTGGTTGCGTAATTGGTCATGAATTATCTCACATAATCTATAACGATCATCTTGAACAATCTATTAAATTATCAAAAAAAATTAAAGACTTCAAAAATCTGAAAGATAAAAATAATAATCAGTTAAATAATAAAAAAGTAAATAATGAGGAATTAAAAAAAGAAGAGAATGAAAAAAAAGATTTATTTGAAAAATTATTATCTAGGGAAAGCGAAATAAAAGCAGATCAAAATGGAGCAAAAATGATGATAAACTCAGGCTACTCTAAAGATACCTGCCTTAATGCAATATTATTTCTCACTAAAAGAAATTATATAGATGCTCATACTGAACTTAAAAGTACTCATCCTGGTCATTTAGAGAGATATGAATCTTTAAAAAACTTTATTGAAACTTATAATCATCAAAAAGAAATGAAATTATTTAAACCTTATAAATGGAGTTGGAGATATGATAGAAATTTAAATACTTTAACTTTCTCACCAAAAGAATAAGTATTTATTTCTAGTTAATTAAATTTCAAATATATATTTTTTTGAGTCGAAAATCTAGTTTTAATTAGATTAATCTAGATTTTCAGAATTTAAAAAAGCTATAGCATCTTCTATATTTTCTTCTAAGATTTCATACTTAAAATTCTCAATACCTCCATCCCAAGCACTAAAGCAATCAATTTTTGGATCATCAGTTTTTATTGCCAGCCAATAATCTAACATCCTCCAAATATCATCGCCTTCCTGGTAAGAAACAGAACCATCTTTATGTTTTGTTTCTTTGTGATGCCATGAATAAAACTTATCTCTATTAAATTTAAACGATTTATTATTTGTTATTTTTTTATTATTTTTTAAATCTGACCATTCTAATAAAATTTTTTGAGGTACTTCAAAAATAAGTTCTCCCCTAATGGACAACTTAAAGAATGAATTATTTCCTTTTGCCTTTATCATATATCCATCTTCGCTGTAACCACATATATCAATCCAATCGATAATAATATTTTGACTTTTTAGATTTATATCTGGAATTTTATTAATTTCTACAAACTTTATATGTTTTGAAAAATAATCTGAACCAAAAATTTTTTTAAATTTTCCAATATTATATTCCCTATAAAGCTCATTAAGCCAATGGTTGAATCCAATTAATTCTAAGTTATCCTTCCCTAAAGAGTAATCAAGAATACAATATTCATTTTGAAACTCAAGAATATTAATTAACATTTCAAACTAATTAAGGACATAAATATTTCTAGCTGAGTTTCCATATTTTGCCTTCATTATCTTAATAGCATGATGTATAGATACAGCATGGATCTTTTCTTCAACTCTATATCCCTCAAGAAGTGCTGACACCGTAAATGATCTCATTAAAATTACAAAAAAAACTAAACAATAATAGACGGAAAAATCACTTTTTATTAAAAATTTATCTAATAATTTAATTTGCTAACTAAATTTCAATTGCATTGTGTTTAATGTTAAATAAGTAAAATTTTTTTGGTAAAAGTGAAAAAGTTTATTGACCACAAAACAAAAACCATTTGGTATTACTCAGAAAGTGGTTTCCCTACATATTATGCTATTGAGAGTTTCAGAAAGAGAAAACCTTCCTATACTCATTCTATTGCAAGTAAAGAAACTTGGGAGAGATTAAATAAAAAATGAACCACTTCTATTTGTTGGCATAAGAGTAAAAAAAAAAAGAGGGACTTGATTTGTTCATGCCGCTCAATTATTTGAGAAGAAACAAAAAAAAATTTCAAAACCGGGGTATTTTACATATATTTGGAACAAAAAATAAATAAAAAATTTTTTATTCAATATTCAACGTATTAGGTAAATTTCATCCCTTAGTCACAATTTTTAGTTTGTTAACAATTTTTTATAGATTTGGCTAATTTAAAATTAATAATATGTATTTTTTTAATTTATTGCGCTCTAGAAAAATTACACCAACACAACTTGCACTCTTCAGTAGAAGCCCAGTGGTTGGGGCGTGGTGGGAAGAATTAAAATCTCAAGGCCTTTTTAAAGATAAACGTCCAGAGGATACTGAATTAGATAAACAATTATTTATTGATGGATTACGTCATGAAGAAGTCCTTATAAAAAAGTTAAAAAAGAAAGGGTTTCGAATTGCTGAATTAGAGGGTAAACAAACTGAATGTAATTATAAAGCGACTAAGCAAGCCATGTCTGATGGTTATGATTTTATCTGGCAAGCTTCCCTAAATAATGAAGAAATGAGAGGTTCAGCTGACTTATTAAGAAAAGTTCAAGGCTCTTCTCCTTTTGGTAATTGGAGTTATCAACCTATTGAATGTAAACTTTCTTCAAAAACGAAAACAACTTTTTTAGTTCAGGCCTGTGCATATTGTGATCTGTTATCACCTTTACTTCAAAAAAGGCCAAAACAATTTGAGCTATATCTAGGTGGTGGAAAATTCAAGGAATTTGAAACGGATAAGTTTTGGTATTGGTATCAACTTTTAAGAGAAAGATATAGAGATTTTCAAAATTCTTTTAATCCTAATAACGTTCCTCTTGATGCTCCAGGAGATCATGGAAGTTGGGCAACATTTATTCAAGAACGATTAGAAGCCTCGAGAGACTTAATGACGGTAGCAAAAATGCGTCAAACTCAAAGATTAAAACTTAAAGAAGCTGGTATTCATACTATTGACGACTTAGCTCAATTAAAAGAAGGTGTAAAAATACAAGGGCTAAGACAGGAAGCCCTTTATGATTTAAAAGAGCAAGCAAAGTTACAAGTCAAGCCTAAAGGTCCAGATGGGAAGCCAAACTATCTATTGAAAAAAATAATTGAAGGGAAAGGATTAACGATACTACCAAAACAAAATCAAGGGGATATATGGTTTGACTTAGAGGGTGTTCAAAATCCTGTATTTGGCACTCAGCTGGAATATCTTATTGGACTTTGTTATAAGAATGAATCAGATGATTCATGTATTTATAAAGCTTGGTGGGCGCACTCTCCTTCAGAAGAAAAACAAGCGTTTGAAAATTGGGTGCAATGGGTAGAAAATCGTTTAAAAAGATATCCAGATTTGAAAATTTATCATTATGGCAGTTATGAAAAAACTGCGATCAGAAGATTAGCGCAGCAATATTCAACTAAGGAGATAATAATTGATCAATGGTTACGTTATTCGCTTTTAGTTGATCTTTTGCCGATTGTTACTGGCTCCATTGTTTTAGGAGAGGATAGTTATTCAATAAAAAAGGTTGAGAAGCTTTATATGGAGAGTCGTGGTGCAGATGTTAAGACTGCTGGAGATTCAGTAGTCGCCTATCGTAATTGGTCTGATTCAGGAGAACCGAATATTCCAGGAATACTTCCAACTGGAAGTCCTCAACTAAAAATAATTGAAGATTACAATAGAGAAGATTGTGAATCAACCAAACTTCTTCATGATTGGTTGATTAATCTAAAAAAAAATAAAGGATTGCCTGAACACTATTTAGCATCACAAGTAAAAGAAGAAAATGTAGAAATAATTAATCCACTTGAACATCTAAGTTATAAGTTGTTAGATGAACTACCTGAAGAATGTAAGACTTTAAATTTATCAGATTTAAATGATAATTCTATACAAATTAATCATAACGGCAATAGAGGAATGAGTTGGCGGGCTCAACTTTTATTGGCTAATCTTCTACCCTTTCACCACAGGGAGGCAAAAGTTTTATGGTGGAATTATTTTGATCGAAAAGATATAGCCTCTTCAAATTCTGATGAGTTGCTTGAAGACAGTGAAGTCATTGAAGGTGCTATTTGGCAAAAATCCGAATCACGAAAAAGTGCACGAACTGGAGCAGATTTTCACTCGTTTAAATTCGATCCAGGTCAAGATCTTAAGCTGTATAGCAGTCAAGATGGAGTCTCTAGACTTACACTTGAAATAGCATCAACAGGTTTAAAAATTGATGCTGTCGAAGTTGATGATGAAAGAGGTGAAGTTACGCTAAAATATCCTTGGTCAAAGAAAGAAAATAGAATAAAAGAAGGAGCTCCAGCAGGAATACCAAAAGGTCCTTGTACTCTAATAAAAGTACCCTCTGATATTGCCAAACCACTTAGAGATCGACTTCAGATACAAGCAGATTCATGGATTAATGGTACTAGAAAATTACCAAATGCTATACATCAATTGTTAGAGAATAAACCAGTAAAAGGTTTGAAAGAATTAAATAAAAATATTCAAGAAGATCCAGAAATTATCCCAAAACTTTTAGCTGATTTTTTAGAAAAAGAATGTGAAACAGTAATTGCTTTGCAAGGGCCACCTGGAACGGGTAAATCTTCTGTAACAGCAAAATTCATATCTGAATTAATCAAACTAGAAAAGAAAATAGCAATAAGCTCTAATAGTAATCAAGCTATAAATAATTTGTTATTAAAAGTAAAAAATATCTGTGAAGAGGAAGGTCTTAATAGTCAGATTATTAAAGCTACAAGTAAGAGAGCAGATCAACAACTTACAAATAGTGGTATAGGTTTAGTCCCTTCTGCTTCATTAACTTTGAATGAAAATATTATAGGTGGAACTACTTGGGTATTCTCACGAGAGGAGTTAAATAATGTTTTTGATGTTCTTGTGATTGATGAAGCAGGCCAGATGTCGCTAGCAAACTTGCTTGTAATGGCTGGATGCGCTAAATCAATTCTTTTAGTTGGAGACCAGCAACAATTATCACAACCAACTAAAGCTCATCATCCTGGGGATGCAGGAAAATCTTGTTTGGAATATTTGATGCAAGGAGCAAATGTAGTACCTGATAATAAAGGCATCTTTTTAAATACAAGCTGGCGAATGGAACCTTCCATAACAAATATTGTTTCTGAACTTTTTTACGATAAAAGACTTACGGGAAATCCTTCTAATAAAAGTAATTCTATTCATTGGAGGAAGCCATGCTTAAGAGGATCAGGATATCAATTTCCAAATCAAGGAATAGTTTTTGAAGCAATTGAACATTCTGGATGTAGTGTAAAAAGTATTGAGGAGATTGACTTTATAGAAAAACTTGTTGAATCTTTACTTGGAGGAAGCTATCAATATGCTCAATTTAATGAAAATCGTACAGGAGAAATTTCACCCAATGACATTCTCGTTACAGCGCCATATAACGTTCAGGTAAGCAGATTAGAACAAAGGCTAGAAGGTAAAGCAAGAGTAGGAACAGTTGATCGTTTTCAAGGACAAGAAGCTCCAATCGCTATTCACTCATTAACCTCAAGCTCAGGAGATGATGCGCCAAGAGGGATTGAATTTTTATTAGAACCAAATCGATTAAATGTAGCAATAAGTAGAGCACAGTGCTTATCAATTATTATTGGTTGTCCTAGACTTGCAACTGGATTAATTAATACCGTAGATGAAGCTGAAAAAGTGAATAGACTATGTCGATTAATGCTGAGAAATTAAAAGCTATTTTTTTTTAAAGATTGATAATTAAACTGATATCCATTTCCATACAGTGCATCTAAAGCAATAATTAATTCCTTTCAAGGTGTTGCATAATTTGACAAGAATATATTTATTTTTCAATTTAACTTTATATATTTACTCAAGATCATTCTTAAAGAAAGCAAGCATAATTCTTTCTGTTACCTGACTAATATTGTCCAGTTTCCACGCTTCCTTTAGTAAATGAAGTTTTTTAATTAATCTATTATGCATTTGCAACCTGATCTCAAAATATTTATCTTCATTTTCCATTTTTAATCTTTCCCTTTCAGAACTATCTCTCATCCTTTTCAATCCAGTTAACAAGTTTTTTTCGATCGTTTCTTTTGGCTTATTTAATATTTCTACGATTTCATCGATTGTATGCAAAACTTCAAAAGGTTCCCCTAAACCTAAACGTAATTTAAGAACATCTCTTTCCAATGCTGGAAAGGATTCTAATAATTTGGAATAGTATCCATAAGTATCAATTTCTGGCTCTTTATTTTTGTTTATTGAAACTAAATTTGCTTCATCCATGCCTTTTCACCTGATAAATAATATTCATAGTTTTATTGGTAGCTTAATAGCAAAAAGAGAAGTTGTGATATTTGGGAAACCTTTCCACAAAAAACTAATAACCTTTATTTTAGATTTTCGTTTAATATTAAAATTTAGATAAAAGACCATTTGAGGGAAATATACGAGAACGTTTTTTGATAGAAAAATATTTTTAGCTGAGACTTACAGCTATAAAAGTTTGGAGCGGCAGGATGTGAACCTACGACTTAGTGATCCCAAAGCACTTAACAGCTCTAGTGGAGCAAAAGGTTGTCAAGCTATAACTATTTTTTGCGTAGTTCTTCATAGTTTGTCAAGAAAATTCAAACAATATTTGTACACTTTATATATTTGTGCGAAGGATTTTTATTGATTTCTACGTTAACAATTTATAGACATTTAAAACCTTTATGAAAAATTTTTCATTTTTAATTTTGGCATTAGCCTTTTTTATCGCATTACCTTCTTATTCCAATCCAACCTTTGAGAAAAATAGTTTTATTAAGATGCGCAAGCGATTTCAAAAGATCGATAAGAATGGAGATGGACTTCTCTCTAAAGGGGAGATGATGGAAGCTCATCGTCATCGTATAGATAAACTATTTTTGAATTTTGATAAAGATGGTGATGGTAAGTTATCAAAAAAAGAACTACGAGCAGTTAAGCAAGAAATGAAAAAAAGGATATATAAATTTAGAAATGAAGGGAATTAAATAATGTCCGCAGACCTTAGTGCTTATATGCTCAAAGTAGCAAAGGGTGATAAGGAATCTTTCCGATTCATTGCAAACTCTTTGGGATACAAAATGCATGCAACAGCAATTAAGATTTTGGGTTCATCACATTCTGAAGATGCAGATGATGTAGTACAAATTTCTTTAATTAAAGTATGGCAATCAGCTCCTAATTGGGTAAATAAAGGAAGTGTAGAAGGATATATTCATAAAATCGTTTTTTCAACTTGTATGGACTTTTTTAGAAGATATAAAAGTACAGAAGAATTTAAAGATAATTATTCCAACTTAGAAATAACAAATAACAATCATACTAGTAATGAATTAAAAAAAATGCTTTTAAAAAATATTCAAAAACTTCCTAAAGATCAGGAAGAAGCCATTTTGCTACATTATTTTTCTGGCTATAAACAGAGAGAAGTGTCTAGGATCTTAAAAAAAAGTGACAAAGCAACTGAAAGCCTCATTATTCGTGCTCGCAAAAAGTTAAAAACTATTTTGCCAAATAATATTTTGGAGGAATTATTGGATGCCTAAATTACAAAAGGAACGTCTTAATCAAATGATTGAGAATGCACTTTCTTATAAACAAGAAGTAAAAAATATTAAATCTAATTCTTTACATAAAAGGCTTAAGGAATTAATTCTCAAGCCAAACGTTTATGGATTAACTTTTACCTCATTGATTATTTCTTGCATTTTTATTCCTCAATTAC
>Ga0160423_10004455_pt1 | contig 11508 bp, 9 predicted proteins | sample CRUFie14St8metaG_FD_108191 | JGI IMG/M metagenome (GOLD analysis project Ga0160423, IMG submission 108191) | Marine microbial communities from the Costa Rica Dome - CRUD Field 142mm St8 metaG | ecosystem: Environmental > Aquatic > Marine > Oceanic > Photic zone | place: Costa Rica: the Eastern... | reverse complement strand
TGATAAGCCAACAATCCCAGCAACATTTTCAGTACCACCACGTAATCCTCTTTCTTGGGCGCCACCGTGGATAAAAGACTCTAAAATCACTTTTTTATTTACATATAAAAAGCCTGTTCCTTTTGGTCCATGAAATTTATGTCCTGCACAAGTAATATAATCGATATCTAGCTCTTCCAAATTAAATGAGTAATGAGCCATTGTTTGTACAGTATCCGAATGGAATAAAGCATTATATTTTCTGCATAGTTGGCTTACTTTTTTTATTGGAAGTAAAGTTGCTATTTCATTATTTGCATGCATTAATGATACTAATGTTTTATCTTTTTTTTGGAGTAAACGTTCTAAATCTTTTAGATCTACATTTCCTTTTTCATCTATTTTTACATAAGATATTTTTATTCCTTCTACATTTTTTAAATTCATAGCTGTGTGTCCAACAGCATGGTGTTCAATTTTAGAGGTTATGATGTGAGTAACATTCATTTTATGGACAGCAGAATTGATAGCCATATTGTCTGCTTCGGTACCGCCAGAAGTAAAAATTATCTCAGAAGGTTTACAATTAATATGTTTAGCAATAGAACGACGAGAAGTTTCTATAAGAGCTTTTGCTTTTCTTCCAAATGAGTGAGTTGAAGAAGGATTTCCAAACCCATCTCTTAAAATGGGAATCATAGTTTCTACAACTTCAGGAGCTATTGGTGTTGTAGCTGCGTTGTCAAGATATATTGCCATCTATCATAATTAATAATTGATGTAAATATATAGCATTAGATATTATTATCTATCTAAATTTTGCTCTTATTTATCAAAACCAATTTTTTTTGCTTTATTCATGATACTTTCATTAACGATAGACCAAATTCTTGATTTAGCTTGGTCTATTAAGCCATCCATGCTATTTGAAGTATCAAATAAAATTGCAACTTGCACCTTTTTTTTAATTTCTGGTGGAGTAGTAGTTGTAATGTTAGTTTGTCCTTGATTAGAAGTAATAGATAATAAAATGATTGTCGAGATTAAAAGGGATTTTTTCATATCTAATAGTTTTATGTTTTAGAAAAGAACTATTATGCCATGATTAAGATATCGTTTAATGAAATAAAGATTTTTTCTTATTCATATTGTCTGTGAAAACATATTTTTTGATAACTTTTTATCTATTAAATCCATATCAAATGCCATGCAACAATTTCGAACGAAAGGAATACCTTTTTGATTTAAAGTTATTTTGTCTTTGTTAACAGCTACTAAATCATCTTTAATCATGCCACTCAATCTATCTATAATTTTGTTATGTTTCTCTCTAAATTTAGAATTAGAATTAAATTCAGTTTCAAAATGACACATTAAATTAAGAATATGTTTTCTCATTTCTATATCTAATTCATTAAGGATATGTCCTCTAAAAATTGGTATTTTTTCAGATTTTACCATATCGATATATTTTTCGATTGATTTTTCATTTTGCGCAAAACCAAACCAACTGTCAGATATGGCGGATGCACCTAAACCTATTAATATATTTGTTTTTTGGGTTGTATAACCCATAAAATTTCGATGTAATTTTTTTGCTTTAAATGCTTTTGTTAAACTATCATGATTCAAAGCAAAGTGATCCATTCCTATTTCAATATACCCTTCTGATTCAAGCATCTTTTTTGCTTTTTCATAAAGAGCTCTTTTAATCGAGTCTTTAGGTAAATCAGATTCATTAAATCCACGTTGACCATTACCTTTAATCCATGGAACATGAGCATAGCTATATAGTGAAATTCTATCGGGTTTAAGTTGAATTGTTTTACTCACGGTTTCAATTATATCTTCCATCTTCTGCTTTGGTAGGCCAAAAACAAGGTCATGACTAATTGATTTATATCCTATTACTTTAGCTTTGTTGTGAACATGCTTCACATTTTCGAATGGTTGAATTCTGTTTATAGCTTTTTGAACTATTGGACTATAATCTTGAATGCCTAGGCTAAGTCTATTAAATCCAAATTTATTCAATTTTTCAAGGTGTTCTTCAGTTGTATTATTTGGATGAGCTTCAAAACTTAATTCTGTATTATTTGGATTAATCGAACTTTTATTAAAAATCGAACTAACTAAACGAATAAGTTGATCTGGTTGAAAAAAAGTTGGCGTACCTCCACCAAAATGTAATTCTCTAATATTTGGTTCGAAATTAAATACTTTTCGATATAATTCCCATTCTTTAATAACGCTATCTATGTAGGGAGTTTCTACAGCATGATTTTTTGTTATTCTTTTGTGACAACCGCAAAATGTACATAAACTTTCACAATAAGGAAGATGGATGTATATACTTAATTCGTTAGAATTGAATGTATTACTATTTTTAGATATAGTACTGATCCAATCTTTAATTTTTAAAGGGTTATTTTTCCAAAAAGGAACAGTAGGATAAGAAGTATATCTTGGTCCAGGTATATTATATTTTTCAATAAGATTTTTCAATAATATTTTATTCTTTATAATACTATTCAAAGATAATGTTTTTGTATATTGTGTTCCTAATTTTAAAAACTTAAAAAATGAATAGAATTTTACTTTTATTGGCAGTTGTATTTTCTGCCGGAGCTATAAATGCTCAAATTTATTCAGCCGCAGATTCTACTGCTTTTGCCTCATGGATGACATATGATCTTGATGGTGATGGTAATAATTGGTCAGCTGTTACTATTAATAATCCACAAATCACAGCGCCTGGATTTGATGGTACTAGCGGATATCTTTCAAATTCATGGAGTGGTGTTACTCAACTTCCCCTCACTCCAGATAATGTTGGAGTTTCTCCAGCCTTTAACTGTTCAAATCAATCTTCTGTATTCTTAAGTTGGAGATGTGGAAGCCCAGAAACAACTGCCTCAGGATGGTATGAAGAGAATTACGCAATGTATGTACTTTTACCTTCTGATTTAGGAGGTTTACAAACTGGCAATTGGCCAGCACCTGTTTTTGAAACAACATTATCTGCTGGTGAACAGTTTTTTGATGAAGAGGTTGATATTTCTTCAATTGCTGCTAATCAACCTGTAGTTTATGTAGCTATCCGTCACTATAACTGTACAGATGAAAACTGGTTGCTTGTTGATTTTATTAACGTAACATCGAATACAGTAGCTAGTATAGATGAGATTGAGTCATCTACAATTTCTGCTTATCCAAATCCTGTTAATGATATTTTGAATATAACATCTTCTGAGCAAGTTACATCTGTTTCTATTATTTCATTAGATGGTAAAATAATTAGTACTAGTAATTTTAATGGAAAAAATATATCAATTAATTTAACTGATTTAATTTCAGGAGTATACTTATATGAAGTTAAGACTTCAATGGGAATTTCTAGAAATACTTTTGTTAAAAAGTAATTTACTTTAATTAACAAAAAAGGGCCTTAAAGGCCCTTTTTTTATTCTATATATTTCTAATTAATCCTTCCCGGATAAACTTTTAATGCTTCTTCAAGACACTTAATAGCATTTTTTAAAGATTCTTTATTCAAAACATAAGCGATTCTAGCTTCTTGTTTTCCTAAACCAGGAGTGGAATAAAAACCACTAGCTGGCGCCATCATTACAGTTGAACCTTTATAATCAAAACTTTCTAGTAACCACTGGCAAAAATTTTCGCTATTATCAACAGGGAATTTAGCAACACAATAGAATGCACCACTTGGATTTGGACAAAATACGCCTGGTATTCTATTCAACCCTTCTACAGTTATATTTCTTCTTTCAACATATTCTTTCACTACTTCTTCAAAGTAAGTTTCTGGTGTAGATAATGCAGCTTCTGCTGCAATTTGATCAATTGTTGGTGGTGAAAGTCTTGCCTGACCAAATTTTAGTGCTGCGGACATTATATTTTTATTCTTAGAAACAATTGCACCTATTCTTGACCCACACATTGAATAACGTTTAGAAACGGAATCAATCATAATTACATTTTCTTCAATACCTTCTAAATTCATTACTGAATGTGGTTTTGCTCCATCGTAACAAAATTCACGATATACTTCATCTGCAAATAAAAAAAGATCATATTTCTTAACTATTTCTTTTAATTGATATAATTCTTCTTTTGAGTATAAATATCCAGTCGGATTACCAGGGTTGCAAATTACAATTGCTTTTGTTTTTTGATTAATTTTTTTTTCTATTTCCGATATTGGAGGAAGCGCAAAACCATTTTGAATATTTGAAGTAACTGGTATTACATTTAAACCAGCAGAAACAGCAAATCCATTATAGTTTGCATAAAAGGGTTCAGGGATTATAATTTCATCATTTAAATCACAAGTAGACATAAAACCAAATGTTAATGCTTCAGATCCTCCAGTAGTTATTATTATATCTTCTGGTAGTACATCAATATTAACCGATTGATAATATTTAGAAAGTTTATTTCTATAGGATTGAAAACCTGCAGAATGGCTGTATTCTATTACTTTTCTATCAATATTTTTAATAGCATTTATTGCAACTTCTGGTGTTTCAATATCAGGTTGTCCAATGTTTAAGTGATATACAGATTTACCCATAGATTTTGCCTTTTCAGCAAAAGGAACCAATTTTCTAATTGGTGATTCGGGCATTTTTACTGCTTTATTTGATAATTTTGGCATAAAAAAAATTTACTGTAAAAATAAATAGAAAGTTCTACAATTTGTTATTCCTTTATATTTGTTTTTTATGTTTTCCTGTAATATCAAATTCTATTGATTATGTATTTTATATCTATTATATCTATAAAACCTTCCCAGATATCTAGTAATTGATTTTTTGAATTAAGAAATATAAATGTAGGATAATTGATTTTATTTTTTTTTATAAATTTTTTAATAATTTGGTGGCTTCCTTCATTTAATCCATTTTTTTCAAAAAAGTAAGTTGTATCATTAAATTTTATAGGTGATTCAAAATTTTCTTTAAGTTTAAAAAAACTAATGTCGTATTCATTTAAAATATTCTGGAATTTTTTTTGAAAAATTTTATTTTCATTTATTCTGCATATATTACACCAATCAGCAGTTAACATAACGACTTTAATTTCAGATGAATTTTCATCTAAACAAGATAAATTTTCAAAATTATTTTGTGTGTATGTAAAAAAATTTATTGTTGTAAAAACTAATAATGATGTTATTTTAATCATTTATTATAATTTATAAGATATCTTATGCCTAAAAATCCTCTAATTCCTTGGTTTGGTGCATAAGCATATGATGGATCAAATGTTAAAGCATATGGATTATTTGCTGTTGATAAAGCACTCCCATTATTATCAAATAGAACATTTTTGTCAAAAGGGTCATTACTCCTAGCAATTATAAATGGTGCATTTTTATTTGGTGTCCAATTTAATAAATTTTTAACCCCACCATATATTTCCCATGATTTTAATAATGAGTATGTAATTTGAATGTTTTGTATATTCCACCATGGTGAAAATTCAGGACGTGGATCTAGTTCATTTAATAATGGAAGCCTCATTGGGCTATATATATTCCCAGTATAGTCTATATTTAGGTTTAATTTTTCAATTTTGTAACTTATATTCCAAGTTCCAGAAAATTTTTCCGTTAATATTTGTTGTTTTTTAATACCATTATTATGTATGGAAATATCCATAAAGGTTCCTCCAAATTGTATTGATAAATCTTTTAATATGTTAGCTGTAATATTAAAGCTTATTCCTTGACTGATAGCATGAGAACTTAAATTTTTATAGAAAATGAAGTTGGGGTCACTATCGTAATCAGGAATTATTCTGTTAGTGAAGTATGTATAAAAACCAGTGAAATCAATGTTTATATATTGTTTCTTTTTAGTAATAATTGTTTTATTGAAATTTATATTAGCATTGTAAGATTCTTCTGGTTCTATATCATTAGAAATACTTACTTCACGAGCTCCTGTTAATGCTGCGTGATCTTCTGTGAAAATATTCACTATACGATAGCCTGTACCAGTATTAATTCTAATTATATCATTTGGACTAATTATCCATTTATATCCTATTCTAGGTGTAAATATTGATCCGTGATTTGTATTATAATCATAACGAAAACCTAATAATAATTTATGTTTATTATTGAATTTCAACTCATCTTCAATAAAAAATCCTGGTAAATAAGTTATTATTGGATTATTTGTATTAGTTAATGAATTATCAATCTGTGTTGCAGTTGTATTATCATCATATTTTGTAAATCGAATAGCTGATCCAAAAATCATATTATGGTTTCGAATTTTTTTATCATAATGTATTTGACTAAATCCAACAAATTGATTACCCATAAATGGGATATTTCCATAATAACTATTTTGATTGTGGTTGTTTAATGAAGCAGATATAAATATCCTTTCCTTAAAAGGAAGTTCATAGTTTAGAATAAACTCATAACGATTGGTGTAAATACTTTCACCATATATACTATCTCCTCCTCTAAATTTAGGGTTCCAATTTATATCTCCTCCCCATCTATCTTCATATAAATATCTTGCTGCTAATGTGAAAAGTTTATGATCTTTACGTTTAAAATTCCATTTTTGAAAAATGGAAATACGGTCTTGTAATGTTACATCTGTAAATCCATCTTGATTATTGTCATGTTTATAATTGTATTTAAAGTAATTTATTCCGGTTAAAATAGAAGCTTTTCCTTTAATATTTGATTTTAATGCAATATCAGTATTAGTTTCTAGCCAACTTGTTGTAAATAGATTTAATGATAATAAGTTTTCATTTTGTGGTTTTTTTGTAATTACATTTATCACACCTCCAATAGCTTCACTTCCATATAAAGTCGAACCTGGACCTTTGATAACTTCAATTCTGTCAATTATTGAATTTGGAATTCCTGTAAGCCCGTATACTGTTGATAAACTACTTACTATAGGCATTCCATCAATTAACATCATTGTATATGCACCTTCTAATCCATTAATTTGAATGTCACCTGTGTTACAGACATTACAGTTTAATTGAGGTCTAACACCATTAATAATTCCAATTGATTCATATATTGAAGGAGACGGATTTTTGTTTATTATTTTAGGTCTAAATATTTCAACATTAACAATACTTTCTTTTTTTGAGGTTTCTTTTAATGTTCCACTGACTACAACTTCTTTAAAATTTTGTGATTCTTTTTCAATATTAATTTTAAGGATTGAAGAAGAAGGAGATTTTATCGAAATAGTTTTTGGTTTAAATCCAAAAGCAAATAATTTTAATTCATACATTCCATTAGGGATATTTTCTAGTCTGAATTTCCCATTAATATCACTAATCGTATTGATTTTTAGAGATTTCACTATTATTTTCACATAGGGTATAGTTTCACTATCAGAATATACAACCCCCTGAATAGTTACTTGTGAAAAAAGTATAGAGGTACAAAATATAAAAAAAATAAAAGTTAAATTTTTTGACATAATATTTTGTTTGCAAAACTAAAAAAGTTAGTCAACTATAAAAAGTATGGAAAAGTTTCATTAACTAAAAAAGGAAAAAAATCAGGAATGATGGTTATTCGTCGTCATGGTTTGTGGGAAACTTTTTTGCAAATAAAATTAATTTTTCATGGGATGAAGTTCATGATTTAGCAGAAGAGTTAGAGCATATATATTCTGAAAAATTAATTAATAGATTAGATCAATTTTTAGATTTCCCTTCATTTGATCCTCATGGTGATGCTATACCTAATTCTGATGGTGAAATTTTTATTCCGTTTAGACAGATACTTTCTGAGGCTAAAGTAGGAGATGTAGTTAAGATTATTGCTGTGAAAGACAATACGAAAGAATTTTTAAATTATGTAGATAAAATAGGCGTTGTTATTAACGATAAAATAATTATTGAATCGAAAGATAATTTTAATTCTCTAACAACAATCAATATAAAAGGTAAACTTCATGTAGTTTCTCCAAGGTTTACTGATAATGTTTTTATAGTTTCTCCAAGGTGTGAAAAGATAAAAGATTAAACTTTTTGTAATTAGTAGTCGATTATATTTGATGTCTCAAAGTTTCTTTGGCTTTTATTTTAGTTTTTTGATAAAATGAAATCCTTTTGGAATATAACCTTGATTGTAAAAGAATTTATGAGCTTTAAAGTTATCAGTATAAGTATCAAGAGCAATCATTGAGCATTTTTCTTTTCTTGCTTTTGCTTCCATATACTTAAATAATTCTTCACCAATTCCTTTTGAACGATACTTTTTTGATATTACGATGTTATCTAGCTCAAAATATTTATCACACCATAGCTTTGTCCATATCCAATATCCGGTAATTCCAATACATTCTTTTTTGATGTATACTCCCACTTGTTTGTAATTGTTAGAGATCATATCATTAAGTTTTTTTTTGTATTCTTTTAAAGTTAGTTTAGGGTAGACTTCTTTTAGAATTTTAAAGTTCTCCAACATTTTTTTTTGATTTTTTATTTCTTTAATTTCCATTTTTCTCAAGAATTAATTCTTCGTAAAATAATTCATAAATTCTCCGATATTCATCATTCCATGAACTTGATTTTTTAAACCCATGACCTTCAACAGGGAATACAGCTAATTCCCAGTTATTTTTTTCTAATTCTATAAAACGTTGAGTTAGACGAACTATGTCTTGAAATTGTACGTTGTTATCAACCATCCCATGAAGCATAAGTAATCTATCTTTTAAGTTTTCCGCATAATAAATAGGAGATGATTTTTTATATGCTTCGGGATCTGTTGTAGGATAATTTAAAATATTACTTGTATATTCATGATTATAATGAAACCAATCTGTTACAGAACGCAAAGCTGCACCTGCTTTAAATTCTCCAGGTGTCTTTAATAAGGCCATTAATGTTATAAATCCTCCATAAGAACCACCATAAATTCCAACTCGGTTTGAGTCAATTTTCAATGAATCTATTAAAAATCTTTTTCCATCTATTTGATCTGTTAGATCAACTCCACCCATTTCTCTATAAATGGCAGTTCTATGATCTCTTCCATATCCTTTACTCGCTCGGTAATCAATATCTAAAATTGTAAAACCATTGTCTCTTAGTAAATTATGAAACATATATTCTCTGTAATAATCACTCCAATAATTGTGAGCATTTTGTAAGTATCCTGCTCCATGAACAAAAATTATTGCGGCATTATTTTTTTTTGAGTCATCAGGAATATATGCCCTTGCATATAGAATATTACTATCTCTTGATTTTATTTTAATTACCTCAGGGTTATACCAATTATAATTATTAAATGATTTAGAAGTTGATGATGTTATTTGATTAATTTTTGTGTTTTGTTTGTTTGTAGCAAGATATAATTCCCAAGGTTTATTTTTATATGAATACCTAACAGCTAGGTCTTTTTCATTTGGTGATACTGTAACTTGATAATTACCATCACCTTCTAGAATTGGAATTAATTTTTTAGTGTTCAGATGTAAATGGTAGAAATTACGATTTCCCGGGTGTGTCTTATTCGCATGAATATAAAATATAGAGCCAACTTTACTAAGTTCTACACTATGAACTTCCCATTGACCCGATGTTATTGCTTCCTTTTTTTTAGTAGAAGTGTTATATGTGTATAAGTGAGAGTATCCAGTTTCTTCTGATTGGAAGTAAATAGTCTCATTATCAGATAACCAACCGAGTGTACCTGTAACCATATTCCAACTTGAAATTCCTGGGCCACCAATCCATGCTTCATCATGTTGATGTTCTAGTGTTGTTATTTTACCTGATAGAAGATCTATGGATATAATCCAGCGATCTTTGTTATCATAACTTCTTACATCCATTATATTTTTTTTTCCGTCATTAGAGAGTATTGCTTTGTGCATAATTATATTTCTGTTTTCTTTATATTTTTGATATGTATAATCACTATAATGCTCTAGATATTTAGGTTTTTTTCTAATATTTTTAAGTGATGAAAAATCAACGTAATATACTGTATCTAATGATATGTTATATATACCAAGATTATGTTTTGGATCTTTATCTGATACTTTTGGACGTGCTTCATTAGTGTATGTGTGTCCATCTATAGAAATATGGTGCTCTATACTTGTTTTTTTTAATTCTGGGTATTCATCTATTCTAAACAATATGTAATTCCCATCAGGTACAACTTGAATATTACTAATTGAACCTGTAGGATAGTATATTGATTTTTTTTGTTTTTTATTTTTTTTATTTTTTATCCATTCATTTTTTTCTTTTTCTTCTTTGTGGAAACCAAATAGTTGTATTTCTTGCAATTCCATATAATCATTATTTTTGTTAGAATCACTTTTTTTTGTATCATTCCCTTTTACAAAATTTACTATTTGTTTAATACTTCTAGTTGTTTTATCGAATTGATATATACCATTTTTTATTTGGAAGTAAATAACATTATTATGTTCTTGAACATTATCTATTGATTCATTAATTGATATAATTTTTTCTTTTAAATTTTTGTTAAAGTAGATTAAATCTCCAAATTCGGAGTAGTATGATGTCTTATGATATTTACTGATTTTATCGTAAAAATTAGTATTCGTTTTTTTGATTTCTTGATTTTTTAAATTATAAGTGTACTCTGAGCTAAAAGGTTCTTTTTGAGGATTCCATTTGAAAAATATGTATTCTCCATTTTGATCCCACTCAATATTAGAAGGTTGGTGTCCAATAAAATCATTTCCCTTCATGATTTCACGAATATTGAGCTCTGATAAATTTTTAGTTTTTTTTGTTTCTTGAGAATGACTATATGAAGTAAGTATTGCAAAAATTATAATTATTCTATTCATATTTTTTTATTTAAATAATAAAGTAGGGAATGAAGATAATTAAACTAATGGAGATTGATATTATGTATTTTACAACCTTTTTGTATAAAAAATCATATTTAGGTGGTTTTCAATAATTTTAGTAGTATATTTGCCATCCTATCATTTAGGTTAGGAAAAACAAATTTATAAACCGGAGTTTTGTACTTCAAATTGTAAAAAAACATGGCAACTAAAATTAGATTGCAGAGACATGGTAAAAAAGGAAAAGCTTTTTACCATATAGTGGCTGCAGATAGTAGAGCGAAAAGAGATGGACGTTTTATAGAGAAATTAGGAACTTATAATCCAAATACAAATCCCGCAACAATTGATATTGATTTTGACCGAACATTAAATTGGGTTAAAGATGGTGCTCAGATGACTGATACAGCAAGAGCTATTTTGTCTTATAAAGGTGTTCTTTATAAAAATCATCTTATTAAGGGTGTTCTAAAAGGTGCATTAACAGATGAACAAGTTGAAGAAAAATTCAGTAAATGGATTGAAGAAAAGTCTAAAAAAATAGAGGCTAAAGCATCACAAATAGTTAAGGCTAATGCTAAATTAAAGGCGGATAAATTAAAAGTTGAAGCAGATTTATCTTTTGCAAGAGCAAAGGAAATTCAAGCAAAACAACAAGAAGCTTTAG
>Ga0160423_10004454_pt1 | contig 11510 bp, 19 predicted proteins | sample CRUFie14St8metaG_FD_108191 | JGI IMG/M metagenome (GOLD analysis project Ga0160423, IMG submission 108191) | Marine microbial communities from the Costa Rica Dome - CRUD Field 142mm St8 metaG | ecosystem: Environmental > Aquatic > Marine > Oceanic > Photic zone | place: Costa Rica: the Eastern... | reverse complement strand
GAAATCATACGACAGGAGGTTTTTCTTAAAACTGCCCTTGGAGCACCACAACTTATTGAGAAAGATAAGATTGCCAAGGCACAGCAAAAAGATAAACGTAAAGATTAACAATTCCCTAACGGAGAAAAAACATGGGATACGATACAGAAGAAATCTGTATCTTGTGCTTTAGTGTTTGGTTTTTAGCAGCGTTTTTTTATACTGCTTCTACTATATAAACACTTAATCATTTAGAACATTTAACTCACTTTCAAATAAATTATGCAAGTTAGAAAGTTTACGCTTACCTAACTGTAGGATACTTTTAATTATTTGATTCTCATTCTCATTCTTAAATAAATTATTTACTTCACTTTCAGGTAACATACTAAACTCAGTAACGAGTTTGTTATCTCTAGTGAGTAATACTTTAAAACTTACTAAGTTAGCTTCCTGCTTTTTGCTCTGCGACATTATCTTCCTCCAGATTTGCAAAGGTTATTTTATCTTGCCTTCCTCGCAAACCTGCTTTCATATAAGCAGTTGCTCTACCCTCAAAAAAGTTTTGATGTTCTACTCCCATGACCTCATCTAACCAACCAAGAGGATTCTCTCTCTGGTCATAGTTAGTTTTAAGTCCAAGTTGTAGTAGTCTTCTATCTGCTATGTATCTATTATAAGCATACATATCTTTCTTAGTTAATCCTTTTAAGTCTCCCATTTCAAACACTAAGTCAAGAAACTTATCTTCAAGCTTAACCATCTGTCTGCATATATCATATATTTCTTTTTTAAATTTATCAGTCCATATGTCTAGGTTTTCTTGGATAAACTCTCTAAATAATTTAGTCATAGCTTCAACGTGCATTGACTCATCTCTTATAGAATAGGTTACTATCTGACCCATACCTTTCATCTTTCCGAACCTTGGAAAGTTTAACAAGATTGCAAAGCTACTAAACAACTGAAGACCCTCTGTAAAGGCAGAGTATACTGCTAATGTTTTAGCTATGCTTTCTTTATCTCTTCTAGTTGTTTTTATATTACTAATATAGTCATGCTTATCTGCCATCTCTTCGTATTCTGCAAAAGCTTTATACTCTAACTCAGGCATGCCTACTGTATCTAGTAGCAGACTATAAGCATGTTGATGAATAGATTCCATGTTAGCAAAAGAACCCATCATCATTCGTGCTTCTGGCTTTTTAAATATTCTCATGTATCTGTCTACATAACCAGAGCCGACATCTACATCAGACTGTGTAAACAACCTGAATATCTGAGTTAATAAATTCTTTTCATTGTCTGATAACTCTTGCCAATCTTTGACATCTGTATGTAATGGTACAGATTCCGGCATCCAATGCATTTGATTCTGTAGTACATAATAATCAAACATCCAAGGGTTATCAAATGGTTTGTAATAATCTCTTGTTCCTAGTAAACTCATCCTATGTCCTCCCAACATTCTTGTATACATAAATGATTGTCTTGATAATTAGTATAATCTAAATCTCCATAAATAGTGCTGACATAAAATCCAAACGCTACAAATAAAAATACAAATACTAAAATATAATTAAATGGATTTTTCATACCTCTCCTAATAATTTTGTTTTAAAGTTCTTAACTTATCTTCTGCAGTAGCTAACTGTCCTACTAAAGTATCTGCTGACTCAACAACATTAGGGTGTTCTGCAACACCTACTTTGTTGTCTAAATAGTTTTCTAAATTAGCTTTAGCTTCCATTATCTCAGCTTCATATCTAGCTTTTAATGCTTCATAAAGCTTAGTTCCAGAATATACACTCATAATAACTCCTATTCAAATAAATATACTAAAGTTCCTACTAATAAAACACCGCATATAGGAATGATGGAAGGAACAAATACAAACCAAAACATGCCATTATCAGCAAGAAAATCCAAATCATCTTCATGTGTTTTTACCTTTTTATCCTTCACAACTTATACACTCTACTTCGTCTAATCTTATTCTAGGTACTTTAATATTTACATTCTCTGCTGCTCTTGCTGCATCCGACCTAAAGTAATATAAAGATTTTAATCTATTCATACCATACCAATGAACATCGTTTACATACTGCATGTAGTCATCGTGAATATCTTGTTCCTCAGTAGCTTTTGGTAGCGTGAAGAAAAGATTTACACTTTGACTTTGACAAATAAACTCTTGCCTTTTGTATGCATGTTCAATAACCCAAATCTGATTTATCTCGTTTGCTGTTTTAAATATTTCTTTTTCGTTCTCTTCTAAAATATCTAAGTGTTGTACAGAACCTGAGTTAGCTGAAATATCTTTCCAAACATTGTCAAGTTCTTCACCTTTCAAACCTTTTGAACGAAGAACTTTATCAAGATATTTATTTTTAACTTGATAACTTCCAGATAAAGTTTTATGAGTAAATGTATTTGCTCGAAAGGGTTCTATTGACGGAGACGTTCCACCACATATAATACTGCTACTAGCATTAGGAGCAACAGCGAGAAGATGAGCATTCCGCATACCAGAGTTAGCGACATCAGGAGCTTCCCCACGAATCTCAGCCAGCTTCTTAGACGCTTCAACAGAGTTTTCCTTAATGTGTTTAAATGCTCTGTAGTTAAAACTAGTAGCGAATAAACCTTCGAAAGGAATGTTTTTACTTTGTAAGTAAGCATGGAAACCCATTGCACCAAGACCGACAGACCTTTCACGATAGGCTGAATAACTTGCTTTTGTAAAACCTTCTTTACCCTCTCTAACATAATTTTTAAATCTTTTATAATTAGCATTATACTCTCCAAGTTGCTCCGTGTCAATAGCATTATCAATAAAATGTTGTAAAACATTGTCAAGCATAGTAATTAAATCATTTATAAAGTTACTATCCTTGGACCAAGAATCAAAATGTTCAAGGTTTACACTTGATAAACAGCACACAGCAGTTCTTTCTTCGTTTGTAGGTAGAGTTATCTCGGAGCATAGATTGCTCTGTTTTATCTCTAGTCCTAAATCTTTTTGTTCTTTAGGGAGAGCTTCATTACAAGTATCTATGTTAACCATGTAAGGCTCTCCCGTCTCTGCTCTTGCAGATATCATCTGCCACCATAAGTCTCTAGCTTTTACAATCTTAACAGCTTCTTGAGTTTTAGGGTCTACTAATCGCCAATCTAAATCCTCTTGTACAGCTTGTAAAAATTCATTAGTTATGTTTACACCATTGTGTAAGTTTAAACATTTACGATTGATATCTCCACCTGACTCTTTCCTCATGTTTATAAACTCTTCAATCTCAGGATGAGAAACATCCATATAGGCAGCGTAGCTACCACGTCTTGTAACTCCCTGATTGAAAGCCAACATCTGTGAGTCTACAACATGGATGAAAGGTATACTTCCAGTAGAACGACTGCCATTAGCAGTAGATACCCCGTTACTACGAATATCTCCCCAATATCCACCGATACCTCCACCTGAACTTGCCAACCATATGTTTTCATCATAATGAGAAGATAACCCATCACGACTGTCAGGAACATAGTTAAGGAAACAACTGATAGGTAACCCCCTAGTTGTCCCCCCGTTACTAAGTATAGGAGTGCTGAACATGAACCAACTGTCAGAAGCGTAGTCATAAAGCCTCTGAGCCAGTTCGAAGTCAGTTTGTTTTTTATATGTTGCTGCAAATACTGCAGCCCTTGCGAAAGCTTCTTGAGCATGTGTTTCTTCCTCCCAGAAATATCTATCTCTTAATGTATCCAGACTAAATTTGTCTAGCTTTTTTTCTTTGTCATAATCTATTACGATTCCTAAATAAGGTTTTGTTCCTACTTTGTCATCTACCATTATTTATCCTCTAATATTTTTAATAATCTTCTTTCGTACCACTCAGCTTTGCGTAAGTCTTCTATGCCATTCTTGTAACGAAATCTCCATCTGTACTTCAATGAGTTGCCACGTAGATATCCCACAAACTCTTCTTGAGATAGCATAGCTTCAATAGCATCTATACACTCTATAGTACCTTGATTATAATGTTCAGGATGATTTACTTTATCTGCCATTTAATATATCCTCCAATGTTATATCAGGATTTGTTTTTACTTTTTTATAAAACCATCTAGGAGAATATGCACTTAACATAAAATTATTGTTTAGATAAACATGTTGTTCTTCAGGTAAGAACTGTTCTATATTATCTAAGTTTATTTTATCTTTTTCTTCTCCATCTGGAATCATAGTCCTTAACCATTCCAATAATAAAAGTTTAGATTTTTTTCTAAGCTTCTTTGCTTTTTTCTGATTCATAATTTTTAACAAGTTTCCAATAATTTAAAATACTATTAAACATATTGATGTGTTTCTCATGCGACTCCTTATCCCATACATGACAAGATATTATGTCAGGATTTTTTCTATCTACAAAAATAGAAACTCTTTCTGGATTATTATAATTACATCCTTGTGCATACGCTGATAGTTGCATACCATGTTCATCATAAACTAATTTAGCAGGGTCTTTACCCTCTAAGTTATCTTTAGTTTTAAAGTCAACAAATATTCCTGACTTAGAATACAAATCAATCTTACCACCATAACCTAAATCAGCACAGAAAGAATCTTCTGCAATCCAATTTTCATCTGGAAATGTTTCGTCTAAATAATTTTTTATCTTCTTGTATATTTTATTTTTAGATTTACCTAAGAATCCTTTTTCTATCTTAGCATGTATTTCAGTTCCTTTCTTAGCTGCATTCTTACCAATCTCTTTTGAGTGTTCTTTACACCTGTACATAAACTCTTGATTAGATTCCAACTCTTCCTGTTCTAAAGTTAAAGCAGAGTTTATAGCTTGTTCTATCTTCCAATTTTCTAAAGCTGGTTTAGCAACCATTCCTAGTATCGTAGTTACCGAGGGAACTAGTCCTAAGTTTTTAGCGTCTCTTAGTGTAGTGTTTCTTTCTTTACCATTAGCACCGATGATAGTATACATAGGTTCTCCTTCCTGAGTATACCAATGACCAGACTCTGATTTAAATTTACTGTATTCGTCATTTACATTTTTTATCATATTCTTTGAACGCTTTAATTACATCTTTTGAAAATAACTTTTGCAAGTTTACTAAGTACATCTTACTTGCTTTGTTATCGCCACCTGCAACTGTTTTAAAATAATCAAGATTATCTACTATAGTTCTTAGAACATCTGTTTTAAAAACTAAAGTACAGTATTCGTTATCTCCTATGCAAAGATTGTGAAACCAATAATCTGATTCAGTTGCTTTTATTCCGGAAGGTTTGTTCCAAGATTCATATTCAATAGCTATGTTTCCTGTCTTCATCCACATATCTCTTTCGGATTTGACCTCTATCTTTTTATTGGTTAGCATTTCTGCTATCTTTTCTTCTCGTATTGTACCATATTTTAAATCTATGTCAAACTTTTTTCTATCTTTTTTAGTGGGTTTCACTCCAGTTACCTCCTATTTTATATTCGCCATCTAAAGGACAACGAAGATTAAAATGCTTACCTGCATCTATAATGCTCTCTACTGCCATCATACCTATGTACTCTGACTTAGCTTCTTCAACCTCTAACTGCCATTCATCATGTATGTTAGCTACAAATTTTACTTTTAATAAATTTAATTTAAGCTTCTTAGATAAATCTACCAATGCTTGTTTCATAACAATAGCACCTGCACCTTGCAGTAAAGTATTCAAAGCAGCGTGAGCATTCCTCACATAAAGTTTTCTACCATCTATACCTTTGAGGTAACCCTTAGTCGCTGCTCTTTTAACCCTGTCTCCAAGAGATTTAAATGAAGGTCTATTATCGAAGAAATGTTGTCTAGCTCTTTTACCATCTCCCGAATCTCCTCCGACCACTTTTCCAAGTTTCTCATCTCCTGCTCCGTACATAAGTGCATAGATGAATGTCTTTGCCTGATTTCTAGATTTAAGTCCTGCAGACTTTTGGTTAGATGTGTGTATGTCTCCATTAATGATGTCATTTGTAAACTCCTCGTCATTCATGTAGTGTGCTAACATTCTAATCTCAAGACCAGAAGCATCAACTCCTATCAATTTGTTTCCATCTTCTACTATCCAACAACTTCTACACTCTCTACCATACTCACTATTAAGGCTAGGTACTTGTGCCATGTTGGGATTTCTATGTGTCATTCTACCAGTAATAGCACCATTAGGTATTACGAAACCATGTACTCTGTTATCATCTTCAACAGCTTCTACCCATGATTCAACCTGTGCTATTCTTTTTTGTATAAGAAGAAAGTCAGCTATCAACTTAGCTTCTTTAATGTGAGTTATCTCTGATAAAGTTTTCTCATCGACTATCGGCTGACCTGTTGGTGTAAACCTATCAGGTTTCCAACCAAACTCTTTTAGATACTCTCCTATTTGTTTTCTACTACCAAGATTAAACTCTTGTAGTTGCTTTCTCATAAAAGGTTTAGTGTCACCAGTCATTTTAATTCTATCAAACTCACAGTCTGTCAGTCCAGATTTAGATAGTGTGCCATCTTTCTTAAACTTAGGAGTTACTTCTTTTATATCAACCCACTTAGGTTTAAATGTTTTGTGCACCTCGTCTTCGATAGACTGCATTCGTTCTCTAAGTTCTGCTAATAATAAATTAGCATATCTATCATCAAACTTAAAACCATTTGTCTCCTGCTCTTTGATAACCTTAGCGACTTCATGTTCTAGATAAATTGATTCTTTAGAAAAACCTTTTGATTCTTTTCTAAGTTCTTTGAACACTAAAGTATTTAACTGAACATCACGAGTACAGTATTTCATCATGTCCTCTGAGTAGTTTAGGTAATCTTCAAACTCAATCTTTTGAAAACCAAGTTTGTATCCCCACTTCTCTAGACTATGACCACCTTCTCTAGTAGGATTAAAGAGTCTAGATAAAACTAGAGTATCTAGTATCTCTTTGTTTGTAAGTAAATTTACATCGAAAAACTTTTGCACCATAGGTATATCAAAACCTAAGATGTTATGACCTATGAGTTTATCAGCACTAGCTAATAACTCCACTCCTTCTTTTAGTTTGTCAGGAGGAAACTGATAAATTTTATTAGTCTCTACATCTTGTGCTACTATGCACCAGACTTTCGTGGCTTTTAAATCATCTGTTTCTATGTCAAAAACTAAATCCATTTTAAAATCCTTCTTCGTTTGTATCTACTTCAATGTCTGACATGTCTACCTCTGACAGTCTGCCGGTTTCTCCATCATACAATAGATGAGTAGCCAATCCTACATCGCCAGTATATCTAGATTTTAATACTCTTACTCTAGTTGTTCTGGCTTCATCAATATCATCAGATTGTTGATTTCTTTCTAATGCTATCACACAATCAGATAATTGTCCAATACTATTTGAACCTCTCAAGTGTGACAGAGAAACCTCAATACCATTCTCATGTCCTTTGTTACCATCGACTCTTCTCAAGTGAGACACAAGAACGATTCCTGCACCTGTCTCTTCGACCAAACTTCTAAGTCTAGTCATGATAGTATCTATTGCTCGTCTCTCGTCTCCTTCTGAAACAGCACTTACTAACATGTGCAAATGGTCTACGACAACCCACTTACATTCACATCCAATAATCATGTATCTTAATTTAGAAAAGATATCATCAATATCATTTGTACCAAAGTGAGCATGTACCCAAACTCTATTTTTATTATCACCATCATAAAGAATGTCAAAGAATTTATCTAATTCTTCTCTGCTAAACTTATCTCTTTCTTGGTCAATGTAAAGTCTAGCGTTGGCTTCTATCGAAAGTATTCCATCAATAGTTCTTCGCCAGTCTTCCTCAAGAGCAATGACTCCAACATTATCTGTAGTGTTTTTAATTAGATGATGTTCTAGTTCTCTAGTTACAGATGATTTACCAAGTCCTGTACCACCTGTTAGAGTTACTAACTCGCCTTGTCTCAAACCATAAAGTTTATCATTCAATCCTTCCCAAGGGAAAGGTATGCTTTCTTTCTTCTCTCTGTTGTGAAACTTGTCTCTTTGTTCAGAGACATTTATAACTCCAGAAGGAGTATAAACTTTAGCAGCCCACCAACATTCAACAAACTCTTTGTGCTTGTTGTTTCTAAGCATATCGTTGGGGTCTTTCCAACCATTAGGAAGTGTTGCTATCTTAGCCTTACTAGGCTTGAATAGTCTAGCAACTTTCTTAGAAGCTTCCTTACCGGCTTTGTCATTGTCAAATGCAATGATAACATTTTCAAAGTCATCAAAGAAATCTAAGTTTTCTTTTACATCTTTGACCGCACCGGCTGCTCCGCTTTTGATAGAGACGACTGCCCACTTGCTACCAAGTAACTCGTAAGCAGCCATCGCATCGCACTCTCCCTCTGTTATGGTAATATACTTACCACTCTTGAACAACTGTTGTCCAAACAAACCGGTATCTGATTTAGTACCATGCCAGAAGAATTGTTTTTCTCTAACGCTTCTAGTTTTTGTAGCTGAAATCTCATGCCCATTGTAGAATGGATACATGTGTTTAATAACATTACCTTGTAAGTCATGGACAACTTTTACTCCATACTTCTGAGCAGTATCTTTACTTATTCTTCTGTCAGTAAGTGCAGAGAAAGAGCCTATCTCAACATTGTCGGGCTGTTTTCTTACTTCTTGTGTTAACTCCATATCTTTTCCTTCACATGCTTCTTTATAGTTAGGTATAAAAGAATCGCAACTAAAACATTTAGCTGAACCATCTTCATTAACACCAACTGCGTCACTACTGTTACATAGCGGACAGGGTTGGTGTACTTTATCCCAAGTACTTGTCATGTTTACCCTCACTATTTAGTTATTTTTCTTTTATAGTTTTAGTCTCAGAAACTTCTTCTGCTTCTACTATCTCCTCAACCTTAGCTTCGTCACATTCGTCAAGTAACTTTTCTAAGTTTGCTCTATGAGTAGCAGAGGCAAAAGTTAGTGCTTCTAATATTACTTCTAAACTACCTACTTTTGATATAATAACTCTGGCTTCATTCTGTTTACCTTCGTCTTCAATCTTATTGACATCGTAAACAAGTTCACCATCGTCTTTCTTAACAGTTATAATCATATTAAAACTCCTCGTTATCAGTATCTTCTTCTTGATACTCAATTAACTTATCTACCTTTACTGCCATAAGTTCAGCAAAAGTTCCAAAGTTATTTGAGTAGGGTTTGATTTTAACCTTAACCTCAGAACCATTTCCAACCAACACATCTAGCGGATTGTTTTCTGTGTCCACTAACTTAGGTGCTTCGTTAACACGAGTTCCTACATTTACTTTTCTACTGAAAGAAAAAGCAGGTTGGTCATACTTAGGTTGACCAGACTTATCTCTTACCTGAGATAATCCAATAGCCTCTAAAGAAGATGCAGTATCTTCATCAGTTAATACTGTTATCTGATATTTAGGGTCACCAAAGCGAGTGTTGGGTGTAGTAATGTTAGCCCACATCGCCTTTCCTGTTACATATTCATACATAATTTTACTCCTTTGTATTAAATTTGTTTAAAACTTGTGCGATTATATCACACTTTATTTTTATTTGCAAGTCTTTTTTCTCTTCTTTGTTTGTTAATTAATTCTCTAGTGTGTTGTATATCTTCTTGCATATCTTCCCATAGTTCATCTAAGACTATCTGATGATGTTCTTTCGGCACATTAATTAATTGTATATCACTTTTCTTTTGTATCCAAGTTTTCCAATATTGTTTTTCTTGGCACGACTTCTTCCAAGACCATTGAAAAGTTTTGTCAAGTTGCTCGTTGTAAGTGTAAAACATATTACCTCATGATATTGTAGGGCGGTGTTTATAGAGTGCTTGTAAACCCACTCGACAGGAACACATTTAAATTCCTTCCTGTAGTAATCCCTTACTGGAATACCCTACTTTTTTTCAGACTTTTGCAGTCCACTTAATACAGTTAGGAAGGTGTTATTGTGAGGGCAACTGTATTAAAGGATACATTATAACATATAATGAATAAGATTGCAAGTCTTACCATTTTAAAATATTAATTACTTTACCCTGTTCGTAACTAAATCCTCTACTCTTTTGGTATGGGTCGTGTCCATCGCCAATGTAAGTAAAGTTAGATTGTACCATGCATGGAGCAAGATGGTCAAGATACTTATCAACCCAACCATCTATACTGTCAGCGTATCTTTCTACCTCTTCCCATGTACCATACACTTCATGTTTCTTTCCTTGCTCATCAATAACAATAGCAATCTCTATGTCGTTCATGCCACTTCCCTGTGCCACCAATTAGGCATTGCTCTACCTTTCTCCCACTTAGCGTAATGCTTTTCGTTGATACAGTAATCTCTGTACGCTTTGGTAGGGTCATCATTCTTATATTTATCTGGCATAGCCTGTGCAAGTGGTGTCATACCAATACGCTTGATATTGTCAGGCTGTTTGAACAATGCTCTTGCTAACTTGTCAACTGAATTGTGAGTCTTACCATATCTAAAAGTATATTCTTTACCTAGAGCTAAGAAGTGTTTATATAGCCAAAAGTAATTAGCACTTGACTCTCTTGCCCAAACTGTACAAGGGTGATTCCAATATGCTCGTTTGTAAAGTCCTACCTCGTCTGCATACTCATCGCCATCTAATTCTCTGTGTGCAGTACACAACATCTGTGCAGTTTCTAATGGCATTTTAACCAACATCTTATCTGGCTGTGCCTGTGCTGACAAAACTGGACAGTCATAAAAATAAAATATATTCATCTGCCTTGCCCTCGATATGCTTTGTAACTCTTCCTTTTGTTTTTATTCATGTGCTTAGTAGATATCTTAACTCGTCTACCTCTGCCACCTCTCCCCTGAGATGTGCTTTTCTTAACATGATTAATTAATTTTACTTCCTTCCTAATCGCCATAGTCTTCCCAAGTCTGCTCGTTAGTATCAACAATCGGAGCATTGTCATAATACTCGTCAACTATTTTGTCGTATATTCTATCCATTGTATTCCCTCATTATTAAATTTGATAGATAATCTATGACCACTTACCGATGGTAGAGCCTAAATCGGTGGGGTTATTTCAAGAACCCATTAACTACTGCCACTCTGAAATTACCTATCAAATTCTTTTGTTAGTCTCCTAATTATTATATATTTTATAATATATTATAATATTTATTATTATTATTAATATAATTATTTATAAAACTTATAAAGATTATAACATACATTTCTTGTTAAGTCAAATAATAACTTTTATTTTCTTTAACATTTCTTTACCAAAATCTTCTTCAATCTTTTTCTCAAGATTGTTTTTCCATTCCTCTAAACTAGAGTCTTCATTTGCAATCATACTCTCTGCAAATTTTATCTTTTTACTTTTTTGTTTTTCTTTGTTAGTCATTTTTACTCCTTCAACTGTTAGTCAAACATAGCCCTAGGAAGCCCATAAGTCTCGTCTAAGGCACAAGAATTGTTTTGATAGCCT
>Ga0160423_10004453_pt1 | contig 11513 bp, 14 predicted proteins | sample CRUFie14St8metaG_FD_108191 | JGI IMG/M metagenome (GOLD analysis project Ga0160423, IMG submission 108191) | Marine microbial communities from the Costa Rica Dome - CRUD Field 142mm St8 metaG | ecosystem: Environmental > Aquatic > Marine > Oceanic > Photic zone | place: Costa Rica: the Eastern... | reverse complement strand
TTTAAGCATCAGATACGATTTGAGAAATACAAAAACTTTAGTAGAGTAGCGTAATGGGTAAGAGAAGTGATTTTGTGAGAAGAGAAAGAGATTTCTATCCTACTCCAGAAGAAGCAGTACTACCATTATTATCTCATATAGAAAACTATTTTCAGTTTATAGAACCTTGTGCTGGTGATGGTGCTTTGACAAGGCATTTGATGAAGCATAAAGATTGTTGGTGTGTATTACAATCAGATGTAGAACCTAAACATGGTGTAAGAAAGTTAGATGCTTTCGATATACCTAATAACTTGTATACACATGTAGATTATTGTATCACTAACCCACCTTGGGATAGAAAAATATTACACCCACTAATAGAAAAACTAATTGAGATAGCACCCACGTGGTTGCTATTTGATGCTGATTGGATTCACACAAAGCAGAGTATTCAGTATCAAAAGTATTTAAAAAAAGTTGTGAGTATAGGACGAGTAAAGTGGATACCAGGAACAAAGTCAGTAGGTAAAGATAATTGTTGCTGGTATCTGTTTGATAAAAACTATGAGGGAGTTACAGAATTTCATGGCAAAGTTTGATATTATGACAGTGTTGGGATTTAAGAGACACAAAGTAGAAACTAATCAGAAGATATATGAAGAAGTAGATACAAGAGTCAACGTGCATACGTTATATAAGCACAGATGGGTTTGGTATCATATGATATTATGTATACAAATGATATTGACAAATATACTCCTAGTTGCTATACTGTTTGTACTTGCAATTAAATTATAATGAAACATTTTTACGAGAAAAACAAATACATACTTGAGTCTGAAGTAAACAAGACATTCGAAGAAATACTATGGATGTCCGATGAAGAATTTAGACAATGGCTCAGAGATATGAGAAACGAGATAGTCTACGCTTGGGATCATCTAGGACTACCACCTAGAGTAGGTTTTGATGAACAGCAAATAATTGATCAGTTCAATAAGATGTCTTCTTTTCCTGTACACAAATTTGAATCTTTCAATGAAGAAACACAAGAGACAGATGTGATTAGAAATACATCAGTAATAGGTAACGCCGCCAATCAATGGTTTCCTACTATGATGAAAACTAAGATAGTTTATAATGACGTATCAAAAGCAAAATCTATATATGATCACTTTGCAGATGAAGATTTATTTGACAAAGTTTATACCTATGGACATAGACATTTTAAGAGAGATAGTTTCTATCACTATAGTAATCCAATTAAACAAGATGCAACTATAAAGATAGGTACTATTAGTAAAAAGTTTTCATCTAGTGTTGAGTTCATAGAATGGTTTGAAACAGTTGGTAGAACTTACGATACACATGACTATTGGTTGAAAGCTGACAAAGAATTAGAATATACAGGATACGATGATAAACTTAGAAATCTAAAATTCTTGCAACTATCAAGAGAAGATATAGAGAAACTTAATATACCTGATAAATGTAAAACGAATATGGTAGATAACATAGATGTTTATCAGATTATGTTTTTTGAGAAAGGGCAGAAGATATTTCCTGTAGGGTTCAAACCTTTTAGAATATCGTGGTGTCAATATGCAGTTAACTTTCCTCCACTCACTGCGAAATATTTGTATGAGAAGTATACAGAACCATTCAAAGATCAAGATGTAATTAAAATATGGGATCCTAGTTCGGGTTGGGGTGGACGTATTCTTGGTGCTATGTCAGTAAAAGATGATAGAAATATTCATTACATCGGTACAGATCCTAATACAGATCACTCCATTGAAGGTGGTACTAAGTATGAAGATTTAGCTAACTTCTTTAATACAAAGACATACAGAGGTAATGGTTTGTTTCCTCACACTAATACATACGAAATACATCAAGTAGGTTCTGAGGTATTTGAGTATGAGCATAACAGTTTAGATATGATATTCACTTCACCACCTTACTTTGCTAAAGAAGCATATAGTGATGACGATACTCAATCATATAAAAAGTTCGATGAATATAAATCATGGGTAGATGGGTTTCTAAAACCAACACTCAAGAACTGTTGGAACTATTTGAAAAATGATAGATATCTATTGTGGAATATTGCAGATGCTAAGTTCGGTAATACAATGCTACCATTAGAGCAAGACAGCATCGATGCTTGTTTAGAATTAGGGTTTGAACATAAAACTGTACTCAAGATGGCATTAGCACAAATGCCAGGTGGTAATAGAGTAGATGAAGAAACAGGCAAACCTAGAGCAAAGAATTTTTGTAAAGTCAATGGTATTTGGCTAAAGTATGAACCTATATTTGTATTCTATAAAAAATAACTGTTGACATTCATATCATTTTCCGTCATACTGTAAGAGTAATAAGAGAGAGTGATTCGCAATGACATTAAATATTCAATCAAAAGAAGTTCTAGCGAGGCTACTAGCCACTGAGAACATTACTGTTGAGCATCAAAATGTTTCTACTGCGAGTTTCAATGTAAAAGATCGAGTTCTAATATTGCCTATGTGGGACGATATGCAGAACTACACATATGATCATTTAGTTGGACACGAAGTAGGACATGCTTTATATACTGATGCTGACGAATGGGGTTCAGCTATTGAAAAGCACGGCAAGAACTTCAAAGGTTTTCTAAACATCGTTGAAGATGCTAGAATAGAAAAGAAAATTCAGAGAACATATCCTGGCTTGAAAAGATCCTTCATTCAATCATACAAGAAAATGTTGAGCGAAGGTTTCTTTGGTAAGAGTGAAGATGAAATAAATACTTTTGAACTTATTGACAGAATCAATGTTTACTTCAAGTGCGGTATGTCAACCGGTACAAAATTTGCTGATGACGAAAAGAAGTGGTTAGACATAATCGCTAAGATAGAAACTCAAGAAGAAGCTTACAAAGTTGCTCTTGAGTTATTTGAGTTAGCGAAAGAGAAAAAAGAAAAAGAGCAACAGGCTCAAAAAGAACTAGAAGAGGAGATGCAAGAAGATGGAGAAGATGATGATAATTTCAGCTTTGCTGACGGTGACATGGATTATGACGATTATGATATCGATGAAGATGGAGACGATAGTTCTGAAGATGGCTCTAGCGAAGGCGAAAGCGAAGACTCAGATCTAGAAGAAACTGAAGAAGAACTAAGAAGTTCTGGTGAGAAAAGTGACTCTGAAGATAAAGCAGATGAAATAGAAACACCAGTTCAACAAGTTTCTCATTCAAGAGTTGGTGGTGAGTCACCTGATCCTCTTGATCCTAATTTACCAATTGCAGAAAGTGACTCTTTATTAGAAGATAACATAAAGTCTCTAAGTCCTACAAATGGTAAAGCAGTTATCAATGTCACACTTGATATGAATTTGAAAACTTATCAAGATAGAATTTATAGTTACAAGAAAATACTTTCTGATCAAAAGCTTGATCAAGCACTAAAAGCTGGTGCTGGCATGTACAAAGATTTTCAAGTCAACAATAAAAAAGCTATCAACTACATGGTAAAAGAATTTGAGATGAAGAAAAAAGCTTCTGAGTACAAGAGAGCAACAGTTTCTAAAACTGGTGTTCTTGACACACTCAAGATGAACAACTACAAATTCTCTGATGATATCTTCAAGAAAATGACAATTGTTCCTGATGGTAAAAATCACGGATTAGTAATGTTCATAGATTGGAGTGGCTCTATGGCTAGCAATCTTTCTAACACTGTTGATCAGTTGATTAACTTAGTTAGCTTTTGCCGACAAGTTCAGATACCTTTTCAAGTTTATGCTTTCAGTGACAATAGCACTATGTCTCACACAATGTTTGGCAAGTTCGATGAAAAAGCAAAAATGAGAGTCAAGACAAAAGGTTATACTACACTGCAAGATGATTTTCATCTACTTGAATTTTTCAACAATAAAATGTCAAGAACTGAGTTTCAGAAAATGTGTTCCTTCGTATTAGCAGTTGGTAAGTATTGGCATAATAGATATAGACTCGATAGTAAGTATGGCGAGTATTGGGTTCCTAGAGCATACTGGTTGTCAGGTACTCCTTTAAATGATGCAATACTTTCTGCTCACGCTATTGTAAAAGCTTTTCAAAAGACTAATAGAATTGATATAGTGAATACAGTATTTCTAACTGATGGTGCTAGTAACTACTCTTACTATAATAAAGAGTATGATACAAGATCTAATATTGCACCTTGGAATGAGACTTGGATCTTCACTAACGAGAATACCAAAAAGTCTTTTAGAGTTACTCAAACTGGTAACAATTATAGAAATATCGAAACAACACCAGTATTGCTGAAATCTTTATCTGACTATACAAATTCTAATGTAATTGGTTTTCACATTCTACCTAAGAATAAAAGATCTGCATTGTATGATATGGGTAGTAACTTAACACAATTTCAGAAAGAGAGTATGTGGGCTAAATTGCTTAGTGAGTCTTTTGCAGTTAATACTACAAATGGTTATACAAAACAGTTTCTAGTTAAAAGTTCCCAGCTTGCAACATCTAATGGTGCTATCGAAGTTGACGATGGTGCTACCAAAGGTAAGATTAGACAAGCTTTCAAGAAAGCTACTACTGGTTCCAGAACTAGCCGAGTGATGTTGTCACAATTCATTGAATTAGTTGCTTGACATTTTCGCTCAGTATGCTATTATAATAGTGTAAGTGATTCGTAATTTTAATTGAGAGGTTTTTATATGATGTATTTATCACCACGAAAAAAAGTTTTTGTCGATGCCGCCGCCAAGTTGTTTGGTGCTGGTACGATTATTAATCGTGACAATGTTAAAACTGCCGCCGATGATGCAGGGATCCCGTTCCCATGGTGGTTTACTAAACACGCCAAAGTTGGCTACAATCAGTTTCAACTACCAGCTGGTGGTCCAGAAACTGCAACTACACCAATGACAAGTGCAACACCTGTCGCATCTACCGATGCACAAGTTAATCTACAACCAGCACCTAAAGTTTCTCTTTCAGTAGAGACTACTGCTTTTACAGAAAATCTAGTACCAGCAGTTGATCCTTTATTTGTTCCTTTTGGTAACTTCACAAAGATAAAGCAGATAATATCTTCAAAAATGTTTTACCCTGTGTACGTTACTGGTTTGTCAGGTAACGGCAAAACATTTGGTATTGAGCAAGCATGTGCCCAAGCCAGAAGAGAAGTTATTCGAATTAACTTCACTGTAGAAACTGATGAAGATGATCTAATCGGTGGCTTTCGACTCATCGATGGTGATACTAAATTCTTCAAAGGTCCTATCATCAATGCAATGGAGAAAGGTGCCGTTGCTTTACTTGACGAGTTAGACTTAGCTAACCCTGCCAAAGTAATGTGCTTGCAATCAATTCTTGAAGGCAAAGGTTACTTCATTAAAAAGACAGGTGAGTTTATCAAGCCTGCTCCTGGCTTCACTGTGATTGCTACTGCAAACACAAAAGGTAAAGGTTCTGATGATGGTAGATTCATCGGTACTAACGTGATGAATGAAGCTTTCTTAGAAAGATTTCCTATCACTGTCGAGCAAGAGTATCCACCAGTTGCTACTGAAAAGAAAATACTTGGTAAAGTATTTACTGACTTGGGTATCTCTGATGACGGGTTTGTCACCAAGCTAGTTGATTGGGCTGACATTATCAGAAAAACTTTCTACGATGGTGGTGTCGATGAAATCATTTCAACCCGAAGATTAGTTCACATAGCGAAAGCTTTTTCTATCTTCAATGATAAAATGACTGCCATTGATATGTGCATCAATCGATTTGACGAAGATACCAAGTTGTCGTTCAAAGACTTGTACACCAAAATCGATGCAGATGTTCCTGAAGCACCTGACACTTCTGTTGAGAATGAAGAAGAGATACCATTCTAATAAAAAAACTCCTTTCGCTGAAAAGCCTGTCTTGACAAGAGATAGGCTTTTTAGTATACTGAAACTAATATTATGAAAAGGAACATAACTTGGAAATAGAAATTGAATTAGCAGAACTACGTAAGAAAAAAATATTCGTAGCTACACCCATGTATGGTGGTATGTGTCATGGTATGTACACTAAAGCATCATGCGACTTAGCAAAAATAACTCAAGCATATGAGATGGACGTTAAGATGTTCTATCTCTTCAATGAGTCTTTAATCACCAGAGCAAGAAATTATTGTGCTGATGAATTTTTACGTAGTGACTACACCCATATGATGTTTATAGACTCAGATATAGGTTTTGATCCTAATGATGTATTAACTCTAGCAATTCTTGCTGAAGAAGGTAAAAGAGATATCATATGTGGTCCATACCCAAAGAAAACTATAGCTTGGGAGAAAATCAAAAAAGCAGTTGAGATGGGATTCGGAAGTCAAAATCCTAATGAACTAGAAAACTTTGGTGGTGACTATGTATTTAATCCAGCACATGGTGCTATAGAAATGAGACTAGATGAACCTATCGAAGTGTTAGAAGGTGGTACTGGTTTCATGATGATAACAAAAAATGCTTTCAAGAAATTTGACGAAGCATATCCAGATTTGAGATATTATCCAGATCATGTTAGAACAAAACACTTTGATGGCAGTAGAGATATTGGTATGTATTTTCAAGCATTGATAGATCCAGAATCAAAAAGATATCTTTCAGAAGATTATATGTTTTGTCAGTATATGAAAAAAGCTGGAGTGTCTACATGGTACTGTCCGTGGATGAAACTCTCACATACTGGTAGTTATGTATTCAGTGGTAGTTTATTAGACTTAGCACAACTTGGTGTTTCAGCAACTGCTGATCCAGTAGAGATTGAAAAAACTAAGAAGAAAGAACCAAAAGGTATACAACTAAACTTAGGAGAAGTTAAATGAGTGAGAAGCCTAATTTTAAATTTCAAGAGGACAAGATTCTCAAAGAGTTGTATGACTATGTTTCTACTACATACAAAGGACATTATTCTACAAATCAATTTCAATCAACCGAGTTTATCATAGATTGTGGGCATGGTGAAGGTTTTATGCTTGGTAATATAATTAAGTATGCTCAGAGATATGGTAAGAAAAATGGTAGAAACAGAGCAGACTTGCTAAAAGTCGCTCACTATGCTATTATGGCATTACACATAAATTCAATGCAAACAGGAGATAATGATGATGCAGATAAGTGATGATACAATTGAAGTACTAAAAAACTTCTCAACTATAAATCCGTCTTTGAATTTCAAAGCTGGTAATACAATTCGTACTGTCTCAGAGCAGAAGAATATATTAGCACAAGCAGTAATAGGTGAAAGCTTACCTGTTAACTTTGCAATCTATGAACTCAATCAGTTTTTAGGTTTAGCTAGTTTGTATGACAAACCTGATTTCAACTTTGGTGAAAAAGAAGTTGTAATTAGTGAAGGTAATAGTAAATCAAAATATACATATACTGATCCATCTATGGTGACTTCTGCTCCTGATAAAAATCTTGAGTTAGATAATGCTGATGTATCTGTAAAAATATCTGCTGATGATATGAAAAGAGTTCTATCTGCCGCCAATCAATTAGGTTTACCTGAAGTCGTAGTTAGAGGTGCAGAAGGTAATATTGCTATAGTAGCAACAGATACAAAAAATCCAACATCAAATGAACATAGTGTTTCTCTTGGTTCTACTAATGATAACTTCTCTATGGTTTTCAAAACAGAGAACTTACAGAAACTTGGTAGTAGTGATTATGATGTAGCCATATCTAAATCAGGTATTGCACATTTTAAATCTACTGCAAAAAATATTCAATATTGGATTGCAACAGAGACTAATTCAAGTTATAATTAAGAAATTGAAATTTATATTATGGTGATTCATGCGAGAAGATTTTTTGTGGGTAGAGAAGTATCGCCCAAAGACTATAAAGGATACTGTACTAACTCCTGAGTTGAAGACTCTATTTCAGACTTTTGTTGACAATAAGAATGTACCTAATCTTCTTCTAACAGGCTCACAAGGCATAGGTAAAACTACTGTTGCTAAAGCTATGTTAGAAGAACTAGGTGCTGACTATATTGTCATCAATGGTTCTGATGAAGGTAGATTGATTGATACACTCAGAACTAAGATTAAAAACTTTGCATCATCTGTTTCTCTAGCAGGTGGACGTAAGTATGTCATCTTAGATGAAGCTGACTATTGTAATGCTGAAACTGTTCAGCCTGCTCTCAGAAACTTCATGGAAGAGTTTAGTAAGAACTGTGGTTTTATAATGACATGTAACTTTGTCAATAAGATTATACAACCACTTCACAGTAGATGTTCAGTTGTAGAATTTAAAATAGCAAACAAAGATAAGCCTAGTATGGCTAAAGATTTGTACGTTAGAATACTAGATATTCTCAAACAAGAAAACATAAGTTTTGACGAGAAAGTAATTCAACAAGTACTTGGAAAACATTTTCCTGACAATCGTAGAATACTGAATGAGTTACAAAGATATTCTGCAACTGGACATATCGACAGTGGTATACTTGCTAATCTATCTGAGACTAGTATCAAAGAACTAATGCAACTTTTAAAAGATAAAGAGTTCACTTCAGTTCGTAAATGGGTAGGTAAGAATATTGATGGTGATGTTGCACCAATGTTTCGTAAGATATATGATACTGTTACACAATATGTAAAGCCTGCGAGTGTACCTCAAGTTGTTGTTACACTTGCTGACTATCAATATAAGTCTGCTTTTGTAGCTGATCAAGAAGTTAACTTCATGGCTTTTCTTACAGAATTGATGGTAGAAACAGAATGGCAGTAAAAACTAATCCTTTCGATTATATTACTGCTATCAATGTATCAAAGAAAAATCTCATGAGAGGTAGCAACAATGATACAATAGCAGAAAAAGATTACAGTTCTTTTTTATCTAATCGTTCATTATCTTACTTTCCAGATACTATAGGCTATGCTAATGAGATGAATCAGAGACACTATGCTGATAATCTTCTACAATTCGAATATTTACTAAATATTGTCAGAGCCAAAAAAAGGTTCTCTAAATGGGTGAAAAAAGAAAATGATAGGGATATATCTCTAGTGAAAGAGTATTATGGATATAACAACTCAAAGGCTATACAAGCCCTATCAATTCTCACTCCAGAACAGTTAAGTATTATTAGAGAGAAGTTAAATAAAGGTGGAGTATGATTGAGTTAGATAGTTTAGTAGAAGTAAGATTAAAAGAACATGAAGACTTTCTCAAGATAAGAGAAACTCTTACACGTATTGGTGTAGCTAGTAGAAAAGATAAAACGCTGTTTCAGAGTTGTCATATACTACATAAACAGAAAAAGTATTACATCACACATTTCAAAGAACTTTTTTCTATGGATGGAAAACCAAGTAACTTTACAGAAGATGATATATCACGTAGAAATTCTATAGCTAATTTATTAGCAGAGTGGGGACTAGTTGAACTAGTTGATCCAAACAAAACTAAAGAACCTGTTTCTCCACTTTCTCAAATAAAAGTTCTACCTCATAAAGAAAAAGATGAGTGGAACTTGGCGGCAAAGTATAATATAGGAAAGAAAAGATAATGGGAGGATCTATGAGATATACTACTAACTTGGATAAAGTTCAAGAGTTTATGAGATCATTTGGGCAAGAGGTGAAAGACAACCCTACTATGTTAGATGAAAAAACTCTACAGCTAAGATTAGAACTTATTGAAGAAGAACTAAGAGAACTATATCTTGGTGTAGAAAGAAAGAACATGATAGAGATAGCTGATGCTCTTACTGACTTGCTTTACGTAATCTATGGTATGGGTGCCGCCATGGGTATAGAATTAGATTATTGCTTTGATGAAGTTCATAGAAGTAATATGTCAAAGTTAGGTGAAGATGGTAAACCTATCTATAGAGAAGATGGTAAAGTACTCAAAGGTCCAAACTATAAACCACCCAACCTTTATGACACAGTTTATCACAAAGAGATGTTAGCGAAGATAAAGAAGATAGATGATAATTCTTTAAACATCGACAGAGATCAATTAGCACAATTAAGTTTATTTGATGATGAAAGTGCTGTTACTGGAAAGTGACTTGACAAAAGTGTAAATTTTTGTTATTATAAATACAGTTGAAGTATGCCTAATAGAGGGTACTTCTTAATTTTAATATTCTAGCTTAATAAAGGAGAATAGCAATGAATAACCTTACCACATTTGATATTAATAAATTCACTCCCTACGCAGTTGGGTTCGATAGAGTGTTTGATAGATTATGGGATCATGCCCATAACATGCACACCTCAACAGGTTTCCCTCCATACAATATTGTAAAGCACGATGAATACGAGTTTACAATTGAGATGGCGTTAGCAGGATTCTCAAAAGAGGATATCGAAGTCGTTGTAGAAGACGGCACCATTACAGTTAAATCAGTATTCGATGATAAAGTCGAGAATGCTGAAGTACTTCATAGAGGTATCTCGCAGAAAAAATTCACACGTAAATTTACTATTGCTGACGATATCGAAGTAAAAGGTGCAGAACTCAAAAATGGATTGTTAGAGATTCAATTAGAGAGAATTGTACCAGAGCATAAAAAGCCTAAAGTTATTAAAATTAAATAACGCTTACTAGTCTTCTTAGCATTTATAAATAAGGGTTGAACGTAAAAATTCAGCCCTTATTTTTTTAGGAGAGGTAAAATGTTTGGACTATTTAAAAAGACGGGTTTAAAGAAGCAAACTAAAACTGCTACTAAACCCAAAACTGAAACTAAAACGAAGAAGGACAATGGTATGGCGAAATCAAATTATGATAAGTGTTTAAAAATAATTCTACATCATGAAGGTGGATACGTAAATCACCCAAAAGATCCTGGTGGAGAAACTAACCTCGGTGTTACTAAAAGAGTATACGAAGAATGGGGTGGTAAAAAGAATATGAAAGATTTAAAAGTTGCTGACGTTGCACCAATATACGAAAAGAACTATTGGGGACGTTGTAAGTGTGACAGCTTACCAGCTGGCTTAGACTTATGTGTTTTTGATTTTGGTGTTAACGCTGGAACAAAAAGAGCAGGCATCTATCTACAAAAAATGGTTGGTGCAACTCCTGACGGAGCAGTTGGACCTAATACACTAAAACAAGTTGATGCTTGGATAAAAGAACATGGTGTAGAACATGCTGTCAAATCATATCAAGAAGCACGACAAGGATACTACGAGAGACTTTCTACTTTTAAAACATTCGGTAGAGGTTGGACAAGAAGAGTTACAGAGACTACGGAAACAGCTTTAAAGATGATCTAAGATGGTTTACAGAAACAAGACATTCGCTAATGGTGTAGTTGTTGGTTTGAGTTCTGGAAAAGTTGAGTTAGCCGCTGACAGTGGAGATTTAAAAGTAAAATCTGGTGACTCAACAACAACTATTCGTCCAGGACTAGGTGTCGTAGGACATGAAGCAGTAACAATTGTAGCCAACAAGGCGGCACTACCATTACCACCTACAGGTATCGGTAACGGAGCTATGTACTTTGTATC
>Ga0160423_10004452_pt1 | contig 11515 bp, 10 predicted proteins | sample CRUFie14St8metaG_FD_108191 | JGI IMG/M metagenome (GOLD analysis project Ga0160423, IMG submission 108191) | Marine microbial communities from the Costa Rica Dome - CRUD Field 142mm St8 metaG | ecosystem: Environmental > Aquatic > Marine > Oceanic > Photic zone | place: Costa Rica: the Eastern... | reverse complement strand
GGGATTTGCTCCAATTTTACAAAAATATCAGATGGAGATTCTGGGGATACTGTAACTGTTTTTGGATAATATCCTGACTTTCTAATCTCAAACGCTCTTACCTCTTTAATTAACTCAGTATATGGAACCTCTCCTAGCTTTTCGCCTCCAGCTGCACCAAATATTTCAGCGCCATATAAACTATCAATGGTTACTTGCGGAACAGGTATTAGCTCGATAAATACTCTATCGGGCGATCTTTTATTGATCATATAAAACGATGACTGATATCCATCTAAATTAAACTCAAACTCTGTTCCTTCTTGAGCGCTTACTAGAGATGGTGTTTTTGATATGATATCTCCAACACTTCTATCGCTAATTTCAGCCCCAGCTGGAGTTGTTAAAAAATAAACAGACTTAAATCCTTCTAATGGCTCCATATCAATACGATATGTTTGATTTGGCTCTAATGTTAATGGATAAGGCTTGTAGCCTTCTTTTTCAAGAACGACTACCTCGGGCTTAAACAACGGTAGGCTTAGCGAAGTTCTTCCTAGCTCAACACTATCTCTTGTTCTTACAACTCTTACGTCTGTGGGAACTGTGTTAAGGGTAGTTTTCTTTACTTTTTCTAATTTAATATTAGAACTCTTTTCGCCTAAAGATGAAATAGTTAATTCTTTCTCAACATATCCAGATTTTTTTAAAGTAAAATTTCTTTCCCCAGAAAATTGATCAAACTTGTAAGGGGTTTGGCCAATCTTTTTTTCTTCTTCATATATTTCTACATTTTCCGGAAACGTATTTAATTCAAATGAAGCACAGCCTGATAAAAATAATGCTAATATAAATATGTTAATTTTGATAAAATTTAAAATTACTTTTTTATTTTTCATATTACTGAACCTCTGGAATATCCATAACCATCCTATCAAACCCTAATGGAACTAGAAATTCTTTATAAAACCAAGCTGGCGGATCCGGATCTGCTTTTAATTGATTGTCAATGTAGCTATTCCAAGCACTCGAATGTTTAACTAAAGGTAAAAAACTATCACTGATTAATAGGTTATTAATGTTGTTAACTTTGCTTTTTAAATTCTTTTGATTTTGAAATTCTTCGTAATTTAACGCGCATTCGCTAAATCCGTATTCGACAAAAAATTGGTGTCTTTTATTGATATATTCTTTTTTATAATCTGTTAAATCACCTAAATAATAGATATCAGCGGTTCCTGACTCAAAAGAACGAAGCCAATCGAGAGAACCATCCTCAATAGCTTCAGGTAAAGGGTATGCGGCATGACCTATTACGATATAATATTTTTCTTTTCCGGAATACTCTTTAATAAGGCTTTCGATGTAAATTCGGCTTCTTTTTAAAGAGTCGTCTAAATGTCGAATAGGAAATAAATCATTAACTACTTGCCTGCTCATATCTAAATTAATTTCAAATTTTTCATTCTGAGGAGAGATTACATCTGCCTTCCAAATATCTGTTAGCGGACTTAATGTTGATAATCCATTTTGATCAATTCCCGGAACAATTGCCGGAGCAAGTAACAAAAAATTTCCGAGCGTCATAGTTCTTCCAGAGGGAAGAGTTACTATTCTTGATTGAGTTAATGCATCCTTATATGCTGTTAACTTATCAACGACATCCGCATCCAGAAAATGGACTAATTTGGATTCTTTTTTTGGAGCTTCTGATAAACAAAAATAAGATCTCAATGGAGCAGAATCCATATTGAATTGGTTTTCACTCAGCTGGATATTGATACGCTGTCCGATATTTGTAGCTAACAATGATAACATTACTAACGTTATGGCTAATGTGCACAAGGCTAAATCCGAAAATGTTTCAAATATACCTTGCTCGTCTCTTGATGGAATAAACTTATCAATCATCTAAATCCAAATCGTCATTTGATGCATCTTTTTCTTCTTGAATAAAATCTTCAATCATTCCAGCAGCCGCATTCAATTTAGTAGCGAGCTCTAAGGCTCTTCCGTCTAAGATCTTATTTTGAACATTTTTAGTTTCTTCAACTGCGTTAGACGTAGCACTTGCCGCCTCTCCAATAGCCTCAGAAAGCTCTGACATTTTCCGCTTTATTGGCTCATGTCCAGTTTCAATACTATTAACAATTGCATCGAAGCCTTGGGCCATTTCATTTAAACCTTCTTGTAAATTTTTGCTCATTTCTACTTTTGCTTCAGTTACAAGACTTTCAAACTGCCTATCCATAATCACTTTATTTTGCTCGATTGCATCAGAAGTTTTAGCAATGCTGTCTGATAAATCTCTTAATGTATTCATTAATCCTAAAATTTCATTTTGTAAATTTCCGGCAGCCTTTGATGTTAATGCTCTGCTTAAAGGCATAATCCACAACTCACCTAATTCAAGACAATCAGCAGTAAAACTATTTACTGCTTTCTCATTTTCAATTGAAAGCGCTTTTAATATTACTCCGCCCAAAAGACCGCCAAATAATGTAGTATAAAATGCAGTTCCCATACCTTGTACTGTGTTATTAAGCCCGATAACCATATCAGCGTAATTTTCACCTGCGGCACCCAATACAGAGCTTATTCCATCTATAGTTAATATTAACCCTATAATAGTTCCCAATAAACCAATGGTAATCAAGATACTTGCTGTAGCGCTGACGGTTCTAATTTTACCTGATCTTTTGGCCGAGAATGCGGTCAAAAGTATTTCGAAATTTATTTGAGAGCCCAACTCGATAGCATCTAAGGATTGGGAAAATAGTTTATGAACACCACCTTTTTCATGATCAATATTTCGTATATCACTGATTTTTTTTAATTCACGAGATTCTTTGGCAATATAAATTGAAATCCAAATAGATGAAATAAACCCATATAAAAAAACAAAAAATATTATATATGTAATCCCGCTTGCATCAGCACTCAAAGCTCCTTTTATATACTTCCACGAAATTAATAAAAAGGGAATGAGTAAGGATATACAGAGAATTAGCCATCTAAAAAAAGGGGAATTATTGTTTTTTGATTTATGGTTCATATTTTTCCTTTTTTTATTTAATAAAGACAATAATATTAGTTTTATTATTTTAATATTACTTAAACATGATGTACAGATGTTTATGAAATCAATAAAATAATGAGTAACATAACTTTCAAATGAGGAATAAATCATGAATGTAAAAAAAGTTGCGCTTTTAACAGCCGGAGGCTTGGCTCCTTGTCTTTCAAGTTCCGTAGGTCGTCTCATAGAAAGATATAATGAAATATCAGAAAATATAGAAATAATAGCATATATTGGCGGCTATAAAGGGTTATTAACGGGCGACTCTATTGTAATTAATAAGAAAATTAGGGAAAATATAAGCATTTTGTATAATCATGGAGGAAGCCCCATTGGAAATAGTCGAGTAAAACTGACAAATATTGTTGACTGCGAAAAAAGAGGTCTTATTGAAAAAGGAGAGGACCCGCTAGAAGTTGCGGCTAAACAGCTTGTTAAAGATGATGTAGACGTTCTTCATACAATCGGAGGCGATGATACAAACACAACAGCCGCTGATTTAGCTAACTATTTATTAAATAATGATTATAAATTAATTGTTGTAGGTTTGCCTAAAACAATAGACAATGATGTTTTTCCTATCAAACAATCTCTTGGGGCATGGACGGCAGCAGAAGAAGGCGCAAATTATTTTCAAAATATCGTATCTGAACATAATGCCAATCCTAGAATGCTGATTGTTCATGAAGTTATGGGGCGTAATTGTGGCTGGTTAACAGCCTATACTGCAAAAGTATATCGAGATAAACTAAACAAAAAATCCTTTCTTTCAGAAATAGGACTATCCAAGGAAAGATTAGATGTTCATGGTGTTTTTATTCCTGAAATGGAAATCAATATTGAAAAGGAAGCTGCTAGGCTAAAGAAAACGATGGATGATCTGGATAATGTTAATATTTTTATATCAGAAGGAGCTGGAGTCGAAGCGATAGTAAAAGAATTGGAAGCGGCAGGAGAAAAAATTCCTCGAGATGCATTTGGTCACATTAAATTAGACGCTATTAATCCTGGTGCATGGTTTGGGAAACAATTTGCTACACTTATTGGTGCTGAAAAATGCCTTATCCAAAAATCTGGATACTATTCAAGAGCGGCAGCTTCAAACGAACAAGATCTGAATTTAATTAAATTGTGTGCCGATAAAGCTGTTGAGTCTGCATTGAAAGGAAATGGCGGAGTCATAGGACAAGATGACGATAAAAACGATGAATTGCGAGCAATTGAATTTGAAAGAATTGCAGGCGGTAAGCCATTTGATATTGATGCCGATTGGTTTAGTCATCTCTTGCTATCAATTGGTCAAGAAAAAGGCTCAAAAATTAATGTTAACCACTAATTTTTAAATATTTGGTGATCTTAAAGATTCGGGCAAACTTAATTGATGATAATGGCAAATTGCAATAGCTAGCGCATCTGCGGCGTCTTCTTGGGGCTGCTCGTTTATTCCTAATAAACGCATCACCATCTTCGCAACTTGATCTTTCTGAGATGAACCGTTGCCTGTAACAGCCTGCTTTATTGTTCTTGGCGAGTGTTCAGCAATTGGGATATCGAATTGCGCACAAGCTGAAATTGCTGCTCCTCGAGCCTGACCAAGGATCATTGCTGTTTTAGCATTTTTTGAAAAAAACGTCCCTTCGACAGCAACAAAGCCTGGGTTGTATTTTTTAATACAATCAGTTAGATCATTATAAATATTTTTTAAACAGACAGAGTGAGTTTCTGTTGACCGATTGTATATTCTGCCACAAAATATAAGCGATAAATTTGACCCATTTACTTCGATAACTCCAATACCGCTTGATCGTAGTGATGTATCAATTCCTAAAATACGATACTTTTTTTTGGGCATAATTTAATCTTCTTCAATTTTTTTTAAAATAGCGTCAGATATATCAAAATTAGAATAAACATTTTGAACATCATCTAACTCTTCTAAAGCCTCAATAAAATTTAATATTTTCTTTGCTTGATCCAAATCATCAACTTCACTGACCACATCAGGAATAAATGTGATATCTGAATCATTCAAACGAATGTTAGATTGGGATATGATATCTGAAATTAAATCAAAATCTGCAGGATTTGTTAGAACTTCATATTGATCATTGTGGGACTTCATGTCTTCAGCTCCAGCATCAAGAATAATTTCCATCAACTTATCTTCCTCTACTTCTGATTTATCTATAAAAATTTGGCCTTTTCTTTGAAACATTCTACTAACAGAACCTTGTTCAGATAAATTTGCATCAGCTTTACTGAAAGCATGCCTTACGGCGGCGGCAGATCTATTTTTATTATCTGTTAATACTTTAACAATTACAGCGATTCCCCCTGCTGCATATCCCTCATATGAACCTTCTTCTAAACGACCTCCTTCAAGCTCTCCTGTACCTTTTTTAATTGCCCTATCAATATTATCTTTAGGCATAGAGACGCTTTTTGCTTTTTGTATCAATGCACGTAATTGAATGTTGTCATCAGGGTTTCCGCCGCCTCCTGAGGCAGCAACCATAATTTCTTTAGAAATTTTACTAAATACCTTAGCTCTTGCAGCATCAGCTCTGCCTTTTCTATGTTTAATATTAGCCCATTTACTATGACCAGCCATTTAAAACTCCTAAATTAATTAATTTTAATTTTTATGAATCCTCTTTTTCCAGATTGTAAAATCATATCGTTTTGGGGTTTTAAAATAAATTTTTCATCATTAATTTTTTCTTGATCTAACTTTACGGCTCCTTGTCTGATAAGTCTTCTGGCATCGCCTTTTGTTTTAACAAGGCCAGAATTAAACATTAAGTCCAACAAACCGATTTCATTTGAAGCAATTTCAAACACAGGGATATTGTCAGGAACTAATTTTTGCGCAAAAACCCTTTTAAAATCTTCTGATGCTGATTCGGCAGCAGTCGAATTAATAAATTTTGAAACAATAGTTTTTGCTAACTGCTCTTTTAAGTTACGAGGATGTAAGCTCGAATCTTCAACACCTTTTTTTAATTTATTAATTTCCTCGCTTGGAAGAAGAGCAATATATGAAAAATATTTCCACATTAAATCATCTGGGATACTCATCATTTTTCCAAACATATCTTTGGCGTTATCATTAATACCAATATAGTTATTTAGGCTTTTACTCATTTTCTGCGAACCGTCCAATCCTTCTAGTAACGGCAAGGTCAAGATACACTGTTGCTCTTGACCAAATATTTTTTGCAGCTCTCTACCAAGTAAAAGATTAAAAAGCTGATCCGTTCCGCCAACTTCTACATCTGCTTCTATCATAACTGAATCATATGCTTGCACTAATGGATAAAGAAATTCAACCATACTAATTGGCTGATTATTATTATATCTATTCGCAAAATCTTCTCTCGCTAACATTTGAGCAACAGTTACATGCGATGATAGTTTAATTACATCATCAAACTTCATTTGACTACACCATTCAGAATTAAACCTTAACTCTGTTTTCTTAGGATCTAAAATCTTAAAAACTTGATCCTGATATGATTGAGCATTAATTTTTACTTTTTCGGGTGTTAATGGGGCGCGAGTTTGAGATCTGCCGGATGGATCACCAATCATGCCAGTAAAATCACCAATGATGAAAACTATTGTATGTCCAAGGTCCTGAAATTCGCGAAGTTTATTTAGACCAACTACATGACCTAAATGTATGTCAGGTGCAGATGGATCTGCCCCATACTTTATTCTTAATGGTTTATTTTTTTTCTCTGCAAATTCTAATTTTTTTCTCAACACCTCAGCTGATATAAAATCTACGGATCTATTAGTTAAAACTTTTATTTGCTCATCAATATTCATGACTTTAAAAATTAAATAAACCTATTATTTTAATTTGATTGAATCTACAAAAAAACCCGCTTTTTATTAAAACGGGTTATTACTAATTGTAATTAATTTTATTTTTCGTCGTTATCGCCAGGATGCCATTCATTCGAGTCATCATTTAAAGCATCAGAGAATGCTCCTGAAAGATTTACTATATCTTCATTTGCCTGAAGTCCCTCAAGCATGTCATCTTCAACTTTAAATTCATCATCCGATAAATTTGCAGCCTTTATGCTTAGTCCGATTCTATGCTCAGAAGGATCAACTTTTACAACTCTTGCTTCGATTTCATCTCCTACCGACAAGACGTCTTTTACTTTTTCAACATGATCGTCTGAAATTTGGCTGATATGAACTAACCCATCAACACCATCCTCAATTTCAACAAATGCGCCAAATGATGAAGTTTTAGTAACTTTACCTGAAACCTTTATTCCAACTGGATATCTTGATGCAATTTCGCTCCAAGGGTCTTCTTGAGCTTGCTTTAGACCTAATGATATGCGCTGATTACTTGAATCTATTTCCATAACAGCGGCAGTAATCTCATCGCCTTTATTTAAAATCTCCGATGGGTGATTAATCTTCCTTGTCCATGACATATCAGAAACATGAATCATTCCATCAACACCATCCTCAATTTCAACAAATGCGCCATACGCTGTAAAGTTTCTAACTTTTCCTGTAATCATTGCTCCAATTGGATATTTTCCAGCAACAACTTCCCAAGGATTTTCTTCGGTTTGACGAATACCAAGAGATATTTTTTTATCTTCAGTGCTTACTGATAATACGACTGCATCTACCTCTTGACCAAGACTTAATTCATCTGAAGCTCTTTGAACTCTTTTAGTCCAAGAAATTTCAGAAACATGAACTAGCCCTTCTACGCCTTCTTCTAATTCAATAAAGGCGCCATATGGAGCAAGATTAACAACTTTACCATGAACTTTCGCGCCTGACGGATATCGCGCTTCGATGTCTTCCCAAGGATTTTCCATCGTTTGTTTAAGCCCTAAGCTAATTCTTTCTTTTTGTAAGTCGATCTCTAAAACCATTACATTTAACTTATCGCCGATTTTAAGCTGTTCAGATGGGTGATTAATTCTTCCCCAAGTCATATCTGTTACATGAAGCAGGCCATCAATTCCATCAAGATCAACAAATGCTCCGAAATCAGTAATATTTTTTACTACACCGGGTCTTAATTGACCCACTTGAATTTCTGACAAAACCTTTCTTCTTGACTCTCTTCGAGACTCTTCGATTAGATCTCTACGAGAAACAACAATATTTTTTCTATCTAAGTTAATTTTTAAAATTCTAAATTCATATGTTTTTCCCACATGTTCTTCAGGATTTTTAATTGGCAATACATCTAACTGAGACCCTGGAAGAAATGCTTCAACCCCAACATCAACAATGAATCCTCCTTTTACAGCACTATTTATTACGCCCTCGATGATACTTCCTTCTTTGCACTCATTAACAACATAATCCCATGCCTGTTGTTGCTCCGCTCTTTTCTTGCTAATGACAATTGCGCCATCTTCGTCTTTAAGGCATTCTAAATACACTTCAACTTTTTTGCCCTCCAGAGTTTCGTCTAAATATGTAAATTCATTTAACGGAATAGTGCCTTCTGATTTATATCCAATATCAATGATGAAGTTGTTATCAAGGATTTTTAAAATTGTTCCTTCGATAATTGAACCTTCGATAAAATTTTCAAGAGTACTGCTATATAACTCATCCATTGCAGCATCATTTGCTGTGTTGTTTTCAATATTTTTAGTTTCCATAATTTGTATTTGGCACACGCCTGCTTTTAAAGTTAGATCTTTTTTAAGAATAAATCACTCGATTTAAGTTTTCTTAAAAATTGAACGCGAGATAATAGATACTCTTTCGAAGCTTTCAAGCAGTAATTTAATATTTATTAAACATTTTTTTTATCATTCTGGAATGAATAATTTTTGTCCTACATATATTACATCGCTTTTGAGATCGTTAGATTTCTTAATTGCATCAACTGTTGTTCCGTATGCTTGAGCAATTACAGATAAAGTATGTCCAGATTCAACAACATGTTCATGTCCGGATTCTTTTACAATTTCCACATTTTTTTGATTAGATTTTATTATTGTTTCAACCTTATTAATTGACTGGCTTATTGATTGTGAATTTTTTACAGCGTCAGAAGCAACTTGTTTGTTCTTTTGAACTTGTCGTTTTAAGCTTTCTATCTCATTTAAAATTAATTGTTGTTGCTCGTTAATCACATTTATTTTATTTTGAATTATTTTGAACTGCTCTTGATTGTATTTTAATTCAACCGATCTTTTTGCCTCCATTCGTTTTGTTTGTTCATTATTATGGGCATAAGAATATGAAATCGTTAAAAGACAGAAAAATAATAATTTAATCATAGAGTTTCTCAATTTATAAAAAAGATGAATAATTATAATTAATTTATTGAATTAATAAATTTTATTTCTTTAAAAAAGATGAAATATTTAATTTTTAAGAGCGGGAGATTTATTATGGATTATATTCCTAATGCAAAAAAAATATTAAATATTGAGAAAAATGGTTTAGATTCTATTTCAAATCAATTAAATGAAAATTTTAATGATGCCATAAAAGAAATTATAAAGTCTCAAAATAATAACGGGAAAGTCGTTGTAATTGGAATAGGAAAAAATTGGCACATCAGTAATAAAATGGTTTCAACATTTAATAGCACTGGAACGCTTGCTGCTGTAATGCATCCAATTGAAGCAATGCATGGTGATCTTGGGATGCTAACTAAAAATGACATAGTTTTGGCAATTAGTTATTCTGGTGCATCTGAAGAAATAACAAATCTAACTCCTCTGATTAAAAGACATTCAGTAAAAATTATCGGCCTTACTGCAGACCCAAAAAGTCCATTAGGAAAAATGAGTGACTTTGTATTAAATATTTCAGTTCCTGAAGAAGCTTGTCCTTTTAATATGGCTCCAACAGCAAGTACTACGTCAACATTGGCATTAGGCGATGCTATTGCAATGGTTGTTTTAGAATCTAGAGGATTTAAGCTTAAAGATTATGCTGAACGACATCCTGGAGGAGCGATAGGCAGAGCCTTACTTCTAAAAGTAAAAGACATAATGCGAACAGACGACCGATTTGCAACTATATTAACGGGTAGTACAGTTAAAGAAGCGATCTTATCAATTACCGCGGCAAAATCAGGATCTGTTGCAATAATTGATGATCAGGGCATGCTTGAAGGAATTCTTACTGATGGCGATTTAAGAAGACATCTTGTTGAGTCACCTAACCTAATGGAATTATCCATTAATGATATAATGGAAAAATCTCCAATAACCCTTAATCCAGAGATGCTTGCTGTTGATGTTTTAAAATTATACGAACAAAATAATGTAGACGATTTGATTGTTATTGACGATGCAGGTAGAGCAATTGGAAGTGTTGATATACAGGATATGCCGAAATTAAAAATTATATAAAAAAAACCCGCCATTGGCGGGCTTCACTCCTCAACGTAAATTTAATTATTTACGCAATATACCAAGAAGAATTAATAGAGCCAAAAGGCCAATTAGTCCATTTCCGCCTGCAACTGCTTCTAGAAGACCAGTTAGATTTGCAGCAACACTAGTGCCGCCAAAACCTATTCCTGTCACGCCAAATGCAACTTCAGCAAGAATAGCAAGACCAATAAGACCAAGCAATATTTCGCTCACAGCTTTAATAATACCACCTAAACCAGCTGCTGCATTACTAATGAATTCTGACATATTTCTCTCCTTTTTTTTCCGCCTCTATAATTTATAAAAATAAATCTCTAAAGCGGGTTATATTGTATATTTAATGAATTACTACACAAAATATAGTATATGTTAAGCTTATAATTAATTTTTTTAATCGATCTAAAATTTTAAAAAAAAAGAAAACTAGCAATAAAAGTTGGTTTTTTTATTATAATTTAGTCAAAGTTAAGATTGATACTTTGTTTTTTTTTATGATCAAGTATTATGTTTAAAACTAAATTTTCTTAATAGAATAAATAATTATTTAAAATGAGTAATGTACCTTTTTGCCATCTTCATGTTCATTCAAGCTATAGTCTACTTGATAGCACTATTAAAATAAAAGATTTGATTGCTGCTGCAAAAAAAATGGAAATGAGCCATTTAGCCCTCACTGACCATGCGGTTTTATATGGCGCGGTTGAATTTTATAATGCTGCAACCTCAGCCGGCATAAAGCCTATAATAGGTTGTGATATGTATATTGCAAAGCATGGAATAGAGATCAAAAATAACCAAAGAGATAATATGAGTCTTGTGCTATTAGCAGAAAACCAGACTGGATATGACAACCTTGTTAAATTAGTATCAGAGGCTCATCTAAATGGATTTTACTATAAGCCAAGAGTAGACAAATCTATTTTAAGAAAATATTCAGAAGGATTGATTGCGCTTTCTGGAGATATAAGAGGCGAAGTGAATGATGCATGTAGGTCAGATAATTTAGAATCTGCAGAAAATTTAATATTAGAATATATTGATATTTTTGGAAAAGAAAATT
>Ga0160423_10004451_pt1 | contig 11515 bp, 14 predicted proteins | sample CRUFie14St8metaG_FD_108191 | JGI IMG/M metagenome (GOLD analysis project Ga0160423, IMG submission 108191) | Marine microbial communities from the Costa Rica Dome - CRUD Field 142mm St8 metaG | ecosystem: Environmental > Aquatic > Marine > Oceanic > Photic zone | place: Costa Rica: the Eastern... | reverse complement strand
TCTGCAGTATCTTCGATCTCTTTAGTAGTAGACAACATTCCTAATGAATCAAGACACATCATCATAGGTGGTCTTTCTGATTCATCAGTTTCGAGATATTTGTCTAATATAGAAATTGCCTGTTTCCTGAATTCTTGAACTGTCACCACAGGCACGATAACAATTCTATTAGAATCGATTCCTCTGTCTTCAATCATATCTTTACTGATTGCAGATTCAGATTCGAAATAAATTACTGCAGCTTCAGGATTATCTTCTAGGAATTGTTTACACATTCCCAAGGCAAAATAAGTTTTACCTGTTGCAGATTCACCTGCGATTGCAGTGATTTTGTTTTTTGGAAGTCCACCGTGTAGTGAACCTGATAATAATGCATTGAAGACATAACTCCCTGTATCGACAAAAGAGTCTACATCCCCAGCTGCAACACCATCGGAGACGATATTTGCATATTCGTTTCCTGTTGCTTTAACTAAGTCTTTTAAAAATGACATATTCACCTCTCATAATGATATAACCATTATAATATATAGTGAGTTTTTTTACAAGGGGGTTTTATTTCTTTTTTGAAAATTCTTTCATTTTCCTACCATTCCTATTACCAAGGTATCCCTCGATCATAGTCTTGATAGTCTTTACTTGGGCTTCTAAATGAATGATGAAACCGAATATTACTAGAATGATACTGATATAAAATATGTCAAGGAAACCTATAATCATTTCACTTTGTCGATATCTTCCTGAGTAACGACTCCTTTTTCAATGAGTAATGTTCTATGTTGCATATGTTGTTCTTGTATCTCTTCTTTGTTACCACCACCATAATCTACTGCATGATGGTCATCAATCATTTGCTGATTGATAGAGAAATGTACTTCATGTACTGGATGTCCTACATTGTGATATGAGAATAACTCACCAAGGATTCTTCCGAACTTTCCTTTATCATGAGATACTAAGGTTAGAACTTCTGCCTCTTCCATTAATTTCTTTAAATGTTTCTTAGAAGCTTTTCCAAATAATTTTTCTACTTTGTCCCTAGTACGCGATTCGGGTGTATCGATTCCCATTAAGCGGACTCGCTGTTTTTTATAGGTCATTCCAAATCCTAGATCGATGTCGACATCAACGGTGTCGCCGTCTACAACTTTTACTACCTTAACATTATATTCGTACATGTTCTTATTTATTGTAATTGTGTTTTCGATTACTGGTTTTTTTCTCCCAGTGTTCGATTGCTTTACATATGGCCTCCTCTGCCAATACACTACAATGGAGTTTGATCGGTGGTAATTCTAATATCTCTGCAATCTCTTTGTCTTTTATTTGTTTTGCTTCACTGACTGTTTTACCAATCAACATATCAACAAACAAACTGGACGATGCAATTGCAGAACCACATCCGTATGTTTTAAACTTTACATCTTCGATTCTATCGTCTATGTCTAGTTTTAAATCTAGTTTCATGACATCACCACATGCTGGAGCTCCTACCATTCCAGTTGCAACATTCGGGTCGTTGGGGTCAAACCTACCAACTGAATGTTTCTGAGGGTCATTTAGAACATTATTAAATCTGTCTACGACCTTTTTACTGTATGCCATACTTCTATTTATCCAAAAAAGGAGTCTAGACTTGCAACTGGTTCAACATTCCACCCGATTAGACTGATTACGACTTTTAGAGGGTCGACAAAAGCTTTGTCAAATTGCATATCATAATCAATAAAACGGTGTAGGTCTAACTCTCTAGGTAGAACATTCATGAATGAAATGACATTCTCGTTGATCGGATTTGGTGTAGTAAGATAGCTGAATGCAATCTTCTCACCGTTCTTAATCATTTCATATCGTCTATCGATGTTCTTCTTTTTAAGGTGATGATTGTACAACAATGAACCTCTAACATGAATAGGTGTTCCTTTGGAGTAAATATTTGTTGGACAAGCATATTGAACTAAACCTTTACATCCTCTCGGAAATGCAACCTGTTCAGGTGGTAGATTACGAAATTCCTTTCGTGAAGTTTCTACGAATTCCCATAGGTCTTGTTCAGTACCATTCATCACAACCTTAAAAGCTTCTGTGAGTTTAGTTCTAACCCATTGTGGTGTTGATGACTTTGCAGTTTCGATACCCATCATTTTCAGTTTGGGTTCTGCAAGTCTAACTCCCTCGTTGTCGTGGACATTTAGAATGTATCTTTTCTTTGCAGTCCAAATACCACGATCAGCGATCACCTCTCTCCCCATTTCCATCTTGTTTTGAAAGGCATTTGTGTACTCGGATAGTTCATCGAAACCATCTGCAAGTACCTTCTCAAACATACCTTCTGATTTGTTTAAGAAGTCGATGATCTTACCCTTGTCTGTCTCTTCGGGTAAAACCTTCTGAACCAGTTTGTCCATAGTGATATAGACTGAATCAGTATCCATTGCAATCACAAAGTCTTCATCCTCTGTTCCAAGAGTCTTGTTCATGAAGTCATTGATAGTTCTCTCAGACCATTTGATAATCAACTGACCTGATGTAGTGATTGCCTCTGCAAGATCAATAGAGAAGAATGCAAAGTATTGATTTGCCAATGCACCGTAGGCTGAGTTCAGTGCAATCTTACGAACCATCTGATTGTTGTTTGCTCTCTTGATGAGAGTGTCGAGTTCATTTCTTCTTTTACGATCTTTACATGACTCTCGTTCAATCTGATATTCGATCATCTTTTTCTTCCATTGCTTCCTCTCATCATAGAACTTTTCCATGAGTTCAGGAAGGAAACCTTGACGATCTCTTTTGAATTTTGCACCGTTAGGACAAACTGTATTGTTCTGTTGTTTTAGATATGATAGATTACATTCTTTGTTGAGTAATCGATCAATCGATACATCCTCTTTGTATTCTTTTACCATCTTCTCAGGACTGATATTGTACTGCATGATGATATGTGGATACAGTGAGTTCAAGTCAAACGATACCACCCAGTCATGACCACCGACTAACGGGTCTTTGACATAGGCACCTATGATAGGTTTCATCTTGTCATTACCAGTCTTAAGTCTTTGTGGTGGTGTTTGTATATTCTGTTCTTTAAGGAAGTTGTAGATAATGGTTTCCCAATACTTCACCATTCCAAAGGTATCGTTGTAATTACACTTTGCATTGTAACTCATTGCTTGAACGAGTTCGATCAATCCTAGTTTCTCTTCTAGTTCTTCAACCAGTACAGCATCCTGTACATTATACTCAAGAAACTTTGGATAGTCTTGTTTGTAAAGTGTATGTAGATTTCCATACTCTGAATAATCTAATTTACTTTTACCAAGTTCTACATTTGCAATGTGATCTAGTCTGTAGGATTCCTGATTTACGAATGTATGTTTACGATAGAGTTCTAGATAGTCAAGAACATTCACACCGTAGAGATTATAAACCTGTTGTTTCTGATATCCCTGAGAAGTAAACTCACGAACATCTGATTGATTCCATGGTGATAGCTTTTTGTGTTCATCTTCACCAAGGATTCTATCGATACGATTACAAAGATATGTAATATCGAATGAGTTTACATTCCAACCAGTGACAATATCAAAAGACTCTGTTCTCCAATACTTGATGAACTTCATCAGAAGGTTTGCCTCATTGGTACATTCAACATAGATCACATCAGATCGATTATGATTCCATGGGCCGATACCAAATACTACAGTTTCCTTTCCAAATGGTTTGATGGAGATTGCATTGACCTTCTCTCCAGCGATCATTGGTTCAGGGAATCCATCTTCACACTCACACTCGATATCGAGGGATGCAACTTTGATTAGTTTAGGATTGTATTCTATATCACCTTTGAACTTCTCTGCGATATAAGTGTAGATATACTTGTCGTATCCATGGATTTCGAATCCTTCGACACCTGAGTATCTCTCTCGAAACTTTCTTGCACCACCCATAGAGTTTAGATTCACTGCTTCCAGTGATCTACCATCTAATGACTTGAATGCAGTGTCCCCTTTCTTCGAGGGGATGTAGTGATTAGGACGATAAGAAACAGCCATCTTGACTTGTTTCTTACCTTGATATCCTTTGACTAGAATTTTGTCACGGGTTCGACAGACATTTGTATAGAAATCCATTATATAATTATACTAGGGATGGTCTATTCTGTCAATGTAGTTCTATCTGTATATTCTCCAAAATGTTTACGGACTACATCTTTTATGTCTTCATAATGTGCAATCTGTTCCATTTCCTTTTGAATTGTTTCTACATGGTCACCATGCTCTGCAACACCAACTGAGTTCTTGCATTGTACAAGAACATTAATTTTGTGCTTTTCTATCTGACCGTCTGCATGTGCAACAACAGCCTTCAATAAATCATTTGTCATATCTTTGCTCATTATGTCTCCAATACTTGTTGTTGTAACTCAACCGATCTTCGACCAACTTGACCGAACCATCTGCTGTCTTCCATTTGATTTGCCATCTCTTTCCAATTAGATGTAGAAACTGCATACAACATATTTCTAAATTTACCTAATCGATTTGCACCTAAGTTGAAACACATATTAACTAATACATGTTGAATACTTTCAGGTAGTGCATCAAAAACGATATTGTTGTTTTCACATACATGAATCGTTTCTTCGACATGCTTATCAAAATCATCTTCATAGTACATGTCTACTACTTCTTGACTAACTGGAGTTCCAGCTGGTTGACCGTATTCGGGGTCTGACTTCTGAATCAAGTGACCCACGCCTAATGTTAGATATCCTAACGAATCTTCGTATACTTCTAAGACCTCACCTTCGTGTCTTTTAATCTGTTCCTTCAATACTTCTTTGTTCAATTTCTTTATCCCTCTCTATTTGTTCTTGTATTAACTCTACAAGTATGTCGCCCATAAGGTTATTTAGTTCCTCATTTTTTTCTAAGTCTTCTACAGTACCACCTGATGTAGGTAATCTTCTTATAGTTCTCTGAAAGTTTAAATGAGGTTTACCATCTTCGAATTGTACATCACCGTACTGGTAAACTAAACCCTCCCATTCTCCACTGATGATTTCTATCCCAGCATCTTCTTCGTTTGGGTTTTCTACAACCCTATAAACTTCTCTAAATAACTTTGACATAAATCTCGTCTTCAATCTTTAATGAATCTTCAATGGAATTATTTTCTCTAACATTAAGTAAATTAATGTTCGATTGTGCAGCTATCATTTCACCTATGGTATTTATATGACTATGAAAATCTATTTCTACTTCACCTTCTGTTCTTTCACTTAGTCTTCTAAGCTCTTCATTCGAGTCGACTGTTAAAAGAAAAACCTGTGACTCATGATTATCTAATACCCACTGTATTTCTTCACTTCCCCAATGCACATCACATTCTATAATTGTATGTCTATATTTTACAGTGACCTCATTACAAAATTTTTGATACATAGGAATGTAGGCATCTTCTGATGGATGATGAGAAAAAATTGGATAGTGTTGAACATGTAATATATCACCAAATCCATATTCTTTACATTTCCATAATGGTATAGGTTCAAAAACATCTTCTTTTGGATTGGGCAATCTACTAAAAAGGTTTTGTAATAGAGTTGTCTTACCACTACATGGAACACCTGTAATAAGAATAATCATGAAATAATTTTCCTATAAAGTTCATCAGTTATTCTTAGGGAAGTTTCAATGTCTCTGTTGTTGACCACATTTAACCTTCCCATAAGATTAAAATTCTTTTGTATATTGTTTATCTGGCTTCTACGACCTTCTAACCATTTCTCTGTTTGAGTATCTTGTCGTTCTTCGTGTCTTCTTTTCTCTTCATCTGAATCAACTGTTAAAATGTAAACTTCTGATTCATGATTATCTAATACCCATTCTATATCTTCTGCTCTAAAGAATCGATCACCTTCTATAATAGTATGTTTATATCCAATACTGATACCATCACAAAATTCTCTAAAGTGTGGTATTGCACCATATGATAATCTATCTGTACCACCGAATGTTTCTCCTTCGGGATACTGACCACATACTAGAATGTTACCATGTTCCTGACATTTGAATAGAGGCATAGGTTCTACAAGTTTAGGTTCTTCTAAACGAGAGATAAGACCTCTCATCAGGGTTGATTTACCTGAACATGGGACTCCACCAATTAAGAATATCATTTAGAAAAACTCGTCTAGACTTCCATGTTTGTCTTTGTTAGATGGGCCGATAGGATTCTCGGATTTACCACCAATACCTTTTGTTGCAACATGTTCATCACAATATGCAACACACGAAAGTCTTACACCATTTCCTTCGATAGGTGTAACACCATGCAATTCGTTTGAATCTGCAATCAATACATCACCATCATCAGCTTCGATTGCAAGACCATATCTAGGGAAACAAAGGTATGCACCCTTGAAGTCTCCAATCCTGAAAACACACATTGTTGTCAATCCAAATTCTAAATCTTTTCCATCTACATGTGCAGACATTTTTGCAGTACCTTCACTTGAATATCTGTTTGCAGATAAGGCGGTGATAGGTGCGCCCCCGATGTGGTATTTACTTTCAATATACTCGTCTGCAAATGTTCTTTGCTGACGCCACACATCGGGAGCAGCGATCTTTAATGCACCTTCGTTAATTGGTGCAATGTTCTGTAATACTTCCCACTTTGGTTGATTAGATTTCTTTTTCATCCAACCACTAGGATTAATCATTCCTGTAAATCTTCCTCTCTTATATCCTATCAATACAGAATGAATTGCATTTGCTTCTGCAATACGATTGAACTTACCATTCTTTTTAAGTGGATAGTAAGAGTTAGGTGTTCTTAATTTATAATGTACACCTTCGATCAATCCTTTCTTTTTCATTTCTTCATGATCGATTGGGCCTGATGCATTTGCTCTCATAGTTGAAACATCATCAATTGAAAACAATGTATCTTTAATACTCTGATAATTCTCTCCAGTGTATTCACCTTTAACAATATATGCAAGGGGAGCTCTATCTCCTGTAATCGATGCAACTGGTTTACTTACTTTAATTACTTTCTCATCTACTCCTATAGATGATATAACTTCATCGTATGATGATTTGTCTAGGAACTTTCCGTTCCACTTATCGTAGGTTTCTTTGAAACCGTGATCTACTTTTGCAATGTGTTCCATGGTTCTAATATCTGTTTCTTGATTTCTTGGACTAGGTAATACAAGCACAATGGTGCAACCATTAATCCTATCCTTGCACCTTTATCATTGTAATCACCAGTCATCTGATAATCGTTAGGTAGTGACATAAGTCTCACCATTTCTCTCGGTGTATAAATTCTTTTACCGTTGTAATGGAAATGATTACCACCCATAAATTTAGGTTGACATCCTTGTTCAGTCAATGAATGAGCTGGTAAATGTTTTGGAACTATCCTAGACATATAATAAGAATGTTTCTCGTCTTCCGCTGGTATGTGACCCAGTGCAATGTTCTCTTGATACCAAGGTTTAACTATATGGTCACCAATAGAAACATATGCAAGGTTCTCTTTATCTGCAACTCCATCTATCCCTTTACAAGGTGTGCAGTTTGCAAATTTTTCATCGGGATGTTTATCGAATCCATGAACCCAATGACCTTTTGAAGAATCAATCATTGCCTGTTCTAAGTATTTAGCATCTTCGATATTCTCTTCATCACTTTCAAGATCATCGATTGCTTCACCAATACTTGTAAACTGAGTTGATGGTTCAGGAAATATACTTCCCAATGTCATCCATGGTCTACCTATTGCCTCTAGTACATCATCACGAACACCGACCATGAATACTCTTTCTCTCTTTTGAGGTACTCCGTGTTCATGTCCTTTCATGATCTTCCATACAACAGAATAACCTAATGCTTCAAAATCTCTTACCATCTTGTTAAGATGATCTCTTGCATAGTCCATTGATAGACCTTTGACATTTTCACATACGATAACCTTAGGCATGAGATCACCAGCAATTCTGATTTGTTCCCATGTAAGGTCTTCGATGTTTTGTTGTTTCATTCCATATGCAACTTTCTCTTGTTCCCATCCTTCTCTTTTAGTTCCAGCCATAGAGAATGGTGGACAAGGTGGTGAACCATCTAATAGATCAAGTTCATATGGTTTAAGACCAGTAAGTTCCATGATGCCTTTACCAGTCACTTGTTTGATATCTTTACATTCGTGTACAGTGTTAGGGAAGTTCTTTAGATATGTGTCTACATGAATTTGTTGAAACTCATTCATGTATCGAACATCACCACCTGCGAGTTTATATGCACACGATGAACCACCACCGCCTGCAAAAAATGTAATATATGAGAATTCCTTCTTAGAGGAATAGTGTTTTAAATCTTCTAATGTATATTGAAAGTACATAGAACTATGATATCATATACCATAGTCCTATGTAAAGATGGTTTTTGAAATTAACCGACAAACTCGTCACCTTCGTTCCATGCACAACCAGTGAGACCACCAGCTTGTAATCCTTGGAGAGTCCTTAGAACTTCCTGTGCATTTCTTCCAGTGTCTAATGCATTGATTGATGCATGTTGAATGACTCTGTCTTTATCAAAGATGAATGTTGCACGATAACAAACACCATTTTCATCATCTACGATACCTAGTTGATGTGATAGTCCAAGTCCACAATCAGCTGCAAGTGAATGTCTGATAGAACCTATCAACTCATTATCTTGTTTCCATGCTAATTTACAGAACTCGTTATCACCACTGATACCAACAACATTTGCATGATCGACTAAGATATCCATTCCAGCAATTTCTGTTGGACATATGAATGTAAAGTCTTTCGGGTAAAAGTAAACTACAGACCAGTCTTTTTTCAAAGGCGTATATCCTTCATTAACTTCTACATCAACAAATTCGTTGTTTTCATTTATTCCCTTAAGTGTAAAACTTGGGAACTGTTCTCCTACTGATAACATAAACTTCTCCTATAATAGAATAGACTCCCAGTATAACACTAAGAGTCCATTCTGTATAGTGGGTTTATGAAATTTTTATAGAGACTGGTTTATCCTCTTCGGGAATAACCTTCACTAAACTAACAGACAAGATGCCGTCTTTCAACTCTGCAGAATCAATTTCAACATTGTCTGCAAGAGTCCATGATCTCTTGAATGCTCTAGAAGCCAAACCTTTGTGAACGAATTCTTTTTCGGCGTCTTCTACTTTACCCTCAATGATAAGAAGATTCTTCTCTTTAGTAACAGAAACATCTTTTTTACCAAAACCAGCAACTGCAAGTTCAACAATGAAATTTTCATCGTCAACCTTTACAACATTGTAAGGTGGGTAGTTGGGTTGTGAAAGATTAGATAGTCTATCGAGGTCTTCGAAGTATCTATCAAATCCAATTGCGAACGGTCTGAATTGACCAAATATATCTAAATGCGTCATATTTTTCTCCTTTAATTAAGCAAGTTAATATAAATGTAATCCTCAAATGAGCAATTACAATAGTATTTATATATTATATGGGGTCAAATATGAAAATGTCAAGGCCTTTTTATGCAATTTCTTTTTGCTCTATTAACGACTGTCATATTGTTCATGATAACTATAGACATAAGATAATTAATATTTCTCATGTTTTGTTCACTTAATTCTCGACCATTGCGTTCAGCTGTTACTGCTGGGTAAAGTACAACAAACTTTGTTATACCCATTTTCATTACTGAGGGTTGTTCACCCATGATAGGATTAGCTTCATATACACAATCGTATTGTAATCCTTTATAGGTAGAATAGATATCTAGAAGTTGAAGGGTTACGAATGAACCCCATTGAAAATTAGTTACAGGTTCAACAAGTGTATATTGTAACTTTCTCGGATTTGCCCTTGACATTAATTCTGTCGACTTCCACAAATGCTCTGTTTGGACAGCACTGATAAGTTCTTTCCGATAACAACAAGTCCACCCCATCATAATTTCTTGTTTGTCCTTCGAGTCGAGCCCCAAGGTTGACGGCATCTCCAATGACGGAATAGTCAAATCGTACTTCTGAACCCATGTTTCCGACAATACATTCTCCTGTGCTGATACCAATGCCGACATTGATAGGAGGAAGATTGAGAGGAGAAAGTTCTTCATTGAGTTCCTTGGTTGCAATTAATACTTCTTCTGCAGACTTCACCGCGAGGTCTGCATGATCTTTGCAATCCAAAGGAGCATTCCAAAATGCCATGATGCAGTCGCCCATGTATTTGTCGATTGTTCCTCCATTATTTATTATAATCTTGGTTTGGACATCAAGGAATTTGTTTATCAAGTCCACTAATCCCTCGGGGTCATCATTATTCTTATAAGCTTCACTGATCGGAGTGAACCCACATATGTCCATAAAGAGGAATGTCATTTCCTTTCTTTCTCCACCAAGTCTCAATTTTTCAGGGTTTTTAGCCAGTTCATCAACCATGTCAGGAGATAAATATTTTTGGAACTGCATCTTAATTTGTTCTTTGAGTTGATAGGTCTTATAATATTTGTTGAAGGATGCATGTCCAAATACAATCATGGAGGCAATCGATGAGTAGAAAGTATCGAAAAGAACGAGAGATGAAGACCACCAATAGAAACCCCCACCCACCTGAAATCCAACGAAAGTTAAACTCACTAACCCCGCAAAGGTTGTGGGAAGTGTGTAAACCACTGCCAATATTCCTAGAAGGACTGACAGAAGAAGAACGAGAGACAAGAATTCAAGATAGTAGGATTGTTGTATTCGAACTTCTTGCAAGACGGACTGGAGGACTGAGGCTTGAACTTGATGGGGATACATTACACCCACTGGGGTTGAGGATGGATTATTAAGACCCTCTGCAGTTAGACCCCAAACTAATATTTTATTTTGAAGGTCTGACTCTGATAAATCAGCTGCAGATATTCTCTCAAAGTCATACCAGTATGCAATTTGGATATCTGCAGTCGGTGTAGTTTCGATGGGTGTAGATCGACCCATACGAATCCACTCGATTCCAACTTCGGGTGTAACCCTTGTCTGATAATTTTTATGATCTCCAAATGCACGAAGCACTTCCAGTGCAACGGATGGATATATCTGATCGTTTGCAGATACTATAAGTGGTGCAGAACGAATTGTCCCGTCAAAGTTTGGTGTACCTGATACTGATGGAGTTGCAACCGTGACGCCAACACCATATGAATTTGCCATTAGCATCTCAACTGGTGATGCAATGCCTGAAAAGTTCCAAATATGATCTTTAATCTCGCCACCGCCGAAGACCGATGTCCTTACAAACGGTGCAGTACCAGTGTCTTTCTGAATTGTTGGAGCTGCTGAAAGTATCGATAAGCGATTAACTAAACCCTCTGCAAATTTAGCATCTCCGTCAAATCGATCAGGTTCTTTGAATAATTGAGTATATACATGTGTATTGGAATAGTGTGATTCCAACATGATATCTGCATAAATGTTTCTTGGCCATGGATAC
>Ga0160423_10004450_pt1 | contig 11515 bp, 16 predicted proteins | sample CRUFie14St8metaG_FD_108191 | JGI IMG/M metagenome (GOLD analysis project Ga0160423, IMG submission 108191) | Marine microbial communities from the Costa Rica Dome - CRUD Field 142mm St8 metaG | ecosystem: Environmental > Aquatic > Marine > Oceanic > Photic zone | place: Costa Rica: the Eastern... | reverse complement strand
ATAAAACATGGCAATAAACCAAGCAGTCTGTGCTTCCTTTAAACAGCAGTTGCTTCAAGGGGATCATGACATTGATAATGACACTATCAATCTTGCCCTTTATACAGATTCTGCAACTTTAAACGGAAACACAACAGCCTACTCTGCAACTAATGAAGTAGGTAATTCAGGAACATATGCAGCAGGTGGTGCTACTTTATCAGGCGCTACTGTTGGATTAACAGCTACTAGCGTTACAGCATCAACAGCATTTGTCGATTTTGCAAACGCAAGTTTTACATCAGCAACAATTTCTGCACAAGCAGCTTTGATCTATAATAGATCATCGGCTGCAACAAACGCAGCTATTTGTGTTCTTGATTTTGGAAGTGTAAAGACATCAACAAACGGTACATTCACAATCGCATTCCCAACTAACGATAAAGACAGTGCTATATTAAGACTATCTTAATTTAGCGGAGCATTACCATGGCGGATGCTTGGAATGAGGGCACGTGGGGACAAGGCTTTTGGGGTCAACAAAGTTCGATCACAGTATCTGTTACTGGGTTATCGACTACAACAGCCATTGGCACAGAAACTGTTGAAGCAAATTCTGTCGTCACATTAGATTCACTTCAAACAACCTCAGCTTTAGGAACAGCAATAGGTGAACCTGAAAACGTTACCTTTCCAACAGGTGTTTCATCTCAATTTAATTTAGGTAGCACAAGCATTGAAGAGGGTACAAGTGTTACTCTTGATAGTTTATCTACCTCATTTGGTGTAGGCACTGAGTCTGCATCGGGAACAGTTGATGCAGGTTGGGGTCGTGGCTCTTGGGGATCTTTTGCTTGGAATGAGAATATAGAATTTATTACTAACGTCACAGGAGTGACGATGTCTACATCATTGGGAACTACTACCCAAGAAGTAGGAACTGGTGTAATTGTTTCTGTAACCGGTTTAGAAATGACAGGTGCCTTAGGCACTACATCTCAAACAGGAACTGCTTTAGAAACTCTAGATAGCCTTTCAGTAGGTGTTGCTCTATCAGGAGCAACCGTATCAGGTGAGGGTAGTGTTGCAATCATAGCACCATCCGATCAATTAGATTTTGCTATAGGAACTCCTGTCATTGATATATTTACACAGATAGATCTTGTTCCAGTCACTATGACTGCTGCTTTAGGTAGCTCTACCGTAGAAGCAGACGCTCTAGTCACTCTTGGTAGTTTAACAATGGGCTTTACCGCCGGAACAGCTACAGCTACAGGTGGAACAGGCGTTATTGTAAGCGTAACAGGACTATCTTCTAGCTTTGCAACAGGGACTGAAACTGTTATTGGTGATTCATTAGTCAATGTGACAGGACTTGACTTAACAATAGTAACAGGTAATCCTTTCTCTACACCTTGGGCGAATGTAGTAACAGGAGCAAGTAATACATGGACAGAAGTAAACGCAGCTTAGAAGAGTTTCAAATCTCAGACGAGATAGTTAATAATTTGTTGGCTACTCTTGAAGTGTTTAAAGAAAAAAATATATCTGTATCAGACACTTGCACAAAAAAAGGGTTTCAAACAAGTAATATTTTAGATTATGAAGTGCCAAAAGAGTTATCTAAATTGATTATGAAGGAGATAGATAAAGACTTAAATCTTTTTCATATTCATTTGATTGAGTATCATAACCAAGGAGAACAACTTCCTCACGATCACAAAGAAACAGAGGACTATTCTTTTATTTTATACCTTAATGACTCAGACGGAAATACTGTCTTCAAAAATATTGGTGAAATTTCACCAAAAAAAGGTAAACTGGTTTTTTTCAAAAGTGACATTTGGCATTTTGGAAGACCTAGTTCACAACAAAAAAAGATAGCCGTAGGGGCTTTAAAAAGTGTTGATTGAATGGTTAAAAAAGATATATTTTAAAGAGGTTTAAACATGGCAAGCACATATTCAGATAGACTCAAATTAGAACTCATGGCCACTGGCGCTAACGCCAATACATGGGGTACAAACACCAACAACAATTTAGACGTTATTGATGCTTTTTCAGCAGGTTATTTATCCAAATCTGTGGCAGGATCTGCTAATATTACTCTTACAACAGCAAACGCTTCTGATACAGCAGAAGCCTCTAATAAAGTAATTGAACTCACAGGTGCTTTAACAGGTGATATTGTTGTATTCATTCCTGCTGTTGAAAGTAATTATACTTTTTTCAACAATACAACAGGTTCTCAAACTCTAACCATTGCAGCCACAGGTCATCAAGCAAATGGTACTTTAATTACTCAAGGCGCACATACAACTGTTTACTGTGATGGTGCTTCAGATTTTAATGTTGAAATTGCAAGTTCAACAGATGCTGGTGCGTTAAATAAAGGAACTTTACCAGACGCAAGATTTCCTGCCACGCTTCCAGCAATTAGTGGCGCAAACTTAACAAATTTAGATGCTGCAGATTTAGCTTCAGGAACAATTCCTGACGCTAGGTTTCCTGCAACATTACCTGCCTTAAACGGTTCTGCTCTTACAGATTTAAATGCAACTAATATCGCTTCAGGCACTTTAGCAGATGCAAGATTACCCACCGTTCCAACTACTAAAGGTGGAACAGGATTAACTTCTTTAGGATCAGCAGGTCAGGTTCTTACCGTTAACGCACCAGGTGCGGCTCTTGAATTTGCTGACGCTGCTGGAGGTGGTATTGGTAATACAGGCACAACAACTTTTACAAGCTCAGGCACTTTCACTGCGGATTCAGAAACACAATTCGTAGCTGTTGAAGTTATCGCAGGTGGTGGCGGTGGAGGTGGCGCTGGTATCGGAACAAGACCATCTGGAAGTGGTGGCGCTGGTGGAGACTCAACCTTTGGAACTCTCGTAACTGCTACTGGAGGTTCTGGTGGTAATGGTCCCAACGGAGCGGGTGGTGCTGGTAATACTGGAAGTGCTCCTGTATCCGCTGTCATTGGTAAAGGAAACGGTGGTAATAGTGGTCAAAGAACTCCAAACAACTCTCAGGGAACGGCAAGTGGTGGTGGAGGTGGAACCGCTGGTCTTATTCAAAGTGGAAGTTTTGGTGGCGGAGGCAATGGTGGTAACTTTAATCAAAACAGTGTTAATGCTAGAGCTGGTGGCGGTGGAGGTGGCGGAGGCTACGTCTACGCTGTCATAGCAGGGCCAAGTTATTCTCCAAGTGTACCTGTTACTGTGGGTGCTGGGGGTAATGCAGGTAGTGGAGACTCAACCTTTGCAGGTAATCCATCGAACGGTAATGCTGGAACAGCTGGCAGAGTAAGAGTTACGGAGATGATAACATAATGGCAAAATTCATTTTAGTAGACTCAAACAATAGAGTTTTTCGAGTTCAAGACTCAAGACCAACAGATGCCTCTTCATCTCAATGGATTGAGGTTTCTAATGATTCTGTTCAAGAACATTGGTATTATAAAGATGGGACTCTGTCTGAACTAAAACCTTTGTCTATTTCTGAAGTAAGACAAATGAGAAATAAACTTTTAGAAGAGTCTGATTGGATGGTTTTAGAAGACAGTGTGTATCAAGCTGCTGATCAATCATCAAACCTTACAGCTATTAAAACTTGGAGACAATCCCTAAGAGATTTTCCAGATGAGTCTGCAAGTTATGACGAAGCAATAACTTTTCCAGAATTGACATTATCCTAATAAATTGTATTCTTTGCTGAACAACTAGAAATGATTGTTCAAGAAACGTATGCTATCGTAGAAAATCATTTATCTTATCAAGTATGCCAAGATATAGTTAGAAGAGGAATGGAACAAAAAGAACAAGAGGGAACTGTTTCAGAAGGTCTAAATAAACAAATAAGAAATTCAAGAGTTACTTGGCTTAAAGACCCTTGGATTTATGATTGGATAACTCCTCTTGTTAGAGATATTAATTTTTCTCTAAATTGGAAATTTGACATATCTTCGCCCGAAGATATCCAGTTCACAAAATACAAAGAAAAGCAGTTTTATGGTTGGCATCAAGACTGCGCTCACGAAAAAAAAGAAACAACAAGAAAGATATCTGTAGTTATTCCTTTATGTGATAGCTCCGACTATGAGGGAGGAGACTTACAGTTTTATGATCCTATATTAAAGCCCACTTCAAAAATGGAAGAGGGAGTTTTAGTTGATCAAAGAACAAGAGGAATAGGTAACGTAGTTATATTTCCAAGCTACGTATATCATCAAGTAACCCCTATACTGAAAGGAGAGCGTTTATCAATAGTTATTTGGTACAACGGTAAAGCATGGAGTTAGATAGTAAATTATTTGAAGAAAATAAATATGTTGTGGTGAAAGACGCTATTAGCAAAGAATTAGCAAATTTTGTTAATGACTATTTTTTAATGAAAAGAAAAGTAGTGGAGCAAATGAAATTTACAAAAGTTATTTCTCCCTATGTTGAATATTTAGGCACTTGGAATGACGAACAAATACCTGGAACTTATAGTCATTATGGTGATTTTGCTATGGAAACTTTATTAAAAAAATTAAAACCTTTAATGGAAAAAGTAACAAATAGAAAACTGTATGAAAACTATTCCTACGCTAGAATATATAAATATGGAGACATGCTAAGAAGACACATAGACAGGTTTTCTTGTGAAATATCTACCACTTTAAATCTTGGTGGTGATCCATGGCCAATTTATTTAGATCCAACAGAAGGCACAGGAAACGAAGGTGTTGAAGTAAATCTTACTCCTGGTGACATGTTAGTTTACAGAGGAAATATTTTAGAGCATTGGAGATATGCCTTTACAGGAAATCAATGCACTCAAGTGTTTTTACATTACAATGATGTAACTACTGAAGGCGCAGAAGAAAATAAATATGATAAAAGACCTTTTTTAGGATTGCCCACTTGTCTTCAAAAAAAATAATTGAATTTAGTTCAACTATAGCAGACAGACTTGAAAGTCCTGTTCCTACTAAGAAATTAGTGCCTGATTGGTTTAAAAAAATGCCAACTTGGTTAGACAAAATTGAAACTTTTCAAGACCCTACTATAAAAGGATGTGTTCCTTTTTTAGATACTTTGACTTCTGGATATTTAATAACAAATCCTTTTGATGTTGTTTTCTATAGAAAAGAGGACTTTATTTATTGGAAATATCCTAGGGATCTACCTAATTTTGTTGATTTTGCTGTAGATAATCTTGGAATCGAATATCATAATCCAAATCAAATAGCTCCAGAATTAGTTAGAGATGATGAGGAACATATACCTTTTAAATTTTTAAACCCTTGGAAAGTTACAACTCCAAAAAACTATAGTTGTTTATTTACAAATCCTTTTAACTCTCCAAACAGAGAAATAAGAATTATAGATGGAATTGTGGATACAGATGTTTTTAGAAATCAAATTAATTTTCCTTTTTTCATAAAAAAATTAAATCCTGAAAAATCATTTGTTTTAAAAAAAGGATATCCAATAGCTTTAGTTTTTCCTTTCTTAAGAAATCACTGGAAAATGGAAACTAAAAAATTTGAAAAAAAAGATATAGAGTCTCTTTGGGCATCTTCTTTTAAATTGTTTAACACGTTATCCAATAGGTACAGAGAAAAGATTTGGAATAAAAAAAACTATGATTAGTGATTTTGTAATAGAATGGGATCTTTCTAAAGATTCTTTTAACGAAGAAAGATTAGATGGAGAGATATTTAAAAAAAGTTTTGAATGTCTTGTTGGAACATTTAATTTTGAATTTGATGGAATGCAAAAGCATGACGATTGCACAGAAACAATTTCTTTCAAAAAAGAAATAGATTGGGATTCTAAAATAGAAGACAGAACTTTCAATTTATTTTATGGGCGTAAAGTAAAAGATTTAGCTCTAGTTTTAATATATAAAGATAAATCTCAAGGAATAAAAATACATGATAATCATTTATACTGCATTCCTTATTGGATGACTTATAAATTTATGTCTAACGATACAAAACATATTCAAGAATTAATAAACGTCAAAATTTGGTCTGATAAAAGACCAAAAAATATTTTAACAGGAAAGGTTTGGTAAAATGACATTTGAGAACACTTCTTATCAAAGTATAAATTTTGGTCCTTATGTAATGATACTTTCTTTACCTCAACATATAATTACTACATTACATACAGAGGGATTAAAAAAACTTGAAAGTTTTAATCACGGATTAGCTGGACATTTAGATCATCAGTATCAATACGATGAATCGTCTAAAAATTGGTTTTATCAAGAACTCTCGCCTGTCTTTAATAAATTTAGAGAGCAACATAATCTATTTCATAATTTTAAAAATTTACCTCCTGTAAAATTAGAAGCAGATAATTTATGGATAAATTTTATGCAAGCGGGAGACTACAATCCAGTCCATATTCATGATGGAGACATATCGTTTGTCGTTTTTGTAGATGTTCCAAAAGAACTTGTAGAGGAGAGAAATAATTTTGCAGGACAACCTGGAAACGAACCAGGCAGTCTTTATTTTCAATACGCTTTTACTCCAGGTATTGGTTCGGGATCGTATACACATCATCCAAAAACTGGCGATATGATTATATTCCCTGCAAAGTTACAACACTGGGTAAGCCCTTTTAAATCAAAGGTGCAACGTATAAGTGTTTCTGGCAACTTAACAATTGCTAATAAAGATGAATTACCTCATGAGGTGTTTTAGGAGAAAATAATGATTAAACCAGAAGAATTAAAAGATAAAAATTTTAAAATATTTTTAGGAATGCCTATGTATGGTGGCATGGTTTCAGAGGCCACTGTTCATGGATTATTAGAGCTTCAACAATGGAGCATGGCAAAAAAAGTTGGACTAAGATTTCAGTCAATGGGTAATGAAAGTCTTATTACTAGAGCTCGTAATACTATTGTCTCCATGATGATGGATCAAACAGATTACGTAGCCACACACTTGCTTTTTATTGATGCTGACATAGGTTTTCAATGGCAAAATATTGAGAGATTATTATGTGCGGATAAAGATATAGTTTGTGGTATTTATCCTAGAAAACATATTTATTTAGAAAAAGTAAAAAAGATATTAGAAGAAAATCCTAATGCAACCCCTGACGAAATAGAAGCAAAAGCATTAGGTTATAATGTTAATTTTGATAATCCAGAGTTGATAAAAGGAGAAAACGGTTTTTTTAGAGTCAACGAAGCTGCAACTGGCATGATGTTAGTAAAAAGAGAAGTATTTCGTACAATGATGAAAAAGTTTCCAGAGCGTAAATATGAGTCTGATCAAATTGTAAATGGTGGATATTATAGATCTGATAATTGTTACGATTTATTTGCCGTTGGTCCTTATCAAACATTAGACAAAAAAAGATATTTATCGGAAGATTATTATTTTTCAAGATTATGGACAGAGGAATGTGGTGGCGAGATTTGGGCTGACCTATCAATGCCACTGACACATTTTGGTAACAGAGCATTTAAGGGTCACGTAGGAACCTTAGTTGCTGAGAAAAAATGAAACTATTAGTAGGAAACAGAAAAGATTGGTTACTCAAAACTAAAATCAATGTAAATAAAACCACACAACAAGTTGACGAAATAGTTAAAAAATTAGATCCTATTGATAAAAGTAATGTAAGCACCACAGGATCTTTGTCAAAACAGTTTCATTTAACTGACTCTAATATTGATTTTTTGAATAATTTAATAACCCCTATTTTAACTAATCAATTTAAAGACTATCGGTTTAAATTAAAAAGTGCTTGGACTGTTTATGGTGAGGAATATGGATATCATACTTTGCACGCTCACAATTCTGAAGACCATCCCGACATTTGCACAGTTACTTATTTAAGAACACCAGAAGAAGTTGATCCACTATTTCCTGGAGAAATTTACTTCATTTTAAGAGACGAAAACAGCATAATCGATACTGTTAAATTTTCTCCAGAAGTGGGAGATTTATTTATCTTTCCTTGCCATGTCTTTCATTGCACTTCTCCTCAATCTAAAGGAACTAGACAAACATTGAATTTGGACTATGAACCACAATTGATTGAATTATGATTAATGAAATTATAATTCGTAAAGAATCTATTTTTCAAACATCTTTTACAGGAAATATAGACGTTCTCGATGAGCATATTAATTACGTTCGTAAATATGATGGTGGTAGAGTTGTATCTAACGTGGGAGGATATCAAAGTAACGATATTAGTTTTGGTTTCACAGAATTAATTATGTTTGTGCAAGAACAGTGTGAAAAATTAAAACCAAAAACTCGTTTAGATGGATTTTGGTTAAATATTAATAATGGTCAAAACTATAACATGCCACACATGCATGATATGAGTCCTTCTTTTTCAGTTGTTTATTATCATAAAATTTGTTGTGAAAACAGTCCAATAAGCTTTAGACACATTACTCCCTGTATTTACCCTGATGAATACAAATACTCTCCAAAAAATCAAGATATAATAATATTTGATGCTCGGATTCCTCACATGGTCTATCCTTGTAATAATGACAATCATGAGAGAATTTCAATAGCTTTTAATTTTTCTATTTTGTAGTATATTGACACAATGCCATTAGTTAATTTTAGACCAGCACCAGGCATCAATAAAGAAGTAACCGACTACACAGGCGAAGGCAAGTGGACAGACGGTGATAATGTACGCTTTTTTCAAGGATTGCCACAAAAAATCAAAGGATGGGAGAAGTTTATCTCTACCACTTTGGTGGGCGTGGCTCGTGACATGCACGCTTGGGTGGCTTTAGATGGCACAAGATATAATGCTGTAGGCACAGACAAAAAACTCTATGTTATAGAAGAGGGTCTAGCTTATGACATTACACCGATTAGAGAAACACAAGCTTTAACTAATCCATTTACTACAAATGCAACAACATCTGTTGTTGTAACAGACACATCACATGGTGCTCAAAAAGGTGATTTTGTAACTTTTGATTCTTTCTCTGCAATTGATGGTCTAGACATGAACAAAGAATTTGAAATTACCTCTGTCGCTAATAATGATGCTTATGTGGTCACACATACTAGCACTGCTTCAGGTTCTACATCAGGAGGTGGTGGATCAGGTAACGCACAGTATCAAATATCAATAGGTCCTGAGCTCTCTACATCAGCTTTTGGTTGGGGTACAGATGGTTGGGGTTCTGGAACATGGGGTACTCCTTCAACTGTTTCCAATGTTACTTTAGAGGCTCGACAATGGTCACTAGATAACTTTGGTGAGGATTTAATTGCAACAGTTTTAAATGGTGGAGCCTTTCAATGGGATACTTCAACAGGTGTATCCACACGAGCTGCAGCTATATCAGGGGCACCAACGGCATCAAGATTAAGCTTAGTCTCTACACCTGATAGACATTTAGTTTTTATGGGCACAGAAAATACAATTGGAACTACAAATTCTCAAGACGATTTACTAATTAGATTTTCTGATCAAGAAAATATTACTACGTATCAACCAACTGCTGAAAATACAGCAGGCTCACTTAGAATTGCAGATGGATCTCGTATTGTAGCCGCAGAGCGATCAAGGGGTCAGATACTTGTTTGGACTGATACTTCTCTTCATGCAATGCAATTTATTGGTCCACCATTTACTTTTGGACTACGTCAATTAGGTCAGAACTGTGGAATTATTGGTAGTCATGCGGGGCTAGATTTAAATGGTGTGGCCTATTGGATGTCACAAGATTCCTTCTTTCTATTTGATGGTACTGTTAAGAAATTGCCATGCACTGTAGAACAATTTGTTTTTAATAATATTAACATAACGGGTGCAGAAAATGCTTTCGCAGGGCATAATGGTGAGTTTAATGAGATTATGTGGTTTTATCCTAGAACAGGATCTGATCAAATAAATGCCATTGTTGCTTACAATTATCTCGAGCAGACGTGGTGGACTGGAACATTATCTAGAACAACATGGATTGATAGAGAAGTTTATGAAAATCCGGTTGGAACTGAGTATCTGTCAACCACAATAGCTAATAATGAAACAATTTTGGGATTAACAGATGGCGCCACACAATTATTTTTACATGAAACAGGTAATGATGCGGATGGTCAAGCAATTATAGCTTTTGTAAAATCTGGATCTGTTGAAATTGGTGAAGGTAATGATATGTTGTTTGTGCAAAAACTCATACCTGACGTGCAGAATCAATTAGGGACCTTAAACGCAAAGCTTGAATTTAAAAATTATCCAAATACTAGCACAAGCACTATAAAAACAGCGACATTTACTGATGCTACAGAGTTTGTAAGTTTGCGTGGAAGAGGAAGAGAATTTACAGTTAACGTTGTTTCTAACACAACAGGCACAGCTTGGAGATTAGGAACTCAACGTTTTGATGTGCAACCAGACGGTAGGAGATAATATTGTTAGAAATAAATAAAGATATAAAAACGGACATTTTTGATTTTTCAAAACCACTCTTTTTAAAAAACTTTTTTACATTAAATCAAGAAATAGATTTTAATAAGACAGTTTATTATTTAGATTTTTCAGAAAACTTTAGTTTTGTTGAAGATGGTAGAATTAAAATAAGACACTTAGAAAGATTTAATGAAGTTAAGTCCATTCAAGACGAAATAATCTCTTATTTTAAATGTTCTAATCAAAAAATAAATACTGATCTTTATGCCTCCCTTAATAAATTTGGCATAACCAAAACTCATGTGGACGGAGAGGCAGTCTTTTTGTTGTGTACTTTTGGAAAAGTTGTTTACAATGTTTATGGTTCTGTAGACAATTTTGATAGTATTTTAATGGAAAAAGGAGATTTATTATATATTCCCTCTGGAATTTTTCACTCTACAATTCCAATTGGTCCAAGAGCTGTAGTAAGCATAGGAATATTTTAGTGTTGTTCTTAGAAAACAATTTTTTTAAATCCTCTTCAGAAAAACACACTTTTTTAAAAGAAAAAATATTAAATGAGATTAAAGAGTCTCCTTCTAAAGAAAATGTAGAGGATGCTAAAATTAGCAATCAAGATTGGACAATTGATAGAGATGTAAAAAGAACATACTCAGAAACATTTAAAGAAATTATTAGAGAGCACTTAATTGAACAAACAAAGTTTTTACATTGTAGTAGTTGCGAAATAAAAAACTTTTGGTTTCAGCAGTATAAGAATGGAGATACTCACGATTGGCACACTCATCCTGAATCTCAATTCAGCAATATTTATTTTATCGAATGCACTAAGGAAAACTCTACAGAGTTTAAAAAAATAGGATTACCTGAAACTTTTCAAATAGATATAAAGGAAGGTGAAATACTAAGTTTTCCTAGCTTTTATATGCACCGATCTAAACCGATCTTAGATAAATCTAGAAAAACAGTAATTGCTTTCAATACTTGTTTTCTTTAATCTTAATTTAGTGATATATTAAGTTATGTTTTTATTATGGCACACACTTTTAATTATTGGTTTTCTAGGAATAGCTTTTATTCTTGGATTTTTAACAGGTAAAAAATATGGCGAAACTAACACT